>OGCG01000206.1_pt1 | contig 40518 bp, 41 predicted proteins | sample 1570061 | NCBI WGS metagenome assembly OGCG01 (sample SAMN06268698, study PRJEB24515) | hot springs metagenome | isolation source: Joseph's Coat, Yellowstone National Park, Washington, USA | place: USA:Joseph's Coat, Yellowstone National Park, Washington, USA
AGGCACTTTAAATTATAAAACAATAATTTTATATTAAAAATAAAAAATATATTTGGGCCATTTTTCTATATTGAGAATTTTTTTAAAAAAAAGAAAGAATTTGTTGTAAGAAAATAAAATAAGAAATAAAATCAATGTTGTATAACAGAAGTTATACGACATTATAATTAAAATTAATTTTTTAAAAATAAGAATTTTAGGCTATTCTTAGAAAAAAAGGTATAATTTTATTATTTCATTCATAATGATGCTTAATACGATTTTTAAATGAAATAAGAATAAAAATGATTAAAAAATTAGTTATGAATAAATAGATATTAAATAAAATAAGTAACGTAATTTTTAATATTGGATTAATTAAAATTTTTAATTAATAAGTTAGAAAAATTAATATAACATAATATATTTTAAGCACGGAGCAAAAATAAAATGGAAGAAAATCAAAATTATTTACCTGTCGATCTGTTCACATATTTAAAATTAGAAAAGGGGTATTCCTTAATTATTAAAGGTCCACCAGGATCTGGAAAAACGACATTAGCTTTACAAATACTTAGTAGCTTAGAAGATAATATAAAATCAATTTATTTAAGCACTAGAATAGGGGACAAAAGTTTGTATAAACAATTTTCATGGTTAAAAGGATATGAAAGAAAAATAAAAATACTTGTTTCTTCTGAAGCCTTCCTTTCTGAAATCTATAAGGAAGAGAAAGAAAAAAGCGTAAAGAATGCTGCAAAAAATGTCTTAAAAGAAATTAATAAAGAAAAACAAAAAGAGGTTTCAAGATTATTTTTTAATGAATATTTTAAGAGCAAAAAAGCTCCTGAAATTTCACTCATCTATAAAGATATTGAAATGAATTTGCCTGCTAAAACAATTCTAGTAGTTGATTCCATTGAAGGAATTACAAACAGATACGGTTTAAAAGAAGCTGAATTTACATACATGATACAGAAGGATCTCGTTGAGACAGCGGACGTTACTGCAATATTTATATCAGAAGAAAATTATCCAACGCCTGAAGATTATGTTGCTGACGGTGAAATATATTTGAACTATGTAATTGATGAATCCAGAAGATTCAGAACAATTAAAATAAATAAATTTAGAGGAAAGGAAATTACTCAATCTAGTTATCCATTTACACTAAATCAGGGTATTTTTAAAATAATTTTTCCAATAAATGAATATAACATTGGTAAATGGGAACCTAAGAAAGAAATAAATGATCTCTTTTCAACAGGCATAGAAGAACTTGATAAAGAATTGAAGGGCGGAATTAGACCAGGATCATTTGTTAACATTGAAGTTTCGAACATTGTTCCATTAGAGATTTTAAGAATTATTCAAAGCCCATTAATATTGAATTCATTTTCAACAAATAAAAGTTTATTAATAGTATCTGAACCTGGAACACCCTATGAATTCTTTAAGTCATATTTCAATCGCTGGATACCTAAAGATATAATTGATTCGAATTTAGTTTATGTGGATTATGCCGCATCAACATCTAAAGGGCCTAATCATATTGCTTTAGGTGGAATAGATTTAGAGCAAGCAAGTAAATTACATAGAGATATCATTTTAGAATTCTTACAGAAAAAAGAAAAATCTCTATCTATAATACATCATGATTCTATGGAATATATTTATGGTCCTGAATTAGCATTGAGAAATATTTTTTCAAATATTTCAAAATTAAAAAATTCCGATTCTGTCGCTATTTCATTCACAAAGCCAGGACAGAAAATCAATCCGGAAATAAAAAACATATCTGATTACTTATTTAAGTTGATTACATTGGAAAATGGCATTTTTTTATATGGAATAAAGCCAAAAACTGTATATTTTGCAATCGAAATTGATAGAAAAAAAGGTTTTCCAAATTTAAATCTTATACCTATAGTCTAATTATATGTTAATAATTTATATTTATTAAATATCCATAATTTCTTAACAAATAAAACTACGTAATTTTATTCGTATTCTATATAAAAATACTTTTTTAACAGTGTAAGTTTTCATTAAATTAGATGAATAAGAACGATTTATATGATCTTGTAAAGGATCTCGTTACTAGAGACAGGTTTGAACTGGAAATAATAGAAAAAAGAAAGCAATACAACGACTTACTTTCAGATGATGCAATTGCTTATATGATCGTTGATGAATATGGTAGAAACCCTGGTAACTGGGTTAAAGTAAAAGACTTAATAGATGGTGTAAATGTATCATTAATTGTAACAATCACAAATATAGAAGAAACTAAAATAAGGAAAAATGATAGGGATCTAAGACTTAGGAAAATTAAGGTTGAAGATGAAACGGGTGAATGCATTTTAACCTTGTGGAATGAAGAACTTGATAATTACAAAGATCTCAAAATAGGTGAGAAAATAAAAATTATAAATTGTTTTGTTAGATCAAATAATTTTGGTATCCAGCTTTCACTGGGAAAATGGGGGATAATTATAAAAATTTAAAATTCCTCTTCCTCTTCTTCACTCTCTTTTCTTGCCCTTTTTGTATTTATGTTTTTGTAATATCTTGTTACATATCCTGCAAGAATATTTCTCAACCTTTTTGTTTGAACATTTGTATATCTACCAACCAATTCTTTATTGTTCTCAAAATCTCCTGTAAACTTGTCAGGATATTTGTTAACCAATTCTTTAGCGACTCTTTTAATCACAGCTGGCCTAATTGCGCCCATTAATATCACTTAAAGTCTTATATGTGTAACATATTTATAATGTTTTTTCTCACAGATTAGTTTTATTAAATTAATGGAGTAATGTAATTTTATTAATTCAATAAATAATTCTTTGTTAATTATAATTCTACATATCCTCTTAATATGCCAAAGAGTGCTATGCCTTCTGGCATAATATCTTCACCAATCTTAAATCGGAAATCCTGATCGAGTATCTTTATTGAAAAGTCTTTTTTTACGTTTACTTTAATTTCATTATTAAAAAATTCCTTCACAACGGCATCTTTCAAAGGTTCAAAGGAATCAAATTCCTCAAGAGTTACAGGAGTAACCCTGAAACCTGTTTTACCATGGAGTGATCCAGGTAACCTGATCAACCTATGAATATCCGTTGTGACAGGTTCATCTGTCTCACCCACCAAATCAATTGACACAAAGTGTTTAATTAGCTGAAAAAATGTAACAATATTCTCTTCATCCCCAAGATAATTAATCCTTTTTGGATCATCCATATCTGCTAGTATATCAATAATCCTTTTTTCATTTACATAACTTCCTTCCCTGAAAACTTTTTTTGTTGTAAAAAGGAGATCCATAAACCTTTTTCTATTTCTTATGCCAGCTTCTTTTAGAACGTTTTCTATTTCTCTATAATTTTCTGAATTATGTAATTCTCTAAGTAATATGGCAACATGTCTTATCTCTCTAGAAAATTTACCATACCAACCTCCTTCATTTTCATTAAATATTTTACCCTTCATCAATTGTTCCTTGATAAAGGAATCAAAGCTCATGTTAGATGCTGTAATGTAACTGACAATTTCCCTCCTTTCATCACTATCGAGCTGGTATATTTTGTTATTCCTCACGTGAATGTGATAACCCCTTCCACCTGAAAAGAAAATGCTCAGATCCTTTTTATTAAACCCAAAATCTTCAAGAAGAAATTCATAAATTAATTTTTTAGCCTCCTTTTTTACTATGCTTAACATTTCCTCATAAGTAAAATTTCCAGAAACCATATGATCAGCATCAAGATCAAATATGAGATCTGCACCCATCCAACCCTTATCATCCATTCTTTGTGCATTTGGATCTCTATAGTAGGCAGATGAATAATAAGCATGAGCTGGCAAATTTTTTATTAAGAAATCAATTATTTCATTTTCAGAAGAGAAACTCAAATGCCTTACCATACCTTCTCTATCAAAGAACATAAAACCATATTCTCTCTGTGCAAACCTAGGAGGGAGTTGGATCTTATTCTTTACATAATATTCTTGAAATTTTCTCTGTACAAACTGGAGGGAATTAGGCATAATTGGAATATTAATTTCCAGTTTTTAAATCCTTTTATTTTTCATTCCATTTTTCCTTGAACATTAAAAAATAAAGTATAGGATCAAACATGGTTATAATTCCACCTATAAGAGGAATGAACGATAAATCACCTGGAATTAGGTATCCTGAAAACAATGGGCCAAATGCTGAGGCACTGTTCCTGCTTAAGGATGTTGCACCGTTTGTAGTTGCCCTTTCAGTATCATGAACATTTGTCATGACGAATGATTGTCTTACCGGTACAGCACCCATCGCAAAAGAGCCTCTTATTATAAGAAATATGCCTGCTAATATAAAAGTTGATGAAAATGCAATCAGAATTAAAGTTATTGAAGCTATTGCCCTCGAAAGAACAATTATTTTTAAACGCCCTATTATGCTTGATAATCTAGGCATAAATATTAAAGATATTACAACACCTATGTCTACAATACCAAATAATAAGCCAGTTTCAGAAGCACTTGTATTAAACCTGACCTTTAACCATAATGATAACAAAGGAAGTAACATGCCAGAACCAAGTCCACAAGGTATTGTTGGTATGCTTAACTTAAAAATATTTTTATAAGAAATAGACGGAAGTAATTTTCTGCTTCTTATTCCATAATCCTTTAAAAATAAAGATAATATAAAAGATACTATGCCTAAAATAGAGGAAAAATAAAATAAAGAATAAACATTTATGTTCATTAATTTTATAATGGGTAAAAAGAATGAACCCCCCATAGCTGCAACCATCTCGATTATTGCTGCATAACCAAGTATTTTTGATAAAGATTTTTTATCAACTTCTTCGGATATTATTGCATTTTGAATTGCACCAAAGGCTCCTCCTGAACCTATAGGACCTCCTGTTGAACCTGCAGTAAATCCTGCTAAACCTGCAAAAAGCGTAATCAAATATATATTATTGACCCAAAGAAACAATAGTGAGGATATTGAAAAGATTAAAAATAATAATGCAAGAACATACTTTCTTCCAAAGTGATCGGCAATCATACCAAGAACAAATGTCAAGAATGAGTTTATAAGCATAGCAACGAACAAAGATGCACCAATAACTATTGCTGAATAACCGAGGTAATATAAATAAAGTGGGAGTATGACTATCACATAACCGTAACTGAAACTGACCAAGGTTCTCGATAATATTGCAATTTTAACATTTTTATACACGTTCTCTTTAAAAGATTTGTAATATGTAAATGTTTTGAAAAATTTAAGTGTGATGAAATGTTAAGAGGAAATTAAATCTTTAAAACATTTCATCACACTTCATTAATTTTTAAAAATTAAATTATGTAATCGAATCCTTTTTATAATAAAGTCAGTTACTCATTAACTTTATATTTCTATTTCATATTAGAAATTAAATTAATGCAAACTTCTAGTTAAATAAAATTCGTTTTTATATGTGTATTTTGCTATTACATAGCAATAAATTTTTTGTAAATTTTAAAAAACATCTCATAAAAATGTTAAAAAATTTATCTTTTTCTTTACTATTTTTTAAATAATTAATGATAAAATTTAAATTCACTAATAATAATTCCTCTGAGATGGAAAAAATAAAGAATTTCAGGTACATAGTTATTCTTTTGAGCATGCTGATATTTCTTATTTCATACATGGACAGAGTAAATCTTTCAGTTGCAGTGCTGCAAATGCAATCAGAATTTCATCTTACGCCTTAGGAAATAGGTTTATTGGGCTCTATGTTTTTTGTAGGATATATGATATTCCAGATTCCGGGGGGTATCTGTAATGAAAGGTATGGGCCTAGAAAAATAATGACCTTAGCTATGACATGGTGGAGCATTTTTACCATTCTTATGGCTCCAGGAGTAAGCTTTCTTTATCTTTTAGTTGTAAGGACAATATTTGGTTTTGGTGAAGCACCTCTATTCCCTGGAAACGGTAACCTTTATTCTCGATGGTTAAAGAAGGATGAACAAACGATTGGCTGGTCATGGTCCCTTACAGGTATGGGTTTAGGTCCAATACTAGGTACAATTCTATCAACATATATTATGCTTAATTATGGCTGGAGATGGATATTCATCATCTTTGGAATAATAGGATTGATACTTGCAATCGGATTTTTCGCAATAATAAGGGATATGCCAGAACAATCAAAATTTGTAATAAAAGAAGAAATCATCAAGATCAATAGGAGTTATGAAAATCCTGAAAATGAAAGAGGAAAAAACATAAAGGAATTTGCACCCTGGAAAAAATTGCTAGCATCGGGAAGATTTTAGCCTTAGGGATTTACCCATTTCATATCCTCATACGTTGTTTATGGATTTTTAACACTATTACCTATTTACCTTGTTACTTCAAGACATTTTAGCAAAGTTTCACTTTACTGGGCAGGGACATTACCATGGGTCGCATTCATTGTTGCCATGCTAATAGGAGGATATTTCATAGACAGAGCCATTTCAAGAGGATCAACGCTCTTTAAAGCAAAAGCGATACCTTCATCAATTGCGTTTATTTTATCCGCCATATTCATCATACTAGGTGCATTTTCCGAATCGCCTTTTCAGGCTGTGTTATGGCTTTCCCTAGGTTTAGGTATGCAAGGTATTCACGGCATTTCAGTATGGTCGCTGGCAGCCAACATGGCACCCAAGTTCTCTGGGTCATACAGTGGTTTCATGAACACCATAGCTACTTCAGCAGGTATTATAGCCCAATAATTACAAATGTTATTGCTACATATCTTGGCTGGATTTATGCCATTTCATTTATGGGTATTCTTTCCTTGATTGGTGCTGTTCTATGGTTGGTGATGAACCCTGATTCATCTTTTGTACCCGGATCAATTTTCTCATATTCACCAACCAAAAAATAAATTTTTTTAATGATTTTTTAACCATCTCGAAATGTCATCATATACTATTTTTCTATCTATTTCATTATGTATTTCATGGTACATTCCATCATATATTTTCTTTGTTTTATCCTTAGATCCTATCAATGGAAAAGCCTTTTCCGTAGCTTCTTTTGGAACTATTTTATCAGCGCCTCCATGAAGCATAAGTATAGGTATTTCTATATTTCCTAGATCTTTCCAAACTGATTTTGAAGATCTATACATCTCATAAATCAGATTAACTGTTGGATTCTTGAACACAAGTGGATCCTTTGTATAGGCTTCCCAAATATTTCTTTCATGTGTAAGAAATTCTGGATTTATTGGTAATTTAATCCTTGTCCTAGGTGAAATTTTTACCATTAATGTCATCAAAAATTTTGTAAATGATCCTGCACTTACCATTGTAGCAGGCCCACTTGTTATTGCACCCCTTAAATTTTCTTTGTTTTTAGATATATATTCAAGAACTATTAAGCCACCCATACTATGACCATATATAAAGAAATCATTTATGTTTAATTTTTCATTAATTTTTTTAATGAAATTTTCTGTATCTTTTATAAAATAGTTAAAATTTTTTACGTATCCTATATCAGTTTCGTTTGCAGTTTTTCCATGACCTCTAAGGTCATACATGATTACTGAATATCCATTTGATGCAAGGTTTCTAGCTAATTCATCGTACCTCCCGCTATGTTCAGCAAAACCATGAATGCCTATAACTTGTACATTGCTATTCTCAGCCTTCCAATATCTGTAAAATACATTTATTCCTGTGTCTAAGGGCAAAAATCCATCTGTATAAATTATCATAGTTAACGAATTAAATATCAAGTATTAAAAATTTTCATATATTTTAAAATAGACCTTTACAATATATTTGTAATGAAATTTTGTCTAGCATCCGATCTCCATGGAAATATTAAAACAACGACATATCTTGTGAATACATCACATATTTTAAAATGTAATACAATAATTCTGGCAGGGGATCTTACTGCTTGGGGTGATATGACGAGCATATTTCCTATTTTTAATGAATTGAATAAATTTGAAGGACAGGTAATTTCTGTCCTAGGAAACAGTGATTATGAAAATGAAATGGATATTGTTAAAGATTTTAGCAACATTAAAATTTTACATGGGAATTCCTTGACTTTGGAACATATTAAAATTATTGGTGTATCAGGTATACCTGACACTACTGAGCATGGTTCCTTTTTTTCTCTACCAGAATCAAAAATACTTAAACTTCTAAAAACAGCATTAAATGAAACACAAACTGAAAAATTTTTGTTATCTATTTCTCATGTTCCGCCTCTTGGAATACTTGATTACACGAGATTTGGTACACATGCAGGCTCTAAAGCTATTCGAACATTTATTGAAAATTTTAACCCTGATGTGCACGTCTGTGGACACATACATGAAAATCCTGGAATCTTAAAATTTATGAAAACAACTATAGTAAACCCTGGAATATTGCATAGAAATGATCCAATTTTTGTCCTTGAAATTAATGATAATGTTAATTTATATAAAGCAAAGGCTTGATTTTATATCATAATTTTTTTAAGTGCCTTTTCGAAATTTTCATAAGCATCATCAGTAAACAATATAATGCAAATTTCTTTAAGCCTATTTGGATTTTCATTTAAGAAATCATAAATTGCCTGGATTGATACTTCTGCTGCCATTTCCATTGGAAATCCATAAGCACCCGTACTTATTGCCGGAAATGCTATGGATTTTAAACCTTTGTGCAATGCTAATTTCATGGAATTAGTAAAACAATTTTTTAAAAGCTCTTTTTCTTTGTATCCCCCGCCCTCCCAAATAGGACCTACTGTATGAATTACGTACTTTGCCTTTAAATTTCCACCTGTAGTAATAACCGCTTCCCCTGTTGGAAGACCATTAGGGTATTTTTCCTTTCTTATTTTTAGACATTCCTCATGAAGCCTAATCCCAGCTTTTTTATGTATTGCACCGTCTACACCTCCACCTCCCATCAGACTTGAGTTTGCTGCATTTACAATTGCATCACAATCTTCTTCTGTAATATCACCCTTTTTCAACTTAATTAATGTACCATAAATATTCAATTGCATAAATTATAAATAAATTTTACAGATAAATTCTTTTCTTATAAAATCAATAATTTTGAAAGAATTTCTAATAAGAAAAAAATAAAATTACCAAATATGAATTCAAAATTTTTTATGGTGACCTTTTTAAATAGTTCAAAAATTAATAATTAATGGGCAATAGAAATTGTCAAAATAAAAAGTAAAATAAATTCCATTATAATTTAAATAAGCAAAAATAAATCTATATAAAATATATTCAAAGAAGAGATAAATAATTATTAATTTAAAATATTTTGAAGCAATATATGCAAGATCCCTTATTTCTATAAATATGCTCATCTAAATTATGAAAAATAGCATTTTAATCAGTATTTATGTTAACTAGTTAAAGCAAAAGATAAATTTTTATTAGTGTATTTTATATTATAATTATGAATGATTTTTCACAAAATAAAAAATCTCAGAAAGGAATGGACTATGCTAAGGCAATGGGTAAATTCATAGGTTACATTGCGTTATTTATAATAATTTCAGCGATACTCCAGTTCCTCATACTTTCTTTTCTTCCAAAATATGGCATTAGTATTGGCTCATATTACATATACATAAACGTAGCATTGACAATTATTCTCGGTTACTTGATTATAAAGTCATTTGCTGATTTAATCTATGTTATGCTTAAAGCAAAATACTCGGAGGATGTTGCTAAGGCTTTCAGAAATGTATTCTTGCTCATTGGTGTAGGTGCACTAATAACAGCCATTGCGGGAGAGGTTGGTGGAGGTCTTGCGGGTGTTTCAGTAGGTGGCTTTTTAGGCATAGTAATTGGCTTTGCAACACAGCAAGTAATGGGCCAGGCTGTAGCTGGACTTTTCCTTCTCATTGCAAGGCCTTTCAAAATAAATGATCTTGTGACAATATTAGGTGATACTGGCGTGGTAACAGATGTAGCCATTCTTTTCACAGAATTACTGAAGGATGATGGAACTAGGGTACTGATTCCAAACAATCTTATTATAGGAAACAAGATTTATGTTTTGCCCAAGAAAACACAGCAAGAAGTGCCCAAACCATCATAATTTTTATTATAAATTTATATATTATTTTTCTTCCGATAATTTTTAATCCATTTTTTTATTACCCTATAATGTGGTTAAAATGAAGGGTAAAGATGCATTGGCATATGTTCTATACAATATGGGTTGTATTCATCCTTTTGTATTAAGCAGGATTGTTGCTCTGGCAGAATTAGCTTACCTTAAAGAAAAGAAAAAAAGGCTGACAGATTTAAAGTATTCAGGCGTTCAGGCGGCATTTTATATTGAGAATTTAAATAAAATAATAGATAAAGATAACTGTTTTAAGAAACATGAAGGTGATCCTGCAAAAAAGATTATGGGTTGTATCGAATATACTTGTGAATTAAAAAATCTTGATGAAAATACTAAATATCTTGATGATGCGATTGATAAGGCTTACGATATCACTGAAAATGAGCTTAATGATTTGGTAATAAAAGATGACCACTACAGAGAACTAATTTCTTGATTTGATAAAAATGCTAGAGAATTTAAGAAAGTTAAGAGTTTCTTTCGGTATGGAAAATGATTCAACACTATCAAATAAACACTTTGGAGAATCTAATTTCTTTTTAATTTTCGACATCTATGAAAATGGAGATTACAAATTTTTAGAAAAAAGAAAAAATACAACGTTGGATATGGCTAATGAAAATGTTCACGGTGATGTGAATAAATTCAGATCATTGATTCTTTTACTAAATGATGTTGATATTTTGGCTGCCTATAGAATGGGGCCTAATTATTTAAATATAAAAAATAAGACAGATAAGATACCATTTTTAACAAGAACGGATAATTTTCAGGAATCATTAGAAATTATTAAACTAAATTTCGAAAAATTATGGGAAGACAAGAAAAACAAATCAATTTAATTTTGAATCTTAATAAAATATCTTGGTAGATTTAATAAATTATATTTTTTTCTTTTATACCTACTCCTAAAAAGAATTGAAATTTAATGAAAAATTTTATTTAAAATTCCCTAAATTTTTTAAATAATGAAGAATAATATTTTCATTTTTATTTATAATTTCATTAATGTATTTTCTATCTCCTTATAATCCGGTTCCTTTCCAGGATCTTCACTTATCCATACATACTTAATTTTCTTATCTTTCCCTATGATAAAAACCGCTCTTTTTGATGCTTTAAGACCTTTAATACCCGCAAAATCTTCGTGTAATCCAGCATATATGTTACAAACTTCCTTATTAAAATCACTTAAAAGATCAAAATTTAAATTATTATATTTTGCAAAGGCGTTCAATGAAAATGGTGGATCTACACTTATACCAAACACTTTTGCATTAAATTTATTGAACTTTGCCATTGAATCCCTGAAAGTGCACATCTCTTTTGTACAGACAGATGTAAATGCCCCTGGAAAAAATGCAAGCAAAATATTTTTTCCATAAAAATCAGAAAGTCTTTTAATTTTCAAATTTTGGTCTGGGAGTGAAAAATCTACTGCCTCATCTCCAATTTTCATTACCATAATATTCACCAGATGTTTATTGTTAAATATTATTTAAATATTTTTCTAATCCCCACTTTATGTTGATAAATTACAAAAAATAAATAAAATCATTTGAATTAAATTTAAAAAATGAGAAAAATGAAGGCATTATGAATAAAAGTAATTAATTCATACTGAAAAAATCAGTAAATAAATGCCTCTTCATGGAATGTTTTTCCTCTTCTCCAGTAAAGATATATCATTACAGGTATGTTAATGATTAGAATAATAAATCCAAGCACTGCTCCTTGTGGTATTTCGCCTGTAGAAATGAATTGAAATGATCCTAGTGCCAGCGTTGACCAACCCAGTGGAGCTAACATTATTGTTGAGCCATAATCTATCGTAGACCTGATAAACACTAAAAGAAAGCCTTCTATTATTCCCGGCATAATGAGTGGAAATATTATTTTTCGTATAGTTTCAAAACTTGATTTTCCCATTATTTTTGCTGCTTCAAAAAGACTTTTAGAGATTGAATTAACTGAAATGTCAAGTGCTCTAGTTGAATAACCGAGCCTCCCAAATACATACCCTATTAATAATGCAATGGGCACCGAATTTATTAAAAAGCCAGTTAAAGAATTTGAAAAAACAGACAAATACGTCAGACCTATCATCACAGATGATAAAGAGAATATTATTAATATTAAAAGATCTATGAACCTTTTTCCTTTTATAAATCCTGTTTTTACAAAATATGTTGATACGAATGAGATTAATACTGCAAGTAAAGCAGCAGAAATTGATATTATAAGCGTAGCCCATATTGAAAAAGGATACAAAGTAAGTGCCTGAGAATAATTAGATAGTGTGAATTGTGTCGGTATTGGTGTCATTACCCATCTCGCAGAAAATGATGAAAGGCCTAGAATAATTACTTCTACGACAGGCAATAATGCAAAAAGAAATGAATATATTGCTAGAATTGCAACAATTAATTTATTTCTAGTTATTTTGCTATGAAATCCCTTTCCACCTATTGTTGAAAACGAAAGCCTTTTTTGATAGATTGTGTATGTTGAAATAATTATAAGATTAATCATTAGCAAGACTGAAAGTAATGCTGTTGCAATTCCCCAATTAAAGAATGAAAATAACTGAGTATATGCCAAAGCAGTTAATAATGGAAATGTTGGAGGTGCAAGTAAAAGGGGCACAGATAATGTTCCTGATGTTAATAAAAATACGATTACCCACCCAGAAACAAATCCTGGCATAAGCAAAGGAAGAGTTATTTTTAAAAACGTGCTTAATTTTGAAGCACCATTTACATATGCTGCTTCAATCAACCTGTAATCAAGATTATCAAAAGCGAGTGTTACATACATTACCATAAATGGTATTGTGGACAATGTCATCACAGTTAAAAGGCCGAGATATGAATAAATTGAAAAAGGCATAAATTTTGTATTGGTAGAAATTATGATTAGATCATATGTGACTATAAACCCTGGAATGCTAATCCCAATACCTAGCAAAACTCTTATTATACTTTTAAATGGCATATTTGTTCTTGCCAATGCATAGGAAATAGGTAATGAAAGAATAAAGGATAAAACTGTAACTGAAAGGCTTAAAATAACAGTATCAAACAATGCCTTAAGATAATAAACGTTCGTAAAAACTTGATAATAATATGATAATTTTAATGTCAATAAATAATTTTTACCTAGAATTAGATTAAATATGCCTGATGGAACTCCAGAAAATGCTGTTAGGAAAAAAGAAATTAAAGGTAAAACTATGAATATAACTAAAAATAAAAGAAATAAAAAAGTAAAAAGGTTTGAAATAAACTTTGTTTTAGCGATCATCCTGTTACTTCACTTGAATATTGATTGAATATTGCTGTTATGTTCTGAGCATTCTCCGCTGTCCAAGACTGACTGTAGTTCAAGAATGCATATTGTTCTTCTTGCTGCAATGTTGGGAAGTATGGTGGTGGTGTTATATTGTAAGGCATTATTGAAGGTTTCAAAAATATTTTAGGTAGTAATGACTGCCCCTGTTGTGAAAGTACCCAGTTGATAAAAGTTTCTGCGGCTGAAAGATGTGGTGCACCAGCTACAATACCCATAGCTGTTGGGCCAAGTATGTTCTGATTAACCATTATAGGTATCAATGGATATCCATCAAGCTCATGATAAAGTACAGGTCCATTTATCCAGTCTACAGTGATTCCTCCAGTTCCTTCACCTACAATTGTTTCAGCGTGCTCATCATCAGGAGCAATTGGTGAAACAGTATTATTCAAAAGAGCACTTACATATTGTTTAAAATATGTTGTGGCAGCGGGCATTCCATATTTTTGTATATAAATCTGGTAAATTAGTGAAAAGAATCCCAAACCTGTTGTTGTTGATGTTGATGGGTTTTCAATTACTATTTTCCCCTTATATTCTGGGTTTGTTAAATCCCACCAGGAGTGCGGATACATACTTTGATTAATCAGATTTGTGTTTACAACTATTCCAAGAATGTTGTATGTGAAAGAATACCATGTCCAGTTTGAAGCATAGAGCGCCGGATTGTTTATATAAGCAGAATAATTCTTAAGCGCTGGTGGTTCGTATGAAGCCAATACGCCTTGGTCTGCAGCTCCTATGTATGCGGAAGGCGCCCCTCCAAATAGTACGTCTGCCTGTGGGCTAGATTTTGATGCAACTAATTTGCCAACAAGGTCTCCCATAGACCCATATACAGCCACTACCTTTATTCCTGTGTCAGCGGTAAAGTTATTAAAAAATGGTTGGGCTACGTTTGCACTATAATCCGCATAAATCACAACTTCCTGTGGGGCAGATGTTGTTGATGGTTTCTGTGTCAAATAATATGCACCTACTGCAATTGCTGCAATTATTATAACAACTGCAACAATTATTGCTATGGCCTTTCCTGATACAGCCCCTATTTCTTTAAAAAGACTTTTACTAATTGCCATGATAAATCCGATCCAAATAACAATATATAAAGATTTCCCTCATATTTTATTTATTTTATATATAGCATTATAAAAAATTTATGTGTGTTCAATAAAGCATAACGTATCTTAAGAGTTATACAAAACGTTAATATACGGTAATTTTCATTAATTCTTGAGTTGATAATTATGCCGAAGGATTTAACCCAAATTATTTCTGATCTAGTTTTGGATTGGGAAAATCCAAAAAGGATTGTCTTTGGACGTGGACAAACAAAAAATCTTGGGAGCATACTGAATTCTTATATGCAAGTGAAATCTGCAGTAATTGTCACTGATGAAAACATTGAAAAAGCAGGCATTCTGGAAAAGGTTACTTCTAGTCTAAATGGGACAGGTATTAACACAGATATTTTTAAAATACCTGTACATGAACCTGACATGGATACTGCAAATAATGTTGCAAACTATGCACATTCAAAAAGTTTTGATGCAGTAATAGGTGTTGGAGGTGGAAGTGCTATGGATATGGGCAAGCTAATGGCCATGATGAAAACGAATCCAGGAAAACCTCTTGATTACTGTGCTCTTCCACCAGATGCTTTATCCGAGAAAGTAAAAAACAGACCAGTGCCTGAAATTCTAATACCCACAACTGCCGGTACTGGAAGTGAACAATCAAACACGCTCGTGATCATAGAAAATGGATACAAAACATGGATCACAAGTAACAAGCTTTATGCTACAATAGCGCTGGTAGATCCTGAGAACACATATACTACACCTCCAAACGCAACCAGGTCTTCTGGGGTAGATGCAATGTCACATCTCCTTGAAGGTTTAGTATCTTCATTACATAATCCAGTTTCAGACGGGGCAATTATTGAAGGTGTAAAGCTCGTTTATGACTATTTGCCTAGATCTTACAACAACGGTAATGACGTTGAAGCAAGAACTGCTCTTTCTCTCGCATCAACAATGGGTGGTTGGGTTCTTGGTCTTCCCTGGGTAGGTGGCCCAGCTACTATAGGTCATTGCCTTTCTGAGGGTTTCGGGCCTAAACTGAACATCCCACATGGCCTGGCATGCGGATTAATGTTACCACATGTTATTGATTTTAACAGGAATTTCATTGGTGAAAGAATGAAAAAAGTTCTCATTGCTCTTGAGCCTAATGAAGATTATTTTTATTTCACCACTCAGGAAGCAATCGATGTCCTTATTAAGAAAATTGTTGATCTGTTAAAAGCGGTTGAAATAAATCCTGCCGTAAAATACAATACAAAAGAAAGTAAAGATATCTTCTTTAGCATGATTGATTATGTCTTAAATGAGAGACAGTATCTATACAATCTTCCTGCATATAATCCAAGAAGGCTTACTAAAGATAACCTCACTAATCTTTTCGAAGATATCTGGGAAGGTAAATTTACAACAAACGAATTTTAAATTTTTTTATATTTTTATCCATTCAAGGCCTAGTTCTTTCAATTTTTCCATTTTCGGTACACCTTCACTATCCCAACCCCTTGCGTCATAATACTCATTTAACATTAAATTGAAATCTTTGATTGTACATTCAGGAATATTGGCATATTTTCCAAACTCCGGAATACTTAAAACTCTCTTTGGTAAGTAATCGTCTTTTCTCTTTATGCCTTCGCGCACATTAAACATTCTCTGGACGTTGTAACCTCTTTCTCCAATCTTAAGCAATTTCTTACCATCAATATCCCAGCCTGTAAGTGCTGAAAGCTCCTTTGCAAGATCGTCCGGTGTAAGGCCTGCATAAATGTAGAATTTGCACATTCCAATCATATCGGGTATGATACCATAATCATGTAAAATTTTTGATGCAATACCTTTACCTTCCTCATCATATCTATCCACCTGATTAGGGTCTTTTAATCCATAGGGTATAAGACCAAAATCAACTTTATAAGCATCATAGGCCATTCCTTCAACAGGATGTATATGGCTCATGCCTACATTTGAACATCCATAAGTAAGTGCTAGGGCCTTGCCAGACCTTGGATCATGTGCAGCACCTTCAAGACCCTTTACCTGAATTGCAAACTCTTCAGAACCTTTTCCTAGTTTCTTTGATGCACGTAATACTCCATCAGCAAGAACATTGCCTAGTCCATTCCTCTCTGTAATATCTTTCAAAAGTTTTATTGCTGCATCCATATTTCCCCAGTTTAGGTCCAGATCATAATCATTCTTTTTTATTATGCCATGCTCATAACAATCCATAGCAAAAGCAATAACAGCTCCAGCTGAAATTGTATCCAAACCATATTCGTTGCATAAGTATGTAGCATATACAGCTGCATCTATATCATCATTTAAAATAAATGCTGTAAATGCAGAAATTGATTCATATTCCGTTCCACCATGAACAGGAGTTTTCCATTTCGCTGAATCAGATTTCGCTACCCTACCACACTGGAGTATGCACCCTGTATAGCATGGCTTTGAACTCACAAGATTATATTTCTTGAATTTGTCATAAAGCTCTTGACCCTTACCCCATGAATTAGATCTCCAGTTCTTTGTGGGCCAGTCGCCTGCATTATCACATTTGCCAAGATCTCCTGTTGTTCCATCCTCCTTTAATCCTAAATTGCCTGGTATGCTTAGCAACTTTTTCGCCAGTTCCCTTGCTATTTTTGAAAATTCATCCTTGTTATAAATCTCTATCCTTTTACTCCCATGAACTGCAATTGCATATAGGTTTTTTGAACCCATTACAGCGCCTCCACCTAATCTGCCAGCTGCCCTGTCACCGTTAAACATAATGACTGAAAAAAGAACTTGCTTTTCACCAGCCGGGCCTATAGATGCTATTTCATAATCTTTACCTAACTTATCTTTCAAATAAATATTTTTTTCATTAGTACTTTTACCTGCAATTTCACTTGCATCCATTATTTCAATTTTGCTATCGTTTATTACAAGATATACAGGTTTGTCAGCCTTCCCTTCTATGATCAGAACATCATATCCGGCTTTTTTCAACATAGATCCAAAATCGCTACCAGCCCTAGATTCACCAAATATATTGGTCAATGGGGACTTAAAACAAACATTAATGCTTCCCGATCCTGGTGCTACTGTTCCTACAAAGGGTCCGGTGGCAAATATAATTTTGTTATGTTCTGAAAGTGGATCTATGCCTTTAGGTAATTCCTCGAGTAAAATTTTTGCTCCAAGAGCTGACCCACCCAAATATTTCTTTGCATCCTCTTCATTTAATTCTTCTATTTTTGAAATCTTTTTTGTTAAGTTCACTCTTAAAATTTTCCCAGCATAACCATATATCATAATAAATGGAATGTCAAAATCAATATATAAAAATTTTCAAAATAAAAGTATGTTCTAAAAAGCATATCAATCTTTCAGCAATAAATTTTATTTGAACTACAAACATTACCATTTTAATGAATGATAAACAGCTTGGATATATTTTTATGGGTTTAACATCATTTATCTGGGGTATTGGTTATACAGCCATTAAAATATGCATGAATGTTTTTGATCCGTTATCCCTTGGCTTAGCTAGATTTATATTTGCATCAATACTTTTTGTTCCAGTTCTACTCAAATACTGGAAAAAAATTGAAAAAAATGATCTATTGGTTATAATTTTAATGACATTAATAGGGTTGACAATTTATCAATTTTTTTATAATGCTGGAGCATCAGATATATCGGCCGGTTTAGCTTCAATACTGATATCAACTGAGCCAATTTTTATTTATCTAATTTCTATTGTGGTATTTAAAGAAAGATTATCCATACTAAAAATATCTGGCATTCTGATATCTTTTTTTGGGATTGTTTTTATTTTTTATAGTGGATCAGATGAAATGACAAAAATAATTGCTATAATTTTTATTTTAATAGCATCTGTGTTATGGAGTTTGTATACAATAATTTCAAAATTTATTCTTTATAAATATGACCCATATCTAGTCATTTCTATTGTTACGATTTTTGGAGCAATATCACTAATGCCAATTTTCCCAACAATGAGCACAGAAATAATAAAAATGAATACAATCGAAACTTTTTCACTTATTTTTCTTGTTATATTTGCAACATTTCTAGCACCCATATTTAATTTTAAAGGTTTAAAATTACTTTCAGCAACAAATGCAGGTGCATTTTATTATCTCCAACCTGTGTTTACCGTTTTAAGTGCGTACTTCTTAATAAATGAGCCTTTGACATTAACAATAATTATTGGTGGAATATTAGTTATAAGTGGCGTTGTCCTCGTGAGTTATAAAGGATAAAATAATTTTTAAAATATTTATATTTTATAGTTTAACAAGTTTTAATTTTACCTATAACTATCTTTTAAAAATAAAAGATTTATAATCTGGGATTTCAAGAAAAGCCCATTCACCATTTTCCCCTTTCCAACTTGAATTAATTTCGAGTCCAATTCTAATTAGGTTTGGTGTTTCAAAATATGCCTTTACTTTATCTTTAATGATTTTTTTTGAAATTATTTTTACCTTGAAAGAGTTGTTTTGATTTCCATCGCTAATTTTCAAATCATTCATTCTCACAATTAATGAAATACTTTCACCTTCATTGAGATCAGGTCTGTTCTTTGGAATTATATTAATTGTACCTAAGTTATCCAATTCAATTGTTGCTACATCACTTTTCATATCAATAAGTTTTCCATCCAATACAAGATTATCCCCTATAAATTTTGCAACAAAACTTGAAGAGGGTGTGTTTATCAATTCATCTGAAATCCCCATCTGTTCAATTACACCCTTATTAATTACAGCTATTTTATCACCAATTTCAAAAGCCTCCTCTTGTGAATGAGTAACAAATAGGGTTGTTAAATTATTCTCCTTTACAATGTCAAGAATTTCAACGAGAAGTTCTTTTCTTATTTTTTCATCAAGATTGCTGAGAGGCTCGTCCATCAAAAATAATCTTGGTTTTACTGCTAGAGCCCTAGCAATTGCAACTCTTTGCAACTCCCCTCCAGAAAGCTCCGATGGCCTATTTTTTCTTTTAGAGAGTAATCCAACAGTTTCAAGTACATCCTTTAAAATTTCTTCCTCTTCCTCAGGTTTTTTATTTTTGATTACAAATTTAATGTTCTGTTCAACATTCATATGTGGCCAAATAGCGTAATCCTGAAAAACCATGCCTATTCCTCTCTTATTTGGTGGAATTGTTGTAACATCTAAACCATCAAATAGAACATTTCCAGAATCTGGTGATTCCAGACCTGCAATAATTCTTAGTAATGTAGATTTACCAGAACCACTTGGACCAATTACAACAAAAAGTTCTCCATTATTTATTTTCAAATTAATGTCATTCAAAACCCTTAGTTTCCCAAAATTTTTGTTCAGATGATTAACTTCAACGGTAACCATAGCAAATCTTACTATTAAAATGAGTTCTGGTATATAACTTTTCTTAAAACTTTTTGTGATTTTTTAGATGTATCATAAAACTAGATTATTTTACATGAAAAATATTTTAAATTACTTAACATTATCCCGATGCTGATATGCATGAATGATAGTATAATAGAATCGAGAAAAAATGATATAAATGATATTAAAAATGGAGTAGATATCTTAATAATTGGAGGAGGTATTACTGGTGCGGGGGTAATAAATGTTCTATCTACTCTTGGTGTTAGAGTAGCCCTTATAGATGCTTATGATTTTGCATACGGTACGAGCAGCAGATCCTCAAAGTTGATACATGGTGGTCTTAGATACATTGCAAATGGTCAGTTTTCTGTTGTAAAAGATTCTGTAAGGGAAAGAGACTTTTTGCTTGAATACCCAGATCTTGTAAAAAGAGAAGATTTCTTCATACCCGTTGATGATTATTCCTGGTCCAAATCAACATTGAGGTTCGGTCTATGGGTTTATTCATTCTTTTCCAAAAAAATCAAGGCAAAATGGTATTCCAGGGATGAAATTTCAAAACTTTATCCTGCTCTGGCAAATACACCACAGAGGGGTGGATATATTTATGCTGAAGGTATAGTAGATGATTCAAGACTTGTTTTAGAAAATATAATGTCAGCAAAAATGAATGGTGCAATAGCCATGAATTATGCAGAATTAACATCATTGAACTTTGATGGAAATAGAGCAATTTCTGCAACAGTAAAAGATAAAATTACAGGTGAAGAATTTACTGTCCCCTTCAAAATGATAATTAATTCTGCAGGACCTTGGGTAGGTAATATTTTTAAAATGATGAAAAATAAGTATAAGGAAATAGATGATTTAATAGCAATGCTCAAACTAAGTAAAGGAGATCATATAATCATTAAAAAAGACCTTTTTCCTGTTGATGTTGCAATTGCAATAAGATCCCCGGTTGACAAGAGGCAGGTATTTGTGATCCCCAGGGGGGATGTTGTAATTATTGGCACAACTGAAATATATTATGATGGTGATATAGCAAACCCGAGACCAAGTGAAAATGAGATTAATTATTTGATAGAATCAGTGAAAAGATATGTAAAGAATATTTCCAGGGATGATGTAATAAACGCATATTCCGGTATAAGACCACTATTTGGAAAAGGTAGTGATCTTGGTAAGATAAGCAGGGAATACAAAATAATAAAGAATGAAAATGTCATAAATATAGTTGGTGGAAAAATAACAACATATAGAACGGTTGCAATAAAATTATCCAGACTTGTGATGAAGGATCTTGGTATTAATGGCGAACCATTCATCAATTTCAAATATGAAAGAAATGTTCTTTCCCAAAAAGATAAAATCGCAAAAATGTATGATTTAAAAAATGATGATCAAATCTCGTTTGCATATGATATACTTTATGAAAATGCCTTTCACATTGATGATATTCTATGGAGAAGGGAAGGTTATTCTATATTTTCAGACGATGCTGGTATTTCAAAAATTGATTCATGTCTAGAGGTAATGGCTAAAGTATTAAATTATACAAAAGAGGATCTAGAAAAAGAGAGGAAAATTTATATGAATACTATTTACAAATGAACGCTATATAATAAATCCAATTGTAATACCTATTAAAGGGGATATTACCCAGAAAATTAATATTTTCAATAGTGGCTTTAATATGAAATATCTAGTCTTATAAGATAGACCCACGCCCAAAATTCCGAGTGTCATTGTCTGTGTATTTGATAAAGGTATGCTGAAAAGTGTTGCAATTTCAACCAGAAGAGCAGATGTAAGTATTGAAATAAGTGCTGTTGAATATCTTAATGAATATATTTCAAAACTTACCCTTCTTAGAACCCCTTCACTTATAAAATATGCACCAAGTGCTGTACCTATAATAATAAAAATAACACTTTCTATTGAAAAACCGCTTATATTAATTATTAGACCAAGAGTATTTTCTCCAAGTGTATAGGCAGAAAAAAATGATGTGACCAGCAATAAAACCTTAATTGTACTTGTTGTATGCCAAACATTTTTAAAATTAATCCCTTTATAAATAATTCCCAGTAAAAATGATAGAATTATTGCGGAAATTGGCGCCAATATCCACATAAAAACTATCTTTATAGCAATATTTTCATTTTGAAATGTATTGTTATGGAACATAAGGCCTATACCTATGCCAACAAGAGCCATTGTAAGGGAAATGGGCACTCTTGTTAACTGTGCTATTATGAAAATTATTATCGTTCCTGAGATTATTAAAAATAACATGAAACTGCTTTGTGGAAAAAGTGCAAGCGTAGTAGATTTCATATATTCGCTTCCAATGAGCATTCCTGAAACAAAACCTAAGATTGCCAGTATTTTTGAGTAATTCTTCTTGAGCACATTAGATCCAACTAGTGATCCAACTGCAACAGAAAGGTTATTACCTGCTACTAGAGCTGCGAGTATTGAAGCTGCAAGAATTAAAGGCCAATATACCAACTTAACACCTCAGTATTTTATTTTGAGATTTTTTTCGACGGACCAAGTGGTGAAAGATCAATCTGAATTGTTTTTATTCTTGTCATTTCATCAAGGCTGTATCCTATTCCTTCTCTTCCTAAACCTGAATCTTTGTTTCCACCAAATGGAAAATAGCCGGTTCCATGAGAAGGAAAATCGTTAATAGTAACGCTTCCCTCTTCAAGTGCCTTTGCTACACGCCAGGCGGTGTAAAGGTTATTCGTGAAAACACAGGAATCTAGGCCATAGTTTGACATGTTCACTATTTCTATTGCATCCTCTATACTTTTTACCCTTATTATAACTACAACAGGTCCAAAGGTTTCCTCCCAGGCAATTCTAGAGTCTAACGAAACATCATCAAGAAGCGTTGGTTCAAAATAACATCCATTGTGCTTTCCACCTTTTAGGAGTTTAGCACCCTTCTTTAAAGCATCATTTACAAGATCATGAACCTTTTCGGCTGCTTTTTTGTTTATTAATGGCGTAAGCTTGACACCGTCTTCAAAAGGATTTCCAAGTTTATAACTATCAAAAATCTTTAAAATTTCGTCCAGCAGAGCATCATGAAGATCATCTATCACTAAAACCCTGTTGATAGAATCGCACCTCTGACCAGAATATCTCAATGATCCATCAAGAATTTTTTTAGCAGCTAATGAAATATTTGCATCCTGCGCAACAATTGCTGCACCTTTTCCACCAAGCTCTAAATGCAATTTTTTCATATTACATATTTCAGCCACGTGCTTTCCGGTTGAGGTACTTCCTGTAAGTGTGATCATTTGCACTTTATTACTTTTTGCTAAATAATCTCCAACTTCACTTCCTAGACCAGTAACCATATTTACAGTTCCATCCGGAATACCTGCTTCCTGTAATATTTTGGCAAAAAGAAGCGAAACTGTTGGATCATCACTGGCGGGTTTTGCTACAACTGTATTCCCTGCAAGGAGTGCAGGAACAACCTTTGATACCATAGAAAAAAGTGGATAATTAAATGATGATATACAAGCAATAACACCCAGAGGTTCTCTTAACACTATTGCCACTTTACTTACTTTGTCTTCTGCCCAATCACCAGGTATATATTCCCCATATATTTTGCTTGCATCTTCCATAGTAAGCTTTATTCTGGCAAGTGATGTATTGAACTCTCCCTCTGCAAGTTCTCTTGTTTTTCCTGCTTCTATCATTAGAACATTTATGAAATCTTCCCTGTAGTTTTCCATCAAATGTCTTGCTTTGTTTAAAATTCTAATTCTTTCAATTGCCGCAATTTCCCTTATTTTTCTTCTTGCATTAAAAGCTGAATCCACTGCATTTTCAACATCTTCTTGATTTGATCTCTGTACCCTTGCCACTAGTTCATCGTTTATTGGCGAAATAATATCCATGTATTTTCCCGTTTTAGATTCTACCCACTTACCATCAATAAAATTTTTAAATATCTTAATTTCATTTTCTTCCTTATATATATTACTAAACACATCACCAATTTTTTCTAGACTTTTCAAATTTATATCTTTCATTCTCTCACCATCTAAGCTATTTCACATAATAAAGTTATATTTAAATATTACCAAAACAAAATTGAAATATTTAAATAATACAAGAAAATTTAAGAAGCATGATTTCAGAATATGGAAAACAAATCAGAATGGCTAGAATTATTAAAGAGGATGGAAAAACACTTATTTCAGCGCTTGACCATGGTGGTGAAGATGCTCTTCTGAGTGGTATTGAAAATATTTATAGGATTATAGATATAGTAATTAAAAATGGTGTTGATGCTATCCTTATAAATGAAGGCATTTTCAAGATCTATGCATCTCAAATAAAAGCCAGAATACCGGTTATAATGAATATTCCATTCGAAACAGGATTTGCTGAATATGCATTAAAGCTAGGTGCGGATGCTATTAAAACAACATATTTTGGACCTGTACCAATTCCTGTGGAAATTGCTAACAAAATGCGTAAAATAGCAAAGGAATCAGATGAATTTGGCATACCTTACATCAATGAATATATTCCATTGGATGATAATAATAAAATTTCAACAGATTCAGTTTTAATAGCTAGAGCTGCGCGTGCCGCTGCTGAATATGGCGCTGATATTGTTAAAACTTCTTATGGTAAAAATTTTAAAAAAATTGTTGAAAGTTGTCCTGTACCTATAATTATAGCCGGGGGAGATCCAAAGTTTGGAGATATTGAAACAATAATGAAGGATGTGATAAAAAATGGAGGTGCAGGAGGAGCTATAGGTAGATCAATATTCCAAGACAAGGATCCTGGCAAAAAGGTAAGAAATCTTGTAAAAATTGTACATGGCAGGGATTGATAATGCTTGCAGCCTGTTATTATGGACCTAGAGACATAAAAGTAGAAGATGTTGAAATTCCTGAAATCAGTGATGATGAAATTCTTGTCCAGGCATACACAATAGGTATTTGTCCAACAGACGTGAGATATTATCTTGGTCTTAGGGGTGAATCCACATACGACAATGATAAATTTACTATAGGCAAGAGTACATATGGTTTAAGCGGTCATGAGGTTTCAGGTAAGGTTGTTAAAATAGGTAGAAATGTTAAAGGAATAGAAATAGGAGATTTTGTAGTCCATGAGACCTTTGTGTACTGTGGTGAATGTGAATATTGTAAAAATGGGCAAATTAATTTGTGCACTAATAAAAAGGATATTGCAAGGGGGTATTCACAATATTTTAAATTACCTTATAAATTTGCCCATGTATTATCTAGTGATATAGATATGGATGATGCTGCATTTGCAGAACCACTTTCTGTTGCAATTCATGCAGTTAAAAAACTTGGAAAAGGAATTGATAAAGTAGCTATTATAGGTGCTGGGCCTATGGGAATACTGTTGGCATTTGCTGCAAAAATCAGAAAAATTGAACCTGTATTAATTGAAATAAATGAGAAAAGAAGAGATTTTGCTAAGAGCCTTGGCTTCCAGCAGGTTTATGATCCGGTAGAGGGCAGTTTTAGGGAAAAAATAAATAAATTAACAGGTGTAGGTTTCAATGGAGTTATATGTAGCGTTGGAGGAAGAGATGCAATAGGATTGGGTATTGATATTGCAAGATCTGGAGGGACAATAATAATTTTTGGAGGTACTTATCCTAAAGATTATCTTCAACTTGATCCCAATTCAATTCATTATTCTGAAAAAATAATCACTGGATCAAGTGACCATACAATAGAGGACATGGAAGAAGCATTGGATATTATAAAGAAAAAGGAAATACCATTTAAAAAACTTGTTACAAAAACATTTTCTTTAAATGAAATAAAAGATGCTTTTGAATCTGTTATTTCCGGAAGAGAAATGAAGGTTCAAATTAAAATAAAAGATTGATATGAATTATGTAGGAATAGATGTAGGTTCCTCATCAACAAAGGGTGTTCTTGTTTCAGATGAATTTAAAATCATCAGAAGAGCATATAAAAGTCATAATTTATCAGTTTTAAATGGGAAATCCACAGTCAATCCTGAAATATTTTATAAAGAAACTATTGAAATAATTAAGGAATTGGTAGATGATTCATTTAAAAATAAAATAAGTAAGATCATTATATCTGGTTTTGAATCAATATCATTTATAGGAATAAATGGTTTAGAGGTAATACCTGCCATGACCTATCTCGACACAAGGGCAGATTTAATTCTTAAGGATGTTAAAAAAATTATAGATGATGAAACTATATTCTCAATTTCAAAAAACAGAGTTAGTTCCATATTTGAAGGTTATAAATTGATTTATGCATTTATGATAAATAAGAGAAAATTTGGAAAGGTCTGGAAAGTTCTAGATGTGCCAAGATATGTTTCATACAGGTTAACAGGAAAAGGAGTAATAGATAAAACTGCCGCAATGCTTTTTGCACCATTTTATGATGTTAATAAAGAGGACTGGAATGAAGATTTTATTGAATCCTTTAAGATTGATAGAAACATTTTTCCTGAAATTTATGAAAGCCATGAGGAGGCAGGCATAATTAAAAATGATTTGGGAGAAAAGTTAAACATAAAAGATGCAACCGTTCTTGCAGGTGCACAAGATGCATATTCTCAGATGTTATCATCTGGAATCATTGATGAGAATGAGGCATCTTTAATATATGGTACAACTGCAGTTTTTGATCTTATACATAGTGGCAAAAAATTCTCTAAAAATTTTGTTAATACTAGGCATATTGTTCCGGGAAAATATATTATTGAGGCTGCAATGTTCAATACAGGCTCATTAATTTCTTGGTTTGAAAAAACATTCAATATAAAGGTAAAAGAAATGGATAAAAAAATAATTAAATTAAAAAGACCTTCAAATATAATAACTGTCCCATTCTTTTCTGGAGAACGTGCACCAATATGGAATAACAATATTAAGGGATCAATAAATTATATAGACCTGAACACTAAAACTGAGGACATATATCTTTCAGTTTTAGAGGCTATGGGCTATTGGCTAAAATATGTAATTTCAGAGCTTGAAAGTTTAGATTTCACCATAGAGAAGATTTATTCTTCTGGGGGTGGTACTGTAAGTAAAATTTGGCCTAAGATAGTTTCGGATATTTCAGATAGAAAACAATTAATAGTTAAAGATGCTGGTGCTGAAATGGGAGATGCTTTTATAGGACTCTATTCAGATAGAGTAATAAAAAATTATAGGGAAATTAAGGATATGGTAAAAATTGGTAAGAAAGTAGAACCTAATGATGCTATAAATAAAATGTACTTAAAGAATTTTAAAATATTTAATAAATTAATAAACAAATAATAAAAGTTTATATATATTAAAAAGAAAACATGATTGGATTTCAACAAACTTATCCTTTGCCTCCAGATTTTTACACAATAAAATCATTGAATAATGCTGCTAAAATAGTGTCTTTGATGTTTGGAATCATAATGATCGTTTTGGGGGCAATTATGATGATTTTTCTTTCAAGTAGGGTATTCTTGATTTTTGGTATTTTCAATCTTGTTATATATTATTAAATAAAATCCATTGATAATTTATTAAATCAGCAGAGGTTTTTTGAGGCAAAAAATGAAACACTTGTATGGGCTATTGTCGGTCTGATACTTTCAGATGTGATTGTGTGTATTATACTCTTTATAGCATATCTTAAATACGATGATATTTTGAAAATTTATCCTGGAAATACACCATTTCAATAAATTTTTAAATTTGAATTTAATATAGAATTAAATGATATGGAATTTGAGTAAAAAACAAAAATACCTTTTAATATCAACATCTGGTGGTTTTTTATTATGGGGTATAGTATCAGCTATAGCACCACTTGCAATATATTGGTCTTTTATGCAGAATGAACCTAAATTTTATGTATCATTTGCACTGATAATTGGACCAATCTTCTTGATTATTGGAAATATTATTTTAGGCATAATTTCTGATAAAATAGGTAGAAAAAAAATATTCATTTTAACATTATTTATTTATATTTTAGGTATAATAATAATTGCTACTTCAATGAATTTACAAACATTACTTCTTGGTCTTGCAATTTCTCAATTTGCAGTTGGTGGTGAAGAACCACCTGCTCTTGCTTTATTGTCAGAAAATTTTTCATTCAGAAAAAGAACAAAAACTTTAACACTTATACCGAATTTCGTTAACATTGGAAGTTTGATTGCAGCTCTGATCTTTCTTTTATCTTTTTTAAGCTCTGAAAAATCACAGAGATTATCTCTAATATTTATCACAGCAGTAATATTTTTTATTTTGATTTATACGAGAATACAGATACCTGAATCATATCTCTGGCTTAAGGATAAGGGTAATACAAAAGAGGCAGAAGAAATTAAAAAAGATATATTTATTGAAGAAAATGGTAAAAAAATAAAAATACCAGATTTAAAAATTTCATTTATTGTACTTGTTTTACTTGGCACTTCACAGTATATGAGTTTCTGGCTTATGGCAATTGCCATAGGCCCATATATATTTCCTACATTAACAAACCTTATAATATTCATAGCAAGTTTGGGCGCCTCAATAGGTGCATTTTTTGCTATTCCAATTTTGGAAATGGGAAAGAAAAAGTTTACATTTCTTTCATTTTTGGGTGGTTTTTTAACAATAATGGCAATATTTATATTAAATTCATATCTTAAGAACATAATTATTTTTATGCCACTACTTTTTATAAATATGATATTTAGCGAACTTGCATGGGTATCCAGAACAAATCTTGAACCTGAGGTTTTTAAAACGCTGAGAAGAACAACTATGATAGGTCTTGTTCGAGTATTACCAATTTCATTATATATAATAGCCTTGATTGTCACAGTTAATTTTAATATATACCAATTTATCTTAATGAACGTGATTTTGTGGTTGGTTGGACTTCTAGGCTCTATAATTTGGATTTTTAAGGGTGTTGAAACAAAAGATGTGAGTATAGATTATAATTAATTCATAACAAAATGAAAACATTTATATTATTCAAATTAGATTAGCATCAAAAGGGGGTGAATAAATTTGACTAAATATTGTCCTAATTGTGGAACACCTAATGATGACAATGCCAAATTCTGTATTAAATGTGGATATAATTTCGAGCAGCAAGCTGGACCTAGTGCACAGTATAAAACACAGCAGCCAGTATACCAACAAGGACAACAGGCTCAATCTCAGCCATCCCAAGTTCCTCCACCTTCACAGGGGTATACGCCGCCTCCATATCAGCAAATGCCTCAAAGTCCATCACAACCATCTGGTTATCCTCCACCTGGACCACAGCCATATTTTCAACAACCATATCCAGGAACAACACAATATAACCAAGGATTCCAAAGTGCAGGCACGATGTCACTTTTAGCGTTTATCTTTTCATTAATACTTCTAATAATATATGTTGTAGCATTAATATCAGATGCAGGGGACATAGCAACCATAAACTCATATGTTGCTTCAGGTGCAATACCTCCAATGTATGCTTCAACTATTTTAGGTGAACTATACGCATATATCATCGTTTACCTGATCTTTATAGTTTTTGACATTTTAGTATTTTTAAAAACATACAGAATTTATAGTTACATTAAAGCGTACAGATTTCAGGAAGCACATCAACTAGACTCTATTATGTGGATTATCTTGGGATTTATATTCGGCGGTATTATCACAGGAGTGTTCATGTTACTTACTAAGACAAACCTTGAAAAAGGTCTTGGTTATCCAAGTACCATATAAATTTTTTTATTTTCCAATTTCTTTTTCAGCCAGTTTTGTTCCCTCAACCATTGAAATTAATTTACTATATGCAATTTCTCTACTTCTTGTTCTTAAACCACAGTCTGGATTTATAACTATTTTGTCAATGTCGTAAAATTTTGATACATAAAGTATTCTGTCCCTTACAAGTTCTGGGGGTTCGATAAAATCAGTATGTACATCGATGACTCCTATGCCGATCTCCCTGTTTTCACCATAATCAACCAAGTCCTTTATTATTGAAAATCCCTTTCTAGAATCATCGTCTGTACCCAATTCTAAAGGGTCCCTGTTAGAAAATTCTAATGCTAATTGTGTTGTTTTCATTTCTAAAATTTCAGGATAAAGGATTCTATAATCCTTGCTATAACATATGTGAGAACTTATTTTTATATCATTAAGATTCCTGACTGTTTCATTAAATATCTCCACAAACAATGGTATTTCATCAGGGTGCGTTGAGGCTGCAGGCTCATCAATCTGTATTCTTAAAACATCATTTCTTTTCCAGTTATTTTTAAGATCAATAATTTCTTCTCTTATTACTTTTGCTAGGTCATAGCCTATATCAATTCTTTTACCATAATAATCGTTGAAAGACCAGTCTAAAATAGTATATGGTCCTGTTATGGGTATTTTAAGATCCTTATTTGCAAGTTGCTGGGCATCCAAAAATTCTTCAATATATGCTGAAGATTTTCTTTTTATTGGCCCTACAATGCTTGCCTTTTTATAATACCTATTATCAAATGATCTAACTTTTCCATAATATACAAAACCATCTAGATGATCAACAGGATGTTCATACATTTCCCATCTATACATTTCACCGCCAATACCTATATTATCGAGTCCAGCAGATTCCATCATTTTTATTGTTTCCTCAAGAGCTTTTTTCTTCAAAGAATTAAATTCCATTTTCTTATATGTTCTTGTTAAATAATCTGGCTTTTTTATGCTACCAATTTCCTGCTTGTAGAACATTATTCCACCACCATATAATTTTTCATAAAATCCACCTTTAATACTGCAATCTTAAAAGGTAAAAATTCAAGGCTTTCATTTGTTGTTATTGGAAAATCATATTTTTCTGAAAAATCTTCCACTTTAGTTGAAAATACATCTATCTTTTTTACAATTATACCGTCTGTTATGTCAACATTATTTTCAGTTTTCAGTGCATATGGTAAAGGAAAATCTGGAAATGTATTTGAAAATAAATTTGTAAAAACGTACCCATTGAATGAGCCTGTAGAATATATTTCAGCAGCTTTTTTCAAATCCTCAAGATCCTGAATAAATGGTTCCCTGAATTCTACAATATCAAAATTTTTTGCTTCCGAAAAAATAATTTCAGCAAGTTTATCAAGCAAAATTTCTTTATCTATTTCTACCTTTATTTCTGAAACCTTCAGAAAAGAATATGGACCAGGTAAAATGTTTTTTAGTTTTTTATCGAAAATAAATGGAAGCCCTAATTCATTTTTCCATTCCAATATTGATCCCTTTTTTTCTGGAAGATTTTTTATTATGGGTCTTCTAAAGAACGTATTTGTTTCTAGATACCTTGTTAATGGCCCTGCTTCAACATTTTCTAAATTAAGCGTAAATGGTCTAAAAATATCATTCCATGATAAAGCAGGCTCTGATACATATGATAGACCTTTCTGCCTTTCTATCCAAAATCTTTCATCCATTTCAAATGTGTACATAAGAGATTCTAATGTTTCTTTTTTCTGCTCAAATCTATTTATCTTTTTTACCAATTCATCTGACCTTGGAAAAATTCCAGATACTAGCATTTTTTTCATTCTTTTTCACCATCCTTTTAATTACATATATGAATTCCACATTACCCAGGGGCATTATATGATATCCTTCAACATAATCTTTTGTTTTCTCCAATATTGAAGAAAATATTTTTAGATTTTCCTGAAAGAGATCCTCTGACTCAAGCATCCTTTTTTCTATTTCATTAGATATGTTTATGCCTTTTTTATAAAATGAAATCATCCTTTTTGAAAATATAGGCATGAATCCAGCATATACAGGGACAGCCAAATATTTGATCCATTCATTATTTTTTACGTAATTTTCATCATATATAGCTTGCGAGATAAAGAAATCAGCACCATTTTCAATTTTCTTTTTCACAAATCTTATCTCATTTTGCCTGGATAGGTTTATTGTCGCTCCAATGAGCATATCAGATCCATATTCATACCTGTATTTTTTTATTAAAGAAAGCAATTGAAATACATCTATTTCCCTTACCTCTTTGAATTTAGAAGAATGATCACCTGATACAACGAAAAGACCGTCCAGTTGCATTTCCAATGCTGCTAAAATTTCAGATATAATGCCTGGTTTATTCCTGTCCCTTGTGTTTATTGTACCAATTGCTTTTACTCTATATCTTTTTTTTAATATGTATGCCATAGGGATTGAACTTGGTCCAGCTTTTCCAAAAGGATTGTCTGGTATAGTAATGAATTCTACTTCCCCTATTATATCTTTGTAATCTTTGCGTGTATCTCCCTGGGTAATTTCTATCGTTAATTTCATTACAAATTGTTAAAATAAATTACCTATAAAAATTTTATTTAATTAATTATTACTTTTAGTAATTAATGCTAAATTAATCTCGTTATACTTTTAATATCATAAAAAAATTATTTAGATATAAAATAATAAATTTATATTATGATAATTTTATTTTTAGAGAAAAATTCTTATAAATTTTTAAAAAAAATTGAAATAAATAGGAACATTGTTTTTAGAAATGGAAAAGGTCCTATTTTTGTAATATTCCTGATCAAAAATTATCAGAAAAAATATTTTTTCTGGACATTTATTATATTCATTATAAAATATTAAAAAAATTTGAGCTTAAAAATTGTAAGTAAAATTATGAAGAATAATATTAAAAAAGTTTATTAAGAAATTACGAATAGTATTTATATGAATGAAATAAAGGGGGTTGCAGATCTTTTGATTTCATCAAAGCTGGCAATAGCATTAACAGGTTCAGGTATATCTACTGGTTCTGGTATTCCAACTTTTAGAGGGAAAGATGGCCTATGGACAAAATATGATCCAGAAAAATTTACAATTGATTATTTTTTAAAAAATCCTAAGGATTTCTGGAAAACAGCAAGGGAACTCTTTATACCTCTTCTAGATGCAAAACCAGCTAAATCTCATTATGTTTTAGCAGAACTTGAAAAACTTGGTATAATAAAGGCTGTAATTACTCAAAATATTGACGGTCTCCATCAGAAGGCAGGCAGCAATATTGTTCTTGAACTTCATGGCAATGGAAGAAAATTGAAGTGCCATCTTTGCGGGGAGGAATATGAGATAGAACCATACATAAATGATATAATAAATGATAATATTCCGAGATGTAAGAAGTGCAACTCATATCTAAAAACAAGTGCGGTGCTATTTGGAGAAATGTTGCCCAGAGATGTTTACCTACAGTCCATTTATTATTCATATTCCTCTGATGTTATGCTTGTGATAGGAACATCACTTTCAGTAGAACCTGCAGCAAGTTTACCATTCCAAGCAAAAGAGAGAGGAGCAAAAATAATAACTATAAATAAAGATAGAACTCCCATAGATGAACTTTCTGATTTTGTTTTAAAAGGAAATTCAGATGAAATTCTTGAAAATATTTTAAATGAGGTAAAAAAGATGCTTTAAAAAATTTTTTAAGTAAAAATATGTTATGTTTTTTATGTATTCTATAACAAATAGAATTGCTGTTGTAACAGGTTTAGGAAGAGAGATGACCTTAGAGCTTGTTAAAAATGGAGCGAATGTGATGGTGAATGTTAAGAAAAGGATTGAGAATGAAAATCAAACACCTGAGGATACTAAAAAATATTTTTCAGGTATAATGGTACAAGCTGATGTTTCAACAAGAGAAGGATGTAAAAAGCTTCAAAAGGAAACATTAGATAACCTTGGCAAATGTGATATACTTGTGAATAACGCTGGAATTAGTATTGCAAAACCATTCCTTGAAAGCGATGACATGCTGATTGAAAAAATTATAAACATAAATCTTATATCTACTATTTATTGCTCCCAAGAATTTGGAAGAGAAATGAGAGATGGAACGATTGTTAATATATTATCCATAGCTGGCATAAAGTCAATGAACTTCATATCCATATATGGTATTACGAAAGCTGCAATTATATCACTTAAAAAATATCTTGCAATTGAATTATCTAAAAACAATGTACGGGTAAATGCAGTTGCTCCTTCAGTAGTTAAAACATTAATGGGTGAAAGTCTTCTGAACATATTGAATTTGAAAGACAAAGAATACATATGGAAATACACCTTAACAAATGTAATTTCTTAAAGGTGATGGTTATGGATGAAACACTAGAAATTGATTTTGAAGAATTTCTAATAGGTGAATATGAGTCAGATGAGGCAGAATCAGGTCTTACAGCCATTTTTCCTAAAACAAAAAATATTACAGGTATTTCCCAGAGAGGAGGTTCACCAGGAACTATGAGCACTGAATCTTTACATCCACTGCATAGAAAAAATACTTCCATTGATGCACTTGTTATAACTGGAAGAAGCATTTTCGGTTTTTCCGCTGCATTTGGAATAATAAAGTCATTGTATTACGATGGAAAAGGTCTAAAAATAAGACATATGAATGTACCGATTGTTCCTGTAGCTGTAATATTTGATTTTGTTAAAAATAATATTCTTCCAGATGAATCTTGGGGTATTAATGCCTATAAAAATAAATCCCATAAAATACACATTGGAAGGCATGGTGCTGGTAAAGGTGCCACAGTTGGTAAAGTATTGGGTATTGATCATTCAATGCCCTCAGGCCAGGGTTATGATAACTATTCAGAAAATGGTCTAAAAATTGCATCTATAGTTGTAGTAAATGCTTTCGGTGATGTTTACAACAATAAAAACGAAATTATTGCAGGCGCAAGAATTGAAGATAAATTTTTGAATACATTGGAATACTTCCAGAGAGCAAACATAAAGGATATTGAAAGTTATTATAACACTACGATTGGCATTATTATAACTAATGCAAAACTTGATAAGGAAGATGCTTGTAAAATTTCAGAATTAGTAAATCTTTCCATAGGTAATAAAATAAAGCCGTTTAATACTCAGTTTGATGGTGATACAGTTTTTACTATTTCCACAAATAAGGTAAAAGAGCCATTTGAAAAAATAGCTTCAATTGCTCAAAAAGTAACTTTAAAAGCAATAGATAAAATATTTATTTAATTTCTATAATTTTATTTCTCGATTTTAATCCTTTTATTATTTTTATATCATTAATATCTTTTTTAAAATGCTTGGCAATTTTTTTCATAACATCTATGTTTGCCTTATTGTTTTCAAACTTTTCTTTTGTATAAACAATATATAAATTATCCTTTTCTATAATTTCTTTACCTCCCTTTTCCACAAGAACTTTTATTATCATTAAAATTTTAAACGAAAAAGCAGTATAAATATTTTTGTTTATATAATATTTTATTAAAATTATAAAAATTTTATGAAACTTTAACAAAAATATTTTTATACTTGAAATTTAATTTACGATATGGTGATAAAAAATGCAACCATCTGCACCACAAAATCCACCACAGCAACCTCAGGGCTATCCACCCCAAGCATTTCCACCTTTTTATCCACAACAAAAGAATTTTGTTGAAACTATGTTTTCTGGAACAAGACCAATTCTAATTTTACTCCTATCGTTCTTGATTATCTGGATAGGTCTTTTAATTGGAAGTGTTGCCTACACAGATTCAAGCGCATATAACACAATTCTTGTGATTGGATTCATATTATATTCCCTTGGGGTAATTCTTCTTCTTTTTACAATCCTTGGTTTGGTATTAACTGAAAATTCAATAAATCATTGGGTAAAAGTTGCATTAATTGTCTTTGCATTCATAGTTTTCATTGAAGCACTTATGTATCCACCAATGGTATCGTTGATTACAAAAATACTTCCATAAATTTTTTTAATCTACAATTTTTATTTTTATATTTTCATTTTCAAAAATGAATTCATAAGTTTTACCAACTGAAAAGTTAATTCCAAGATCTATATATTCATCTGCATAAATGATCAGTGAAAATGTAAATTTCTGAGATTGCATCTGCTGTAATGATTGAAACAAAGACATCAATGTGTTTTCGTTTAGTCCAGCCATATTTGCAATGTTTTTCAATTCTGGACTAAGCGCTATATGCGCATTATCGATGGGTTCATTAATTTCAAATGTCAAATATCTCGCATCTTTTCCATTAATATTCATAAGTGAAATTCCAATTAATTTTGCTCTCATACGCATGGACTATATTTTCATCCTTTATAATGTTTTTTCAAACAAATGCGTATATACTCTTTTGCATTATATCCCGCGTGAATGATCTTATACTTATTCATGCACCAACTATTTACGATTTCAGGGAGAGAGAAATTAATTATGGCCCTGTTAGTGATCTTGTACCATCTACCCCTGTTTTTGAAATGTATCCTATAGGATTCTTAAGCATAATGAGTAACCTTTGTCCGGATGGGTACAAAATAAAGATAGAAAATATAGCTCTAGAAATGCTTATAAACAAAAAAATGAATGTTGAAAAAAAATTATCATCCTTAGAATCAGAAATTTTTGGAATCGATTTGCACTGGCTACCACATGTACATGGTGCGATAAATATTGCAAAGATGTTAAAAAAAATCAGACCTGATGTACCTGTAATACTTGGAGGCCTTTCAGCAACATATTTTCATAATGAAATAATGAAAGAATTACCGTTTATAGATTACGTAATGCTGGGGGACACGACCGAACCTTTTTTCAAGGACTTTATTGATGCAATTGAGGAAAAAAGGGATTTATCTAATGTTCCAAATTTAGTATATAGAGAAAATGGAAAAATAAAGATAAACAAGGTAATTAATCCTGAAAAATATATTGATAAAGTGAAGCTCAATTACAAATTGCTCATAAAAAATTGTATAAAAAATCTTGAAATCATACCATCAATACCATATTCCACATGGATGAAATCAAGCACGGCCATGACATTTATTCAAAAAGGGTGTCATCATAATTGCGTATTATGCGGTGGTTCCAAATATGCTTATAAAAATTTTTATTACAGAAATTTCGTATCATACAGACCTGTTAAAAATGTTATTGAAGATATAAAGTCAATTGAGGAAAGCTTAGGTATTCCCATATATGTTTCAGGGGACATATACCAAGCTGGTCCAAAATATAGGGAAGAATTTTTTAAATTAATAAAGGAAAACAATATAGATTCCCCAATGCTTTTTGAGATCTTTAACCCTACACAAGAGGAATTTTATAAAGATATGGAGAAAAGCACGGGTATGTACGCTATGGAAATCTCTCCCGAATCATCAAATGAATTTGTAAGAGCCTGGTGTGGAAGATATTATACAAATTTCGCACTGGAAAAAAATATGGAATATGCAAAGAAACATAATGCTGGAAAAATGGACATATTTTTTTCAATAGGGTTAACTCATCAAAAGAAAGAAAATGTATTTGAAGATGTTCAATTTGCAAAGAAATATCATGATATGTATAATGATTGGGTTCATTTCTTCACCTCACCTATTTCACCTTTTATAGATCCTGGAAGTCTTGCATTCGAACTTAATGAAAAATTTGGGTATAGAATATTTGCAAGAACCCTTATGGACCATTATAATCTCCTGGACAAAGCAAAAAGCTGGATAGATGCTTTAAATTATGAAACCATCTGGCTATCAAAAAATGACATAGGTAATCTTAGCATTGAAGCAGGTAAAAATATGGCATTGCTCAGGTCAAATAATAGTAACATTAAGGAGAGAAAAAATTCACTATTACCTGCAATATTTGAAAAATCAGAACTTATGTGGTCTGATAAAACAAACATAAAAACGCCCATGAGCTTTTTTGTTAATACATATAGAGGTATTTATTTCAGATTGAAAATAAGATCATGAAAATTTAAAATAGTTCTTTTTTATCTCCAACCCATCTTATGTATTCTTTTGTCATTGTAGGATTTATTGCAGGTGCATTAACGACTGCATCTTTCATTCCACAGGCGTTAAAGATTTGGAGAGAAAAATCCGCAAACGAAGTTTCATTTCTTATGTACGTAATAATATCTACAGGCATATTTTTGTGGTTTATTTATGGTATAGAAATTTACTCATTACCGATTATACTTGCAAATGGTATATCTTTTATTATTTCTATAACTATTTTAGTTGGTAAAATCAAATTTAAGTGATCTTTTAAATTTATTTTATTGATGAACAAGAGTTTACACGATTTTTAATTTTTGAAAAACTAAAACAAATACTGCATTTCATTTTGACAGTATATTTTTAGGGTGCCATTAATTATTTTAAGTGAGACTGGAAATACATTGAATCGCTTAAGCAATCTAGCCATAGGGATATTCCAGATCTTGAAATAAAAAACAAGTACATTGAATTCAAGAAGATAATTTATGGCTCAGAGCATAGGATCATAGTTTATAAAGGATATTCACTTTTCAAAAAACAAATAATGCACTGATGAAACTCATTGCAAAGTCAATGGATAAATGCAAGGAATAATGAAAGATGACAGCTATGAAAGGATTGAGAAAGCAAAAAGTTATCTCAGGAACGTGTATCTGCAGAAAATGGTATAGAAATAAAAGAAGAGAAGATGAATGAAAAGATAAGAAGGATAGGAAAAGAAAAAATCTTCAAAAATATCATATATGGATGCAAAAAAAATCATAGAACTTTATAAGAAGAGGGGAAGAATAGAACAATGTTTAAGGACAATAAATGTCCCGGACATGGCATCACCGATATAGTATTTTACACAAGAGAAGATAAGGGTACACATGTTCTTCTCATTGCTAATATATCTGTTCTTTGCACCATTGTACAATAAATTAAAAGAGATATGGGCGATCTTGCTAGTAAATGTGCCTTTATATCTTTCAAATATAATGGCAATATACATCATTTCCGGGAATGTGATAAAAAAGGAAAATAGACTCAAGGAATAAGACTAGAAAAAAATCATGGAAATTCCAGACCTTGAAAAAATGATATAGGCTTCTTGCTATGAATTGCAAGAAAAACCTGAAAATATAAAGATTCCTTGTCAATTAATTTCATAATACATGTAAAGTCATGTTAAATTTTTTTTATAATTTAATAAATTAAATAAGATATAATGTAGTTTAAAAAAATTTAAATATCTGTAAATAAATACATTAAATATGACAAATTATGAAGAGTTAAAAAATCTTTTTAATTTAAAGGGTAAGGTGGCTGTTGTAACAGGAGCTGCCCAAGGAATAGGCCAAGGGATAGCTTATGCTTTTTCTGCAAATGGAGGAAAAGTAATGTGTGTTGATATTAAAGAAAAGGAACTTTTTCAGACCGTTGATGAAATAAATAAAAATGGTGGAATAGCCGAAGGCAAGGTGGCAGATATTACCTCCATTGAACAGGTTAAAGAATTATATAATAAAACTATTGAAAAATTTGGTGGAATTGATGCTTTGTATATAGTTCCAAGCATTAACTTTAGGAAAAAAATAGAAAACTATACTTATGAAGAATTCGATAAAGTGATAAATTTAAATTTAAAGGGTACTTTTATTTTATTAAAGGAAATTGGTACTAAGATGGGTAAAAACGGTAAAGGAGGAAGCGTAGTTCTATTATCATCAATTAGGAGCATTGTTGTAGAGCCAGGCCAAGGAGTTTATGCTGCAACTAAGGCTGGGATAGTACAGCTAGCAAAAACATTAGCTGCTGAAATGGGTCAGTACAATGTAAGAGTAAATGCAATAGGTCCGGGAGTTGTAGATACTCCATTAACTCAGCAGATAAAGAATGATCCAAACTGGTATAGGGCTTATGCAGATAAATCAGTGTTTAAGAGATGGGGTACAGTCAAAGAAATAGCAGGTCCAGCGGTTTTCCTTGCCACGGATGCAGCTTCGTTCATTACAGGAACAATAATATTTGTGGATGGAGGGTGGACAGGCGTAGATGTCAGATATGAACCAAAGAGTATGACCGAAAAATGATAATATTTTAAAATTCATATGACAAAATAAAATTTTATCTTGAACTTATAAATACCTTATGAGGGGTTATTTTTATACATTTTTTAATTTTGATAAATTCATCTAATTCTTAATTCGTTATCTTTATGTGATATTTCTTTATTTTATTCAGGATAATTGTATGCCCATGCTATTATATTCCATACTAATACCCTCGATAATACTTCTATTTTCTTGTTATGCATTATTTTTGATTTCACCATTTCAGTAAACCTTCTTTTAAATGCTCCAAATACTCCTTCTATTACATTCCTTCTTGCATAGAGCTCCCTGAATTCCTCTTTATTCTCTATCTGAAATTTTATCATCTTTTTCCACGCAATTGATCCCTTGCTTCTACTTCTTACATTCCTTTTTCCTTTTATTATTGGTATTCCACCTTCCATTTTGATAATATCTGTATTCTTTCTTGATAAATATCCTGAATCAAGAATTACAATCCCTAGCTTTATTTTCCTACTTCTTCCCTTTAGAAGAGATACAAATACTGGAGAATCATGCCTCGTTCCTTCTGTTACCTTAGCTGATAAAAATACTG
>OGCG01000207.1_pt1 | contig 40373 bp, 49 predicted proteins | sample 1570061 | NCBI WGS metagenome assembly OGCG01 (sample SAMN06268698, study PRJEB24515) | hot springs metagenome | isolation source: Joseph's Coat, Yellowstone National Park, Washington, USA | place: USA:Joseph's Coat, Yellowstone National Park, Washington, USA
TTAGTTATTTATCAATATTCTCTACTCTCCTAAAGATTTTGTGAACGATCGAATAAAGAACACGTAGAAGGATGGATTGTTAATAAATGATGACGGAAAAGGTAATTATGATGCCACAAGGGAAATATCACGTCAAAAGTGACGTTGAAAGTTACAAAGAGAGGTAATTCCATTGAGAGTTCACATATTATGGGGCCGCCGGGATTTGAACCCGGGACCACCAGCGTACTGGTGGTTGGGGTTTTTAACCCCAGGCTGGCATCCTAGTCCAAGCTAGACTACGGCCCCTTAATGTATGTTATAGTTCTAAGCACTAAAAAGTTGACTATTTCCTATATTTAAATGAATACTTTTATAATACGAATACTTTCGGTTTACTCTCCCCAAGTTAGTTATACTATTACTGAGAGAGATTGTACGAAAAATTCTAAAGTAAGACAAGGCGTTTTGAATATATTAATAGACCACTAAGGGAATACTCGGTGACTAAAAATTCCGGTAAAGTATACATGTAAGAACTGTGGGTATACTTTGTATAAATTTGAAAAGGTAGGGCAAGACTTTTATGGAGTCAGAACCCCATCAGAAATAAAGCTGATATATGGCGGTAAATGTCCCAAGTGCGGTCATGAGATCTCAGCACCAGCTCTGGAAGACATTATGATAAGCTCTAAGAAAAAACTTCCAGCAATTCTTTAACGATTTGATCGAAAGGTACCCCTTTTAAGTACTTGCGTGCCAGATCAACTCTTTTTAACCACGATAATATCGAGGTGACATTTTTCGGGTTCTCTTTGACTGACGCGTCATCGTAATCAATAACGTAAACTCTGTCGCTAACCAAAACGTTCTTATATGGTCTCACCAATTCTCCATGCTCTATCTTCTTATCCTCGAGGATTTTAGCTGCTTCTAAGAGCTTTATGATCACTTCAACCTTCTCGTTGTGTTCTAAGTGCCTACCGGCAATGTAATCCATAACAATGAAGTTATTACCATAATAATATACTTTAGGAGCTACTGGGTAAGCCAACTCTTGAATCTTACCTTCGATTTTAAGGCTTTCTTTCGGTGAGTCAGCCCTCCTTATTTTCACTACCTTGCCTCCTCCTATATAGACGACAATTCCAGTCTTTCCCTTACCAATAATTCTGTACTTACCTAACTGAACGTCACCGAAAGAGTACACTTCAGTTATACCGTATTCTTTAAGCTCTACCTCTATCCTCTCATCGTAAAAGGGGTAAATCATTTCCCTTACTTTAACCATGATGGCGTCTTTCTCAGGAAACGGTGTAACCACGGATCGTCCTTCACCTCCTTAAGGGTCTCGAATTCAAGCTTGAACTTGTACTTGAACGAGATAGTCCTTTTGAGTATCTCAAAAACATCGTACTCCTTCCTTTCCTTTACAGAGTAAAGCCTACCGTCCTTACCTACCCATACGTTTTCGTTCATTTTGATGAACTTGTCCACACTCTCTTGTTGATAGTAATAAGGACCTACGTTTAAATAATACTTACCAATATCCTTACTCTCTAATTGGATTGCAATAGTCAACCTTTCCTCATTACCCCACGCATTTACATCAATTACCTTAAACCCTACACTCGTTAGTATATTCTTAATCTTTTCCACATTCTTCCAGACTTGCCCCCAAATAATATCCTCCACTACCCTCTCTTCAATAAGGACGTTGGCTAGTATGATGTCTCCCTTGATCTTATCGTATTTCAAGTCTTTGGGGAAGAAGTAGTCTACGGAAGGCTCTCTCAAGTAATACCTAGCTGCAATCGAGAACAGAGCTACTTTTTCTAATGACACAGCCGAAGCGGCGTTTCTTTTCGGATCTACTGGGTCGGGAATCTGTAGTGGTTCCGTGAAATCTTTCGCTGGCTCTATCAGGTGTATTTTTATCGGTGGTTTAACCCACTTTGATGCGTGTTCTAGCACTTCCCTGAAACTCCCATATTTTATGACTAATAACTCTGATACGTAGCCGGAGAACCCTTGTACTTTTATTTCAGCGCCATAAGCCCCTATTCCTTTGAAAAACCTCTTCAGTAGCCTGACCTCATCTTTTCCCCTCTCGTCTAGATGTTCTAATACATATTTTGTGTGGAACGGAGTCCTGTCTGCAGCTGTTATAGCCTCACTCCCAGAGTTTATTTTCAACGCTGGAACTATGTCGACTTCTATACCGTCAATGTAAAGCATAAGGTAAGGGTGTTCAGCATATGCTATCGTGTATTTCATGTCCGAGAAACGCGAGATGATCTCCTTTATCGCCTTCTCTTTCAGGTAGTCTTTTCCTACCTCTTTAGGGAAGAACACAAACACGTCTAAGTCCGTGTCTCCTTTGAGCCAAGTACCCTTTCTAAAGGAGCCCTCGACTTCAGCTTCATAGCCCTTGAGTCTTTCTAAAACCTCTCCCAGTATCTTCTCTAGCCTTAGCTTTTCAGCCTCTTCTGGCTTTATAATTTTCAGTACTTCATCTTCTATCAACGCTCTTCACGCTATATAAAGGATCATAAATGGGACCTTTTGGAGTTAACGTACTTTTGAAGAGGGTGATCTCCTCCACGGTAATTTCTCCGAAATCTGTACTCGCATAATCGTTTAAGATTTGAATTAGATTAACAACTCCTCTAGGTCCTTTTATCCTTCCTAAAGTGAGGTGTGGAGAGAACTCTTTTTCGTCCTCTGGTCTTATCCCCCTTGAGACCAACTGTTTATATAGTTCACCCCTGAGCTTTCTGAGTTCACTTGCTCCTTCACTTAAGCCTATCCATAACACTCTGGGCTTGTTAAGGTTAGGAAATACCCCGGTACCGAAAAACTTTACTTTGAAAGAGTTAAAAGACACGGCGTTCATCGAGTCCTTTATGAGGTCTACCTTGTTTTCTGGTAACTCCCCGAGAAAGACCAGTGTTAAGTGAAGGTTCCAAGGCTCAACGAGCTTAACGTCTCCCCCGACTCTGTTCAAAACCTCGAGAGCCTCAGTTATTTTAGGTAACTGAGGGATTTTTAATGCAATAAATAGCCTCAACACTTTTTAAAACCCCACTGATGAGATTGTAGGTGGTCACTAATTAAAATAATTGCAATTACTGGAATGCCTGGGTCGGGTAAAGGAGAACTTTCCCGTCTCTTTCAGGAAAAAGGGATAAAGGTAATTGTGATGAGTGATGTCCTGAGAGAGAGGTATAGAGCTGAGGCAAAGGAAGGAGAAAGGCTGATGGACTTTGCCTTTAGGATGAGGAGTTTATACGGGAAGGGTGTTGTGGCAAAAATGTGTTTAGAGAAACTCTCTGGAGACGAGAAGGTCGTCGTATTTGACGGAGTGCGAAACTGGGAGGAAATAGAAGAGTTCAAGAAGAGGGGAGAAGTAGTTATAATTAACGTTCACGCGAGCCCAAAAACCAGATATGAGAGGTTGATGAGGAGGGCGAGAAAGGACGACGTGCTCACAGTTGAGGGGTTAATGAAGAGGGACTTCGAAGAGTTAGAGATGGGTATAGGGACTGTGATAGCCTTAGCTGACCACGTACTAGTTAACGACAAGAGTTTAGAGGAATTTAAGAGGGAGGCTGAAGAGTTAATTAATAGATTAATATGACCAGAGTCGTGGTAGAAGTCGAAGTAAGACCGTCAGAAGACAAGGACAAGGTCCTTCAGGCTATGCTGAACTTTTTCGACTTCGAAAGGATAAGTGAGGAAAAAGTGGGTATATCTCTCGTGATAATAGGAGAATCGTCCACTTTAAGATCACTTATAAGGTTTCACCGAGCATTAAGAGAAGAGAAAATTCTAGATTCGGCTAGGAAATACTTATACAAAGGTATTAATGGGAACAGCATATCGTTTATGTTAAACAAACAAGCAGCTGCAGTGAGGAGAATATCGTTTGTAGATAGTGAAAACGAGTCACCCTTAGGGCCTATAAAAGTAAGGATAGAGTACAAAGATCCACAGACAGTAATCGATTGGCTCACCCCGAAGACAGCAAAAGGGGTACCGCTATGGGAAAACCCAATACCTCAGGAGTGATTTTTCTATTACCCCTGAAGGATATAATAGGAAAAGGGCTCGGGTAGAAAGGTCTTTTCAAAAACTTTCATTGCCTCTTTCAGTAGAGGCGTCGCATCGTCATAGCGTGGACTTATGTGTATTAAAGCGAGCCGTTTAACGTTAGCTTTAGTAGCTACAGCAGCCGCGTCTTTACTATTGGAATGCCCGTATTCGTAGGCTTCTTTCTCATTTAAAAAAGTTGAGTCGTGCAAAAGTAGGTCTACTTCCCTAACGGCATTTATTACGTCATTGCAAGGTGCTGTATCACCTGTATATGCTACTTTGATCCCTTTCTTAACCACCAGATAATCCTCAGGCAAGAGCACTTTGGTACCTATTTCGACTCTCTTACCATCTTTCAAAAGTCTCATTATTCTCCAGTCCTTAATTCCCTCTCTTCTGAGCCTCTCCGCATCTATATTTATTCTGTCTTTTTCTTCAAAGATAAAGCCGTAGGAATTAACTACGTGACACGTCCTGAACTTTGTTATCCTTATGTTAGAGTCCTCATATGATTCCGCAAATTCTATCTCGTAATTAGGGCGAAAGTAAGTCCTATTAAAGACCTCTGAGACGAAGTCCCTCAGCTCTGGAGGTCCTAATAAGGTCAGTTTTTCTTTCCTAGAATACATCCCCATGGTCTCTAACAGTCCCGGTAAGCCTAATACGTGATCTCCGTGTAAGTGAGTAATGCCTATCACCCTTATCCTCATGAAGCCCAGTCCGGAATCTATAAGTCTTTGTTGCGTCCCTTCTCCCACGTCGAAAAGTGCGTAAAGTCCCTCCCTTTGAACAAGGTAAGCCGGTAACCCTCTCTTGTTAGGTGCTCCTCCTCCGGTTCCTATAAAGTATATCTTGATCATTTGGTTACCACGTAAATAGCCCTACTTAGACTTTTATGCTCGTATATAGTATGGATTTTAACACCTTTAAATCCCGCACTTTTTAGGTCGTCCCTCCAGTCAAATTTGAAGTCCGTAGTGAAAACAAGTTTTCCGTCAACTAATTCGCTAGCTTGGTAGAAGAACTCTCGGTAAAGCTCTTTCAGTCCCTTAGGAGAGAAAGACCTACCGTAAGGAGGATCCGTTACTATAGCTTCTACCTTCCTCACGGGTGAATTTCTTGCGTCTGCTTGGAATACCTCGCATTCATAATTAAAATGCCTCAGGTTTGCTAAACTTTTTGCTATCATAACAGGATCTATATCACTCCCTATACATCTAAGTCCCAACCACCTACTCTCGATGAGAATAGTTCCCGTTCCCACAAAAGGGTCGTAAACTTCCCTTAGGCTCTCGGATAAGTTAACCATTATCCTTCCTATCTCTGGGTTTAGAGTTCCTGATTGAGAGTAAGGTCTTTTAGAGTGAGATAGTATAGATTCGGTGTGTTTTTCAGCCTTCCTTTCTCCCGCTATTATAACTCCTTCTGTTACGATCAGGTCTAATTTTTCGCATTTCTTGGAGGTTTTTATCGACGATACAACCTCACCGTAAACGGTCTTTGCATAGTTCTTATACTCCCTCATAGGGACGTCTATATCAACTGAGTAACACCTCCCCCTTAATGCCTCAACTACATCTTTAACGTCAGTAGAAATAGCTAAGGCTTTACCGGTCTTCTTTATCGCCCCTGATTTATACGCTACTCTCTCGTCTCCTTCGTAGAGCGCGACTCCATAATAATACTCCTTTTCGCTCCCGTGGATAATACTCCTTAATTCGTCTAGTGATAAAAAAATATTGTCTAAATTGAGGTAAGCATAGTTCATAACGTTCTCGCTACAGCCTCTGATACGTCAACTATCGTCACTTTACTTGGATCTTGCGGTATCGTATTGGTTATGATTACTTCCTCAGCACCTGCCTCGATTAGTCTCAAGTATGCGTCTCCTATAAAGAGTCCGTGAACAGCAGTAACATAAACCTTCCTAGCCCCCTGCTTTTTAACCGTGTTTATAGCCTGAACCATAGTGCCTCCAGTACTTATAATGTCGTCAATTAGTACCACATCCCTACCTTTTACCTTTAGTTCCGGTAAGTTCTTAATCCTTACTTCCCCAGTGTTCAGGTCCCTCTCTTTTTCGATAAAGGTATAGTCAGTAGATAGGATTTCAGCTAACCTCTTTGCCCTATTTAATGCTCCTTTATCAGGAGCTAGGACTAGTGGTTTCTCAGTCCTCTGTGACACGACCTTGGATATGTAGGGGATGGGGTCAATGACTTTAATATCTCCGTCAAAGTACTCAAGCTCCTCATAATGATGAGGTTCTACAACCGCTAGTGAACTGGCACCGCTCTTTCTAAGTAGGTTCAGGATTGTCTTAATGCTTAAGGCTTCTCCTTCCTTAAACCTTCTGTTTTGTCTCGAGTAAGCAAGGTAAGGGATAACAACTGTGATTTTATCTACTTTCATGTCGCTTAACGTCTCAACAACTAGAAACAACTCGATTAAGTGTTTGTCTTGGGGAGGATATAAGGACTGTATCACTACGACGTCTTTATCCGTTATTTGTTCGGGTATTCGTACGTAAGACTCTCCGTCTGGAAAAACTTTATGTTCTATTTTTACAAGCTTTAAATTAAGCAAGCTTGAGACCTTTTCGTCTATCCCGTTAGTTGCCGTTCCTCCTAAAATGATCATTAAACTATTAAGTGAGTAAGTGGCTTTTAAGATTAAACGTGATGGTTTAATGTATTTTATATTCGTCCTCGGTACAGCCGGTTCCGGTAAGACTACACTCGTGAAAGCACTGAGTGACTATTTAAACGGGGAAGAACTCGACACGGCAATTATTAACTTAGACCCAGCAGTAGAGAGCCTACCTTATAAACCCGACCTCGACGTCAGGGACTATGTAGATGCATTTGAGGTCATGGAAAGGTATTCCCTAGGACCCAACTCGGCACTCGTAGCTTCTATAGATCTACTTCTTACTAAGGCTAAGGAATTAAAAGATGAGTTAAACGAGATAGAAGCTAATTACGTTTTAGTTGACACACCGGGTCAAATAGAATTATTTGCCTATAGGCAGACGGGTAGAATATTGTCGAAGTTAATCAGTGACGTAAATAAGTCCGTTTCACTATTCCTCCTTGACTCGTTCCTAAGTAAAGAGGCTAGGAGTTTTGTGTCCCTCTTATTACTCTCTAGCTCCGTTAAGTTTAGGCTCGACTTACCTCAAATACTAGTCCTATCTAAGTCAGACCTCTTAACTCCTAAAGAATTTCAAGAGATGAAGAGCTGGATCGATGAGGGTAGGATAATAGACGAGATGGGAGTGTTAGACGAGTACTCTTTCGAACTGGTTAAAACTGTAGTTGAAAACCTGGACAATTTCCCGGTTCCCGTGTCTTCGACCACGATGGAAGGCATGGATGAACTCTACGCCGAGATCCAGAGGGTACTAGCGGGTGGAGAGGACTATGAAACTGAGGAACCGAATCCCAAGCTGTGAATAACCGGAACCTCAGGCTTTAAAATTTTGTTAGCAAAGAATAATATCATGAAGATCAAGGTAGTGGACGCCAACAATTTCTCGTTTATATTTAAGACGCTAACTGAGTTCATAGACGAGACTACGATCCAGTTAGACAAAGATGGTCTTAAGATAAAAGGGATAGATCCATCGAGGACTGTCTTAATAGACATTTTGATTCCCTCGGGATATTTCGAGGAGTACGAAGTTGAGGAAGAGACCAAGGTCGGGATGAAAATTGAGGACGTTGCCGACATCTTGGATACTGCCACTAAAAACGACTCCTTATCCTTAGATATACAAGAAGACAAGGTTGTGTTTGAGCTAGACGGAGAGTACGAGAGGTCTTTCACGTTACCGGTTCTATCTCCTACCGAGACGGAATTTCCTGAGATAAAGCTGGAGTTCCCGTTTAAGGCTCAAATGTTAACTGCAACATTCGCCGACTTAATAGACGAACTGATAGAGACAGGGAGTGATATAATAAAGTTTAAGAGTGAGGGTGGTAAACTCATTATCATCGTCGAGGGAGATCTGGCTTCGGCGTCAATAGAGTTATCAAAGGAGAACGGGGGGTTAATGGAAAGTGAGGGATCAGATGCCGAGAGTTCTTACGGTTTGGAATATATAGCCAATACTACTAAAATGAAAAGACCGTCTGATACCGTGAACATAGAGTTCGGTTCTCAACTTCCGTTAAAGTTGAGATATAACTTGCCTCAAGGGGGTTATGCTGATTTCTACATCTCGCCGAGAACTGAATAAAATAATTTACACACTTTTCAAAGAGTATTATGAAAACGCAATTTTAGAGCTGCCGAATGACATGGAGTTAAGGGAGTTCGCTTATCAGCCTTTTGATGCTGAAACGTACGTGAGACACCTCTCATTTACTAATCCTGACGAGTTGAAATTATTCCTCAGGGAGAAAGTTCCTTTACACCTATACTACTCATCGGCGAGGTATCAACTACCCCAAGCCAAAAACATGGAGGAAAAGGGTTGGTTGGGCTCAGACCTCCTATTCGACCTAGATGCAGACGAGATTTGTGACTTAAGAGTCAAGAGGTTTTGTGACGGCATGGAAGCTCTAATGCAGTGTGAGAACTCAATAGAGTACGTTGAATTAACTAAGGATTGTATGGAAAACGTGTTTGGGAAAGCCTTGTTGATAAAGGACATACTCAAAGAGGATTTCGGGATGGATGCTAAAATTTACTTTTCTGGGAACAGAGGTTTTCATGTAAGGGTTGAATGTCACGGGGACTGCGCATTACTCGACTCCGAAGACAGAAAGGATATAGCGGACTATATCTCCGATCCTTCCCCTCCTTATGAGGGCGATGTCAACTCCCCAGGTTGGGTAGGGAGACTGGCTAGAGGGTTGAAGGGAGTCAGGATAGACCAGCAAGTCACGGTAGACCCGAAAAGACTAGTGAGGATACCGGGGTCTATAAACGGTAAGGCAGGACTAAAGGTCTATGAGGTCAAAGGCGACACATTTGACTTTAACATCCAGTCCTTATCTCCCTTTAAGGGTTACGTAGCCTTTCTGTCATATGTTACTTATTCTTTACAGTTACCAGACGGGAAGATCGACCTCAAGAAGGACACAGTAATAAAGCTCCCCGCACAACTAGGTATTTATTTAAGCTTAAAGGGTTTAGGGGTGATTAAGGCATATGTTAGATGAGTTGGTGAGTAACGAGCTTAAACGAGATAACGAGATAACTGAGATCTCAAAAGACACTATAGAGAAGTTAATACAAGCTCTTTTGAGGCTGAGGAGGAAATACAGTGACGAACTTCACAAAGAGGAGCTGAAAATATACGAAGAATTAGCTGAATCACTCTTAGAGTTGAGACTTGAGAAAGTCATTGAGGGTTTTGAGCCCAAAGGCTTTGACAAAGACGTACTATCGCTTGTGAACGTAATGAAGAAGGTGTACATCGACTACGTGACTGGGAAGTACCACACGTACAAGGGAAAGGTACTTTGCCTCAGTAATACTAAGTTCAGTCTGGGAAATACTGTAGTCGAGCAGGGTGACGTAATAATACTACCGTTAAACAAGGTTTTAGCTTTAATAACCACTAATTATATAACTCCAGTAGAAGTTAGAGAGTGATCACAAAATGAAAATCCCAAAAGTTCTCAGGACTTATTGCCCTAAGTGCAAGACACACACAGAACATTCAGTATCGTTATATAAGAGCGGAAAAAGAAGGACTCTCTCTGAAGGACAGAGGAGATATGATAGGAAGAACTTAGGATATGGTAGCAAGAGAAAGCCGGAGCAAAAAAGGTTCGCTAAAACTACGAAAAAACAAACTCTAACTCTGAAGTGCCAGAAGTGTGGTTATACAATTGTGAAGGAGGGAATCAGAGTTAAGAAGTTGGAGTTAGTTGAGGTGGTTAAATGAAGGCTAAGTTCAAGGTCTTAATACCGGAGCCTAAGAGCAAATTTTACAGGGTGAAATGCAAGAACTGCGGTAACGAGCAAACGGTATTCTCTCACTCCACCTTCCCAGTACGTTGTCTATCATGCGGTTATCAGCTCGTTATTCCCACCGGTGGTAAAGCAAAAATAGAGGGAGATATAGTTAGAATACTTGGTTAGAAATGATATACAACCAAAAGCAAATACCCGCGGAAGGAGAAGTTCTTATAGCAACGGTAAAACAAGTTTTTGATTACGGCAGTTATGTAACCCTAGACGAATACGGGAATTTACAAGCTTTTCTCCCTTGGAGTGAAATAAGTAGTAGATGGGTTAAGAATATAAGGGATGTAGTTAAGGAAGGGAGGAAGGTAGTAGTTAAAGTCATAAGAGTGGACAGAAAGAAAGGCACTATAGACGTTTCCTTAAAGAAAGTCACTGAAGACGAGAAAAGGAAGAAGAACTTACAGTGGAAGAAGTTACAAAAGGTAGACAAGATCCTTGAAATAATTTCTCAAAAATTGGGTAGAAACGAACAAGAGGCGTGGAAAGAAGTAGCGTTTAAACTCGAAAACAAGTATGGGGACGTTTATGAAAGTATGGTAAGGGCAGTTAAAGAGGGAGATTATGTACTGAGAGACGCAGGAGTAAACGAAATATGGATAAAACCGTTAATGGAGGAAATAGGTAAACACATTGAAGAAAAGAAAGTAAAGGCAAGTGAGATTGTAACGTTAAGATCTATTTCACCTGACGGGATAGAGAAGATAAGGAAAGTTTTCAGTGAAGCTGTTAGTAAATTTGAGGACAAAGAGGAGGAGATCAGGATTTACACAATTGGAGCACCTAGGTATAGGGTCGATGTGACCGGTACTGATCCTAAGCAGGTCTCAATAACCTTACAAGAACTAATAGAAACTATGAAAGAAATAAGTCAAAAAGAAGGAGTAACCTTTACAGTGGTTAAGAAATGAAGTGGAAACTTAGGAAATGTCCTAAGGACAAGATATATACTATGAAAGATATATGCCCTATATGCGGGAATAAGACAGTCATTCCATCACCTCCGAGATTTTCCCCAGAAGACAAATACGTGAAATATAGGATAGAGCTTAAAAAGGGAATAAAACTTAACTGTTAATTTTATATGATTTTTTGTCATTTTTCCGTTTTATTATTTACTCGTTTTAATTGTGTGTAAAATAAGAAGAAATTAAGTAAAAACCTTTAGCTTTGAGTCCCGTTTACTACCACTGTTGGAGGAATAATGACATAAGGTTCTACGAACTGGTATATTAATACAGCGATGTATACCTCAGCTACACCTCCTAAAGCAGGTACTGCTCCTACTGGATACAGTGCTATGTAAACAGGCTTAAAGTACAACATATTCACTCTGGGTATAAAGTTAGGATTTATCTGCCCAGAGAGTATGGAGTTTAAGGAGAAGCTGAACGGAGCTGCAACGGGTCCCTGATTTAAAGACTGAAGCCCTTCTACGAACATGTTTACAATTAACGAGTTATAAGCTTTAGGAGTCCATGCCATTGGCTCCGAATTCGCTATTATCTGTGCTAATTGAGCTGCTTGTGGTAGACCCGAAGTTTCTAGTGAGAATATAGTGGAGTTAATGTATGATACGTTCACGTATTCGTTTAAAGGATATCCTGCTATCGTAGTCATAGCTCCCATAGCCTTAGCTATATCACCTAAGCTGGTCGTATATCCTATAAACGTGCTCGGGAAATTAGACGGATATCCAATAAACCACATACTAATACCTGCACTACTATTTTCATAGAGAGTAACAGCATCGTATGCAACTATGTAAACTGGGTAAGTGTAGTTAGGACTACCATAGGGATATAAGTGGAAGTCTTTCTCTAATACATTAGCTGCAAACGTCTCGTTATTAAGGAACATCTCCGCCATCAATTTGATTTGAGTACCGTTCAACGTGTTGTTCTCGTCTATAACGCTCCTATTACCTACGGTCTCTATCCAATATCCGTAGTCCCACCAGCTCAATATGAACGCATTATGAGGAGTATTGTGATTTATCCAATCTAGCGCCGATACCCATGCATAGTTTACTATTAAATAAGGAGTAGCAGCATTCAGAAGGGATGGTGGTTCGTAACTTACCTCTATAGCGATCCCTGCATCCGCTAACAAAGATACTCCTACGATTGCTAACATCAAAATCGGAACTAGTCTAATTTTTTTCTCCATGAATTTACTAACTATTTCTGAAACTCCCACACCTGCTAACGCGGCTACTATATATGCGGTGTAATTAAATAGGTAAGGCTGTTCTGATGTTCCGTAAATGCTTGCTGCTCCGAGGACTAAGAGCCATAGACCAGGTAATTCTTGTCTTTTTACAAGGATGAAGTATATACCTAAAATCGACAAGAACAATGAGATTCCGAAATCTTGTATCATTGCCGTAATTGGCTGCGGAATGTATTCGGCTACAGTCCTATCTATAGGAACTGAGAACTGGAAGAACGGGTTAACAATTGCGTAATATCTTGAAGGTATTGGACTTTTCCCTATCGCTGCTAATCCTAGAATTCCTAATGATACTATGAACACTATAAAGGCCCCTATTATTATGTTCTTCGAATCCGTGATTTCCCTCGGTAAGGTCCTCCTTAAGTAGAGTTCGAGATATAGGAATAACGGGATTATTAGTAAAGAAAGACCGTGAGCAGCACCTGATAGAAATCCAATGTTGTTCGGTGCAAATGAGGTTAAGAACCCTGAAGTTACAGCCAATAAGGTTAAAGACTTAGCTGTTATTTCATCATTTTTGTTAAGAAGTACTAATAAGAATGCCGCTAACGCTAGGCTTAAGTCTATGTACGTATAACCTCCCCAAGTTATATTCGCTAGGAAGATCATTACACCTGCAGGTATGCCGTATATGGGTTTCTTCCTCTTTATCGCTAGTGTCATAAAGTATATTGCAAGTAAAACAAATGTAGCTCCCCATGAGGTCTTAGGTAATCCACCGAGCAAATTCTTATATGTTAGGGACGGTGATACGGCTACTGCTGCAGCTGCTACGTAAGCACCCACTCTATTCTCAGTTATTGCGTCAACTGCAAGAAACGCAGCTACAACACCTATTGCATCTAAGACAATGTCTGACACTATAGCTACAGTATAGACAGCATTAGCTCCAAACTGAGAGAAGAATGGCATGGAAAATAGCGCTACTAACCAAGGTAGACCTATTGTATCTCCTAGTTCTATGAAATATCCCCACGGGAACCACCCGTGGACATCTGGAGGTACCGCATACCAGTTTCCACCTTGCTGAGCTATTAGTAATGCGTTATAGAATAAGTACCATGGGTCAAACTCGTTTACCGATTGGGGAAAAGCAGTAGCACTTATTATCCTTATCACAATGGATACAAATACGAGTCCAGTAACGACTAATGTATCGAGAATCTTGAATTTATCAAACTTCAGTCTTTGGACAGTTTTTGTCGACTGCATCGTTTTCATAAACCACAGTATCTTATATAAGCTTAATCCAGATTATACAATATTTGATGATGATCGATGGGCGGCTAGATATGTGATGAAGCTTTCAAGGTCTGATAATTAGGAGAATAAGTCTTAAAAATGATAGTTTAAGACTATATTAATAGTCTGGGCCCGTAGCTTAGCATGGTAGAGCGCCCGGCTGATAATCCCGGTGATCAGATACCGGGAGGCCGTGGGTTCAAGTCCCACCGGGCCCACATATGGATTAAACTTTAATCAACTGGATTAATGCATAAAGTGATGGTCGAAAAAATAGTCCTTTACGCGTTTCTAATACAAGGACTAGTATTATCATACACGGTATCTTCCTATATTTCAGGAGGAGGTCAAATCTTTATCTCAAACTATAACATGACAATGCAGTGGCAAGATCGAGGAATAGCCCTAAATATAACCGGTAAAAGCACTTATTACCCTACTCCTCTGGTGAAACCTCAAGTAACCCCATATAATGGACAGGGCGAAGAACTTACGTACTATTCCTTTTTATATAGAGACGAGACTGGTGGGTTACAGTTCATATTATTCTTCACCAACTTTACCCTGACTTCTGCTACTGTTAATGGGACTAGCATTCCAGCTATCAAGTTTTATAACGGTAACTCTTACCTGATTATTTCAGCCCAGTACGGTTTTCCGATTAAGGGTGTAGCATATAATTACATATCTTCTCTTCGTCTTCAGGCTGTTGATAACATATCCATAAATATGACCGGGATTAACCCTCTTCCTCCTTTAGAGAAATCAGGGTCTTTATACAAACTTACCTTGAAGTTTAGTCCTAGTGTAACAGAGAGTGTTTACGTGGTAACTCCACAAGCCAATATTTCCGCGAAATCCGTAACACATGAGTTAGAGAACAAGACATACTCTCTAGCGGCTATTAATTTGGAGTCTAAAGGTTATATCACTGTAATTATGCCGATAGATGAGTTTCCCTTAGTTGAACCGACAGGCACAGTGATTGTTAACGGGTCAAATTACTTCTTCAAGATGAATGAGTCGACAACTCCTTTTGGTACTTATTATCAATCTATACCGGGTAATACATCAAACCCGTATATGGGGTTTACGATAGGGAAATACTTCCTCCTTGTATTCCCTAGCGGCGGGAACATCTCAATAATACTTCAGAACTTGGAGAATCCGCTAGTAAGTTATCAAGTTACGGACTTAAGTTCCCCATACTATCCCTTTACTGAGTTTCTACAACAGTATTGGATAGTCCTAGCTATGGTAATAGTTCTTGCAGTAGTAGTTACAGTAATTTTAAAACATCGTAGGGGGTAGTAGCTACCGGTATACCAGCCTCTTTAAACGCTCTTATCTTACTTTCAAAAGTCCCCATACCCATGTACACTATCGCACCCGCATGACCCATCCTTTTCTCTTTCGGAGCTGTCATCCCAGCGATATACGCTATTATTTTCTTTGATATTTTACCCTCCTTCTTCATTTTCGCTACCTTCTCTTCCATAGTACCTCCTATTTCCCCGATTATAACTATTTCTTCTGTCTCCGGATCCTTGTCAAACATTTCAACCACTTCATCTAAAGTAGTACCTACAATCGGGTCTCCTCCTATCCCTATTACCGTTGATTGACCAAAATCTCTCTTTATTACTTCAGCTATCTCGTAGGTCAGTGTACCGGATCTCGACACGATCCCTACCTTACCTTTTCTGAAAGCCCTAGGCGGGAAAATCCCTAAATTCACTTCTTCAGGAACTATTATACCGGGGCAATTAGGCCCTATTATCCTACTACCCTTAAGCTTCGCATATCTCTTTACCCTGAGCATGTCCATGACCGGAATGTGTTCCGTTATGGTTACTACCAGAGGTATACCGTTGTCTATAGCTTCAAACAGTGCATCCATAGCGAATTTAGCAGGGACAAATATTATACTTGCATCGACTTCGTGTTCCTTTAATGCCTCAGCTACTGTATCGTAAACCGGTACACCGTAAACCTCAGTCCCTCCTTTTCCGGGCGTGACACCCGCAACTATCTTAGTGCCGTAATCCAACATGTGCTTAGTGTGGAAGCTTCCCTCCCTCCCAGTTATACCCTGAACTAATACCCTAGTATTCCTATTTACGAGCGTAATGCATCACCTATGCAGGTTATAGGGTCTTCATATGCTGATATCCCTCTCTGGGAAAGTAACTTTCTTCCTTCTTCTTCATTGGTACCTACAATCCTAACGTAGATAGGGATCTTCACCTTTTCAAGGGCTTTGATTATCCCCTGAGCCACTTCGTCACATCTTGTTATACCGCAGTAGATATTCATTATTATCTTCCTGACCTTGGGGTTTTTAGCTAGCCTAACTATTGACTCCTCAACCTTGTCACTTCCTGCACCGCCACCTATATCTAGAAAGTCAGCCGGATTACCTCCCATCAATTTCACCATATCCATCGTTGCCATGGTCAGACCTGCACCATTACCTATGATCCCGATGTCTCCATCTAGTTCGACATATGAGTCGGTCTTTTCGTAACTCCTGCCGAACTTCTGCAATAAGTCTTGGTGCCTGAACAAAGCGTTGTCCTCTAAGATCACTTTCGAATCTAATGCTACTAGACCGCTTTCAGTTACCGCCAAGGGGTTTATCTCCGCAAGCTCAGCTTCGAACTCGGTTACTATTCTGTAAAGACCTTGAATAATAGGTTTTAACCCTTTCACGTCCAAATATTTCTCGATTTCGAGTACGTCAAAATCCCTTACTCCCCTCTCAATCGGGATGTGAAAGATCCTATTGTTTTTAGCTTTCTCAACATCTACCCCTCCCTCAGGAGAGACTACTATTATAGGCTCTGCTGCCTCACGGTCTATAAGGCAAGAGAGGTAAATTTCCCTATAGTGTGGGATATACTCCTCAACTAGGAATTTACTTACGCCTAATTTTTGGAGCTCGAGTATTGTATTATACACATCTTCAGTTACTCTCACTAACCCCTTCTTCCCTCTACCACCCTCAAGGATTTGGGACTTAACAACAGCCTTCCCGTCCCACTTTATCGGCTTGTCTGTTACCACACCTCTTGGGACGGGGATTCCAACCAGTTTGAAGATCTCTTTTCCTTCATATTCATAAAGTTTCATTACGATTCACATTATAATATTTGCAGAATTCTTTAAATACACAACTATTACATTTTGGCTTAGAAAAACAATAAAGTTTCCCCACCGTTACTATCCCTGCGTGGACTAGTTTCAACTTATAAAGGTCTTTCCCGACAAGTTCCTCAACGATCTCCTTAGCCTCTTCTCTGGTAAGTTCTACATTAAGTACTCTGCTCACCACTCTCTTAGCGTAATTGGAACGCGGGAATACGGGAATATTACCTGCAAAGAGTAACAACGCTTCTGCAGTCTCGTCCCCGATGCCCTCTACGTCCTTCAGCGATTTCTCGTCCTTAACCAGTTTTTCAACACCTATTTTTGACGTTATTTCAGATAGTACCTTCAACCTCTTGGCTTTAGTTCTGTAGAAGTTCACTTGCCTTATTAGTTCAGCAATCTCCTCTTCACTCAATTGACTTAGTTTCTCTAAACTGTTTACCCCTTTCTCCCTCATTTTGAGGAGAACCTTTTTCACTGTTTCCCATTTAGTCATCTGAACTAAAATTGAGGAAATTAGCAACTCGTCGACAGTCTCTACTCCATCCCACCACTTCGGAGATTCGGCATCTGTTACTATCCACCCTGCTCTTCTCAACAAATCGACGTTCTCTTTCAGTATCCTAAGGAGCTCAGTACGCAGTGACCTCTTCACCTCATCGGTTAGCGCTCGTCTCATCATGAAAGCTCCTCCAAAATCCGTTTAACTAGATTGGGAGTCCCGATCTCATATTTTTTAGGGGGTTTCACCTTTTTAATTGCTTCAGCCAACTCTTCAACGGAATCCCACTGGGACGGATCGTCTAGGAAGGTAGCACCTAAAATTTCTGCGTATCGTTTAGAGTCTTCTTTCGTAGCTGCATATCTCCAGTCCTTGTTGTAGACCACTATCGTAGGTTTCTTATACATTACCACGGATTCCATTGCTGTTTTACCTTGGTGAGTTATTACTAGAGATGCTTCACTTATGTACTTCTCCAGCTCCGTAGAGAAGGAAAAAGCCCTGACACCTCTCTTCGCGTATTGTTCAGGAGGTACTCTACCTGTTTGTATTACAACTTCTTTACCGAGGTCTAAACTGACCACAATGTCGAACAGTCTTTTAAAACCCATCGTCCCTGTAGTCACTAGAACGTAACCGTCATCTTTCGGAGTGTATTTCGGCTTTTCGACTATAGGTCCAACTACCATCCCTTTTTTAGGGTATAGACCTTTCTGTTCCTGCCAATGGAGAAAGACGTTTTCTGCGAAGTTTGATAATATTGATACTGTCTTACCTCTAGTCACTATCCTATCCTGACTCTCAATTACGAAGAGTTTACTTCCCTTGACTCTCTGGGCTAAAGCTGGAAAAAGGGAGTGATTTGAGCCCGTCGCGATGACTACTTTATATTTCTTTATTTTCAGACTTTGGGCTAACACGTGAGGTAGATTTGTTATAAGAGCAATGTTTCCCTGATTGGGTTCTTTAGCCTTTTTGACGTAATAGAATTGACTGGAAAAGGGTTTAAGTACTTCCTCACTGTACTTATCGTTCTCGGGTATTACAAAGTCAACTTTATACGAGTTACTGCTTAGCGAGAGGTACTCTGCGATAGCTCTTGCAAAACCTGTATGCCCTCCCCCGCTGGCTATAATCAGGACGTCATTGTTTTGCATTAAGCTATTTTATTTGCTTCAGGATAAAATGGTATCCATGGAAGAGTATAAAAACGTCTGGCTGAAGGCAGGGATAATATACGCTCTAAACCTAGCCGAAGCCGGCCTAAAGCCCGTAGAAGTGGGGTTAGGAGAAAGGGATTTTTACGTTGACATAGAGTCACAGACTACGTTAACACTTGAGGAAGCCAAGAAGTTCGCTAAATATAAGAAATTCAATTTCCAAGTGAAGGACGGAGAAGTAGAGTACAATGGTATGAGGATCAGGGTTAGCGGTGGTGAAATAGCTCAGGTAGAACCTCAGTATTTTGAGATCTTGAATATTTCAGTCCACCACCCCACTCCTGAGTTACAATACGTTAGGATCAGGGGTGTTGGGTTTGAAAAAGAGGAACAACTTAAGGACTACCTAAGCTGGTTGGAGAAGGTTTCAGAGTACGATCACAGAGTTATCGGTGAAAAATTAGACCTCTTCAGTTTTCCAGACGAAGCTGCTCCGGGAGTAGTCCTATTTCACCCTAACGGGCAGACAATAAGGAAGGAGTTAATGAGGTATATGGAGGAGATAAACAACAGTATGGGTTACAAGGAAGTTTACACTTCCCATGTTTATAGGGCAATATTGTGGAAAATTAGCGGTCACTACGATCACTATAGAGATAAAATGCTGTTGTTTAAAATGGAGGACGAAGAACTCGGAATAAAGCCTATGAACTGTCCTGCACATATTCTTATTTACAAGAGTAAAACAAGGAGCTACCGTGATTTACCTCTGAGGTTTTCGGAGTTCGGTCATGTGTATAGATGGGAGAAGAAGGGTGAGTTATACGGTTTATTAAGAGTTAGGGGTTTCACGCAAGACGACGGACACATATTCCTACGTGATGATCAACTCAAAGACGAGATTAAGATGTTAATAAAGAAGACTCTTGAAGTCCTATCAACCTTCGGCTTTAAAGAGGACGACGTCAGGATAAATTTGAGCACTAGACCAGACGACAGTATAGGTACTGATGAACAGTGGAATAAGGCTACTGATGCTTTAGTTTCTGCACTTAACGAGCTCGGTCTGAAATACGTAGTTAAAGAAAAGGAAGGAGCATTTTACGGGCCTAAGATAGACTTTGACATCAGGGATAGCCTGCAGAGGTGGTGGCAGTTATCTACTATACAAGTTGACTTCAATCTACCGGAAAGGTTTAAGTTGGAATACGTTGACAAAGACGGAACGAAAAAGAGGCCTGTAATGGTTCACAGAGCCATTTACGGCTCCATGGACAGATTTATGGCAATTCTCTTAGAGCACTTTAGGGGTAAGTTACCAACCTGGCTATCTCCTATTCAGGTCAGGGTATTACCGATTACTGAGGAAGTAGATGAGTATGCAAACGATGTAACGTTCAAGCTCAGGGAGAAGGGAGTAAGGGTTGATGTTGATAGTGGTGAGGAGACCCTATCCAAGAGGATAAAGAGGGCTTACGATGAGGGCATACCGTATATTGTTATAGTAGGAAAGAAGGAGATGGAGAAGGGAGAAATAACTGTAAGGGCTAGAGGTAACCTCGAAATAAGAGGGATTAAGCTCAATAGCTTCCTTTCAGCGTTACTTGAGGAGATAAAGAATAGAGATTTGAGCCAGAATAATACAATAAGTAAACTCAAATGATAGTCTACGGAGTGTATAAGAGCCCCTTAGGGACAATTACTGTTGCCAGAAGTGAAAAAGGGTTTATAATGTTAGATTTCTGTGAATGTGTGGAAAAGGAGTTATTGGACAATTCTTTTTTCACAGACTTCTTTCATCTACTCGATAAGTACTTTGAAGGTAAGGAGGTAGATTTTTCAATGGAGCCCTTAGACATTAATGTTAATACCTTTAGGCGGAGAGTGTTTAACGAGACAAGAAAAATTAAGTGGGGGCAAGTAAAGACTTATAAAGAGATTGCAGATACATTAAAGACTTCTCCCAGAGCTGTAGGAGTAGCCCTATCTAAGAATCCCGTGTTGTTGATTATACCTTGTCATAGGGTAGTAGCTGAAAACGGAATCGGCGGTTACTCAAGAGGCGTTGAACTAAAGAGAAAATTACTAGAACTAGAAGGAATAAAACTAGATGAAGAAAACAAATAACCTTAAAATCTGTAAAACGTGAATATAAATAATGAAAGCTGTAATTTTAGCTGGAGGTTTTGGTAAGAGGCTCAGGCCCTTAACAGACGAGAGGCCCAAACCCCTTATCGAGATAGCAGGTAAACCGATTATTGAGTGGCAGATAAAGTGGTTGAAAAAATTCGGAGTTACGTCCGTGTTTGTTCTTGCAGGTTATAAGAAAGAGGTTCTCATCGATTGGGTGGCAAAAAATCAAGATAAGTTAGGAATACCTATTGCAATTCTCACTGAGGATCAACCTCTAGGAACGGGCGGTGCTATAAAGAGGCTTAATGGATTTATATCAAACGGGGAAAAGTTCTTCGTTTTAAACGGGGATATCCTAACTAACCTCGACCTCTCTAAGCTGGGGGACGATAAGGCTGTAGCTGTTATATCTTTAGTACCTCTGAGGAGTCCCTTCGGTATAGTTAAGGTAGACAGCAATGGAAATATAACACAATTCGTCGAGAAGCCAGTTTTGAAAGATTTTTGGATAAATGCTGGAATATATTCTATGAACTCAGAGATATTCGAGTATCTTCCTGAGAAAGGAGATATAGAAAAAGAAACTTTTCCTTTGTTAGCTCAAAAAGGTCTTCTTAAGGGGATAACTTTCGATGACGTATACTGGAGATCAATAGACACGTTAAAGGACTACGAAGAGGCTAATGTGGAGATTACAGAAGTGTTTAAGGATTAAGTATTAAGTCAACTTCTTCGCCTTCTTCTTTTAACCACTTGTCTAAAGTCTTTTCAAGACCCAGATCCCTTAAGTCGTTTAGTAGCTTTTTGGACAATACTTCGAAATCCTCCTCACAGTCCAGCGGTATGTTATATTTTATTATCTCAAGCACTATTCTTGCTATATTCATTGCGTCTTGTTCATTCATGCATAATTTGTTCATTAAAGAGTCAGATAGAGATGCATGAAACTAATAGTGAAAATAATGATGATGCCAAAACAAATCGATTTAACTTTAAAATAGTTTTCTCAACGACTAATAATTGTAAATTTAATTAAAGTGAGAAAAAGATGTATAATCAATGAAAAAGGTCGTAATCGTTGGTGGCGGAATAGGTGGAATGGGAGTTGCAAATACATTGGTGCAGAAACTGAAGAACGCAGAAATTACCGTTATAAACAAGGATGACTACTATATATCGGGACCTAGTAGACCACTCATTTTAACTGGCGAGCAGAAATATAGTAGAATCTTGAGAGGCTATGAAGAGGTAGGAAAGAGTGGAATCAAAGTAGTTGTCGGAAATGTATACAAAATAGACCCTGCGAATAGAAAAGTCTACTTGTCAGACACAACCTTTAACTCAAAGAAAGAACTAGATTATGACTACTTAGTCTTATCCCCCGGAATAGTATTTGATGGCTCTTCAATAAGTGGTTATGAAAAGTATTGGTGGAAGAACACTACAGTCTATGACCCCGGTAGGGTAAACGTCCTTAAACAAAGGCTCTGGACTGCTGAGAGCGGTAGTATAATTATTTACGCACCTAAAGCCCCTTACAGATGTGCCCCTGCCCCTACTGAGACTGCTATGTTAGCTCACACAGTTCTGACTAATAGAGGTGTTAGGGATAAATTTAAGATAATACATATTGATGCTAATGACAAAACTCAACCCCCGGTAATTGCTGACATAGTTAAACAAGTTTATGAAAAAGCTGGGATACAACTAGTCATTAACCAAGAGATTACGGAGATAGGAGAGAATTATGTTGTGACTAAGAGCGGAGAAAGGTACGAATATACTATACTCGCAATGTTAGAGCCTAACAGGGCTCCAAAGTTTATCGAGGAAGCAGGGTTAGGTTCGCCTTTTGCTGAGGTGAGATCTCCTCAGGATTTGAGGAATCCAAAATACGATGATATTTTAGCAGTGGGAGATGCAGCTAAGTTACCCTTCCCTAAGAATCAAGAGATAGCGTTTGAAAGTTCTCAGTTTGCTGCAAATAAGATCCTTGAGATGGAAGGAATAAGTGAGAAGGTCCCCGTGCAATACGCGTTTGTAGGCTGGGCTTACTTAGGGAATTTAGAGGGTAAGCTGGAGACTTTGAGCTTGCAGTTCCAGTTAGACTTGACAAAACAACCTCCTGCAGCTGCCAAAGACCCTCAGTTAAAGAGGGAGTATACGATACAAAAGGACAATTGGGAGCAAGCGTATCTTACAAGGCTCTTCGGATACAAGAGCGAGTAATAAAAAGTCAGTTTTTTATTTTCCTTGCCATAACCTTCTCCCATTATGAACATAGCAATATTCTTAGCTTCTTTAGGGATTTCACTATTAGAGCTCTCAGAAGCGGGTGCTATAGCGTCAATATACCACGGAATTTACAAGAGTAACGTACCATTTCTATACGCTACGTTAGGTGTAATAACAGTGTTGATCCCTACATTCGCGTTAGGAAAGTTTATTTACCTCCTACCGTTAAATTACGTCCTCATCGGATCGGCAATAATATTGTTCTATTTCGGCTATAAGTTGTTACGCAGTGCTAGAAGGTATTTTAAGGGAGTTAAAAGGGCTAAAGGAGATGATGAAAAGAAGGAGGGAGTAGTTGTGGTTTTCACAATCTCGGCTGTTGAAGCATTAGAGGCTGCATTGGTGATAATAGCACTCATGGGTGAAGATTATTACGCCTCGTTGCTTGGCACTATCATAGCCTCGATTATAGTGATAGTTCTCACGTACACCTTAAAATCTCAAATTGCGAGGATAAGGCTTCCTCATATGAAATTCTTTTTATCCGCTCTACTTTTCAGCCTTGGTACACTATGGTTTAATGAGGTATTTATAGGGTTGAGCGATTTATTTCTACCACTGTTCTTCTTAGGGTTTTTAGTTTTTAATTACATAATAATAAAGATTTAAAAACAAAAATTAAAAAGAAAGTAAGTGAAAATTTTTACACAAAATACCTTCCTCTGACTCTGCGTTTGCCTAATTCAGGCTTTCTCTGATTTTCAACTTTTTTAGGAACTTCACTTTTTTGTGTCCCCAACTTCGTCTCTTTCATTATAAAGTAGTCTCTTATTCTCGCTAACGCTTCCCTATAATCTTTTACGCCCTTTAACATCTCCGCAAGTGTATTATTCCCTATATATCTTAACCAAGCTACTATGTGCCCTTGTTCTAAGTGCCAGTTTACACATGCCGGGTCTGTAGCACCTATCCTCATTATTTCTTTCTCGAGTTCTTTTTCGTTATGCGCTACTCCGACTACTCTATCATATGACCTGAAGTAGAAAGGCTCCATACTCTTTCCTTTGTAAGTGGAAGTGTTATAAACAAAGAGTCTACATAAAGAATGACATGTATCAATGATCAGATATTTAGCCTTATTTTGGTAAATAATAAATTGATGAGTGAGATTCAAGACGCATTAAATGCATACAAGCAAGGAAATCTTAATTACGCACTGAGAAAGGTTCAAGAAATAATCGAGAAATCTCAATCTCAGGAAGCGTATAATTTACTCGGGAAGATTCTAAAGGAAATGGGGAAAGACGAGGAAGCCCTTCAAGCTTTCTTGAAAGCAGGTAACAGAGTTGAAGCTGCTAGAATTTATTTACAACACGGTTTGTATAGGGATGCATTGAACCAGTTAAAGGACTTAAACGATAAAGAGGCGAGGATTTTGAGGGCTTTAGCTTATATAAAACTTGAAGAATATGAGAAGGCTCGGGAGGAATTATCGACCATAGAAGATAACTCCCCGATAACCCTCAAGGCAAAGGGCATAGCGGATTATTATATGGGAAATTATTACGACGCGTTAAGGGAACTTAGCTTAGCAATAGAGGCTTACCCTTATGACGCTGAACTGTTTTATTACAGAGCCCTTACTAAGACAGAATTGAATATGGATCCAGAAGAAGACTTGAACACCGCTATATCTCTAAACCCGTATTATGCAGAGTTATACTATAATAAAGGAGTTGTATTAGAGACTAAAGGTAAGATAGAAGAAGCTATTAAGTTCTACTCTAGGGCTATAGAGGTTAAGCCTCAGCTAGTTAAAGCTTATTACAGAAGAGCAAAGGCTCTAATGAAAATGGGAAAAGAAGATGAGGCAATGAAAGATATAGAGAGAGTTAACCAGATAAAGAACTCAGGATCAAGTTAGCCACGTTATATGCGGGGATACCAGTTACTTGACCACCTGGATAAGTCCCAGCACTACACAAGTATAAGTTCTTGTATTTGGTAATGTAAGGCAGTCTCTTTTCAAATAGGAAATCATCAGTCATGGGTAAGTGGTTGAGGTTACCAAAGGGCAAATTATACAATTGTTGACTTACTTCACCGTCTATTTTATCTATGTATAGTATATCTTCATCCTTGATTCCCAGTAACTCCTTAACGTTTTCCAGTTCACCCATAGTCTCTAGGACGATACCGTTTCTAGTCTTGTCTAAATATGACGGAATAAGAATCTCTCCCACCTCAGTATCGAGTAATGAGTATTCGTATCCCTTTAAAGGATTTGGTATTCTAGGATAATTCCTCAGAATTATGTTGTATTTCCTCCACCTCGAGACCGGTAATTTAACGTTAATGCCAAGTAAGTTGTAAAATACGAGAGGACTGGTCGCGATCACTACGACATCAGCTTCATACTTTTTACCGTTAACTAAAACTGCCTTAACTTCGTCGTCTCGAGTAATAATATCCTCTACACGGGAGTTAACCCTGAATTCCACCCCTAACTTCTCAGCGTATTCTGCGACCTTCTCAGCTACAGTCCCCATCCCTCCCTCGACTAAAGCCCAATCCGGAGAAAAATAATAGGCTATAACGTAAGCTGAACTCTTCTCCATTCCGTGATAGATAAAGAAGTAGTGGTAATCTTCCGAGATGTATTCTGATAACAGCTTTTTTGCAGGAGTATCAATGAACTCGCTTAATCCCTCCTTTTCAGCCTCTTCCCTAATTTCCTGCCTTGTTGGTGGGGACTTAACGAATGTGAATTTCTTATTTAACAACTCTTTGAACTTCAATAGCTTTTCCTCGAATTCAGGATACTTTTTCTCCCCCGCCTTAACTAGTTCTTTTACCCTCTTTTCCTTATCCCTCCAAAACGGTATGGCTTTTCCGTTAACGTAAAAGGTCTGAAATACGTCCCCCTTTAGTATAGGTATCCCAAACTTCTTTATCAGAAATTCCGGCATTAACCCCAAGACGTAAGAAGCCCTACTTATCTTTACACCTTTTATTTCTACGGTATCAGTCATCCCTCCCAGCTTGTCTCTGGCTTCAAATAAAGTAACTTTAACCCCTTTTTCTGCCAATAACGCCGATAAAATTAACCCGTTATGACCTCCACCAATAATTGTGACCTTCATTTTGAAACACTCCTTCCTCTCAATATATACCATGTACCTAAAGCTTTAGCTCCTAGAACGTTATTCTTATCGTAGAACTCTATCTCAACGACTACTGCAGTTTTACCAGCCCTTATTATTTTCCCGACGCATCTAAAAGGTCCGTCTTTCATCGGCTCAAGAAAGTTTATTTTTAGTTCTTGTGTTACTTGATCATCACCGTCGTTAACAGTCATAGTCGCCAACCCTCCCGTGTAATCAATAGTACTCATAATAGCTCCTCCGTGTAACACTCCTCCTATTCTCAATACGTTTTCGGAGTAATTTAATACAGTTTCTGCATATCCCTTATCAATTTTGATAACTCTCAATCCCAAGTAACTGAATAAGTTTTCTCTCGACAAGATCTTGTTTATCCTATCCACGTCAAAAGTTTTTACTATCTCAATCTTATTATAGCCTTGAATGCTCTCATCTGTCATACAAAACTGTATACTGTTAACTTTACAAAAAGTTTCGGTTAACTTTTGCAATGTATATTCCTTAGAAGTATGGGACAAATTAGTAGAGGGTAAGACGGGAAACTTCGTGATAGTAGGCAGAAGTGAAGGTGAAAGAGGAGAAATCAAGTGGTATGACCACGAGGTAAAAGGCAGATTAACGCTTAAAATTGACAGAGGTACCTTAAAGGCTTATTTCCAAGACGAGGAGAAGGTCATTAATTTACTCGACTTAGGGTATATCTACACATGGGTTAGCGAAAAGATTTCATCCTCTAATAGATACATTGGCTTGTGTCAGACCAGCAAAAGGAGAGGAAGAATAGAGGTTACGGTTGTGAAAGGCATAGATGTATATACTTCGCTGGACAAGGAAAAGATAGACTTTATCCTCACCCAGATTTTCGGAGAGGGAGTTAAACTACTCAAGGTCGTTGTTTCTGACGACTTTAAACACGTATATTTACAGTTTTTCAGGAAGGGCGTATACTGGTTCTCGGAAATGGATAGACTTGCGTTAAAACATCAATCTTTAACCAAGGAATTAATAGACCTCAAGAAGGAGATCATGTCTACCTTAAACAGATGAGATGGGTATTCAGTATCATCTGATGAACCGAAACCTATCACGTATTCGTATTTGTCGACGAGCCTTCTCACTATTTCCTTCTCGCTTAAAGGGAGAACGAGAACCGCTATTACTTCACAAAGTTCTGAAGAAGCAAAATCTATGTGCCAATGCATTTTCCTCTTTTCCTTACTCATATGTCTGGAGACCCTCTTAGCACAGTTCGCTCCGCAAGAACCGACGTAAGCATAGAAACCCTCCTCTAGGTGGAACTCTTTAGACTTAGTCCTGATATCGCCTTTACGGCAACTCAAAAAAACGATATATCCCTTCATACTAATTTAATTCACGTGAAAGTCATAATTGAACATTTGGAGCCTGAGCTGTCTAAATGGATCCTTTACGAGTATGAAAGTGCTTATAATATTTTAGGTGATAATGTGCTCATTACTGGCGTAAAGATAGACGGTATACCTAGTACTGAAAAGAGGTTTCATGAAGTATTAGACCCTACTAAGGTGGTAATATTAGATCCGTTTGCAGAGGAAAAGTTAAGTAGGAAAGATTTGACGGAAAATGAAGCTATAATTATTGGAGGAATTCTTGGAGATCATCCTCCGAGAGGCAGAACAAAAGAGTTCCTTTCCGATAATTTCCCTCAAGCTAAGAAGAGGAATTTAGGAAAAGACCAGTTCACGATAGACAGCACTGCTCTCTTGATTAAGGAATTACTTCTTGGTAAGAAAAAAGTCAAGTATACCTTTATGCCTAAGATTCTCTGCAAATATAAGGAGGCTGAGAGCGAAATAGACTTACCTTTTGCTTATGTCCTTTTAGATGGTAAACCATATATTTATCCCAAACTTTTCTCTTTCTTAACTAAAGGATTAAAAGAATGTATTGTAAATTTTGATAATGTAAAAGAATTTGAAATTGTAGAAAATTCAGTATAAACTTGATAAATTTTTATTAAGGAAAAAAGTTGTAATTATATCAATGAGCGAGAAACTGAAAACTAGTAAAGAAGTAATACGATGTTGCTATAAGATATCCGATACTGACATTGACTGTTTATTTAAATTGATAGAACTGGGAAAGCCAGTGACATCAGAGGAACTTTCAGCACTGCTAAAGATGAGTAAGACTACTGTCGAGAACAGCCTCAAGAAGTTGATAGATGTAGGGCTTGTGGTGAGGGAGAAAGGGGATGAAAAGAAGATAGGGAGACCAAAATATTATTATGAGGTTATATCTAACTATATGGAAAAATTAAAGCATGATTTAACTGAATGTTCTAGAAAGATTCAATCAAGCATGTCTAATTTTTAAAAAGTCAGCTTTTAACGTATTTCTTTAGAGTATTTTTAGCCTTTTCTATCTTTTCAATGTAGTAAAATGAATAGAAGAGAAACAGAAGAGAGTCTATCTCAAAACCTAAGCTTAACCCTAGAAAGAGAAGAGATAAGGGTTGCACAAAAACCAAGACTAGAGAGGTCAATGCTATAACGTTTAGAATTATTCCGTTAGAGTAGTAGTGTTTTATACGAGTGTAAAATGTATTTACAACATCTACTATATTTAACGTATCTAGCAAAGCCTTTAGGTTACCCTTAAGGCTCGTTAGTTTCTCCTCAACAAAGGACGAGGTTAAATCTAATGCTGGTTGTGTTCTTAAACCTACCATTAATTCATCCAGTAAATCTTGTGCCTCGTCTGCAGATACAACATCAAGAAATTTTTTAAATGAAATAAGAGACATTAAGGACTTTATTCTAGGCCATTCTTTTTTTAGATTTCTAATCTTTGAATTAAGTATTATGTATTGAAAAAGTCCGTTCATTCCAGATGTTATTACAACTGTAAAAGTCAATAATTCTATTACATTCATATATTATAATTCTTCTGATAACTCATTAATAAGTTCAGCCAATTTAAATTCTAGTTCTCTAACCCTTCTTAATTTCTCTAGAACTTTGTCTCCTTCAGGAGTAATTCTATAACCATTTTCAGTCTCTTCTAGGTATCCTTTACTGATTAGATAGTCAGTGTACTTCTTCAGTATAGTAAAGCTTAAATTTGCATTTTTCATTAGAGCAGACTTTGCTGTGTGCCCTTTTTCAACGAGGTCTAGAATGTCACTAATGATCTCAAGCTGGTCTCTTTTACTCCTCATACAATAAATGGTATAACCAACTTGTATAAAAACTTTCACATTCTATTTATGTATTTCTATTTTCATTTGAAACATTCTCGACTTTTTCAACGATTTCTTTTAATAACTTGTAATCTTTTTCTCCTCTAAATCTTTCTACAATTTTCAGGATGTTTTCAAGATCTTCTTTACTGTAAGATGGTTCTACTATTTTAGTTAGTTTTCCTAAGACATCTGTAAGAGCTTGAATACTTTCTATATATTCAGGCAATGTCAATTCAGGCAGTGATGAGTAGAGATTTATCAGCCCTATTGAGATCAAGTTCAACCCTTTTGTCACCACGTTCTTAAGTTCTTCTAACTGCTTAGCCCTATCTTGTATCTGTATAATCTCGTCCTTCTTTTTACTTAGTTCGTTAACGTAACTTGCTATTCTGTATTTCTGCACCTCGAGTGAGATCATAGCGTCTCTTACTTGCTTTGAAGCAAAGTACCTGATCTCTCCTCCATTGTTAAGAACATTTATGTAACCTTTAAAGTATAAGTCTCCTATACTTCTCTGTATTGACTCCCTGTCCATGTATACAGAGAGTGCTGAGAAAAGGGTGTTTGCATCTATCCCTCCGGGACCGGATTGAGAGATTAGAGTTAATATCAGCCTATCCCTTTTTTGAATAAACTCCATAACTACAATAGGGGTGAAGGAGATAAAAAGTGTAGCCAGTGCACCAGGCAAAGTTTTATGGATAGGCAGTTACTCCGTAGTGTTCGGAGGAATAGGTCATGTGATAGCTGTAAACAAGAGAGTTCACGCCGAGTGTAACATCTCCAACGAAAACTTGTTTGAGACATCATACGGGATTTTTAAAGGTAGAGGAAATGAGTTGATCGAAAGTGTGTTAAACCAGTTCAGAGTGATGTATGGCAATATACCGAAATTTCATGTTAAGCTAATCAACGACCCAGAGTTCATAATCAACGGTAGAAAAAGCGGTCTAGGTAGTTCTTCAGCCGCAACGGTCGCCTTAACAGCGTGCATCTTTTCCCTTTTAAGCGGAGGGAATAACCCTGACGAGGTGCACAAGATAGCTCAGAGAGCAAATTACGAGAGACAAAAAGGGATAGGTAGCGGTTTCGATGTGGCTTCTGCGGTATATGGCTCAATTATCTATAGAAGGTTTACTGACCTAGAGAAGATGGATTATTACGTGAAACCGTTAAGGATAAATAAGGAACTGGTGATGGCATTCATCGGGGAGAGTTTTGATACTGTAAGTTCTGTAGCCGAGTTCGTTAAGAAAAAAGAGGACCCGCGTTTTAAGGAGATAATGAGTATGATAGAAGAAGAGAACAAGTTTGCTATTGAACTTATAGAAAAGGGAAGATTAGAAGAGGCTGTTGAACACGTAAGGTTAGCTAGGAACATGCTCATGAACTTAGCTACTGAAGTAGTTAACGTTAAGATTGAAAACGATTTCACCAGAAAATTGGAGGAAATAGCAGAAAGAGAGGGGGCTATCTTTTCTCTGTCTCCCGGAGCTGGAGGTGAGTCGGTAGTGGCTATTGGCGATAACCTTGAAAGGGTGAAAGAGGCGTGGGGTAAAATTAAAGGTGTTTCAGTGATCACACTTAAAGAAGACGAGGGATTGAAATTTGAGGCATGAAGGTGAAGCTATAGCACCGTCAAATATAGCGATAGTCAAATATTGGGGAAAGAGAAATGAAGAACTTAACTTGCCTCTTAACTCCTCACTATCCGTAACTTTACAGGGTTTAGAGGTCAGGACTAAGGTGATCTTCGATGAGGAGTTCGATAAAGACGAGGTGATCATAAACGGGGAAAAGGCGAGCCCAGAGGAAGTCGAGGAATACAGCGGTAGAGTGTTAAAGATATTTCGCAAGATTTACGGTAAAGATATTTATGCGAAAGTGATTTCTCAGTCCAATTTCCCTAAGGCCGCTGGTCTCGCTTCTTCAGCAGCTGGTATTGCAGCTCTGGTTTATGCAGCTAATAGTGCCTTGGGTCTTGGTCTAGACCAAAAAGAGTTGTCTAAGATAGCTAGGATAGGCTCTGGCAGTGCATGCAGGAGTACGGTAGGGGGTTTCGTCCTTTGGACTAAAGGTGAAAGAGACGACGGAGAGGACTCGTATTGTTATCAAATATTCCCCGAATATCACTGGAAGGAATTGGTAGACGTCATACCAATTATCTCGTCCAGCAAGAAGAAGGTGTCCTCACGTAAGGGGATGATAAGGACTTCCGAGACTTCGGCTTTGATGAAGTGCAGGGTGGAGTTCGTAGAAAATTCGTTAAAAGACGTTATAGACTCTATAGCAAAAAAAGACGAGCAGAGGTTTTATTACTGGACTATGAGGCACAGTAACAATATGCATGCTGTGATACTTGACAGCTGGCCCTCATTTTTCTATCTTAATGACACCTCTTTTAGGATAATGGAGTGGATTCAGGATAGCGGAATAGCAGGTTACACTTTTGACGCAGGTCCTAACCCCCATATTTTCACTACTGAAAAACACGTTGATGAAGTCATAAACTTCATAAAGCAGTTAGGAATTGCAAATTACTTCGTAACGAGAGTTGGCTCAGGGCCTAAAATCATCAACTAGGCTTCTGATGAGACTTTACGCACTCATCAATTATTCTTTCATACTTTTTGACCTTTTCAGCTTGGTTTACGTGATAGACTATTATCGCCTTCTTTAGATCTTTGACTGCATTGATCAAATTGGAGAATTTCGACAGTTGATACATATTCTCTCCATCAAATATGTAGACGGCCTCTCCTTCTTCACTATATGGAGTGTCGAAGAACTCGTAATATATTACACCACCCTCAGTTTCCCTACTCAACTCGGTTATCTCCTTCTTATCGATATCGTTGAGACAATCACCTTCAATATCCTTCTTTATCCTCTTGTACCCTGAACGGAAGAATATTGCTTGGGGGAACTTCTGATCCTCCATTACCGATATAGAGGCAAGAACATTAAAATCCGTTATGTGGAGCAAATTGTCTAGTACGAGTTTACCTTTTGAAATTAACTTAGCTATTGCGTGGGATAGTATTGAGTTATACATGCCGACTACGCTGTGGAAATAAACGTTTTCGAACATGTACATCCTAGCTAAAAGGAACTGTTCAACGATCGGGATAGCCTTCTTGAGAACTGCTATCTTACCGTCAACATAAGTCAATACCCTCTTCAACCTCTCCACGTCGTAAGAACCGTAGCCAACACCAGCGTAGTAGGAGTCTCTAAGTAAGTAATCTCCTCTGTCTGCATCAACGAAGTTGGAGACAAGTTGCAAGGCTAGTTTTTCCTCCTCGTTTTTAGGTTCTTCTCTGAGTACGTTGATGACGAACTTCACGGGGTCACTGTGAGATGAAAAGTTCTTTTCGAGTATACACGTAAGCTCGTTCTCGATTATGCTAATCCCGTTGTAGACATGGGTCTTTTTACCTTGGTAATTTATGTTTGTAATCCCGTAAACGTCCCTAGTAACTTGTAAAGCCGATTCAAAAGTGTGGGAGAAGGCTAAATGTCCTATGTCGTGAAGCAGACCGGTTACACCTACAAGTTCGACGTAGTCCTCGTCTACAAAATCTAGTCCTTCACTGTTCTTTTTAACGTATTGCAGAAACTCCTTTATAAGGTACATCACTCCCAGGCTGTGTTCAAAACGTGTATGTCTCATCCCAGGGTATACCATGTGAGCTAAAGCGTTTTGACTTATGTACCTGAGCCTTTGAAAATAAGGGTGAGAAATGATTGGCAGAACTTTGTCGCTTATTTCTATGTAACCGTGTATAGGGTCTCTTATTAACTTACTCATTATGGAAAATACAACTGTAGAAATTTTATAAATTGATCAGTGCGTCAAGTATCGCATTAGCTCCTTGCATTACTTTCTTTTCCAGCTCCTCCTTACTTATCCACCCGCCCTTGACTAAACTATCGGAGATCACTACAACTGCCCCACTCTTCAATTTCCTTAACTTACTAAGTGCGAAAAGAGCAGCACACTCCATCTCAACAGCTATATTACCTCTTTCAGACCACTTCTTTGTGAAGTCTTCGTCTTCTGCATAAAATGCATCACTGCTGAATACATTGCCGGTAAAGAACTTAAGCCCCTTAGCCTTAAACGAGTTATACAGTGCTAACAATACGTCAAAATCGGGAGTGGATGAGATACATGCGTCCTCCTTGAAATACTGGTGAAAGAGACCACCCCGGTTGTAAGAAGCCCCAGTAACTATAACGTAGTCTCCTTTGTCCAACTCGGGGACTAAAGCTCCGGCTGTACCGTACCTAATGAAGACCTTCCCACCTAACATCGCTAATTCCTCGAGGACTATGGCTATCGAGGGACCACCTATTCCATGCGTCGCGATACTTACCTTAACATCCTTGTATTTGCCGGTGTAGACTAGAAAACCTCTGTTCTCGTTTACAAGCCTGGGTTCTTCCAATAAAGTTGAGAGTAGTCTAACCCTGCTTGGGTCACCTGCTATTAAGACTCTTTCCGCGACTTCTCCTTTCTTAGCTAATATGTGAACCGGGTTCATTAAGATCAGCATTGAGTGTAATTTATATCATTAACTCATGACAGCCGGTGCTCATCATCCAAATATTACGTGTACTGATCATGACATGTGGTTATAAGCAATTGAATTTGCTCCCTTTTACTGAATTCATTTTTTATCATATTGAGCTAAAAATTTTAGAAAAGTTAGGATAGACTGTCATCCTTAACTATTGTAAAGTTATTAAAAACATTAGGAATAAGGTTTAAAAAGTCAGACGTAATACGTTATCTTATGAAAGAGAGAGTAGTAGAGGCTAAAAGACTAGTGGGAAAGAAGACCGTGAGAGGAAAGACATATGAGTACGAGTACTACACACTACCGCTGAACTTGTACATACCAAAGTCCATGGTTGAAAAGCACGGTACTAAGTTCATGCTACAAGTAGACGAAGAAAACGGTACTATCATAATAAAGCCAACCGAGAGTAAATAAAGAATCATCGACACTTTTTACTTTCCGTAATCCTTCATAGCTTCAACAAAGACATCTTTTATTTGTTCAAAAGCAAAGTTTACATCACATTTCTTCACGGTCTCCTTTCCCATCAGCCCATATTTATCGGGGTCTTTCAAGACAATGTCTATTTTTTGTGCTAATTCCTGATGATTACCACTCCTAAAGATATACCCGTTAGCCCCATCTATAATTAACTCACTTACACCCGCACCTGAGCTCACTATTGCAGGCTTACCGTAAACCCAGCCCTCACAAACTACGAGTCCGAAACCCTCTATCCTAGATGGCAATACAATTACATCTGAAGTCGCATATATTGTAAACAGTTCCTCGTCGTCTACATGACCGGTGAATACTACTTTATCGTAGACTCCTAAGTTCTGAGCCAGAGCCTTTAGCTTTCTCACCCATGAACTGGCCTTACCTGTTCCTAGAGCCCCGCTAGTAAAACTTCCGTTTCCAACCAGTAGTAACTTTACGTTAGGGGTTTTTACCTCCTTCATAGCTGTTATAACCACGTCTTGACTCTTCATGGGATCCATCCTAGCTACTACAGTTATCACCTTATCGTCAGGTTTAAGACCGTATTTATCCCTTACCTTTTCAACCTCTCCTTTCCCTGGTTTCTTATATGACGACGTGTCTATGTAGGGATATATCTGTTTAACCTTTGTTCTGGCTCCTGCTCTTAACAACCCCTCTAAGTCCCTCTTCGTACTGACTATCACGTAGTCAAAGCCCTCAAAGGACTTTACAATGAAATCCCTGATCTTTCTAGAGAGGATCTCTGGTATGAAAGGTATGTGATACCAGAGCACAGCTGGAGCAGAGGGGCCTATAATCCCTCCTACTAAGAGCTGTTGAAAATCGTTGATGAAGTAAATGTCAGTGTCCTTATAAAATTGTAGAAGTTTCTTAGCGGATAGCCAGTTATAATCGGCATACGAGATGTAGTGGAAGGGTTGAATTTCGTATTTAGTCAGACCGTGGGACTCGTTGTATATCCCCTCTTTGAACTCCGTGTAACCTTTAAGTGTCTCCGGTTGGACGTCGATGAAATAAAACTCCTTACGGTTGTAAATAACCTCCGGAGGGTAGCCAGGGCCTAGAGACACCCATCTAGCTTTTGAAAACTTATCTAATATCGCCATCATCATCTTGGCAACTCCGCCAACAGAAATGTAGTAGTCAGAGCTGTCTATGGCCGATAAGTCTATGGGCAACTCAAGGTAACCGTACTTCTCAACGAGGTCTCGGTAGGTCTGTCTGAACCTTATGGGAGGAGTTTGAGTATTAATTGCTACTGAAACCATGGCGTAATGAGTAATATTAGCTATCATGTTTAAAAAAGTAAGCTCAGATTATGATACCATGAATTACACATTCCTATCTAACGGATTAACATCGGCCCTTGAGGTAAACGGAAGTATCGAGTGGTTTCCCGTACCTCGTTATGATTCACCTTCAGTTTTCACCAAGATTCTTGACAGCGAAAAAGGTGGTTACTTTTTACTTACCCCTTTATCAAACGAGTACAAAGTGCAACAAGAGTACTTAGGTTATTCACTAGTAGTTAAGACCTCTTTCAAGACTACTTCGGGAGAGGCGAAAGTAATAGACTTTCTTCCCCTCTCCTTACCTGCGATCATAAGGCTTTACGATAGTGAAGTGGAGTTGAAAGCTGTCGTCAGACCCGTTTTCAATTACGGTTTAATTAATGCTGGGACTGAAATAGTTGAGGACAAAGGCGTTGTCTACAAAAACCCTTTGTCGAAGGAAGGCTTAGAGCTCCTAATATACGGGAACTTTGAAATAAAATCACCTTACGAGATCACTATTAAACCCGGAAGGGGATACCTCTACTTACTCTATTCAAAAGATTTGAGATACGGACTCTTTAGCCAAAAAGGCTTTGTGTATTCTAAGCCTTACGATGCCTTCTCGAAACTGATAAGCTATACGGAAAAGGAACTGTCCAAAGCGAGAAAAGTGAACGTTCTGAGAGATATGTACTACCGCTCCCTATCAGTGATTCTAGGAATGTACTATAAGCCTTCGGGAGGAATTGTAGCATCTCCTACGTCTTCGATCCCAGAAATAGTCGGAGAGAGCAGAAACTGGGACTATAGGTTTGTCTGGGTCAGGGACTCCTCTTACGCTGTAGAGGCTCTAGTTAAGGCTGGGTTAACTAACTATGCTAGGAGGACATTAGACTTCTTAATTAGTGTTTTAGATCCCTCCTCAAAGAGCTTCGATCATCCATTTTATACAATTGACGGTACACCACCTCCAGCTGAGGAAACTCTTGATTGGCTAAGCGGATTCCTCAATAGTAAACCCGTTAGGATCGGCAACGCAGCTTATTTACAAATACAAATGGACGTGGAAGGAGCATTTATGAACGCCTTGTACACGTATTATAAGGAGACTGAAGATGATGATTACGTTGATAGGAACTTCTGGGCCGTTGAATCAATAGCGTCTTGGGTTAAATCTTCGTGGAGAGACCCGAGCACCGACATATGGGAGGAAAGGGGAGTGACAAGACATTACACCCATACTAAAGTCATGAGTTGGGTGTCGATGGATAGGGCTTCAAAACTGGCTTCAGCACTCGGTTATAACGAGCTGGCTGAAGAATGGAAGATCATAGCTAATGAAATAAGAGAGGATGTAATGAGGAACGGAGTAAAAGACGGGTCTTTTATAAGGTATTATGGTGGAGATGAAATAGATGCCGCACTCTTAACGTTACCTCTCTACGATTTCATAAAAGCCGAAGATAGAGTGTTTCTGAACACACTAGATAGAATAGAAAAGGAGTTGAAAGTGGGGGAAGGTTTATATTTAAGGTACAGAAAGGACTTCATGGGCTTTGCCGTAAATCCCTTTACGTTAGTGACTCTGTGGATGGCGAGAGTTTACGTAAGGTTAAACCAAGAGGGTAAGGCATTGGAGTTATTGGATAGAATTAGGCAATGCTCCTCCCCTCTGGGCTTAATAGGTGAACATATAGACCCCAAGACGTGTGAGGCAAGGGGTAATTTCCCCCACTTGTTCCCGCACTCTGGGGTAGTAATGACAATAGTTGAACTGGAGGAGAAGAAGAATGAAAAACAGCAGAATGTTCCAATTGATCAATGAGGCGATCGAGGAGATAGAAAAATTCGGGTCTTGTGAAAGTGCATATTATATTCTGAAGTACTTGGCTAATAGTCAGGATAACTTGTGCGAAGAAGAGGAAGTTGATTACGATATAACGATAGACAACTTAATTTTCTTAGCTATGAACGGGAAACGTACGGAGAAAAAATATAAGTTATACGTGAACGCTTTTTTCATTTACGATATGGTATCTTCTTCTCTCGCAGTTCAGAACCCCCTATTCACGTTTAGATGGGGAAAGTTATACTTCATTTACAGCTCTAGAATTGAGTCTCACTTGAACGCTCTGGTCAAGAATAAATTTCTACGTTTAACTAGGAGTCAAGTTAGACTTACTCAGAGAGGAGAAGAAGAGATGGAAGGAGTTAAAACACTGCTCAGTAAAGACTATTTAAGAAAGATAAATGAGAAGTTGAAGGAAATCGATAAGATGAAGTTGAAAGATTTGAAAATATATACTAAGAATTATCTATTTACAAAAAGTTGAGAACTATTTCATTGATTTCAGTTTAGTGGAAAAGTCTTGCTTCGTAATAATTATCTGCTTTATTAAGTGAAAAATGGAAAATGACTTCATATTGGGTTAAATAATTTGCAAAGATAAATTAAACAATGCTTACTTATCTTCATCTAGACGCTATTTATTCTTTCGATCCATCTAAATATCTAATTCTAATCATTTCAAAAATTTTGACATGAATTTGAAAATAATTTACTTTTAAAAGTAAAAAATAGTTATATATTATTTTATTACTTTAAAAAATTATTCCTTATTTTTCTTTGTAGTAAAATTTAATTTAATTAGTTGATATTGTACTATTGATATAAAGTTCTACAAAATTGACTAACTTTTTCAATCCTCGTCGCGCTAACGTTTTAAACATGAGTACAACAAATCCCATGTGGAAGAAGTAGAAAAGCTTATAAAAGAAGGTAAGTATAAAGATGCCTTAAACCTAGTTAAGGGACAGAAAGACTCTCCAATAAAGTTTTACTACTTAGCCCTTATCTATTTCAAGAGCGGGAATTTAAAAGAAGCGTTAAGGTTTGCGGAGAAGGCTAAGAGGACTGGTAATGAACCAAGATTTTCGACCCTTTACAGTTACATACTTTATTCTTTAGGACGTGAGCAACAAGACGTCGAGTTATTGGAAAGAGCCCTAAAGGGGATGCAAATAGCGTTACAGACAAATAAGCAGCTTGAATATGACCCAGAGTTCCTTTACTACATGGCTAACACTCTCTATGAGCTGGAAAAGTATAAAGAGGCTTTAGACGTTATTAACAAAGCTATAACAATAAAAGAAGATGAGTCAATGCGTAAACTTAAGGGTGATATACTCTTTAAACTCGGTAAATATGAGGATGCTATAAAGGAGTATGAAAAAGGTATTGAAAAAGACGAGAACCTTTACGCTATAGGCTTTACTTATTACAAGATGGGAGAGCATAAAAAGGCACTCGAATATCTTGACAAGGCAATTACAATTAACCCTGGCAATCCATATTATTACGAGACTAAGGCCGAAATACTTCTTGAATTAGAGAAAAAAGAGGAGGCAATTAGAGAGATAAGTAAGGCTTTAGAAATAGACCCAGATAACCCGTACTTAATCTCTACTGAGGTTGAAATTCTGTCTCACTTGGATCAGGAAAAAGCCCTGAAGATTGCACAAGAATTCATTAAGGATTTTGAAGAATATAGAGATATATTTTGTGAAGACATTAAGGTAAAAAAAAAGGTAAAAGAAGAAGTAGAAATTTTATGTTCATAAGTGAAACAAGCTGTATAAGTCCATGTTAGTAATTTCCCAGAAAAGAGAGCCTTAAGTGAAGGTATTAAAAATTATCAAATCATTATAAGTTAACGTAGATCCTCATAAATCTATATTTTTAAATTTCAATTCACAGAAATTGTCGGTTAATAGATCAGAAAGCCCTCGATCTTTTTGGGCGGGATTGAAATCAGGTTATGATAACACTCAGTTGAAATACTTAGTTTTCTACATAAATTACTTACTTTTAACGCACACAAGGAAGTTTTGTTCGTTAAGCATTTCACTCAAATACGCAACAGCTACTACGTTATACTTCTTAGAAATCTCAACTAATTCTTTTGCCTTATCTTTTCTATTCTCATTTGTTACGAATCCCACTGTGCTGTATTTACTGAATATTACACTCCTAAGAAAAGCCTCTGTGTTATTTATCACGTTAAAGTTAAAGAGCCAACAATGATTTAGATTTAATTTCTCCAGATAGTCACTAATATGCTTCTCTACGAACCTCGATGCTTTTACTGTCATTATTAACCACTCGCTTGTTGGTAATGTAAATTTGATACATATATATATACACTTAGACTTTATTATATTTAAGGAGTGAGTGTGACCTACTATAGATTCATAAAGTATGTAAGAAACTCATTAATGTTTTTAACTTCATAATTTGTGCCCTTCAGTAAATAATATTAAAATATGGGGCTGCTTTACTCGGGGCGAAGATTTTATATTCCATTCAAGGCAATTTTTAAATGCCGCGGTAGCTCAGCCTGGCTAGAGCGCTGCCCTGGTATACAGGGCAGACAGGCAGAGGTCCCGGGTTCAAATCCCGGCCGCGGCTTTTCCGTTATTTATGATCAGTTTCGTGTATTCAATAATAATAACAAGGTCCTGATCAACACTAAGTATTACTATGAGTCCTAGCTACAGTCAGTGGTAATATTGCATAAGAAAATCTCTAAATCTGTTTATAAATATGGATATAAATGAGGGGAGAAACAAAAAACCTTTTCTGAGACGACCTTTTATACCAAGGAGTTACCCGTTACGTCTAACGGTACATTGTCACTATTAGGATAGTAATAAGTCGGCTGTAATACTACTTGAGAATCAACGGGAGGTGCAATCAGATAGTAATAATAGAGGTGAGAAATCCCATTAGGTAAATTATTACTTAGTTGGTTCGTTATATTAACGTAAGGCCCGTTAGCCAACATGAGGTTGGTCAGCGAACTCGTGCCCGAATAAATCATAAACTGGTAAGTGGGCTCGGGACCTATTTCCACGATGGCTCCGGTATTTAACG
>OGCG01000208.1_pt1 | contig 40341 bp, 36 predicted proteins | sample 1570061 | NCBI WGS metagenome assembly OGCG01 (sample SAMN06268698, study PRJEB24515) | hot springs metagenome | isolation source: Joseph's Coat, Yellowstone National Park, Washington, USA | place: USA:Joseph's Coat, Yellowstone National Park, Washington, USA
GGTATCTTAACCCTATACCTCTCCGCAAAGACTATCCCAGTTGAGTATGGTTTACTACCAATGAACTCAATGGGTGGAGTGAAGGTGTCTGTCTGGGTTAACCCAGCGTTAAAGAAGGCGGCCAACTCCACACTCCTCCTAAACAACTCAAGCCCCCTTTCCCTAACACCGTCAATGGGTGAGAGTAGCTGGGGGAATATACCAGCCACGTTAACAACACTCAGGCCGTTGGATTCCACGAAATCCCTCAACTTAACCCTCTCTCCCTCAACAGCCTTCAGGTTATCCTCACCGTAAACCTCAATTTCAATAGCCCTAAAGCCAAGCCTAACGGCATCCCTTATGAAGGAGTAGAAGTCCTCTATGCGCGGTGGGTAACCATACCTGGTTATTGCGTATAACCAGGCTAAGTTAACCCTAGGCTCATCCATAGAGTCACTATCCCCTTCAAAGATTATAAGCATTTAGGTTAATGCTTAAAAGCAAACAACCTATATTTGGCAAATGGGGTCCTCCTCCGGAAAATCAATTAACCCTAATGTAAAGGGTGTTAAGGTATGTATTATAGGTGCAGGTAGTAAGGCATTCATATCCAGCCTATTAAGGGACTTTGCCCTAACACCCAGCCTACATGGAGTTACCTTAACGTTAATGGACATTGACGAGCATAGGTTGGCTAGGTCTTATCAACTGGCCCTAAAGTACTTCAGCGAGTTGAAGGTTCCCATAAACGTTGAGAGGACTATGGATACTAAGGCTTGTATTGAGGGTTCATCCTTCGTACTTAACCTAGCCTTCGCAATAGGGTACGACCACTGGGGGGTTATGGTTGATGTCGCCGAGAGGCATGGCTACTACAGGGGTGTTGATGCAACGGAGTGGAATATGGTGTGCTGCTACCCAACCTTAATGGGCTATAAGCAGTATTCAGTAGCCCAAAACATAGCCAGCATAGTTGATGAGGTTGCCAGGGACGCGTGGATGATTCAAATCTCAAACCCAGTCCTCGAAACGGCAACCCTAATACACAGGCTCTACCCTAAGCTTAAACTGGTGGGTTACTGCCACGGGGCCACCCACGGCGTTGAGCAGTTGGTTAACAAGGCCCTTAAACTGGATATGAGTAAGGTTGAGTGGCAGGCCGTTGGGTTAAACCACGTGGTCTTCCTAACCAGGTTCAGGTATAATGGTGAGGACGCGTACCACCTCATCGACGAGTGGATTGAGAAGAGGGCTGAGGAATTCTGGGCCAATTACGTACCAGGGCCATGGGAGGAGACGCTGAGCAGGGCGGCAGTGGACATGTACAGGACCTACGGGTTGTACCCACTGGGTGATACGGCCAGGAGTGGTACGTGGAAGTACCATAGGGATCTCAAAACCAAGATATACTGGTACGGTCCAGTGGGTGGTATTGATTCAGAGGTTGGTTGGGGTATTAGGATGCTTCTTAACCAGGAGAATGAGAGGAGGCTTGAGGAGACGGCCTTCAACCCAAGCATCAAGGCCACTGAGGCTTATCCACCCAACAAGAGTGGGGAGCATATCGTCGATTTCATCGATAGTGTGCTTAATGGCGTTGAGAGGAGGATAATACTCAACGTGCCGAATGAACTAGGCATACTACCCAGGCTCCCAAGTGATGCCATAGTGGAGGCCCCAGTTTACGTCACGGGAAACAACATCAGGCCTGAACCCATAGTTAACGTACCCAGTAGAATGTACCCCTACGTATGGTACCCCAGGCTATCAGTAACGGAAAGGGCGCTTGAGGCTTACCTGGCCGGTAGTAAGGGACTCCTAATAGAGGCACTTATGCATGATCCAAGGACTAGGAGTAATGAGCAGGCCAGGGAGGTTATTGAGGACCTGCTTAATTTACCATTCAACAGTGACCTTAAGGCCCATTACAAGTGAACCCAACCTTAAGGGTTAGGGTTTAGGTATTTTTAGACTTGATGTAGGGTATTGTTACTCTCGGCATACACCTACATGCGTGCTAGTAATCAGTTTAATTAAAGCTGAGGTTGTGATGAGTTTAGGTGGCTTAAGCCTAAGGCCATTAACAGTCTCAGTGGCCTTCATCAGCGGGCCAAAGGGTGGTACGGGTAAGAGCACCATAGTGGCAAACATGGCCTCCATGATCGATGAACCAGTGGCAATACTTGACCTGGGCTTTGACGGTAACGTAACCGCCAGCATGCTTCATAAAGTTGAGTACACCGACGATAACACTGGTTTCATAGACTACGTGGCCTACGGATCAGAGTTCAGTCTACTTGAGTCCAAGGAAGAGCCCAACGTCAAGTTAATACCACCAGGTTCACTTAAGAGCCTTAGGATACCTAGGTTAATGTTCTCAATACCCCTTGAAGCCATGGCCAACAGGATCTCTAACATGGTTGCTCTACTGGCTAAGAATGGTTTATCAATACTGCTAATAGACCTACCGTCAAACCCAAGCTTCCTCGGCCCACTGTACCCCCTCCTAGTCTACTACAGTGACATAGTTAACGTGGTCACTGAGCCAGGCCATGTTTACTCAAGCATATTGAGTGAGCTATACAAGTGGCTGGTCAAGGTTGTTGATGATGAGGCTGTAGTTAACGTCATTGTGAATAAGTACCACGAATACTTCGACGGTTACCCAAAGGAGGCTAATAGGTACGTGATAAGGGGTAAGGTGTACCTGGTTAGGCTCGACCCAGCGGCCATGGCGCTTACATTGAAGGGGGAATTGGCTGTTAAGTACAAGGAGGCCTTCCTCTTCAGGAAATCCCTAGAGGAGTTGACTAGGGATATTGTTAACCAGGTGAGCATGTACATGGGGGTGGTTAGATGATTAAGGATATTGATAGGATTAGGAGGGTAATAACTGAGGATGATGATAAGCCGCAGCAAGCCATTCAACCGGTACCGGTTAAGAGGAGTAAGACTGACATAGCCATTGAACTCCTCGAGAACTTCACGGAGATATTTGGCGAGGATGATGAACTGGTGACCAAGATACTGGATAAGGTCACAGTGGACGACATATGCATTGAGGTGGGTAAGTACAATTCAAGGCTAGCAGACTTCATAAAAGTCTGGTTAAGGTTTAGGTTAAGTAGGTGTGGTCAGTATGGTGAAGAGAAGCATAACCAAGTACAGCAGCCTCATCAATAACGGTCTCAACGCCCTAATAAACCACGAGGTAACGCAGGAAGCCAGCATACGCAAATACAGGGTTAATGACGATAAACCACCTAGGGAAGTCATGGTTTACGTTAGGGAATGCGGCGAATTGAGGCAATGGTGTATCAGTAGGTTGAGGATACTGCTGAGTAGGTATAGGTGGTATGACGTGGTTAACCTGCTTAAGTCAAGTAAAGCCAGAGGGTTAAACATGGTTGTCCTAATGGCGCTGGCTGATGACGAGGAGGGGTTAGCTAGGTACATATCCACCGGCGCATTTGATAAGACCAAGGTAGTTCAGGTAATAGCCAGCGAACTTAAGGTAAGTATCAATGAGGCTGAGGACATTATTAATGGTGGTAGGCGTGAACATAAGCCATTCAGGATGCTTAAGTGGAATTTCCTACCAAGGTCAATATGAACTTCAACACCAGGGTTAAGCTGCTGGCATTAGCGTCAGTAATCACCGTAATATCATCCTTTGTAACTAGGTATGCGTTAATAGCATTGGCTGTAATAATACTGGCGTTTAGGGAGGACGTAGCCATATTAGCCCTATCAATAAGGCATCCCGTACAACCCCAATTGGTGATTAGGGATAATTACGTATATGACCCAGTTAATAAATTAGTTCACTCCTTCATGTTGATAGAGCCCCTACATGACTTACTAAGGCTGGGTGAGGATAAATTCACCAACCTCATTGATGAGATGCTGTTAAGGCTAAACCTATGTGACAAGTGCTACGTAACCTTCATGGTTACTGGTGGTAGGAAGATTGCCAGAGTATCGATGCTTGATGAGCCACCGTTTAGTGGGTTTAGGGATTTCCAGGCTAATGTAGTTAAGGTGCTTGGGGACTACTTCATGGTGAGGATGCTTAAGGGTGATGAATTAAAAACCATAATCAATCAACTACAGTACCCAGTCAGTAGCCTGATAACCGTATTAACACCACCACTAATTCTTGTACCACTGTTCGGCGCATTAGGTGTAATACCTTGGATTACCTATGCGGCTGTGGTTGTCTGGTACTACATTAGTGGTGGTGTTATGGTTAATGGTGGGCTTCAATTCATGAGGATTAGCACCAGGAATGGTTTAATGACCAGTAAGGTAACCCAAACCGACGTCTATCTGCTCGCCAAGGCGTTTCATAACTCTGTGAGTGAATATGCGTTGGTTATTTCTGGAAATAGTGAATTGTCTTCATTAGCTGCTAGGGAGTATCATAAGGCCTCGGAGTCGCTTGTGGTTAAGGAGAGGGGTAAGAGTTATCCTGGCTTACTCTATTGGAGGAATGTGATAGATAGGTTAACGTCAGGGGAATTACCATTGAGAATCCTCCTGCTTAGCAATAGTGACGTGGACCACATGGGTACCATTAAGAGTAGGATGGCCTCATATGCCCTATGGGCACCTGGAGAATTCCTACTAAGTGGGTTATCCCACGATGCCGCAGTCTTCATCCCACTAACCGGTGGTAAGCTCAGCCTAACTAATGATGGTAGGGTTATTAGGATTGGTCAAGATAGCCTAGGTAAACCCGTTGAGGTTGACCTTGACTCACTGCCAGCAGGCCACATGCTGCTTGTCGGCCCCACTGGAATGGGTAAGTCGTGGGCTGCTAGGTCCATACTCGCCAAGTTGATTAAAATGGGCATGGGCATCGTAGTTATTGATCCTCATGGAGAGTACTCGAACCTAGGCTTACCTGTCGTAGATGTCTCCGAGCGTTTCGTGAACTTCACAAGCCCTCCCAACATCCGTAACATCAAGGATGCTACGTTGAGGATAGCTCAGTCTATATCAGAGTCCTTCGGTATAGAAGACCTAGATACGCTGCTAAGCGACTTAGGCAGTGTTATTGGGCATGGTGACTTTAGGTTAGTCTTCAGTAATGCTGCCAAGAGGACCTTAAGTATTGAATTGTCGTACATATATGATTTAATATCAAGTGAACTGGGTAGGAGGGGGTTCATTAAGCAGGAGGAATTGCTAAGCGGCATTATATTATCCTTCAGGTCAATATTACCTAACCCTGAGTTAACGGCCTTCGCCATGAGTCAGGTTATGGCTTACCTATACTCAATGTTTGCAGGTAGGAGGGCTAGGTTGAGTAATGTGCTTGTGGTTGATGAGGCGTACTACGTCATGGGTAGTGGCTTAATGGAGCTCTACGTAAGGGGGCTAAGGAAGTCCGGCCTAGGTGTAATGCTAATAACGCAAACCCTTACCAACGTCTCAGCAACCCTTATCCAAAACATACCCCTAGTGTTAGTCATGGGTGGGCCTGACTCGTACATACTGGAATTAATGAGTCATCTTAGGCTTAATCAAAGTGAGGTTGAGTGGCTTAGACTTGGCTTAGCACCCCACATGATGGGCAGTAGAAGTAGGGCACTACTTATAGAGGGACCGATAAGAAGACAGGTACTTGTGGAGCTTGACCCAAGTCTAAAACCAATAAGCGACTGATTTAGAGTAATATATGTAAGCCTGTTAACCCAAAATAAGGTGAATACTTATAAACTCGGAGGTCCTCCTTGCCTCATGATTAAGGAAGAGCAGAAGATGAGCAACAAACCTGCGATATATAAGTCGGAGGAGGAGTGGGAAGAGTTCGAGGAGGAGGAGTTCGAGGAATGGGAAGAGGAGTAAGAAAGGTTCATGATAGGGGTTAAAAGAAATAGAGTGAATTTTCCAAAGCAGCGCTAAGTCATTGGGATTGTACGCGAATCGTATAGGTTTTAGGGTAATTACTGTTCATAAGTTAATCCTACTCACGTATATGGTCTGCCTAATCCTAACATTACACTTCCTGCATTTAAGAAGTCTCTCAATAATGTAGTAACTACCCCTCTCCCTAACAACCTGGGACTCCACCGTTAGGTTTGATCTGCAGCTTGGGCATTGGTAAACCTGCCCACCCAACGCTGCCACGAGTTTCTCGGCCGTATTTAAAGCAGTGGATGTTGGCCTCATCCATTAGAGGTGGATTGGCGCTAATAAAAACCTTACCTGCTGGTGATTCAGGCTTGTTAAGCAAGGTGAAGCCTTGAACCCAACCATGTAGCTTATGGCTTCACCTAGCCGTTGTTGCGTCTACTTCAACTGTAATTATTTTGTGGTTGACCGTGCAGTAATATCAAAGGCCCTTGAGTACGGTGTGCCAGTGGTAATCGTAAACCCTAGGGGTACTTCAAGCGTGTGCCCAATATGCGGTGGGAAGCTGACTTATATTCATAGGCTTGCTATTTGCATGAAGTGCAGCTTCATAGCCGACAGAGACACCGTGGGAGCAATGAACATTTGGCTAAGGGCTCTACAAACTTTACATGCGCATGCGGGGGTGCCTTGGTCACCCCCAAGAGCTCCTGTGAACGATGAAGCCCGAGGGAGGGGGAGAAGGAAAAGTGAGGGGATGAAAAAGATAAATACAACCATCCACATTTAACTACAGAACATTTACCAGACCCGAACCCCTATACGCCTTAGCAGCCTCAGCCAGTCTCCTAATCCCTTCCACCAAGCGGTTTGTGCTCTCCCAGACGAAGGATACCCTAACCGCCGCCCTATATTGCTCGCTGAAGTAGCTACCCGGTACAACGGCAACGCTGTACTTCTCCATGGCGTACTCAGCGAACTTCTCGCCATCATCTATGTAGTTGGCTAAGTCAACGAAGATGAACATTGAGCCCTTGGGCACGGTGAACCTAGCCTCGGGCAGATTAGCCTTAATGGCGTTAACGGCTACGTCCCTCTTGGCGCGGTATTGCTCAACCACGTACTTAATGTGTTTTAACCTAACCTGTGACTTAAGGTATGTGGTCACGAAACGTTGTGCGAAGGATGGCGGGCAGTACGTCATCTCCTCGCCGGCTAATTTAACCTTGGATATGACCTCCCTGGGCCCATAGATGAAGCCAAGCCTCCAGCCAGGTATGCCAGGGTCCTTGGAGAACGTGTTTAGTGATATTACGTTGTCAGGGGCGTACTTGTACATGTAGACGTGGTTACCTTCATATATCAAGGTTCTATACGCCTCATCCGAAATAATCCAGAAGTCCTTATCCTTAGCCAAGTCCGCTATGGCCTTAGCCGTCTCCTCATCAATTATGGAGCCCGTTGGGTTATCGGGCGTTACTACGATCACCGCCTTAGTCTTATCGCTAACCAGCTCCTTAAGGGATTCAACGTTTATCCTAAAGCCATCATCCATGCTTAACCTCAGTCTCTTAATCTTACCACCAAAGTACTCTATGATTGGTTTATAGCCAAAGTATGTTGGATCCATTAATATCACCTCATCACCAGGGTTCAGTATGGTCATTAGGGTGGCAAACATTGCCTCCTGGCCACCGGCAGTTATCACTATATCGTCGGGTTTAACATCAAGTGAACCAAGTCTCTTCAAATCCTCCGCCACCGCCTCCCTCAGTTCAATTATGCCTTGACTGGGTGTATATGCGTAAAGGTCCATGCTCTCCTTAGCCAGCTCCTCAGCCATCATGGCCCTAATCTCAGGCGGTGGCGGAATGCTGGGTTGACCAGCGGACAGCACTATTATATCCCTGTTCTCACGCTTAAGTCTCTCCCTTATGGCATCTATCCTCCTAGTTGGGGACTCCCTCAAAGCCCCCATCCTATCCGAGAAACCACGCACAACTTCACCAATAAGGCTAATATATATGCATTACGTATTTATCTTTAGCAAATCAACGATTCAATGTAGATCGCATATATGATTACGCATAACAATAAACCACCATACACTAGGTTAGTACTCTAAACAATCCGTAATAAAGCACCGAAGGAGCAATAGCCAATGAGGGATGGGTAAACTCAAGTAAACTTATTAATACCCATAATTACTGTATAACCATAAGGGTTAAATTGAGCTAACTCAATAAAACTGGTCATGGTTTACTTAACTAAAATCATTAGCATTAATAATGTGGCAGGTGAAATATGGAACCACGCAAGCAGTATTATGACTCCTAAGGGTGAGGGAGCATGAGGATTGGAATATTAACCAGTGGTGGGGATGCGCCGGGCTTAAACATAGCCCTATACTCATTCATAAGGCTAGCTGAGAAAAGGCATGAGGTTTTCGCCGTGTTTCACGGATGGGAAGGATTCATTGATGGTACCGTTAGAAGGGTTACTTCCCTCGACCTATTACCATATATATCAATGGGTGGTACTATGCTTAAGACGTCCAGGAGGAACGTATTCAATGATGGTGATGCTGATAGGCTAATTAAGGCTATTAATGATTATAACCTGGACTGTGTGGTGGCTATTGGTGGTGATGGGTCCTTAAGGGCCTCAAATGAGGCGATTAAGCTCGGCATTAATGTTATTCACATCCCTAAGACTATTGATAATGATGTTTTTGGTACTGATTTTACTATTGGTTTTGATTCTGCTGTTAATGCTGCTGTTTCTGTTTCTGAGTCCTTTAGGACTACCTTGATGTCTCATGAGAGGGTTGGTGTTGTGGAGGTTATGGGTAGGGAGGCGGGCTGGGTAGCACTACACACAGGACTAGCAACAATGGCAGACGCAACAATAATACCCGAATATAAGCTCAGCCTTAGTTCGGTTATTGACAGGTTAATCAACACCTACAAGACTAAGCACTACGCACTACTAGTGGTGGCCGAGGGTGTTGAGGTTAAGGGCGATATTGTTACGGCAGGTCAAAGCCCACACTCCAACAATGTTGGATACAGGTTAGCTGAATTAATAGAGGAGGTTACGGGCATTGAGACAAGGGCCATTGTCCCTGGCCACTCCATAAGGGGCGTGGCACCAACAGCCTTTGATAGGACCCTGGCAATCAGATACGCCACAGCAGCATACGAGGCAATTGAGAATGAGTTGTATAATGTGATGATTAGCTATTAGGGGCAGTTTTGGTTTTCGTGGTTGTTTGTGGTGTTTATTTTTGTTGGTGGGTGAGTCCTTTTAGGGCTATTAAGTAGGCTGATGTTGTGTGTTTGTCTAGTCCGTGTTTCTTCATTGTTTCGTCGTGTTCCTTGGAGTTTGTTGTTCCCCTTGGGTTTACGTACTTGACCTCTATGCCGTATAGTGGTGCCTTTAGGGCTATCCTCTCAATGATTGTGCTTCTGAAGGTCATGACCTTGTGGTTGTAGTTCCCATGACCCCTATCGCCACTCTTAGCCCACATCAGCTTCAGCCTGCCAAGAACCTCCGGGTTTTCTAGGAACAAGGTCTTAACACCATTGTTGTAAGCATAATCCAACAATTCATGAATCCTCATGCCGATAATACTCCAAGCCCTACGCCCACTACAACCCTTCCTAGAAGCCTCACTGAACCAGAATGTTTTGTGGTCAATGAGTTCACCATCTTCATCGATAATTGCTAGGTTAATCCTATCGGTGTTAACGTCAACACCGCCATAGAGCTTTCCATCATTCCGCCTATACCTAGCCATGTGCCTGTAGTAGAAGTCCATGGGTATTGTCATCTGTACCTCTCCTTGAACCCATAGATTACCTCCCCCAATACCGTAGCTTCTTAAAACCACCCTACCAGTATACCTCTGCCTCTCCCTCAACACCTTGTCAAGGAGGAGCCCATAGTTCCCCGGCACTGTGGGCTTCACAACGACCCTGTGGGTATTTCCGCCATAATCCACGGTCGTCACGTGGAACTCATAACCCGGCTTAAGGGTGATGTTCCTAGCCGGGTACTCAAGCTCGACCTGCTGGAACATGAGCCAGCTGGATAACTCAACGCTCCTAAAATCCACCCTAAGTTGCCTGCAGGACTCATAGATACTTCTAACGAGCACCACCACGCCATCAGCGTACCTCCTATTGGGGATGACCTCATGGACCATCCCCCTAAAAGTGCTCTTCCACCCAATGTCAGTACCAGGGAGAACGGGGAATTCCCTAGCAATACTGAGCAACCTATGCGTAGCAACCCTAAACAACCACGCAGTAGACAAAAGCCTCCTCGCAACATCGCAACAGGCATTAAACGGAAACGTGAGCGTTATATAGGTCATCTGGGGAATCCCCCGAAAGACTTATAAGCCACAACTTATAAGTTTATCGGTGCCTCCGAGCTCCCGAGATCCGTAGTGGCAAGGAACCCCCGGCGACGGGTGGGGAGCTGCTGCGGTGAGCGGCCCCAGGGAGACCGTCGAGAAGGAGACGGTGGGCTAACACCTGCCGCCTCCGGAGAGACGGTTAATCTAAGTCTTCTTCTATTACTTTTAGGCCTATTAGTTTTGCCATTTCCTTTAACTCCTCCTTGTGGTTTCCAAGTAGTGGTACTCTATGCCACCCCGCACCCCACTTCCTTGCCAGTGTCTTCACGTTTGACTTTGCGATTACCTTTGTTCCGCATGCTGGTAGTGAAAGTTCATTGCCTGTTACGGTGCTCACGTGAATGTGCATAACCTTATTAACCGCATCAATGCCTACGGCCGTAAGCTCACTACCAATGGGGTACTCAACGTTAACTGCGGCGTACCTAGTGCCGAGGTGTGATGGTATTATCGAGTACCTAAGCCTAATGCCCGGTTTTGGGTTTATTGGTAGGTAGCAGTGGTAGTAAGTAACCTCACCAGTCAACTCATCAGTTACCGGATCCGTAGCTGAGCCTGCAGTGTTGAGTAGGTACTTGCCTATTAAGGCTACTATGAGTGAGTTTGCATCAGCCTCACACATCGGTACGTATTTGCCATCCAGCCAAAGCTGCATGTAGGGTAGGCATGGCCAGGCGTCGAGGACTACATTGGTTACGCTCCTGAGGCCTAGGCAGTCTATGCTAATGGCATTAGCCTTATAATCCTCAAGAACCCTATTAATCGCAATGTAAAGCCTAGCTGACTTAAGAACCTCAGGCCACTGCCTATCAGGGTCTGGGTACTGGTATGCGCCCTTAACCCAAGCCTCAGCAATTGGCCTAGCCTCCTCATCACTAACCTTACTATAATACCTACTGACAAACTCATTACCGTTCATCAGGGTGAACCTAACACCAATGTTCCTTGAGATTGAGGCCAACCAATTACTCAAATCCCTATTACTAACAATCACTGCATGAGTCTCCCTAAGCCTAGCCAGGGCCACAAGGTACTTAACCTTACCCAATGCGTAATCAGAATCAATACTCCTAGTCACTACAGCAACCACAGGGTACTGCTCAATAAGCCTATTGTAGAGTAGGTAATCACCACCACCCCCAAGGGACTCGGCTATTAGAACTATGGGCTTACCGGTCGTTAAAACCCTCTGAACCATACCAGATGGGCCCTGTAGGTCAATGACAACGTAGCCAACCGCGTCACCCTCCTTGGCTAGAAAGTCCTCCAAGTCATCAATACTCCTAGCGTAGTATGGGGTGAACTCCACGTCCGGGTAAAGAGCCTTAAGCCTCCCCAAAACCCTAGACTCAAAACCCTCAAACCACTTAAAGGAGGCCTCAAACATGGATTCAACATCCTTAGGCACATTACCCTGAAGATACCTGAAACTAGGCCCACCCGGGAAGCCAACAGCACCAAGCGGAGGCTCCAGGAAAACAACAGGCAGGCGAACCATAACTCAAGGCCCCTTAAGCATTTTTAAGTATTCCGTGATGCTCACCTTGTTGGTAGTTTAACGCTTAATCCCCCGTCCACCATTATGCATGTTCCAGTTATTGCTGATGCCTGGTTTGAGGCTAGGAAGGCTACTACGTTAGCCACCTCCTCAGGTTCAATAACCCTACCTATTAGGTGTAACCTACCCCACTCCTCAATAATCCTCCTAGCCCTCTCCTCATCACCACCTGCAAGCTCCCTAGCAGCCCACTCCAGGAGTGGTGTCCTAACTGAACCTGGGCAAACGGCCACAGCCCTAATCCTAGGCGCATAGTCAACTGCTATACTCCTCGTTAAGCCAAGTAAGCCAGCCTTACTGGATGCATACGCCGGCACCTTACTCTCAACCATTATTGACTGAACAGAGGCAATGTTAATCACCACCCCGCCACCGTTCTTAAGCATGTGGGGTATTGTGTACTTTGAGGTTAGGAAGCAACCCTTAAGATTAACGTTAACCACCCTATCCCACTCACCCTCATCCAACTCATGCACCGGTGCATAACTCTCTACGCCAGCATTATTAACAAGGATATCAATCCTACCAAACCTACGGTAAACCTCATCAACACCACCCCTAACCTGCACCGGATCCGATACATCAACCCTCATGAATATTAAACCATCAGCGCTCCACCCAGGCTCCTTAATGTCGAAAATAACAACCCTAGAACCCTCCTCAAGAAACCTCCTGGCAATAGCCTCACCAATACCCTGAGCACCACCAGTCACAATAACCACCTTACCCTTCAAATCAGGGTACATGGATTTAAGGGTGGCTACCCGGTATTTTAAAAAATTAAAAAATCACGTTAATCTGGTATTGGGAATAGCCTATTAACCTCCTTGAAAGCCTCCACAACGTCAGTGTAGGGTTCGTCGTTTAGGTTTACTAGGCCGTAGTTCGAATCCTCACCATCAGGCCTACGGCCATCCATTGGCTCATCCATGTACTCCCACCAGGAGTAGCCTAGGAACCATGGCTGCTGAATTAGGCAAGTTACCCAAGACCTAACGTAAAGTGCCCTCTCCAACTGGCTGTCCACAGTTATCCCAGCACCCCTGGCATTAGGGTGGCCAGTGTCCCTAGCCCTAAAGCCAAACTCACTAAGTATAATGGGCCTACCAGTCTTATAATGCACGTAGTTGAAGTAGCCTATGGGTGGGTTCTCACCGTAATAGTTATTACTTAACACATCGAATCCACTGAAGGATTCAATAGAGGCCTTGGCATTATCACCAGCAAACCTAGACCCAAGAATAAGGTGGTTTGGATCTAGGCTCTTAATGACGCTGGTAGTGACCTCAACGTACCTACGTGCAACCTCCCTGGTGAACGCCTCCTTAAGGATCCTAAGATTAACGCCCCTAGACTCGATCACATTGAACTCCCTCCAGGTGTAGTCAATTAGGTCATCGAAGGACTTAACCCTAAGGCCTAGGCTACGGTTAAGCTCATTAACATCATCCTTAAAGAAACCTCTAATGAATTTAATTAAGGCTTGCTTACCAGGTTCATTAGGAGTCATGTCAGCGTACTCCCTAAAAACCACGTCCGGGTTAAAGTCAAGTTCATTATCGGTGAAGTAACCAACCAGCATCGAATCCTTAGGCCTAACAAGCCTAGAGGCCCACTCCCTAATCAACCCCTCGTAATCTGGGTCATAAACATCCGGGAAGGTTCCGAAGGGTTGCCAAAGCACATCAGGATCCCTCGCCAGTACAAGCCTCCTCCTAGCCAACAAACCACCCTTAAGCCAGTAATAACCTGGAGTCAACTGCAGGTTAATGGCGTATGGGACACCTAAGTCAATATCTGACCAAGCCACGGTGTTAAACCCCCACTCCCTAAGCCTCCTAACAGTCTCCCTAATCCAAGCATCCCTAGACCCATACCTCCTAAGCAGATTAGCAGTATAGGGAACATCACCACCGATGGAAACATCACCATTAAACCTAACGTAATTAACACCCCTAACAATGAATGCATAGCCATCCGGGTCAACGAGGTAAAACCGACTACCATGAGTAGTAACGTAGAAGAAACCCCTACCCCCAAAGCTTAAACACCTACAACCACCAAAGGCATCCAAATCACCATTCAAGACCTTAATGATACGCATATGAAACTCCAAACAGCAGGCTTAAAAGCATTTTGATTGTGTGACTGCCGTTGTAAACGTTACATACTGCTACCTAAACCTCAACAAGGTAATGCTTATTAGGGCTTTGGGGGTTTGGTGTTATGCGTGTTTCGCCCCTTGTTGTTAAGCCTGTGCTACTGTACTCCAGGTATGTTAGGGTTGGGTTGAGTAGTTGGAGGAATTGGGGTGATGGGCTTGATGTTGATGGTGAGGTTTCTAGGATTAACGGTGAATTGGCCTCACTCAAATCCTCCGTGGGTGTCCCTGTTGAGTTTAGGGGTGTTTCAGCAGTTAGTAGTTTAAGTGATATTGAGGGTGTCTTGGGTGAGGTGGATTCAAGTGACGTTGTACTGCTTTACGCAGCCGGTGGTTGGGTTGAGCACATTAGGGCCTTAGCCTCAAGGAGGCCTACACTCGTCTTCCTTAGGCATAGGAGTGGTCATTACTACCTTTGGCATGAGATCATACACGCACGCTTCATAAGGATGAATGTTAGTGATGAGCCTGCTCAACCCTGGTTGGGTTACGATGACGTTGTTGTTGATGACTACGGTGAGTTGGCTGTTAGGCTTAGGGCCCTCTACGCCCTCAGGAATATGAGTGGTTTGAGGGTTGTGAGTATTGGTGGTGTTGGTGGTTGGGAGGTTGGGGCTAGGGCTGCTGAATTGGCTAGGGAGGTGTGGGGTTTAGACATAGTGACTGTGCCCTACAGTGAGCTTGAGGGTGAGGTTAAGGCTGTTGAGGCGAGTGGTGAGGCCATGGAGTCCGTTAAGAGGTCTATGGGTGATTACCTATCCTCAAGCGGCTTAACGGTTAAGGTACCTATTGTTAACGTTGAGAGGGCCTTCATACTTAGGGAGGCTTTACTGAGGATTATGAGGAGGTATAATGCCGATGTGGTCACGTCACCAGGCTGCATGAACACGATTATTAAGGTAGCTAAGACTCCACCATGCCTAAGCTACAGTGTGCTTAATGATGAGGGTTATGCTGGTATTTGTGAGGGTGACTTCGTCGCAATCCCAGCATACCTACTGCTAAGGCTAATAACAAGTAAGCCAGTATTCTTCGGTAACCCAACATACCCACACAACGGCATAGTCCTAATGGCGCACTGCACAGCACCAAGGAGGATGAGTGGTGTTGAGCCCGAGCCAGCTGAGGTTATGACGCACTACGAGTCCGATGAGGGCGCCGCTATAAGGGTTTTAATGAGGAAGGGCCAGTTAGTCACCGTGGTTAACCCAGCCTTCAACGGCAGGGTGTGGGTAATTTTCAGAGGTAAGATAGTAGACACACCAACATACCCAGCATGCAGGACACAGGTTGAACTTCAAATTGAGGGTGACTGGAGGAGGCTAACCAGGGAGTTAAGGGGATTCCACTGGGTAATGGCCTACGGAGACTACGTCAGGGAGGTGGAGTATGCATTAAGGAAGAGGGGCATAGAACCAATAGTAATTGAATAACGCATAGAATCAACACTTAAAACCAAGCATCATACTCGATTATTGCAACAAAGCCCTGAAGAAAAAGAAAATACCCATTTCAAGACACCAAGCCATTCAACCTCCCCTGCCAGGTTAGAAGGGAAGAAAGAGAAAAGATGAGGGAAAAATTTGGTTTTTAATGTTGGTTGTGGTTTCGTGCTTATCTCCTCCTCAACGCAATTACCGCTGCCACTGCTGCTACAATAATCACAATGACTACTATTCCGATTACTAGTGTTGTGCTTATTACTGGTTTTGTTACTGTGACTGTTGTTGCTGTTGTGGTTGTCGTTACTGCAGTGGTGGTTACTGTGCTTGTTACAGTCGCCGTTGATGTAACAGTGCTAACAGCAGTAGTGGTAGTCGTGGTTGTAGTCGTAGTGGTGGTTGTCGTTGTCGTAGACGTGGTGGTTGTTGTTACTGGTGTGTACGTTGTGTGGAAGTATGAGGCAACACAAGCCTGCAACTCAGGATCCGGCGTTGGCAAACCAATGAAAGCTGCGAATTGAGGCGTCTTAGTCCAAAGACTACCATTAATAATAGCCTCAGCCAATGGTGGTATCTGGCCTGGAGGAGCAAAGGCACCCATGTATGAAAGTAAGCTGTAGGCATCCTTTATGCCACCCCAGCCGATGCCGAATTCGTACTCAGTGGAGTACGCTGCCATTGTGTACTTGGGGTTTGATACGGGCATGCAGGTTAACGCCCATGATGGGTCAACGGCATCCTTAGGATACACGGCGGTGCCTATCTGCGCCTCACCGATTTGTATCGCAGGTACCCAGAATTCGAACCATGAGTAAAACACCTTAATTAAATTGTAATACGTGTCAGTACCTGGGGTAGCGGCTGTTATTGCGTTTTCCCAATTTGTTAGGTTTATGTAGCCGAATGTTGAGTTCACGCACCAGACTATGGTATTGTTAGGTATGGGTAGATTAGTCGTAACCGGCTGGCAATACCAACCAGTAATGTGATTATCAACAACGTTCGGGAATGCAAAAGGCACGGTGGTGCCTTTCGCACACCACGCCCCAGTGTATAGTGTGTAGGCAGTCGACTGGGCTATCGTGTAGTATATCCAAAGCGTATCCACACCACCCTTATTACCACCAGCGAAGACGAAGTCCACGGAGTCCGGTAACTGGCATGATGACTCCTCAGTGTAGTATGTGGCCGGTTCTATTTGAATGATCTTAGTTGGTATGCCGAATTTGGATAGCTCAGCGGCGATCTCAGAGCTCATGGTTAACCAGTCGAGACGCCCATCTGTGTATAGTGTTAACGTTAGTGGCGTCCCATTAGGCAGATACCACTGCCCATTCTTATAATATAAGCCAGCTGACTCAAGCAGCTGGGCTGCATAGGTCCAATTAACAGTATAATTAATCACAATGCTCCTAATACTCTCAGGGAAGGTTAAGTACAAACCAGGGGCAACATTAGGAGCTGGCATTGGGGCTAGGATCCAGTAGGGTAGGTAAACCACCCCCACTGGGCCCCATGTTAATATTACAGCGGTTCTGTTTATGACGTATGCGATGGCTTGCCTAACCTGAGGAATATTCCAAGGATAGTAGAGCGGGAGCGAGAAACCGAATGCCGATATGTCAGGCATTATAACGAAGCCGTATAGGCCGGTCTTATTCACGGTCTGGAGTATTGAGTATGGTGCAGCCCAACCGAACACGTAGAAGTCCTTATGTGCTATCATTAGGCCTGCTAATTGCGAGTAGCTTGAGAAGGTTATGAAGTTCTCCAGTTCAGTGTAGTACTGCCAGGTGTGGTACGGATACACATCATTCCACGAGGCCAGGAGCGGCTTACCATCAAAGTACTCCGGCTCAAGCTTAACAGTTATGTAGTTTGAGGTAACGCTCGTAACGTAGTATGGGGCAAGGCCCCAGTAAGGCGCGACGAACTCTGTGATGTTTTTGCTGTACGCCAAGGCCTCACTGGCGTTCATGGTCTGAAGCTTCTCAACAATGGGCCTCCAAACTGGCCATGGGGTCTCAATCCAGGTTATCAACATCCATATCCACTCTGTAGGTGACCAGCGGTCAAGGTGGAACTCTATGGTGTAGTTGTTGAGGACTATGATGTCCTTGTCGGCGTTCTGGGGGCTGATCCAGGGGGCCCAGCCGCTGAAGGCCTTGGCGCTTATGTAGAACTGGGCATACACATCCCATGCGGTGAACGGTATCACCGCTGAGCCATTGAACCAGTAGAGGTTATGCCTAAGGTAAACTATAATCGTCCTATTCTGCGGAAACACCTCCCAGGACTTGGCCAGTATAGGCAGGAACTCGTTGGTGGTTGGGTTAAAGGCGGCTAATGGGGACCATGTACCAGCTGGGTACAGTAGGTTACCTGGAGCCCACGGATTCCACCATGGAGCCGGCCAGGGAGTGACTAGGTAGTAGTACCAGGGTGCAGTGACCTCAAGGGTGTATGTTGGGTATGATTGTTGGGCATTGGCAACGTTAACGCTTAACATAGCCACTGAGACTACTACCATGGCCGTGGTGAGTAGCAGGTAGAGTATTTTACTACCAGACATAGTACCATTAATTGCTTAGGATTTTTAAGTTTTATTCAAAGAATAGTAATATTTAAAAAGTAATAACTCAGTTATCTACATAATACTTGTCCATGTGCTATAAGTTAAATATTTGATCATCATTTAGGGAGTCAGCTTTCTTGGGTACCTTGGTATTAATGATGCAACTTTATGCCGTGTGTAGTTGAGCGTCCTGAAAAGTAAAGGTATGGGAGAGGATTTATAGTGTAGGCTAGGTTGAAGGCTTGGTTATTAACCTGGTGGACTAGCTTATTATGATTAATTACCGTGCCTAGACGGTTAAAGGAAGTACCACCCTTCCTTTGTTCTCTCATTCCACTTGACGCTCAGCGGTAATGCGTAACCGTACACTATCGCACCCTTCCAGACGCTGAACTGTGGGTCGTTAACCAACTTGACGTTAACCCTCTCGGCTAGTTCTGGTGATATTTTACTAATCATTATTTTAACCTTCTCGGGACTTGTAACTGCAACATCCCTAAGCCCCTCAGGTGGTGTCTTCCAGTTGAATGAACCACCACTGAGTATCACGTTCTCAAGGACCTTATCCTGAATCTCAACCGGTGTCCTCCTGACGCTGTTTATTATGGCGTCTGATAGGCTCATCTCCCCGTGGAACACCATGTCACCAACCGTAACGTCCTCTATGCTTAACCTACCCTGCTGGGTGTAGCTCCTGAATATTTCGTGGGTTGGGTTGAAGAGTATTTCACCTATCAGGAACCTCATCCACGAGTACTCCTTAAGCTCAATGGTGACGAGTGGGTTGACCTTAACCGAGGCCGCGAATTTGCTGGGCTCCTCCTTAGCCTTCTTAATGGCCTCATCAAGGTCCCTGGGTATTAGGCCAATCTCCCTTTTAACAACCTCAACCACGTAATCATCCTTAGCTAGGTCACTGTAGCCGGCGTCCTTAAGAATCTCCCTTGTTATGGCGTTGGCCTCAGCCCCACCCCTATTCAGGGCCACTATTCCATCCCTAATTGGGCCGTAGCTTATGGGGACCACCTGGGTATTGCCGTGGCCAGCTTCGATGACTATGCACGTGACGGCCTTCTCGGCTATGGCCACTGCGAAGGGTTGGTCAATTATCGTGACGGCCCTCACGGCCCCACCCCCAAGTTCCCTATTAACCTCACTGTGCACCTCGATGAACCTCTCCTTCATGTAGTCTGGCGCCAGGGCTGATAGGGCCGCCACCACTAGGAACCCCTTATAGTCACCCTGCCTTGAGGCCTCCGTGTGGAATTGGGATAACGTGAACCTGGTCATCTCCTTGACAACCCTCCAGGCATCTTCATCCTCCCTCCTAACTATGCCGTCGTGCAGTGGGTACTTCAGGTTCCTTATTGCGTCCCTAAGTGAGCTGAGGTACTTCGAAACCTCGTCACCCACCACAACACCTCTACTTAACACGTCCCTAGGCACCAGCAGCTTCATGCTCTCGGGCAGATCCCTCAGTAGGAGACCCCTGCTTGGCATTATCCTAGGTACCTCACCCAGGGTTATTGGGCCGTATTTGAAGTAACCCGTGCCGTAGTCCTCAGCGTACACGAACCTAGCCTTATACTTAACATCCTCCACAGAAGTGATAGGGGCCCCTCCTTAAAAACGATTATGCCTCATTCAGATCCTTTTACCTAAGGTAACCTATCGGTCAGCAGCTAAGCCGCTTAATGCTAGGTTTGAGTCTAAGTCCCCTTAGGGGAGGTGGATTGAGCTGGAAAACTTATAAAAGTCCGGTATTGATGCTGAGTTGATTATGGCTACGGTTAAGGTTTACGCGGTCTCAGGACGATTTAAGGATAGCACCAACACCTGGAGGAAATTTAGAATTGAGGTTACTGCTATCAGTGAGGCTGAGGCTAGGGAGAAGGTTTACAGTAGGATTGGTGGGAATCATAAGGTGCCGAGGGGTTTGATTAAGATTGAGTCCGTTGCCGAGGTTAAGCCTGATGAAGTTAAGGATAGGTACATTAGGCAACTGCTGAGTATGGATAGGCTAGTGGTGTGGTGATCATGAGCCAGGGAGGCAGGTTAGTGATAACCCAGGATCAACTTGAGGAGTTGGCTGAGAGGTATAATGAATTGGTGAGTCTGGTTAACACATTGTCGCAGAACTTAACCGTGGTTAACATGACTATTAATGAGCTTAACAATGCCAAGGCAGTTCTTGAGCAATTGGGCAAGGGGGCTGTGAGTGACTCCTACGTCACGATAGGCAGCGGCGTGTATATTAAGGCTGACGCTAAGGACAACACCAGGGTACTTGTGGATATTGGGGAGGATTACGTAGCGGAGATGCCCATACAGCAGGCCATTGAGTTGATAAATAATAGGCTTAATGAACTTAACGCAACCAGGGAGAGACTTGAGGAGCAGCTTGCTCAGGCCATTAGGAGTAGTAATGAGTTAAGGGACCTGTTAACGGCCATATACGCTTCACTTGCCCGCCGGCAGGGTACAGTAGGGCCTAAGGCTGGTCCATAGCCATGTTCAATAAGCTTAAGTCAGCCTTCTCAAGCTTAGCCAAGGCAATTGAGGATGCCGTAACCCAGAGGGAACTTAATGAGTCTGACGTGGAGGAAATACTCAGTGAATTCGAGAACCAGTTAATTGAGTACGATGTAGCCCTTGACACCACTGAGGCCCTTATCAACGAGTTGAGGGGTAGGTTAATTGGGGTTAAGGTGCCTAGGTTCGGGGACGTGGGAAGCCACGTTAAGGTTCTCATAAGGGATTCGTTGATGAACCTACTATCCAACATACCTGACGTTGACTTCATGGACTTCATAGGTAAGGTTAGTAAGAGGCCCATAGTGCTCCTCTTCCTGGGTCCCAATGGGTACGGTAAGACAACTACCATAGCAAAGTTAACGAACCTACTCCTCAAGAGGGGTATGAGGGTTGTTTGGGCTGCTGCGGATACCTATAGGGCTGGGGCTGTGGAGCAGTTGGAGGGGCATGCGGCTAGGCTTGGGGTTAGGGTCATTAAGCATCCCTACGGGTCTGACCCAGCCTCAGTGGCCTATGATGCAATTGAGCATGCTAAGGCTAGGGGTATAGACGTTGTCATGGTTGATACGGCAGGTAGGATGCACACGGATAGGAACCTAATGGAGGAGTTGAGGAAGGTTCACAGGGTTTCGTCGCCCGATGCGTCAATACTAATAGTGGATGCCTTGATGGGTAACGACGCCGTTGAGGTGGCTAGGACGTACAGCAGGTACATCCCGATTGACTTCATCATAGTCACTAAGGTTGATGCATACGCCAAGGGCGGCGTCATATTGACCTTGCTTTACGAGCTTAAGAAGCCTATAATATTCCTGGGCACTGGGCAGGGTTACGACGACCTAAGCAGGTTCAGCAAGGTTAACTTCATAAATGCCCTGCTCGAGGCGGATTAACAGCCCTAATTACAATCAGCCAATTCACGATGCGCCTAGACTTCATGTTTAAAAAGGGTCACTTGCATGACCATTGATGCTTAAACCAGGTGTACTACTAGCCGTGGTTAGGGTGATTGAGACAATAATGGTCATCGCCATTATGTACCTCTACGGCATCAACGCCTTAGCCTTCCCATACATTATAATACCAATGCTGACGTTACTACTAGCCATAATATTTCTCCTGGTTAAGCTTGTTCAAGTTATGATAGGCATGGAGCCTACGACGGCCCAGAGGCTAATGCTTGTTGTGTTGGTTATCGACCTATTGGTTAACCTTTACTTGGTTTACCTAAGCATGGTTACACTTAGCCTAGTCTACATAATGACGCTGTACATGGTGTTCTTCATAAATGTATCAATAACCCTAGTCCTAATAGCCCTCTACGCCAAGTTACAGTGAAGCCACTGTTAAGTGTTGGTTAAGGTAATGTTACTTAACGCTCCTCCACCTTGACTTACGAAATGCGATCATCGTAAACACCAGCGCCTCGGCCAGTAGAATTAGTACACCTAGTCTAATTAATGTAGATGGGTAATTAACCTTCAGCATTAGGTACTGTAGTACTGTGGATGCTATGCTGACTGGTGATACTAGGGCTATGTATGGTGTGGGTAGTAGGTAAGCTGGGTAGAATACCGGAGGCAAGGTACCCAGCAGGAAACCTAATATCCCAGACAGGGACCAGCCGTATCTCACATCGCTCAGAAATGTTGATAATGTGAAGCCAAGCATGCTTGCTGTAACCCACTCAAGAGCTAGTACCGATACGGCGAGTAGGTAGATTGATGCGGGTTCACGTAACATAGCCTGTATAAGCAGTATGAACACTGCTAAACCCGGCAGGGCATACGTCAGTTCGGATAGGGCCAGGCCGAGCGTGTATGATACTGGGTTAAGCCTGGTGTTCAGCAGCATTGACTGGAACTTCAACTCAAGTCTCAGGTAAGTTGCATCGCCAATTATCGTGAAGCCGCCACTTGAGCTAACCGCCATTGCCAAGCCACCGAGTAGGCCAAAGTACATGTAATGTAATCCACCGAATACCGTCATAATCACCACTATGGATATTGGGGTTAGGAGGGAGGAGACAAGCCAAAACGGCTCCCTAACCACAGCCAGCCATCCATATAGCCAGGCAAAGACAACTACCAGCTTAATCTGAGTCCAAATCGCCTGAAGCCTCATCATTGGACCACCCACCCACAAGCCTAATAACCACATCCTCAAGGGTCTTCCTCCTCACAAGCGCCTTACCACCCATTTTAGCGTACTCCCTAGCCACCAGCGAGGACTCCTCACTTGAATTAACGTAAACGAGGTACCTGTTGTTCAACTTGACGTAACTGTAGCCCTCAAAGACCGGTTTATCCAGGCCATAGGCCTCGACGACGTACTCACCCTCAACCTTACTGAGAAGTTCATCAACGGTCCCCCTGGTTACCACGGATCCATTATCCATCACCACGACTTCATCGCTTAGGAACTCGGCCTCCTCAATGTAATGCGTGGTCAGCACCACCGTTGACTCGCTCTTAAGCCTAGCCAACGCATCCCACACACTCCTCCTACTGAAGACGTCGAGGCCAGTCGTTGGTTCGTCTAGGAATATCAACTCGGCACCACTGGCCAGGACCATGGCGACCAGTGCCCTTCGCTTGTACCCACCAGACAAGTTATTCATTACCCTATTCCTAACTTCCCATAATCCAAGCTCCTCAAGCGCCCTCCTAGCCTCAAACCTGGCGTCACCTATTGAGAACCCCCTGAAGACTAGGTATGAGAAGACGAGTTCGTAGGGTGTCACGAAGTATATGGGCTTAGCCTCCTGGGGTATTGAAGCTATCCTGTGCCTAACCCTCTCAGGGTTCCTTAGGGCATCCTCACCAAGTATAGTTAACCTACCCCTACTTGGCTTAAGCTCAGTGGTCAATATCCTAACCAGGGTGGTCTTACCAGCGCCATTAGGCCCCAATAACGTAACTAACCTACCTCGATCAACATCTAAGTCCACATCCCTCAATGCCCACTTAACGCCATCGTATGTCTTGCCTAGGCCCTCCGCTTCAACTACTATTCCATTAGAATCAACAAAAACAATTAAGCCAGCGTTAATAAGGGTTTCGCGGCATTATAGTGTTAAAGAGTGTTCACGGCTATGTGAAGTGCCTTGAGAAACCCTTAATACCCTCTTAGGCCTCTTCTAGACCATGAAAGCCTACGTAATCACGGTTGGTAACGAGATACTTAAGGGTAGGACGATTAACACCAACGCCGCCCACATTGGTAGGGTGTTGACCTACGCTGGCTACGACGTTATTAGGATGGTTGTTGTTCCCGATGATATAGATGAGATTGTGTGGGCCTTCAGGGATGGCATAAGCAGAGCTGACCTTGTGGTATCCACAGGCGGCCTCGGCCCAACCTTCGATGATAAGACCGTTGAGGGGTTGGCTAAGGCCCTTAATCTTGAGCTTGAGCTTAACCAGGAGGCGTACAGCATGGTTAAGGGTAAGTATGATAGGCTTGGCGTTGAGTTAACTAGGGAGAGGGTTAAAATGGCCTACATGCCCAGGGGCGCAAGGCCATTACCAAACCCCGTGGGTACAGCGCCGGGGGTTTACCTTGAGTACGGTGGTAAGAGGATTATAGCCCTCCCAGGTGTCCCAGCTGAAATGGAGGCCATCCTAGACGAGGTGCTCCCGCAGATAAGGGTGCCAGGTAGGTACTACTACGAGGAGTCGGTGACCATAAGGGGCATCATGGAGAGCACGTTTGCGCCCATAGTCAGCGAATTAATGAGGGCTAATGCTGGTTCAGTCTACATTAAGAGCCACCCAAGGGGCATAGAAATAAGTAAACCAACCCTTGAGATCGAGGTTTCTGCATCAGGCAGTAGTGAGGATGAGGTTAAGGCTAGGGTTAAGGAGGTTATTAGGAGGATTATGGAGGAGGCTAGGAGGATTAACAATGAATGCTGCTAGAGGGCGCCAATAATGGCGTATGTCCCAAGGCCCAGTATTAGGGCCGTTAAAATGTAAAGCGCAACGGCCCTCAACCCACCTATCGCATACCTACCCACAACATCCCTACGCCTCGTTAAGTCTATAAGCAGCACCAGCGGCATGGCTAGGGCTATGGAGTTGAACACCATTACGTCGAGTATTACCTGGGCTAGGTTTGGGGTTACGAGCACTATTAGGGCTGCTGGAATAACCTCAACTGCGAAGAAAGCGTAAAATAACTTAGCATCCCTAAGCCTATACCTAAAGCCGGCCTTTGAACCCAGGTACTCGCTCAACCCATAGGAGAACCCCATGCTTATCACGAATATTGCCAATAGGGCTGCGGCTACCATACCCACTGAGGCTACGTATAGCCAGGCGGCTCCCATAATCATTTTTATTGACATTAATGCCGATTGAAAGCCGTACAAGTCACCGTTATTGATCCTGAGTGCAAAGCCCACCACGACCCCTGCAACCATTAAAGCTTCACTAACCACAGAGCCAACGGCGGTTTCAAATCTCTCATGGGTGTAGTGCTGTGGTTTCAAGCCCTTGTCCACTATGGCTGAGCCCTGGTAGTAAAGCATCCACGGCATTATTACGGCACCTACGTTGGCTGATAGAAGTAGTACATAGTCCTCATCACCATACAACCTGGGGTTAATAATCTGGGTTAGCGATTGATATAGGGCATGGGGATTAATACCTATTATGATGAATGCAGCCAGGTAAACCAGTATGAAGGCTGATGTGGCCAGAAGGATATTCTCAACCCTCTTATATGACCCACCAAGCATTATGACTACTGTGTGGAAGACTAGGACGGCTAATATTGATGCGGCAACCGGTATGCCGAATAACCTGCCCACTGCTGCTATTGATGCGTATTCACCAATGTACGCAGCCCCATCTATTGCCATCATCAGCACTAGTGATGCTAATGCGATCCATTTACCGTAGACATCCTTAATAACCTCACCTAACCCCTTACCACTACCGATGGCTAACCTTATTGTTAATTCTTGGACTAGGTAAAGCGGTATGGTTAGTAGAATTAGCCATGGTACCATTAGGTAGCCTAGGGAGTAACCGCTCTGCATTGCCGTTAATATGCTCGGTGCATCAACATCAGCCAGCATAACAAGCCAGCCTGGCCCAAGAATACTCCAAATTAATCTCCTAGATTTATCAATTATTGCAGCTATTTTATTAGATGCGGCTAACATAATTTAGACTGAGGATTTAGTCCTAAATAAACCTAACCCCATAAAACCAGGATCGGTGAATCAACGTGCGAGGTAACTTACCTAATCGGGGTGTAGATTGATAAGTCCATGCTTGGGCAGTTTAAGGCACAGTCCACTGGGTCTGAACACTCGCAGTTAACCTTACCACCACGGCAAAACACAGCATTAACAGCAATAAACCTTGATACAAGCTCAACGTTACTGAATATCACGTTCCTCACGTTGTCCATGGGTATGTTGTATATTAGGTATTCGTCTAGGTTGCCGTGCTCGGGTATGTATAGATTTATCGACTTAATGCCCCTTAAAACCACGTGAACCGTCGACGAGGCTTCATCCCTGGTGGGCTCCAGGTAGAGGTCACCGTTAATGTAGTCGTGTGCAATTAAATATGTGCTGGGTCTAACTACATACGACACATTGGCGGGTCTCAGGGAGTTGCTTAAAGCCTTAAGGAGACTTGGTGACTGATCCATGGGCTTGATTAGGACCCATTCAGCATCATGAATAACATTATTTATCAACCTCCACTGGTTCACTATGAACCTACCACTGGCCCTTAGCATTATTCTCCCACCCTTAATTACAGGGTAAGCCTCCTCTAACTCGGAGTCCTCCACTTCATAGATTAAGTTATGGCTAAATAGGCTACCGAGCGCCTTCCTCCAATTTAATGCAACGTACACATTACCCCTTATGCACGTCATCTACGCCTCCTCATACTGCTGCTCCTCCTCAACAACATACAGTGCCTCCACCTCCTTTAACTTGTCGTATAGTTTATGCACAGCCACCGACACATCAGCCTCTTTCTTAGCCCCAGTGCACACTATCTTGCCTGAACTGAACACGAGGATAACCACCTTAGGGTCGCTCATCCTGTATATTAAGCCTGGGAACTGCTCAGGCTCGTACATGGAGTTCTCCAGCAGTAACGCCGCCTTCTCAATATTGACATCGGCGTGTAGGTTACCTGAGGCAACTATATTTTGGACCTGTATCTCAGGGTCATTCTGAATCTGGGCCCCACGCTGGTTAAGGGTCTTAACGAGGTATTTAACCGCCCTCTTCAACTCCTCCTCGCTCTTAGCACCCGTACAAACCATCTTACCAGTCCTAAATATTAATGCTGAAATCTTAGGTCTCTGGAACCTTAATATTAAACCTGGGAATTGATCAGGGTTATACTCGGCAGCGGGTAAAACTTCGGCAAGCTTCTCAAGGTCTAGGTCAACCCCTAGGTTTACGGTCGCCACTATGTTCTCTATCCTGTACACTGGCTCCTTCGGCATTTTAATCTTATAAATGTTTTTTAAACCTCTTAAAAACCTTTCCCCCAAAACAACCATACCCCTGGCGCGCTGTGTATCAACTGCCCTGTCCTAGAGGGGTGGGTTTTTCGCTTTTACTCCTCCTCGCCTCCATGCTGGGTGTGGCTCCACGGGCACACCGGTGACCCCCACCCCCTAAGGGTGGGGAGAGGTCATAGCCCTCGAATTAGCGCCTGAAATATACCTAATTAACGTAACTAATAATGACCTCAAGTTGCTGGAGCAGATCAAAGCCACTGCTAGGTACGTTACTGATGTTAACACTGCCCCGGCGGTAACTCTAATTAACTCGGCAATAGCTCCTCTGACGGGTGGGTATGCTGATAACATTAGTGCGGATTCAACGTAGGTTAACACGGATGCAGCTATGGCCGGCGCCGCCACGTCAGTAATAATTAACCTGGCCCTAATGTTTAATGGGTGCCTAGTCCTCAAGCGCGTAAACCTGTATATTAGGCTGACCACTGTGGATAATATTGAGGCTAGTAATACACCAGTGATTACTGGGGATGGTAACTTGATGGTGCTGGATAACTCTATCAGTGGGTATATTGACGCCACATACACTACCGTTAGTATGAACTCGGCGAAGTGGGCATGGAAGACCAGGCTACCCACGTACGTCCTAAACGTCACCTCACCGTTGAAGTCAACCCTATCCACACCCTGCATAACCCATGAATAATACTGGTTAATAATTGAGATCAGCGTTGACACTGCCAGTAGGATCACTGGTACCCTCAGGTACTGTATAAATGAGTAATCCTGTGGCCTAAGGAAGTAGACGATGTACGGTTCGTAGAGTATTATAAATAGGGAGAGCATTATGGTTACGTTCGTTAGAATCAGGAAGTCTACGTAAAACCTCCTCTCAAGCTCCTTACCGCTTAACAATTCACCATAGGTTACGTTGATAATACCTGAGGCTAAACCCAACGCCTTACCTTGAACTGTTAGAACCTGCCACATGGCGTTATCAAATACTCCACCAACGTAACCTATTATCATGGAGTCCATACTCCTTAGGTTACCCGCACCATACCCAATCAACGGCACCCATGAAGCCGCCAAGGTCTCCCTAAGGTACTTACCCAGCGTGCCTATGTTGCTTAGTTTACCTATGATGAATGTGAGGCCGTAGGCGGCTGCGGAGAGGGTTATAGCCACTGATGAGACTAGGACTGAGAACAAGCTCCACCCACTGTACATTATGTAAACTATGGATACTAACTTAACAACCGCTGTCACAAGACCCATCCACTGAAGCCTAACCCTATCAATAACCGTGAGGATGCTGCTTACGTAACCCTGCAGGTAACTGGCGAAGGTTGAGGCCACTGTTAGGTAAGCCACCTCAAGGTAAATTTGCCTAAACCTCCACGAAACCCCAGTAACGTAGAGTAACGCTATAAGGGACCCCAATAGGCCTGATAATAGGTATAGGGTTAGCATGTGGATGCTTGGCTTACCATCCCTAGCAGTAACCCTGGAGGCCATGAAGGACACTATGGTTTGTATTATCAAGCCCGTTATCACGGCGCCATTGACTATATTAAGGACCCCCAGCGAGGAGGTCTCAAGCTTCCTGGTTACGAGTAGGGAGAATGTTAAATTGGCCAGTAACGACACCGCCGTTGTCAATAATGCAAGTACCCTAACCTTAACACCCTCCCTGCTCATTCAAGTTCTAATAACCTAACCACCCCTCAGTTAATTAAGTTATTTCAGCAATATGCATTCCGCGTGATCTTGATTCCCTTAGGCGAAACCCTCTACATGATTAGTGGTTCACTGGTTTAGTTCGGGAGATGCCTCATGTATTCTTAGTGTCCTCTAAGTAGGACAGTAAAGTATTAATACTCTAGACTCTATACATTAGTGTAATATGTCTAGCGTTAGCCTTGGTTTTGAGAGGATAATTGACGTTAAGGGACAGTATAGATTGATTGAGAGGTACCCGTTGAATGAACCCTATGCATACGCTAACATAATGGAGAACATGGAGACGGGTTCAATAATGTACTACGTCGATGAGGTCTCCCTAACACCCAGCGAAAGGAGGATTTACGGTGAATTGCTGAGATTCGTAATGGATGAATTGCCCCCACCTGAAAACATAACGAACACAGGCATGGTTAGGCAGTTCTTAGCCAATAAGGTTAGGGAGGTGGTGCGTAGGTACAGGAGGTACCTTAGGTTATCACCCAGCGAGCAGTCCACACTGGCCTATTACCTTGAGCGTGACCTATTGGGCTTTGGCCCAATCGACCCATTAATGAGGGATGAGAACATTGAGGATATTTCAGCTGATGGCGTTGGGAAACCTATCTACGTTTACCACAAGGAGTATGAGAGCATACCCACGAACATCATACCGCTTAGCGATGAGGCTATAGATGACTTGGTCGTTAAAATGATACACATGGCCGATAGGCATGTATCCGTGGCAACACCCATCGTGGACGCCCAATTGCCGGATGGGTCAAGGATAGCGGTAACCTATAGGCGTGAAGTTTCACCAGGTGGATCAACCTTCACAATAAGGAAGTTTAGGTCGAATCCATTCACCTTCACCGAACTGGTCATCAATGGTATGATCAGCCCTGAGATAGCGGGCTACTTCTGGACGATGATGGACTACCACAAGTCGTTTATGGTTCTAGGGGTTACTGGTGCGGGGAAGACAACCTTCCTAAATGCCATGGCTACATTCATCAGGCCGAACATGAAGATCATAACCGTTGAGGAGGTTCCGGAGGTTAAGCTACCGCATCAAAACTGGATTAGGCTGGTGCCCAGGTTATCCTTTGGGCCGCAGAAAACAGCTGAGATAACAATGTTTGACCTGGTTAAGGCGACGCTAAGGATGAGGCCAGATTACCTAATAGTCGGTGAGGTTAGGGGTGAGGAGGCTTATGTCCTCTTCCAAGCAGTTGCAACAGGCCATGGGGGTATATCTACCATGCATGCCGAGAGCTTTGAGGCAGCTAAGAATAGGCTGCTAAGCCCACCCATGAACATACCCTTAGCCTACATACCATCAATGAACATCTTCATCATGATTAGGAGGGTTAGGATTATGAAGGGTGGCCGTGAGAGGGTTGCGAGGAGGGTCATTGAGGTTAGTGAACCTGTGCTTAACAATGGTGATGTTGAATTCGTAACCGTGTTTAAATGGAACCCCACAGTGGATAAGCATGAGGCTTACCTGGAGAGGAGCGTCTTGGTTAAGGATATTGCAGAGGAGAGGGGGGTCAAGCCGAGCGACGTCATTGATGACATTAAGACTAGGGCCGCCATAGTCAGGTGGATGGTTGATAACAATATTAGGGAGTTGGATAGGGTAGCTAAGATAGTTGAACTATTCTACAATAAGCCGGACCAGGTACTATCAATGGTTACGGGGCGCCCGACTCAGCAGTTAACCGCCCTGGTGCGTTAAGCTTAAATAATAAATCGTCTAATCATATATGGTATATGGCGATTATAGGTGTAGTCAACTTCGGTGGACAGTATAATCATCTGATTAAACGTAGACTCGAGGACATGGGCTTCACGGCTAGGCTAATTAGCAGTATTGAGTCACTAAACGTTATTACAAGGGAACTAGACTGTCTAATAATAAGCGGTGGTTCATGGAATATACCTGGTGATTTACCAAGGCTAGGTAATGCACCGAGGTATGTGCTTGAGTTCCCAGGGCCGGTATTAGGCATATGCCTTGGCCATCAATTGATGGCGTATGAGTATGGAGGAGTGTTGACTAGTAACAGGCCAGAATTTGGTGGTGTTAGGGTAACCATTGATGATGAGGATACTATACTTAGGGGTGTTGATAAAGAGTTCACAGCGTGGGAAAGCCACAATGTGAGTGTGGAGAGAGAGCCGGCGGGATTCACTGTACTAGCCCACAGCGGTACCGTTAGGGTTCAGGCGATGGCTAATGAGAGGATTAGGAGGTATGGCGTTCAGTTTCACCCTGAGGTTAAGCATACTCAATTTGGTGACGTCATATTGAGGAACTTCGCTGAACTGTGTCGTTAATTCCAGCATTATTCATGAGATTATTTAATGCAAAAAGTTAAAATATTCACCTCTAAGTCAACGTAAAGTTTAAATAAAAACCTGCAAGATAGACTCATGTTCACTCCCGAGGAATTCACCAAGGCAATCATTAACGAGATTAGGGGGCTGGAGATAAGGTGCGCTGTGGCCGCCGTTAGTGGTGGCGTGGACAGCACCACCAGCGCTGTGATAACCAGGCTTGCGATTAATGATAAGCTGATACCTGTTTTATTCGACACAGGCTTCATGAGGATTAATGAACCCGTTGAGGTTATTGAAAGTTTAAGGGGATTACTGCCCATAAGGCTAATTGACGTTAGGGAGGAGTTCTACAGAGCAATGATGGGTTTATCAGATGCTGAGGAGAAGAGGGTGAGGTTTAGGGATACTTTCTACAGCGCCTTATCTAAGTTAGTTAGGGATAATGGCTGCGATTGGCTTGTTCAAGGAACCATAGCCCCAGATTGGATAGAGACTGTTGGTGGAATAAAAACCCAGCACAACGTGTTAGCGCAGATAGGTATTGAAACGGATAGGGTTTACGGCTTTAAGCTACTTGAACCCCTCAGGGAGCTTTATAAGGACCAGGTTAGGGCCTTAGCCAGGTTCCTCGGTGTGCCGGTTAGCATAGTTGATAGGCAGCCATTTCCAGGCCCAGGTTTAAGCATAAGGGCAGTGGGCTTGTTAACAATGGAGAAGCTTAATGTTGTTAAATGGTCAACTAAAATTGTTGAGGATGGTCTTGCCAACCTTGGTTTAAGCCAATGGTTCGCCGCGGCCTGGGAGGATGAGAGGGTTTATGATGAGGAGTTGAGTAGGAGGGTTAAGGACCTTGGACGCGGCTTAACCGTGGAGACCTTTAAGGTTAAGGGTACTGGGGTTAAGGGTGATTCAAGGGAATATGGCCGCATCGCCGTTGTTAGTGGTGAGTTGGATAGGTGGGGTGTCGTCTTCAACCTGTACCCCAGGTTAACCTACGGTACGGATATAACACACGTCATATATGAGGTAAGCAATGGAGGGGTTAAGGGAGGCAAATTCTTTGTTACCATTAGGGCCGTCACGACATCAGACTACATGACCGCTGATGTACCTAAGCTCGGCAGGGATATTTTAGTTAAGGTGGCTGAGGAGTTAGCTAAAAACGACTCAGTGAGTTCAATTGGGTTTGACGTGACGCCTAAGCCACCGGCAACTATAGAGTTCGAGTAAGGTTAGTTTAATTAAGCTGAGCTGAACTGATAAAACCATGGGTAAGGTTAAGGTAGTAGCCTTTGCCTCACCGCTACATAGAGGTAGGGTTAGTGTACCTAGCGGTGTGGATGCAGTGGTTTACAGTGAGGATGAAGCCAGCGGTATTAATGTAGGTGACTCAACACCAGTCCTACTGATCCTTTCTGGAGGTGTTAGCAGAATGATTGAACGCTTTGCTGCTGCTAATAAAATCAAAAATGCGGTGTTGCTATCTTACCCATCTAACAATAGCCTAGCCTCAGCCTTATCAGCCAGGTCAATGCTTGAGGGCGAGGGGGTTAATGCATTGGTGTATCACTTAAGTAGTTTAAGTGAATTGCAGAAAATTGTTAATGCCATTGAGGCGGTGTTGAGGATTAATGGCTCAAGGGTAGCGTTAGTGGGCGTAGGTGACAAGGGTCCTATTGGGAAATCCTTTGAGGATAGGTTTAACGCAAGGGTTGACGCCATACCAATGAATACCTTTGAGGACCTTGTGAATAAAGTTAAGGTTGATGAGGCTAAGGCATTCATAGACGACATACTTGATAGACTCGTCTTCGAGGTCCCCTTAGATAAGTTGATTAACGTGGGTAAGGTTTACGTTGCATTGCTCAACATGTTTAAGGTCTATGATGCCTTAGCGTTAAACTGCTTCCCATACCTAATAAAGCATGGGGTGACCCCATGCCTAGCGTTGGCTAAGCTTAACGAGGAGGGTAAGCTCACGGCGTGTGAATACGACTTAAGGTCACTGTTCTTAATGATGCTGCTTCACCCATTAACCGGGTATAGTGGGTGGATAGCCAACATTAATGATATTGAGGGGAATTTAGTGCGCATGTCGCACTGCACAATAGCGTTAAACATGGTTAAGTCGGCTAGGGTGGTTACGCACTTCGAATCCGGTAACCCATACTCAGTATCAGCCGAAATAGACGCAAACATGGTAACAGCGGTTTCTGTTTCGCAGGACTTCAGCAGGGTATTCGTGTTTACAGGTGAATTAGTGAGGTCGGGTAGCCTTGGTATGAATGCTTGCAGGACGCAAGCCGAGGTTAAGGTTAACTTCGACGCCTCAACCATACTTAACCATGCGCCGGCTAACCACCACGTCATCGTCCCCGGTAACCACGCTAATGAGGTGTCGGTGTTCTCAAGGCTACTGGGGGTTGACGTGATTAGGTACGAGAAGCTTTAACAAGCTCAACATGACGCTGAGGAACATGGCCTAAATCTATATAGTATATATTCATTATTGGAATGTATTTATAGGATCCACCTAATAAACCAGTAAGCTATATAAATCCTAACCTGGATGATGCACCTGAGGTGAGAAGAATGAGCATAAGGGGGTCAATAAAAACCATAAGTGGTAAACTAGGGGCCATGGGGAGTCAGTTAAATGGCGGAAGCAGCATCAGCACTAAGGTAGATGAAGCATCGGCACTAAGCAAAACGAGGGAAACCATAGTAATACCGCTGTTTAACCCATCTCCAATAGTGCTACTTTACGATGAGAAGGATAGGATGTATAAGGTTGCGTGATTTAAAAACTAATAAGTTGGTTTAACCAGGTCAACAGGTAGGTTAAGCTTTTTAGCAACCCTAGCTAGGTGCCTTAGGTATGGCTTTAGGCCCCCATCCCTCTTAATGCTATCTACCAGCCTACTTAATATATCTATGACTGCGTCGTAAACTTCCCTGTTAATCGGGTATGGTGACCCATCCTTACCACCCAGGGCGAAGGTGAACCTCCTCGGATCAAGGTTAGCTGGATCGTTCCAGTCAACTGGGGCTTCATAGATTAACTGTGCTATTAGGGCTAGGGCCAGCATTGTACTTGGGCCTAGGCCATTAGTGAGCAGTAGGTCCCTGAAGTTGTAGGTTCCCCTAGCCCTCCTTAGGGCATCTTCATTAATGTTTAACTCTCTGTTAATGATTACGTTTAGCCTTGGATTATAGTAAGCCTGTTCCCAGTCTTTACCCTCGTCATTTATGTAGCTTAGTATCGATCTATTACCACGACTCTTGATGATGGCTTTAACCGTAGCTAGATCCCTACTCACCTTGTTTAAATCTTGGCTAACGATGTCGATGATTGTTGAACGTGCCTTTTCACTAACGCTACTCACCATATTAAGGGCGCCGTCGCCCTTCACCCCCACAATACCCTCATGTGGGTTGTTGATGAAGTTCGTCTCCATCCACCAATGATACCTCCTAGCATACTTGGTTTCTGGGTTTAACCCCTGCTGAACAATCGCCCATGTACCATCCTCACCAATGATCATGGCATGGTGGTACAGCCTATGCCCATCCTGTAGGGCGACGTTATCAACCTTAGCCACAAGCCTTGACGCAGTTATTAATTCATCCGGGTTTATATTGAACTTACCCTCAAGGCTCCTTATCTCATCAGGAACCTTTAACGCATGCTCCCCCTTACCCCCAACAACCTTGATCCCAACGTCAACCGATTTTAAGGCCACCTTAAGGGCTGCGGTGGTTATGGTCGTGCTCCCTGATGAATCCCAATCCATGCCTATTATATTGTTAAATGACTGGAAGAATATGGGATTGCTGAACATTTTAATCGTCCCTCTAACCCCATATTCATCAACCATTAGGTTAATTATTAATGAAGATAACTTAGTCATTCTGCTGAATAGCCAGGGTGGTACATGCCCCTCGTGTAGTGGTAAGTCAGCTACCCCGGTTAACCCCATACTGTTGTTAAGGGTTTCTTACCTTAATAAACCATTTCTTTAATTACCTCAAATCTGCGTGGCCTATAGCCTAAAACGTGGAGATCGTGCTGGGAAAGGTTTATAAACCCATTAATGATGGTGGTGATGGTGTCTTAGGTGGACGCGCTGGAATAACCGATGGAGAAGAGTTAAAGGTGATAATCCAGTTGCTGAAGAGGTATAGGGGATACGCAACAACGTTGATCTCACTTTACATTAATGGCGATAGGCCAATACCCGATGTACTCAACATGCTTAGGAGTGAGTGGTCTGTCGCAAGTAACATTAAGGATAAGACCACGAGGACTCATGTTCAAGACGCGTTGGAGAGGATAATAAATGCACTGAAGGGCACCGCTAAGGCCCCTCCCAACGGCCTTGCGGTGTTTGGGGGCTTCCACATGGAGAAGCCTGGCAGCTACAAGTGGGTTATGTATGCTGTAATTCCCCCATATAAAATCAACACCTACAAGTACGTGTGCGACACTCACTTCCACACTGAGCTACTGGAGGACATGATATCTGCATCATCCTCAACCTTCGGCATAATAGTTATTGAAAGGGGTGAGGCTGTTATCGCCCTGCTTAAGGGTAGTTACTGGGAGATTGTCGATAAGGTTGAGTTCTTCGTACCCAACAAGCATCATGCAGGTGGCCAATCAGCACTGAGGTTTAAGAGGCAAACCGAGCACTTGGCTGAGACATTCTATAAGCTCGTGGCCGAGGATGCCAACAAGATACTCCTACAGATACCGAACCTCAAGGGGATAGTTGTAGCTGGTCCAGGTCCGACAAAGGAGGATTTCCTTAAGGAGGGTGGGTTAGACAGTAGGCTCATGGATAAGGTAATAGCCATAGTACCTGCATGCTGCGCCGACATCAGTGGTGTCCTTGAGGCCATTAGGGGTGCTGAGGATAAGCTCAAGGAGACGGAGTACGTTAGGGCTAAGAAGCTTATGGAGGAGGTGATGTATATAGCCGTTAAGAAACCTGACTATATAGTTTACGGTAGAGATAACGTGATGAGCGCCATCGAGAAGGGTATAGCTAAGGTGGTGCTGATAAGCGAGGATGTAGGGGAGGATGAGATATTTAAATTAACCACAATGTTGAGGGGCAGGAAGATAGAGCTAGTTGTGATACCGAGTAGTGTTGAGGAAAGCCTAACGTTAAGTAAGACCTTCGGTGGCTACGTAGCCATCTTGGCCACACCATCATGGATAATTAATGAGTGGGAGGAGGCTAATTCCGAGTTCAATAATCAATAACCCGATGATTGACTTTCATAATTTTAAACACAGCGTCACGCAACGTTAAGCATCCTATCTAAGGTGGCCTTATACCTATTCCACCACTCAACGTAATCATTCCACCCCTTAAACTCCCACTCCTTGGATCCAATCTCCCTGGCTAATGCAGACACCACGTCGGCAGCCCTCCTGCTCTCCCAAAGCACCGGTTGGGCATTCGCCTTAATGGAGTACTCGGCTATCTGCCTGTAAATATCCCTGTTGGGCTTCATGCCCGTGAATTCGCCGTACATCTTATCCAGTATTGGTTCAGCCCACCCCCTGTGGAATCTGCATATACCTGCGTCGTCGATTAAGGCCTCGTTGATGGCTCTCTCCAGGGCTGACTTGGCATAGTCCTCGGGCTTCATGAATGTGTTGGCGTAGTTAGTCCAATACCTACCAAGAACATACATTGGCGCAACCATGCCGGGCGTCCAGTAGAAGTTCGGGGTTATGTAGCCTGATTCACCGTACGCGACGTAAACCACTAGGTCGTTGAACGACTTACCGGTTGAGTTGACCCTATCCCTGAACATCTCGTTGAGTCTCTTAGCAGCAACCCTAATGCCGTTATCAGCTATTATCGATAGGACTTGCGTTGACTTGTTAATCAGGTTATTGATTAATTCACTGGCCAGCTTAGCGTTCTTAGGCGAGTCCTTTTCAGGGTTGAATTCGAGTGGGTCAAAGACCGGTTCGTCGCTTAACCCAACCTCCTCAGGCTTGAGTAGTCTATTCTCAATTGAGTCGAAGACCCATGCCACCACGTGCCCCATCTCAATGGCATCGAAGCCGTATTGGTCTATTAGGTCGACTAGCTTAACGGCTTCCTCAAATATGTAGTTGCCTATGAATGGACCTGCGGCGTGGAATGGCTCATAGTCAACCTTCTTGCCCCTCCAAACCTTCTTACAAACTACCGAACATCCGAAGTCACCGCAGTTATACCAGGACTTACTCTTGACGAACACCTCATCGTTGAAGGGCTTCCAGAATAGCCTAATTATCTCCTCAACGTGCCTGGCCCTAAGCTCCCTAGGCATGTATATTGACTTATAGCCGAAGAGTGGCAAAAGCTCCCTGTAGTGGGGGTAATTCACGCCGAAGGTGCCGCCCGTCCCCATGGTTGGGTCGAACCTGTACTTAACGGTCTTCTCATTCATAACCTGGATAAACGGCTTCTTGAAGGCGTCAATACTTAGCTTGTTTATTAGGTTCATGTCTGTGACTTTAACATACCTAGCCTTAACTGATCCACCAGCCACTATGGCGACCAAGTTATGCCCCCTAGCCATCACGGTACCTGGGCCACCCCTAGCCGCCGTATCCTCGGCACCGGGTTTGAAGGCGGACTTCCTTGGGTCAACATCTATTGAGAACAACGCGCCATTGTATGTCCTTAAGGCAGCCTCACCGACAACTATAGCCCTCGCGTTGTACTTAACGAAGAAATCGTTGTACTTGTCCATGAGGTACTTGGTGAAGGCGTAGACTCCACTATAACCACCGTAGGAGTACACTGGGTTAACATTCTCCAGCTTAACGCCATCACTTGATATGAATAGTGCCGTTGGCTCCCTGGCACGGCCGGTCACCACCACGGCATCTATGCCTGACCCCATGAACTTATAGGCAACACCACCAATTGCAGCAACATGAATAGTCCTAGTCATTGGGCTCTTAAAGACTGCTATAACCCTATGGACACCCGGTAATTTACCACCAACAAAGGGCCCTATGCCCACTATGAATGGTACACTTGGGTCAAGTGGATCCTTATCCCAGGTTCTCTGATCACTAAGCACCCTAACACCCAATGTTATTGGGCCCTGCGCCTCAACCGTATCAACCTTCACATCCCCAGTATTCAGGTTAACGCTAAGTACCCTCATGAACCTAATTAACTATCACATACCCTATAAATCTTTATATTATTACCTGTACACTCAATTTCACTTAATACATTTATCTATATAAATTATTTACCACAAAATACTCAATGTAGTATAGCCCTGGTAAAACTGGAGTAAAACTTATTAACCATATAGAGTTTAATCAATCCCAGCCATGGACGTTGAGGTGTTTGTGCATCCAACATGCTCAACATGCCACACGTTGATTAGGCTGCTGAAGCAGTGGGGTTACTTACAGCATGTTAAGGTTTACGACACGTCAATTGACCCTCACTTAGCCCTTGAAAGGGGTGTTAGGTCTGTACCAAGCATATTCATTAATGGCGAGTTAGTATTTGCAGGTATTGTGGATTACGGTAAGCTTAAGGAAATGTTAAGTGCTGGGTTAGTAAATATGGGGGATGGGGAATTAAGCGATGAGGAGTTGGTTGAGAGATTCCTGAGGGGGGTTCTTGATTCAATAGCCACGGCACTGTGGCTGTACATTAATGAGAGGTGTGAGGCTTTCGCATCGGATGAGAGGTACCTAGGTGCAATAACAAACCTAACACTGTTCAGCAGAGTTAACTTAGCTAGGCTGGTGAATATACTTAACAATAGGGATAGATGTATGAGTATTATTCGGGGTAATGAGGAGAGGTTCCTAAGGGTTATAGCTACTAACTTCGCCAGGGAAGTTTACTGGCTTAGTGGGAAGGTCACGTGGAGTGACGTTAAGGATGGCTATAGTATTCAGTCATTGGCTCACTGGGCTATGGTTAGGGGGAGTGTTAGTAGGGTTGGCTTAATACCACATAGCCTAAGTGACCCAGTTTTCAGGGGTAAGATTGAGAAGCTGTGGAGGTATCTAAGTGAGCATTTTGATGAGTTAATAGTGAAGGTGTCTACTGAGCAGGAGGAGCTTAAGGGTGATGTAGATTGGGTACTGAGGAGTTAATAGTCTCCTCACCAGCATCAATAGCAAACCTCGGGCCAGGTTTTGACTCACTGGCCCTAGCCATAAAACCACCACAGGATGTGGTCAGGGTTAGGGTTAGTGGTGGTGAGGGGGTCGTAATTAGGAATGATGGTGAGTACGCCTCAGAGCTACCTAACGAGCCCAGCGATAACTCAGCCTACCTGGTCGCTAATAGGGCACTTGAGCTAGCCGGCGTTAAGGCTAGGATTGAGGTGACGGTGATCAAAGGTATTAAGCCAGCTAGCGGGCTAGGTAGTAGTGGCGCCACGTCTGCAGCTGTGGCTTATGCGATGAACAAGTTACTTAACCTTGACCTTGACCAATGGGGTTTAGTGGAGCTTGCCTCCTATGGTGAGTTGGCTTCGGCCGGGGTTAGGCACATGGATAACGTGGCGGCTTCACTATTTGGGGGATTGGTGATAGTTAACTCAACTGTGAGGCAGGTGACTAGGCTCGACTTCCCAGGCATATACGTGCTAATAGTCATTGAGGGTTCTAAGCCTAACACGGGCTACATGAGGAGTATACTCCCCAAGAGTTATACGCTGGATGACATAGTTACCAATATAGCTAGCGTGGCCCAGCTGGTTGCCTCAGTGTTTAAAGGTGATTTATCACTGTTCTCAAGGGTTATCGAGAATGATAGAGTTGCCATGCCATACAGGATTAAGGCGTATGGCCATTGGGGGATCGTTAAGGATACGCTCATTAGGCATGGTGCCCTTGGCGTGATACTAAGTGGGGCTGGGCCTTCAATTGTCGGTTTCTTTAAGGATGAACCCAATGTGGTGGAGATTGAGGGGGAGCTTCGTAAATTAGGTTTAAGGCCTAGGGTAATGTTAACTAGGCCCTCTAATGAGGGTGTCCGTGAGGTTAATTACTATTGATTATGCCTAGCTTAACCAGTGTCTCCTGCTTAGGCACACCATTTTCATCATAACCCCTCAACTGGTAATACCTCTTAACCATGCCCTGCCACTCCTCCTCAGTAACCACATACCTCTTACCCTCATACTCCACGGGCTCCCTAAGCCACCTTGGTGGTAGCCTATCCTGCTCAATGGTTGTGCCAT
>OGCG01000209.1_pt1 | contig 40276 bp, 36 predicted proteins | sample 1570061 | NCBI WGS metagenome assembly OGCG01 (sample SAMN06268698, study PRJEB24515) | hot springs metagenome | isolation source: Joseph's Coat, Yellowstone National Park, Washington, USA | place: USA:Joseph's Coat, Yellowstone National Park, Washington, USA
AAAGGCTTTTTTACCGTAAGTATAGGCGGGAGTACCCAGGCTTGCACGCACATCTAATAATACAAGCAATTAGACAAGCCTCTGAGGTTGCAGAATCATTCGTTAAAAGGAGAATGAGGAGCTTGGTGAGCAAGCCTTACCCTGAGGTTAGGAGCGTCTCGATTAGGTTTACGGAGAGGGCTTGGAGTTATGAGCAGTTCGTTAAGTCAATAGCCCCGGTTAGGCTTAGCCTATCACTGCTCGGTGGGAGGAGGGAGGTTTGGTTGAGGCTACACAAGCGTTTTTGGCTGTTTTGGTGGAGGGTTTTAAGTGGTGAAGCTGTTTTGGCTAGCACGTTAATCATTAAGAGGAAGACAAATAAGTGGTATGCGGTGTTTGTATTCGAAATAAAGCCGAAGCAAGGGGTGCCGCAACGCGTGGTTTCATTCGACATTAACGAGAACACTGTGGCTGTGGGTAGGGTTGATTTACCATCCACGGTGGATAAAGTAGCGAAATGGGATAAGCAATACACAACGCCACAATTGTATGAAATAAGAACTGACTTCGGTAGGTTGGCTAGGAGGTATGGGAGGATTAGGAATGCGATTACCGAGAGGCTCAAGCCACTGTACGCCTTACCAAACGGTAAGTACGTGAGCATTACAGACGTTAGGGAGTTTAGGAAGCGTGTTAAGCACCTAAGGGAGAAGGATAGGAAGTTGGGTAGGGTTAGGCAGGTAGCTAGTGAACTAGCAAAAACTCCAGGAATCATTGTAACCGAGGAGCTTGGCGAAAACCCACAGGAATCGATGATTAATGGGATTGGGAAGGATGAGTTGAGGCATCGCATAAAGCAGACACCATTCAAGAAGCTTGAGAGGGCTGTTGAGGAAAAGGCTTTGGAGCATGGTTCTAAACTGTTCCACGTATCATCCTATAGGGACAGTAGGGTGTGCCCGATACACTTCACAAGGCTTGAGGGAACAGATGACTGGCACACCCTAAAATGCCCACTCGGGCATTACGTAGATAGGGACTATGCCTCAGTGGCAAACATGCTTTGGAAGCTAACACCAGAAGCATGGGGTAAAGGCGTGTGGTGGGACTTGAGGAAAAAGATGGATTGGGGAGAGTATGAGGACAGACACAATCCGCTTGTTCCATACGGAATCGTAATCCTCCTACAACGCATCATGAGGAACACAAGGGCCAGCCTAGAGAAAAGCCCCGCAATGCTGACCCGGGGCACTCCCATGAACCCAGCCGGAGAAGCCTATGAAAGCTGGGCGAGGAAACCTCCCCGCTCTAAGGGAACCCCCCACCCCTTAGGACGGGGAGGAGGCCAGCTTGATTAGTTGTGTTCCAGTTAACCTGGCTAGTAGTTCAAGTTCCCTCACGTAGTCCCCGTAGGCCATTACCCAGTGGAAGCCCTGCCAATCCTCTAACGCGGCGGCTGCATCACTAACCTTGACCTCTATTTGGTCCCTGCAGATCCTGAGGTATGTTGGCCCAGTTGCCTCACCCCTAATGACAATCAGCCTACTTAGGTCGTAGGAGAAGCCCGCTATAGTCACCACGCCTGGTTCGTAGAGTACTTTGGGTGCGACTGATGTGTTTGATTCGTGGTGTGTCGTGGCTATGTACCTGAATGGCTGTTCGTTAAACCCCCTCATCCTTGTTGGTGAGGTGCAGTGGGCTAGTATCAACTTACCCTCGCCAATGTTGACCGTTGGGTCGTAGAAGGCGACTGGCTTATTGGCTATCCACCTCATAAGGTAGTGAATGACCATTGCGGTTGGGTCAGCCTCACAGGTAGCCACAAGACCCCCATCATTCATGATGCTGAACGCCATGCACGGCGTAGCCCTAACCCTACCAAGCGTGTTAACACTGAGGCAATTCACAGTAACCCAATCACTACCCGAAGCCTCACTCAAGTAATCCCTCAGCGTCAGGTAGTAGACCCCAGCCCTAATCCTCCTATCCTCATCAGGTTCAGGTAGCTCATACTTAACCCTAATGCCCGCGTCAGCCTGCCCCCTCTGCACGTAGTCGTTAGCTATCCTTTTAGCCTCCTCAACGTACCTCGGATCCTTTAACCTAGCCTCGAAGTCGCTGGCGAATTTACCGTAGGTTATGTGCCTAACCTTAAACCCAAATTTAGCCACACCCCTGGCCAAGGTGGTCCAGCCCCCGAAGTCATAGTTGGGTTCACCAACCATGACAACCGTAGTGCCCCTCAGCTTCTCAAGGGCGTAAACCACCCTAACCGCGGACTTAACTAAGCCCAAGTCACCCTCGGCCAAAACAACCCTCCTAGCTAAGTCGGGCGCATCGGATGAAAGCCTCTGCCATAGTGGTGGTGCGAATAATGTGCCTGCGTATATATGGCCACCGAACTTATCGTAGATAATTAAGTAATCCACCAGTGAAAGCAGTGCTGTCATCACGGACCTCTCTGGGTATTGGTAGAGGTTGGCTGGGGCTATTGGTAGGAGAATGGCAACGTGCACACCCCTTAAGTCATCTGTATGATTCATGATGTTGTCCATTCCTGAAACCTCCATGATAGGCTTAACCACTATTGAATAACCCTCCCTAGTCAAATCGTTAATAATTCCATTCAATTCACTTGAAATAGCCTTCAACTCATCCTCATAATCACTCCTACTCCTAACAAAACCCCAATAACCAACCTCACTGGGCTTCTCACCTAGGAATACGTCACCTGGCTTGAGGACTATGGGCTGAACCGTTAGTTTAAAGGGGTTAGGCATAATTCACCACTAATGCTGTGGTAAAATTTTAGAGATTTAAGCATTTTGGATTGAGGCAACTTAAGGTTTTAGACCTAGGTAAATACTAGGTTAAGTTAGATAATCCTCATCAGTGAACATTGCCTTAATTATCTTATCCACGGCGTTCCTGATGTAGCTGTCCAGGGTTGCCTTAGATATGCCGAGTTCCTTGGCTAACCCATCAAGCCTAATCCTCCTGGGCACCTCGAAGAAGCCCCTGTCGTAGGCGTACTTCATGGCTTTCAACTCCCCTGGGCTTAAGAGTAGTGTAGCCATCTTCATAACCCTTGGGATTAGGTCATCAATAGTGACCCTCCCCTCCTTAACGTGGCTGACCTTACCATGGCTATTAACCATGCTTATAAATGAGTACGCCTTTTCACTACTTGGGAATAAGAACCCCCAATGCTCCATCCCATCCTCATAAATCGCCTTAACCTCAACACCACCCAGTATGTGGGCCAGGTACCTTGTTGAATCCCCCGCATCACCCTTAAGAACCACCTGAATGTTCTTAGGGTAGCCGTCGTTGAGTGGCCTAATGCTCAACACACCCTTAATGTTCCTATGCCTACTTATGACCCTAAGCAGCCTCTTTAAGTCGGCCCTACTCCACACCTTTACAATAGCGAACTCAAGTATGTAGTCCATTGACGTGTCCACGTAGGTGTTGAATACCGTGAAGACGTACCTAAGTTCAGTGGTGTTTATTGTCCAGTCCGTGGTGTGCAGGTAATCGAATTCAACATAATCATACCCACTACCCTTAATAAGCAACTGCATACTTCCACTAAAGCTGCAAATCTATTTTTTAAGTTTTCTCAAAATTACCTATGGGAAATTTTTAATGTAAAAATTACTACGCAACTTATTATTAAACACGCAAATGCGTGTCTACCTTATGCTCCTCCTGTAGGTTATTGAGCCAATGATGGTTGTTACGAGGACCATGAGGAGGGCTATGCTGTACTCATCCTGGTTTATCACCCCACCCGACAGCCCTATGGACGCGACCACGAGGCCCATTTCACCCCTGGGCACCATGCCCAGGGACGCGGATAATGCATATGACGTGTTCCTTAACTTGGCGTAGGCGAATGGGTAGACCCCAGCCATCTTGGCCAGTATAGCTAGCGTTGAGATTGCTAGTGACTGGGCGATTACCTTAAGGCTGGTTAGTGTCTCTAGGTTCATCTGGAGCCCTATGGTTATGAAGAATATTGAGCCGAATATAGCCAATAACGCCCCCGCCGACTCCCTAATCCTACCGGACACCCTACTCTCAGCCACGGCTACCCCGGCTATGAAGGCTGCTATGACAGCTGAGAAGCCGGCTACGGTCATGGCGACCACTAGCCCAAATAAGACGACTAGTGATGCGTAGATCACCAGGTGTTCGTTAAGCCTATTGAGTAACCTAGGTACGATGAATATTGATGCAGTGAGGAAGATGATCCACAGGGCCACTATCTTAACCAACCCCCACACCATGCCTGATGATGACTTAGGGCTCATTAGGACCAGTGAGAGTATTATCAAGGCAACCACGTCATCCACTGATGCGGCTGCTATTAACACGCCTGTACTTGGGTGCCTCTGCAACCCCTCCCTCTCCACAACCCCAGCCACAACAGCCAGGCTGGTTGGGGCTGTTGTTAATGCGATTAGCGACGCCGCACCTGGGTTAAAGCCAGCATTAACCGCATACTCAAACACAATAACATATGGCACAACTGCACCGGCCACGGCAGCAATTAATCCCATTAAGCCGCCTTGCCTAAGCGAGGATAACCCATGCTCAAGGCCTGAGGCGAATAGTAGAAGAACCACTGAGAACTCTGAGAGGAAGATTATGTACTCGTTTATTGAGAATAAGTCAACCTTAAGCACCGTGTTAAGTAAGCCACCTAGGGCGTAGGGACTTAGGGCAATGCCGGTTAGTAACTCACCCACTATGCTGGGGTACCTATACCTATTGAGGATGAGACTCAAAGCCTCAGCGACCGTAACAAGGATTGAAAACTCCAGTAATGTTAAGTAAACCACGTTAACGCCCATTAACGAATGCCATTGCCTTCAGTTATTAAAGGGTTACCCATATGGAGCGGCTAAGGTAGTAAGTAGCCCTTTTCCCTAAGGTACTGGGCCCACCCACTCCCCTTAACAGGCCTTGGCACAATGGGCACGTTAACCTTAATGACCTCAGCAGCGTCCACGCCCTCCCTACCCTTAGCCAACACCACACCCCCTGGGCCCACCGCCAGTGAACTCCCTATCAACTTATACCCACTCCAATAGCCCTTCGTCATCTCCCCCACGCTACTGACCCCTATCACCGCTATATCGTATAGCCTTGCTATGGTTGTGTAGGCTATGACCCAACCCTTACCCCATGGCCCATCCAGGTAATGCTCCTTATTCAAGTCGTAATCGCCCGGTACCGCCCAGCCCGCTGGGGATAGTATCATGGATGCCCCCATCCTAGCCATGGAGTGGGCTAGGGTTAAGTTATCAACGGCGTTGTCTATGCATATGTTAACCCCAATTCTGCCGAACTCCGTCTCAGCAACCCCAAGCCTATCACCCACCTCATATATCTTCTGCTCATCAGGCAGTAGGTTAATTTTCCTATACTTAAGCAGCAGCTCACCCCTGGGTGATATTAAGACCGCTGAATCATAGACTCTACCACCCTCGCCCTCGGTTAAGCCAGCCACTACGTATATTCCGTTAGCCCTAGCTGCATTAGCCAGGGCGTCGCTGTATGGCCCTGGTATTGGCTTAGCCAGCTCCCTGGCGTCTGGGTTTAGCCACCCCACGTCAAGCGTCTCAGGTAGGACGATTATCCTGCAGCCTAGCCTAGCTGCCTCATTAATAGCCTCAATTGCCCTATTCAAATTACCCTCAACATCGCTGAAGACAACCTTAATCTGGCCGAGGCAGACGCTAACCTCAACCATACTGGTGCTTCTAAGAATTGCTTTTAAGCGTTGAATTCAAGTACCGTCACTTGGCGTCTCCTGGTTCTTAATCACCTCAACAACCTCTAGGCTTATATCAACTGGGCTGGCCCTCATGGTTATGTGGCTTGTGCTTATGACGTCTGGGCCGGCCTCGGCGTATAGGGCTATGTTTTCCGGTTTCACCCCACCTGAGGCCTCAACGATAACCCTGTCCCTCAAACCCTCAGCCTTAAGCCTTTCAATCACTTCCCTTAACTGTTGGGGTGCGGCGTTATCCACCAGCACTGCGTCTGCCCCAGCCTTAACTGCCTTAACCGCATCATCGGCGTTGCTGACCTCAACCTCAACCTTATGCATGAAGGTTGACTTAGCCTTAGCCCTCCTAACCGCAGCCTCAACATTACCGATAATCGCCAGGTGGTTATCCTTGATTAGGATTGCGTCACTTAGGGAGAGCCTATGGGTATCTGCACCACCCACTGAGACAGCCTTCTTCACCAGCATCCTAAGGCCTGGAATCGTCTTCCTCGTGGCCGCAACCCTAACCCTAGGGTTAACGCTGCGGACCAGCTCAACCACCCTCCTAGTCTCCCTAACGACACCCATCAGGTAGCTTAAGGCATTCAGTAGGCTCCTCTCCAATACAAGCACCACGCGGGCGTCCCCAGTAATCTCCATTAACACCTCCCCCCTGTGGAATGGTTCCCCATCAGCCTTAAGCGCCCTTGCCCTAAGGCCGAGGGTATTTAGGGCCTCGGCGAAGTCGGCTAGGCAGCAGGCGTACCCATCATCCTTAGCCAGCACCACGGCTTTAACAGCAATACCCTTATCTATAAGGGCCTCCGTCGTCACATCGCCGAGGGGTGCATCCTCCTCAATCCAGCTTAGGATTAGTTTAACTAAACCCTGGCTAATCATGCTTAACCACCCTGCCCAGGGCTATGGATGAGGCCAGTGAGGCCACGGATATTGCAACCATTAGCAGTGATACCAGGTACCAGGCGGAGTAGCCGAAGGCGCTGATTACTGGGGATAAGATGAAGCCTGAGGCAATCCCCGTCATTAAGCCACCGAACTGGTAAGCCAAACCAGACCCAGAGTACCTGTACTCGGCTGGGAAGGCTTGGGTGAAGAACTTTGTTAATGAGCCAAAGCCGAAGTATTCACTCAACATGTAGGCCTCAAGGCCAATCATTATTAACATTGGGTTCCCCGTTGAGAGGATTGGGTAGAAGGCTATACTCATTAATGCCGTGGCCACCGAGCCAATGATCAATATCCTACCTGCATCAACCCTATCAGCCAGGTAACCACTCAACAGCGTTGAGGCAACTCCACCCGTCAACAGTGATGCTGCGTAGGCTAGGAGCATGAAGGACTTTGAGGGTAAGCCGGCTAAATAAGCAATACCCCTAACCTCACTGACGTAGACCAGTGAATACGGTATTATCGCCACCACCGTCACTGCAGTTATGTAGAGCCAAGATAATGCTAAGAGAAGCACCTTACCCCACTCCCTCCTCAGCACGGCGGCTGCGGGCTGCCTAAGCAATTTACCACCCCTGGCCAGCTCCATGAAGATTGGCGACTCAATGAACCTGTACCTTATTATGGCTGCCACGACAACGACCACTGCGCCTATGTAGAAGAGCATCCTCCATCCCCATGCATAGAAGGCACCAGTGGGCATTAGTATTGAAGTTAGGGAGAATGCTAGCGAAGCCAGCGCAATGCCAGCCGTACCGAAGGCCTGGTAAACCCCACCCCAGTAGCCCAACTCACCGACCCCATTAGCCATCAGCAGCTCACTCACCCAAGTCGCACCACCACCCCACTCACCACCGAAGCTTAACCCTAGGATTAACCTAAACAGCATTAGGAGGATCACTGAGTAAACCCCTATTTGGGCGTAGGTTGGCGTAGCCCCCATCCCAACCATTGATATGAAGGCCAGGAGCAGCGTTAGGACGAGGGTTGATTGCCTACCCATCCTATCCCCCATGTGGCCGAAGATGAATGCGCCCAGGGGCCTAACCACGTAGGATATGGCGTACGTCAATATGGCTATGGATAGGGCCAGGCTAGGTATTTTGAAGGCCGGCTTGAAGTATAGGGTAAGCCACACGGTACCTGCTGCGTTTGCGGCTAGGAGGAAGTCGTAGTAATCCATCATAGTGCCTAGGCCAGCCGCCAAGACAGCCCTCTTAGCCGTGCCGCTCAATTCCAGGCTCCTCATGGAGGGGGCATTAAGCTGGGTTACTCATTAACGTGAGTGTGCAGATTTAGCCTAGGATCCACGGCACTGCCCACGGTTAAGCATGCAGGTTTAAGGAGGCTTAATGTGGAAACGTTTAACTACACGGTGCATTAACCAGGGTGTGGTTAACCCAAGCGAAGTCTTCAAGGAGGCCCTAGGCCTATTCCCAGGTGGCGTTAATAGCCCCGTGAGGGCCATGAAGCACCTCCCAATGCCCATAATTGTTAAGAGGGCTGAGGGCGCTTACCTATACACGATCGACGGTGGGAGGCTAATAGACTACTGCATGGGCTTTGGGCCACTCATACTTGGGCATAGGCACCCAGCCGTCCTTGAGGCTGTTAGGGAGGCGCTTAACGATGGGTGGCTCTACGGCGCCTTAACGGAGAGGGAGGTGGAGTTGGCTAAGAAGATAACAAGTAGTATTAAGAGCATTGAGATGATTAGGCTTGTTAACACGGGCACTGAGGCCGTTATGAATGCCGTTAGGTTGGCGAGGGGGTTCACGGGTAGGAAGTACATTGTTAAGTTTGAGGGCAACTACCACGGCGCCTTCGACTACGTCCTTGTTAAGGCTGGTAGTGGGGCAGCCACCTGGGGCGTGCCCACGAGTGCCGGCATCCTTGAGGAGGCCACTAAGTACACGCTAGTAGTCCCCTACAATGATACTGAGGCCCTTGAAAGGGTCTTCAGGGAGTACGGCGGCGAAATAGCGCTACTGCTCGTGGAGCCAATAGCAGGCAACTACGGCCTAATAATACCGGACCAAGGCTTCATAAAGGCGACTAGGGAGTTGACTGAGAGGTATGGCGCCCTACTGCTCTTCGACGAGGTGATCACCGGGTTTAGGGTTGGGTTGAGTGGGGCCCAGGGCATGTTTAACATAAAGCCCGACTTAACGACGCTTGGCAAGATAATTGGCGGTGGTTTCCCAATAGGGGCCTTCGGTGGTAGGAGGGATGTAATGGGCATGGTCACGCCCCAGGGGCCCGTCTACAATGCAGGCACGTTTAATGCGCATCCAATTTCAGTGGCCGCTGGTTTAGCGACCCTGAGGGTTATTGAGGGTGGGGGTGTTTACGAGGTGGCTAATGGGGCCGCTGAGAGGGTGGCTAAGGCGATTGAGGATTCAGCCTCAAGGAACGGCTTCGACATTGTTGTTAAGCAGGTGGCTTCAATGTTCCAATTCTACTTCAAGAGGGGTGACGTGAGGACGCCTTCAGATGTTAGGGCTAGTGATGAGAAGCTTTACCTAGCCTTCCATAGGGAGGCCCTTAATAGGGGAGTCTACTTCACGCCAAGCCAATACGAGGTTAACTTCACATCAGCGGCTCACACTAGGGATATTGTTGATGAGACTATTAGGGTTATTGAGGAGTCCTTTAAGGCCTTAAGGGCCAATAAACCCACTTAACCCAAAAACACTTATAAGGTGACTTAGTTAAGGGGTCTCGTGTCCACTGGGGAGGTTAAGGCTAGGTACTACACCCTGGCCTCAGTATCAACAATGCTTGCGTGGGGGCTTGAGTACTACGACATAATACTGTTCTCCACACTCTCATCCATACTTGAAAGCGTATTTAGGCTCAGCCTAGTCACCTTCTGGTTCGCCTTCGCAGTGACCTACTTCGCCAGGCCCCTGGGGGCGTTAATATTCGGTTACCTTGGCGATAGGTTTGGGAGGAGGTTAACAACGGCGGTTGACGCAGCCTTAATGGGCCTGGCCAGTTTATCCATAGGCCTCCTCCCATCCTATGCTCAGATAGGTATTGCGGCGCCGATAACCCTCTACGTCATTAGGATTATCCAGGGTATTGGGCTTGGCGGTGAGGCCGGTGGCGGGGCTACCTGGGCCCTTGAGCAGGTGAACCCAAGGTGGAAGCCACTCCTCAACGGTGTAATGTACAGTGGCTTATCCTGGGCGGTATTCCTAACTGGGGCGATTAGCATACTGGTGGAGGGTGTGATTGGCCATAAGGCGTTTACCGTTAGTGGATGGAGGATTCTGTTTTACATAGGCGCTGCGCTGGCTCTAATAGCGCTCGTGATTAGGCTACTCGGCATTGAATCGCCTGAGTGGCTGAAGGCCAGGGAGTCAGGGACCTTGAGGGGTGTGCCCATAGCTAATAGGAGAGTTTGGGGTATTAACATGCTGATACTCCTAATGATAAACCTAGGCCTAACCATATACTACTACGGTGGCCTAGGCTACTGGCCATACATACTACCCAATATAATTGCGCCACACATGGGTATAAGTAAGAAGGTGGCCGAGGACTACGTGTATTGGCTAGTGGTGTATGGTGGCCTTGGAGCCGTGATTGGTGAGGTTTTGAGTGGGTTAACTGTGATTAGCCTTGGGATTAGGAGGAGCTTCATATACCCATCAATACTCCTAGCCTTAACCTCACCAATAGCCGTCTACCTAGCCTTCACCCTAAGCCCAAGTGCAATCTACGCCTCATTAATAACAGGCATATTATTCGGCCTGGCCGCGGCCCCACAGACAATATACTTCACATCACTCTTCCCAGTTGAGAGCAGGTGGTCCGCAGTCTCACTGGGCTGGAACATAAACGCAGCCATAGGCCCCTTCGGTTCACTAGCCCTCGCGCTACTAGTTAAGTCAACGGTGGCGTCGCCTAACGTTTTAATTGCAGGGTCATTGATAATGATACTTGGTTCACTACTGGTGCTCACCGGCGCCTTAATCAAACCAAGCAGCCTATACGCCAAACCCGGCGAAGACTACATTCACTAAGGCCACTAGTAAACCTTAAACGAACCTTAGGCATGTGAACCCTTGCACGTCTCCTCAGCTCTCTTAACCAAATCCTCTACGTCCTGCAGCCTATCCTTAACATCATCCGCGCTTAACTTAGCTTCGTGAAAGCCCCAAACATGCAGCACCCACGCGGTATCCCACTCACCCCTAACTTCCTTGCCAACTATCCTTGACGTAGCCCTAACCGCCGTGACTAAGTCAGTGACAGTCCACCTGCCCTTACCCTCTGTGGACTTGGCAACATCCAGGTTTAGGCATATTGCCATTGCCTTAATAGCCTCCTCAGCGGCCTTATACAACTTCTCACTAGCCTGAACAGGATCCTTGCCTATAAGCCCCTTACCCTCATTAAGGTACTTGGCGGCTAGTTCAAGACGCACCTCTGGGATTACCCTTGGGTCAATGTTAAGGAAACTTAGCAGTAGATCTATTACCACGGATTCCGCATCAAGCCCCCTCCTCCTAAGCTCCTCGATAAGTACCCGTGGCAATACCACACTTTCCACAGTTGATAAACTGCCTAAATCATTAATATAAGTTTTGCCTAATACCACCGAAATGAGCATTTTCATTACCCTAAATTAAGGCTGCTGCAGTTAACGTATTAATGAGCAGTTTAAAGTAGTTTAATGCTGATGGAATTCCATTAAGTTGGCTATATAACCTATAATCATGAGTATAACAACCATTTGCGGCATTCTTTGACTCATTAAAGCATAGCTAATGCTACTCATGGGTTAAAACTTTAAAGTTGATAAGGGGGTGAGTAATGTGGGTTCTTCTGCCGATAGGGCTAAGATTAGGGAAGAATATGGGAGGGTGGTGCTCGACGTGTTGAGGGGCAGTGTTAAGGCTCCCTACGACTCCTACATTAGCGAGTTCATTGATCAATTAGCGGTTATGATGGAGAAGCTTAATAACTCTGATGCGGAGACTAGGAATAAGTTCAGGTATGGCTTAAGCATATTGACTAGTCCCAGTAATAAGCCCAATATAATTAGGGCTAAGATAAACGCCTACTACGCCTACCTCGTGTATAGGGGTTACGTCTCAGCCTACAGCGTATTGAAGAGTAAGCTGGTTGCGGGTGGTGAGAGCCTATACACGTGGATTAGGATGTATAGGAGTCTCAACATTTAGGGTAATGCCCCTAGCCTTCCCTGAAAACCCGAAGTCGGCATTATAGTTTATAAACCGGAGTGTGTCTACTTATTGATGCATAGGGTGAATATAATTGCTGAGTATGGTAATAAGACTGAGAAGGACATTGAGATAACCGTTGGCTCGCTCCTGCTTGTCCAGCAGGATTCAGGGAGCATATCAACGTTAGCCCTCCAGCCATACTTAATTACAACCAGTAACTACGTTAAGAAGATAACTGCGTCATACGGCAGCAACATAGCCTATGCCCTACTCATTAAGAATAGGGAAGATGTCTTCGTAACCATAGCCAGCGACCACACGGATCCTGATGCAGAGAGGTGCAACTTGATTTCGGGTAAACACACGTACCCGAAGGTCATAGCCCGTAGGGCCTGGTCCCTGGACAGTGTTGAGGATCATTGGGACTCCATAGAGCTCAGGAACATGGCCATTATTAATGATGAGAAGAAGATTGCGCAACAGTTAGTAGGGAGGGAGCTGCCGCAGCCAAGCATAGTGCTGGAGATGATTGAGGACACTATGGAGGAGCCGAGGAACATGATAATCATAGTTGAGCGTAGGGTAATGCCTGAGGATTACGTGGCCAGTAACTACTATGAAATATCCATCATTGATAATGCTAATAAGAGGAGTATTGAGCATTACTACTGGGTTGATTAGGAAACGTTTATTTAGCAGTGCGGATTACTAAATATGTGGTTAACTGGGTAACTGTATCAGGGATAGTTGTCTTGGTGGCTGGTATCGCACTTGCCTTCGCCGGCTCACTAACAGCCGCCAACAGTGCCATTGGCCTATTCAACCAGTTAAAGCAAACCCCCTTATCCTCACTAAGCCCGGGAGGCAGCGTTAGCTTGTCCATCTACCCATCCTCGGTGTTAATAATTGAGTCGAGTAACCCATCATGCGTGTTCCCAAGCCCAACACCCTATGCATCTAAGACAACGGCTAACGTAACAATAATAGTCTATAACCAATCGTCAGCGGTGAGGTTAATCAATAACTGCACATTCAGTATAATGATTAGGTACAGGGTGTTCTCCGCATCATCAGCGAGCAGCCCATTCATAACATCAGGCTTCCTAATACTACTTGGTGGTGTAATGTTCATAGTGGGGGCCGTAACTGCCATAGTGGGCCTGGTGATTGGGCGTAGGCGGTCTTAATTTTGCGTTATTTTTGATAATTATACTCCTGGTTACGTTGCTTCATGACCACAATGCTTAATTAATGACTGCCCTACCAGGTAGTTTGGGTGCTGGTTATGATCTGTACTGCGGTGAACCAGCATCCACAAAGGCCTCACTCAAATGGTGGTTGTGGCGTATCCCTCGATGGGATCCCATGAACCGCTGGTGATTCGGTGACAAGGTGCAACCCGCCCAATGGTAGCTGAGTGGGAAACGCAGGCCACACACCACGGGTAAACACTAGGTGAAGTGTATTGATGCGTATTCACCCGCATCGAGGAGTAATTCACCGCAGCCTTGGTTTTCGTAATCCTTAGCCTTAACAACGCACCTACCCTTAACCCTAGGCTCATACCTAATGGGGCTATTAGTGTTATTAGCTATGAAAACCACCCCCCAGTTCCTAGGCTTCATTAGCAGTTCAACGGTTACAGGGCTTGTGCTTAAGGTTGGTTCAACACCGCTGACCACTAACCTACCCCCCTCCACCTGCACGGGGCAGTTTGAGACCGTGTATGGTTTTTCAAGGCTCTTGAATTGGACAACCACGCACACCTCATCCCTATACCTAACAGTCGTTAACACCCAATCCGAGGCGTTTAACGTGCCTGTGGATAGTATTAACCCCCTGTGCCACGGTGTCAGGTTCATGAAGCCCCTTAAAAGTATCCTGAGGACAATCAACGGGTACTTAATAATGGTGTTGAAGCGCCTTTCAAGGAGCTTAACGGCCCTATCATACAGTTCATAAATAACCAATGCGTATGCAAGCTTAGCGGTATCCTCCTCGCTGAGTTGGTTGCTAATGGCCATTTCATAAAGCCTATCCAACATACCAATTGCCTCACTATGCTTAACCAACCTTAACTGAAGCCTATCAAGCACCCCTACGCATTCCTCAAGCGCCAGGGCCCTAACTCTCCTGAGCTCGCTTAAATTAGAGGTAGTGGGCCAGGTTACCACGACTAGCTTAGCCACCTGGTATGCATCACAGGGGTTCATTGAGCCTAGGTTTAACTGGAGCATTGGGCCAGGCCACATCAGCGACCTCACGAATTCATTACCAGCGTGCGCACCCACCATGTACAGGATTAGCTCATCAACGGGGTTAAGCGGCTTAACATCATTAAGGGTACCTAGCACTGATGATGAGTATCTGTTGAGGACTGGGTTACCGTAGACTAAGACACCTGGTTTAATGCTCTGCATTAACGCCCTCTACCAATGCCCCTCGTGGAGATTAGCAGGTAGGCTAGGGCGGCCACTATTAGGATGACCACCGTGGCTATGATTATCACGTTCTCCGGGTATGGGGCAGCCAGTAGTGAGGGCCTACTGGTTAATGCGTAGCCGAGGAAGCTGAAGATCAGTGAGTATGCGCCCAGTATGAACACTATCAGCAGGCTTAACTTAACTATGGTTACGTAGGACTCCCTATCTGGTTTCCTAGCCCTCCTCAGTATCCACGCGACATCCTTAAGCAACCCACGCAGCTTCTTGCCTAGGTCGCCGACAGCCACATCGAATCCTCGTCCCTAGGTTAAATAAGCTTTATGCATTATTGAGAGTTAACCACGCCCTCACCTGCATGAGCCCAAGCCACCCGTGTCAGCGTCCGTTAGGTTAATTCTCCAGTTCCACAGGGGTAATGAGTCAACCCGGCTTAGCTCACTGGCCTTAAGCTTAATTAAACTGGCCTTAACCGTACCCAGCAGGTCTATTACCTTACCCAGCTCTGCATCAAGCCTACTGGGTGTCGACCTTGTCCTCGGCTTCCTGGAGAAGACACTACATGGCTCAATCATCCTGGCCGACTCCTCGTAGGTGCCTATCCTCTTAGCCAACTTAATAATGTCATCCTTATCCAACCCCACCAAGGGCCTGAATATGGGTACGTTAATGCCCATTGACGCTGAGTATAGGTTGCTTAGGGTTTGGCTACTGACTTGCCCAAGGGATTCACCAGTCACCACACCCATGTAGCCGCCCTCCACGGCTATGGACTCCGCCAGTTTATACAGGAACTTCTTAAACACCGTGTTCATTAGGTGTGGGTTAACCCCACTCCTCAAGGCCTCGACTAGGGGTTCGCAGTTGGCTATCATCACCAACGGGTCGTATCCAAACATCCAGTGGTCGTAGAGCACCTTAATTACCCTAGTGAAGCCTACGACATCCACAGGTGGGGCTAGGCTGCAGAACAAGGCATCGACGAAGGCCCCCCTCCTGCTCATCAGCCAATAGGCCACTGGGGAGTCGAAGCCGCCTGAAACCAGGGCAAGTACCCTACCACCCTGTGAACCCAGGGGTAAACCACCTGGCCCCTCTATGACTTCGTCGAACAGGTAGGCGTAGCTACCCCTAACCTCCACGTACAGTTCAACCTCAGGGTTATCCAGGTTAACGCCACTGGAGAATGGGTATAGGGCCGCGCCAACACGCCTGGCCACGTCAATGGACGTGAAGGGGTGGTTACCGGCCCTGCTAACCCTAACGGCGAAGCTCCTCCCAGCCACCTTATCCCTCCATAGCTCATAGGCGGCCGTGGCTATGTCATTAATGCTACTGAACCTTAGTGCGTAGGCTGGTGACGTGGATACTACGCCAAAAACCCTGGCTGCCGCTAGGGCCGCCTTGAGCAGATCCTCCCTGGGTACATTAATCAGAACCCTACCACTAACCTTACTGACCTCATAATTAACCACGCCACCCCTGCTTAACGACTCTTGGATATTCTTCATCAGCAGTCTCTCTAACCTAACCCTAACTAGGCTACTCTTCAGCCCAATTTCACCATACCTAACCAATACAATTGGGTTAAGGTCCACGGGTTAGTCCCCATCAGTGGCGTTAATATTCCTAATCCAGCAATGCACCATTTAGGCGATGCCTACTTGTCATTGTTGGCGTGGACCCTAGCCGCTAAGGCTTGACCATTCCTAATGTATTTTAACACGAGTCTCTTAGCCTCCTCATTTCCCTGGAACTCGTGAACCTTAGTCCACTTGCCTGGTTCAAGCTCCTTATAGTGCTCGAAGAAGTGCCTAACCTGGTAAAGTATTACGTCGGGTAAGTCCTTCACGTCGTTTATAGTGGAGAACCTTGGATCCACCTTGTTGGTGGGTACCGTTATTAACTTATAGTCAATGCCCTTCTCATCCTCCATGTTTAAGATACCCACAGGCCTAACTGAAACAACAGTACCAGGTAGGAATGAGACACTGCTTATAACCACTGCATCAAGTGGATCCCCATCCTCAGTCAGTGTGCCAGGTATGAATCCGTAGTTAAATGGGTATGACATTGCCGTGTAAAGCACTCTATCAACTATGAAGACCTTATTAACCTTATCATACTCATACTTAACGTTTGAGCCGGCTGGTATCTCAATGACCACATACAGCTCATCCGGTGGATTCCTCCCAGGGGGCAAGTTAACCATGTCTATCATTAGGGACACTGACCAGCGACCCCTTAATAATGTTTACTCAGTCAACCTAGCCATAAATGGGTTTAATAATATATAGTTTTATATAGTTCATGATCAGTTGTCTCATGCCATCATCACCCATCCGCGCATGAATGGCTCATCACACCGAAAAGTTACTTGAAGCGTGAAAAATAAACTTAACGAGAATGTTTTTAAGATAGAAATAGAAAGAGAGTTAAAAAGGCCTTAATTAAGGGGACTGTTACGTTAAATATCCAGAGTATTTTAATTAACCTTGAACATCCTGTTTTTCTCATCGTAGGTGTACGTTATCGGTGTCATTACCCCATATATGACCGTGAAGCTTCTCTCATGTCCATTACCTATATAGTTTATGTTCCTTCCATTACCAGTTCCTTTACTGCCATTGACCAGTCTCCTCCCGCTAGTTCCGTTTACTAAGCCTAATAGGCCTTTCGTACTTGCCATGTTCATTTCACTCACCTCAAATAGCCTAACAGCGGGGGCCTTTATATACCTTACGCGGTTAACTAAGTTAAATAAATATCATCCGGAAGGAACTAAATAATTATCACAACAAAACAAGCAAACATCAACACTATGACCATTTTAACTCCTGTGAACCAACCCAGTTCATTACTCCGGTGGTATTTCGGTGTATGTTATGGCTATGTCTATGCCGTATCTTTTAATGTTTATGCTGCGGGTTATGAGGTATATGGCTATGCCCAGCGCCACCGCGAATATCTCTACACCATATGCCAACCAGTTACCGCCCCATATTGATGGGTATGCCAGGAACTGGTAAGTCAGGTAAGCCATCACGGCTGCCTGGGCTAAGCCGGCTGCTGCTAGGGCCTTGCCAAGCATCCTAACCCCCATCACCGCTGACGCTATGCCAATGAACATGTAGTATATTATGGCTTCAACCACTGCACCGTAAAGCGCCGTGAATGTTCCGTAGAATACACCGGCCAGGGCAATTAATGCCGCTGTTATTGTTAGGTCGAGTAGGTGGGCGTATATTGGGGTCCTGAACCTTGGGCTTAGGTAGGCTAAGAAGCTTGGTAGCACCCTGTCGAAGGACATTGCGAACCAGTACCTAACCACGATTATTGCACCGTATGCTAATATGGCTAGGTACCATGTTACTGATCCTATTGCTATTATCCATTGTACTATCGTGTTTCCTGATGCTGCCATTGCCACTGTCCAGTAGTTGATTACACCATTCAACTGGCTATTCGATAATGCTGCTGTTGTGAATTTAAAGCCGAGGGAGTAGTAAAGGGCGGCGAAGCCGAGGGTAGCCATAGTCATAGTTAACAATGCGGCCGTGGGCACGTTAAGCTCCACAGACCTCCTCCCCCTAATCTCAGCGGCCATTGCTGGTCCTGCGTTTAGCCATGGGTATATGAATATTGCGAAGAAGGGGAGCATCATTAAGGTAGGGCCAAGGGAGAAGAAAGAGCCAGAGTACTTGGAGGCAACACCAGAGTAGGAGAAACCACTGGGTAGTAACGACTCAACACGGCTAATAACAATGGGCCTAGGGGTTAAGAATAACACCAATAGCGACAACACAAGGCTAATTATTGAGAACAAGGTTAACCCAGTCATCAACCTAATACCATACTTAGTACCCAATATATTCACCACAACTATGGCTGCGAAGAACACTACGGCTATTGCAACAGACTCCGCTGGTGTTATGTTAACATTGAAGCCGAGTATTGGCAATACTGAGACTAATTGGCTGACGCCTGCTAGGGATATTAATGCGTAGTAGACCAAGGACTCGATCACAAAGCCCAGCGCTAGGCCGAAGGCTAGCCAAGCTAACCTAGGCCCAAGGGCTCTGGTTAACCACACGTAATCGCCACCGGTTCTCGGTATGTGCCTTGTTAACATCGTGTATACTATGATTTGTGGTATCGATAGCGCGAAGGCTATTAGTGAGGCGTAGACTAGGTTAACCCCTGCTACGGTTGGTAGTGAGGCCAGGGTGAAGCCCACTGTGCCGAGGGCGGCCCCAACGGACATGTTGGCTATGTTAATGGACACTGCATCCGTGAACCCAGCTGTTTTAACGAGACCAGTAGACTCCCTTACAAATATCCCTCCCTTGCTTCCCATATTAACCATCTAGTAAATTGATTTATAAATATTTCCTTTATTTTAAAATAATCTTGAATTAACTAATTAAATGATATTCATAACCATATCATGAAGCGTTTAAATGATGTGATGATGGAGTTCCAACCGGTCTATGAGATATTGCCGAGTTTTTATATTGCAATGCAATGCCTTATCATTGCTTTATTTTATTAAAAAGCTCATTGTTAATGTCCTTACCTAGCTTAACGAGTATTCCCCAGGCTGCTATTACACCTGTGGCCGCGGCCACATTGATACCCCTCGATAGCCCTGCACCATCACCAGCTGCGAATATACCCTCCACTGTCGTCTCCATGAGCTTGTTGACTACTGCCCTCATACTGTAGTACTTTATCTCTGGCGCATAAAGGAGTGTGTATTTTGATGCTAGGCCAGGTACGACGTTATCAACCTTGTTCAGGAACTCCAGCAGGTTGTCAACAACCCTGTGGGGTAAAGCCATTCCAATGTCACCTGGGGTTACGAACTTGAGGGTTGGCTCAACAATACTCCTCCTAATCCTATCCCAAGTGGACCTCCTACCATCCTCAAGGTCACCGAGCCTCTGAATTATTGGCCTACCCCCACCTAGCTTGGTGGCTAACCTGGCTATTGACTTACCATACTCAATGGTGTCCTCCAGTGGATCCGTCAGCCTTATTGATGTTAATAGGGCGAAGTTCGTGTTGCCGCTCTTCCTATCCAGGTACGTCTCGCCATTAACTCCAACGGTCCTATCATCATAGTTCTCCATGACCACGAAGCCACCTGGGTTGACGCAGAATGTCCTAACCTTGTCGTCATGAGACCTGGTGTACATGATCACCTTGGGGTCCATGTATAGGTCCGTCAATGGATCCATGACATACTTAGGCACCTCAACCCTAACCCCAACGTCAAGTGGATTCGGGTTTAACTCAACACCAATCCTCCTGGCCTCATCCCTAAACCACTCAGCCCCAGCCCTACCGGGTGCCATCAGGACTGTCCTGGCCTCAACATCCCCCCTCCTTGTCTTAAGGCGGAATAAACCCCCATCCTTAGACACATGCTCCACCGCCGTACCGACCATGAACCTAACCCCAGCCTCCATTAGGTACGACGTGAAGTTCTCAATAACCCTAATGGACCCATCAGTACCAATGTGCCTCTGCCTAATGGGCACTAGCTGAGCCCCAACCTTAGCCAGGGATCTCTGGTAGTCGCTGAAGGTGGGGCCACTTGGCTCGAAGACCCTATCCGCAGGTGCGCCAAACTTAACGAAGACATCATCAACGTAGTTTATGATATCCATGGCCACGTTCCAGCTGCCTATTAATTCATGCAGGTCACCACCTATGTCGGGCCTTAGGTTTATTATGCCACTACTGAATAACCCAGCCCCACCGACACCGTGTGTTACGTGACATGGCACACAGACGCATTTACCAACCTTGGCCAGTGGGCAATGCCTCTGCCTTGCCATGTAGCCCTTATCCAAAACAACCACGCTTAAACCACCACCCACATTCTTAACCAGTTCATAGGCTGCGAATAACCCGGCTGGGCCAGCCCCAACTATGGCGGCGTCGTAGATCATGCAGCCTCACCCCTCCTTAGGTCAACCATGTCCATTGCGTCCTCCCCAGTCCCAATTAACGTGACTGGCACCCCTAACTCCTCGCTTACCCAGTTAACCCACCTCCTGGCTTCAGCCGGTAACTCACCCCAACTCCTCTTCCCCCTGGCCCCCGGGAATAGGGCATCTAACTTTGTTATGGCTATTTGAGTGGGCTTGTTAAGCATGACGGCCCTCTTAGCCAGCTCAACGTTGAATGGAGCCACCCTCCTCAACCTACCCGTCACAGTACCCCTCTCAACCCAACCCCTAGCCTCAGCCTCCTCCGGCTTTAACTCACCCGGTAGTTCACCAGCCCCAACCCTACTGACGAAGGCCTTGAAGACGAGGACTATGTCACTGACGCTCCTTGGACTAACCCCAACCTCACTTAAAACACCTGAGGCGGTGGTGTCTCTACTCGTCACGTATGGGTATGTGCCGTGGTATAGGCTTAGGAAGGTGCCCTGAGTACCCTCAACCACCACAAGCCCACCCCTGCCTAGGGATTCATCAACCTCCCTAGGCACGTCAGTGAGCATGCCGCTCAATTCCTTGAAATCCCTAGCCAACCTAAGCCTCCTTAGGACCCTATCCACAGTCGCCATCCCAACCCCCTGCCCCGTGGAGCCTATGGTCTTCATGAGGTATTCGTCGCTCCTCTCAGCCTCAACATGCCTATCCTCAATCACGCCCGTCGAGTAGTCAACCCAAACCCTCCCCCTGGCCCCAGTTTCCTCAACCTCCCTCATGAGGACTGGTATGCTTAACAAGGCCCCGGGGGCTATCATCAACCTGGTTTGGGTGTTTGGGAAGCAGGATGGGATTATCCTAACCCTCCAAGTCCTGCCACCTAGGTTTACCGTGTGGCCTGCATTTATTGAACCCGTCCTAACGCATATGTCCGGTTTATCAACGAGACTGAGGTATGAGATGACCTTACCCTTACCCTCATCACCGAAGAAACCGCCTACAACTACTGTAAGGGGCACTTTTTAATTAAACAATTCAGCCTACTTTTAAGTTTTTCGGTTAATAGTGGGCCTACGTTTAAACAATCATTTAAATATTTGGGAGCGTTTATTAACCCTAACCTGGGTTAACTGAGGTGGACGTGATAAGCCCACTGGACGCCAGGTATAGGGGTGAGCTGGCTGGTTACCATGAATTGGCCTCCGAGGAGGCATTCATGAGGTATAGGGCTAGGGTGGAGCTGCTTTACCTGGGATTCCTTGTGGATAAATTATCTGGCATGGGCTTGGTTAAGCCCATTGATGATGAGGGGAGGGCTAGGTTAAGGAGGCTTAACCTAAGTTACGATGATGTTAAGAGGGTTAGGGAGCTTGAGGTTGAGATTGGTCATGACGTTAAGGCGCTTGAGTATGTGCTTAGGGATAAGCTTAAGGCCATAGGCCTCGGCGAGTACTCACACCTACTCCACTTAGGCTTAACATCAGAGGATGTGAATAACCTAGCCCTAGGCATAATGGTTAGGAGGATACTGCATGGGCACCTGCTACCTAGCTTAATAGAACTGGGTAGGGTAATGCTGAGGCTGATTGAGGAGTATGCCAACACACCCATGCTCGCCAGGACCCATGGTCAACCAGCCACGCCCACAACCTTCGGTAAGGAAATAGCCTACCATGCCTACAGGTTATGCACGTGGCTGGGTGAATTAGCCAGATTCAAGTTGACTGGTAAGGTTGCCGGTGCAAGCGGTTCCATGGCAAGTTTCACAATGATAGCCAACTTGGATTGGCCGAGGTTGCTTAGGGGCTTCGTAGAGTCCCTAGGCTTCGAGCCTGTGCCCGTGTCAACCCAGATACTGCCCCCCGATAACCTAACGCACCTACTCTCCATGGTTGGTTTGATGGCTAGTTCGCTAGTTAACCTGGCCCAGGACCTGTGGATGTACTCAATGCTGGGTTACATTAGGTTCAGGGGGAGGGCCGTTGGGTCATCCACAATGCCGCATAAGGTAAACCCGGTGGATCTGGAGAACGCTGAGGGTAACCTGAAGCTCGGTTCATCAATGCTCATGGAGATCTCCAGGATGCTTCAGGTTAGTAGGCTTCAGAGGGACTTAAGTGACTCAACGGTTAAGAGGAACCTTGGGTTAGCCATGGGTTACGTGATCCTTGGTGTTAAGAGGCTTAAGGCATTCATGGAGGGTGTTGAGGCTGATGTGGATGCCTTAAGCAGCGACCTCAATAACCACTGGGAGGTTCTCAGTGAGGCGGTTCAGGTTAGGTTAAGGTCACTGGGGTTGGTGGACGCATACGAGAGGTCACTTAAAGTGTTTAGGGGATCCAGGATGGGGGCTGAGGACTACCTCAACGCCATTAAGGGGCTTGGGGTTAATGATGAAGTCCTCCTAAACCTAAAGCCAAGTAACTACACTGGTTACGCAGAGTCCATAGCCAGGGACGTGGCGGGTAGCTGCAGGGCACTGCTTAATGAGGTGGAGGGGGTGTGCCGCAGGGAAGAGGAGTTCATGACCCAGGTGCTTGGGATTGATTGAATCAATTACCTAAACAATGTTTTAAATCACCCGAAGCATTTATTAACTAAATTAGCCTAAACACGTTAACGTTAAATGAAGAGGGAGTTCGAAGTAGTCAACTGGAATAGGATTGAGGAGTTGAGCATTAGGTTAGCCGAGTTAATAGTATCCTCAGGCTTCAGACCAACGGTAATAGTAGCTGTAATGCGTGGTGGCTACATAGTAGCCAGGTTATTGTCGGACCTCCTCAACGTACCCAGGGTATTAACAATAACCATAAAGTCCTACACCGGTATTGGGGTTAGGGCCAGCAGCCCAATGGTCATAGCCGATGAGGTGAATGTTAAGGGTGAGCAGGTGCTAATCGCCGACGACGTCACGGACAGCGGTAATACAATGAGGACTGCCGTCAACTACATTTCAACCCAGGGCCCGCGTTTAATCAAAACCGCGGTGCTCTTCTATAAACCCTGGTCAATGGTTAAGCCCGATTACTATTCATCGGAGACTACCAGGTGGATCATATTCCCGTGGAGCATTGCCGAGGTGTTGAGGCAATTGTCAGTTAACAGGGATCCTGGGGATATCGTCAGGGAGGTGGGGTTAAACAAGCACTTCAATGAGGAAATTATAAACAGCATAATTAATATTATTAAGCACACAATGAAGGTCTGTTAGCCCTTAAATATTCATGTGATTGATTAATTCAACGTAATTTTAATCCTGACGAAACGCTTAAAAGGGTGATTGATTATAATGATTGCATGGTTTCCATAGCCGTGTTAGCAAGCCACTCAGCCCTAGACGTACTTGACGGCGCGAAGGATGAGGGGTTTAGGACTGTGGCCGTGGCTAAGAGGGGTAGAGACCTCCCCTACAGGGAATTCCCCGTTGTTGATAGGCTAATACTGGTCGACGACTTCAAGGAAATGGTGACTGAGTCCATCCTCAGTGAGCTGAAGGCTGAGGATGTCATATTTGTCCCAAATAGGTCCTTCGCAGTCTACGTGGGGTATGATAACATTGAGGAGAGGTTCCCAATACCCATATTCGGCAATAGGCGCCTGCTCAGGTGGGAGGAGAGGAGTGGTCCCTTCAATTACTATAAACTACTTGACCACGCGGGCATAAGGAGGCCCAGGACCTTCAACAGCATTGATGAGGTTGATAGGCCGGTCATAGTTAAGCTACCTGAGGCGGTTAGGAGGGTTGAGAGGGGCTTCTTCATAGCTAGGGATAGGGATGATGCGGCGAGGAAGGTTAAGGAGCTCGCTGATAAGGGGATAATAAGGTTGAGTGACCTGGAGCAGGCGTCGATAGAGGAGTTGGTCATAGGGGCCCACTTCAATGCTAACTACTTCTACTCCAGGGTTAGGAGGAGGCTTGAGCTGCATAGTTTCGATAGGAGAATTCAGTCAAACCTCGATGGCGTATACAGGATACCGGCTAGGGACCAACTGGGGCTGGACATTGACGTTAGGTACATTGAGGTTGGGCATGAGCCGACTACGATTAGGGAGAGCCTACTTGAGAAGGTTTTTGAAATTGGACACAGGTTCGTGAAGGCCGTTGAGGAGCTTGTACCACCCGGCGTTATAGGGCCATTCACCCTCCAATTCATGGTCACCCCAGAGCTGGACCTGGTGGTCTATGATGTAGCCCCGAGGATAGGGGGAGGGACAAACGCCTACATTGGCATAGGCGGGCAGTACAGTAAGCTATACTTCGGTAGGCCAATATCCATCGGCAGGAGGATAGCGATTGAGATTAAGGAGGCTATGAACAACAACATGCTTGACGAGGTGACCACATGAACGTGGAGGAGGTTGTTAAGGGGTACGACGTGGATAGGCTTAAGGTAGTCACCATAGCGAGCCACAGCTCCCTACAAATACTGAGGGGCGCCAAGAAGCTTGGGTTGGGTACCGTGGCTGTGGCTAAGCCTGGTGTTGGGTGGTTTTACAGGCGGTTCAACTTCATAGACAGGGTGATTGAGGTTGACTTCAGCGAATTCGAGAGGTTGGCCGATGAGTTGACTAGGGATAACGCCGTGCTGATACCCCACGGTAGTTACGTTGAGTACGTTGGCTGGAGGAGGGCCCTAAGGATGCCCATACCAACCTTCGGTAACAGGTACCTGCTTGAGTGGGAGGCGAGCCAAAGCAAGAAGATGAAGCTACTTGAATACGCCGGCATACCCATACCCAAGTCGTTTAATGACCCAAGCAGTGTGGATAGGCCCGTCATAGTTAAGCTATCCGGCGCTAAGGGTGGTAGGGGCTACTTCATAGCCAAGGACCCGCGGGAGCTCATGGATAAGCTAAGTGGTGTTAAGGATGATGACTACATTATCCAGGAGTACATAGTCGGCGTGCCAGCCTACTACCATTATTTTGCTTCAAGGGTTTATGGGCGGGTTGAACTCTTTGGGATGGATATTAGGTATGAGAGCAACGTGGATGGTAGAACCTTTAACCTAGCTGAACCAACCTTCGTGGTGGTGGGTAACCTACCCATCGTCCTAAGGGAGTCACTCCTACCCACGGTCCAGAGGTACGGTGAGGAATTCTCCAGGGCGGTCTCTGAATTAGTGCCTCCAGGTATGATTGGGCCCTACAGCCTCGAGTCAATAATCAAGGATGACTTAACCATAGTGGTCTTCGAGTTCTCAGGTAGGATAGTGGCCGGGACCAACGTATACATGGGCATTGGCAGCCAGTACTCAGTCCTCTACTTCGATAGACCCATGGATATGGGTGAGAGGATAGCCCACGAATTGGTGACGGCAGCCAAGTCGGGCAGGCTACACGAGGTTGTCACCTAGCCAACCTCACACTCCCCTTTAAGGTACACTTGAGTTGAATTGGTTACAGTAGGTTTACCGCAAGGGTCAGGTTCATCCGGTGGTCAGAAGCGGCATTTATCATCACTAGTCCGTGGGCTCTAGAATCATCACCCGCTAAGCATGCACCCTAAAGAACAGCCTCTTATTAAACTAAACTCAATAATGAAAAGTGAAACCCCCATGGTAATTACCCTCTGGCTGGGCCTAATGAAACGGTTACTGCATGGCTGGTTTCCATGTGGTTACAGCGAACGGTTTTACGCCTGAAACCGGTAAGCTCACTTGACCGATATGGCAAGCCGGTTAACGTGGATCATAGTAGGTGTAGTGGCTGCGGTGGCAGTGGTAACAGCGGCTGTAGGTGCGGCGTACATGGTGCACGTGTTTAGTAATGGCTACTACCGCTATGGATATTATGGAGGTTACCCATGGGGTTGGATGTGGGGCTGGATGCGGGGCTACGGCAACTTGTATGCCGGGCAACAGCCAAACCGGAACCAATACGGTACCCTAGGTTATTGGTACTTCACCTACTACCCGATAAATGAATCACTTAACATGGCCATGAAGCTACCTGGCAATGCGCATGTTTACCCACAGAACAATACAATAGTATTTACGGGTACTCAAGTGAACCTAGTGGTCATAGCCATGATGAGGGATGATGCTGAACGTATGTTTAACGCCACGGCGCCATCCTATTCCCATGGCGATGTCTTCGTAATATACGGCCTAATAAACCCAACAATAGTAGTATCCGCCGGCGCCATCATTCACATCACATTCATAAACCTTGATGACGATATGTACCACAACTTCGTAATAACCACGGCACCACCACCCTACCCGTACAACGTAATGCCGTATATAGGCATGTATGGTGGCATGGGTCCACAGATGATGCTCTACATGAGGTGGCTACCCCCAGCCAACTATAACTCTGGGTATGCGTATGGTTACCAATACACAGTGTCACTTAACCTACCTGGCACGTACTGGTACATATGCACCTATCCTGGACATGCCGAGGGGGGCATGTACGGTAAATTAATCGTGGTGGGTGGTTAACGTGGTGCCTGTGCTAATACTACCACTGGTAATTGGGGTGTTATTTTGCTGTATGGGTTGGTGGGGTTGGGGATGGGGACCGGGGCTATGGTTTGGGTTTGGGTGGTGGATAATCGGTGCATTAATGTTCCTATTGTTCATAGTGTTAATAATACTCCTCATAATTTGGTTGATTAGAGCCATAAGCCGTGGTTCAGGTTCAAATGCGCATGAACCCCATGGCCCATCGTGCAGCTAACCTTAGGAAGCCACTTGAGTTGATGAATCGTTAAAATTTCTCCTTAACCTAACTATGTTTCTCCCCTTAACCTTAACAACCTCAACGAGCCCCTTCTCCTCAAGCCTACGCACTATCCTCCAGGCCCTAACCTTACTCAACTTGAGGTCCCTCATAACCTGGTACTGGTAAACCTCACCACCGGACTTAATTATGTACTCTAAAACCTCCCTCTCCTGCCTTGGTAGCAACTTAAGCACATCGGGTCCTTTACCTGTAGGCTGTGGGGATGCATTTAGAGTGCTTGAACCACCTATGCCACTGTTTTGCTTAAGTAGTGTGAATGGCAATGCCATTAGTACTAAGCCGATTATCAACAGTGTTAGTGGGAGGATTAACGGGTAGTAGAACATTGAACCACACATCATACCCATACAGTGGTAGTAACCCATGTAACTGACCATTGGTAATGCAATAACCAGTGTAACTAGGGCCACCGCCAACACCACCGCTCCAACAATAACCATAGCTACGCCTAGTGGACTTAACCCACTGCCCACTTAACCTTAATCATTAATTGCCTATAAAAACATTTGGTGCTGATCCCCCGGGTAAAAATCCTCAATTAATAAACTCTTATAAAAACGGCGGCGCCAGCCTCTCATGCCCATAGTTAGCTTCAATGGGAAGAGCCCTAGGTTGGGTAGAGGCGTGTTCATAGCCTCTACGGCGTACGTTATCGGCGATGTTGATGTTGGTGATGAGGTTAGCCTATGGCCATACGCCGTGGTTAGGGGTGATGAGGACCACATTTCAATAGGTAGGTTCAGTAACCTCCAGGACCATGCCGTGGTGCACACGGATAGGGGTATTGAGACTGTTATAGGTGAGGGGGTTACGGTGGGGCATAGGGCAATCATCCACGGGGCTAGGGTGGGTAACTACGTGCTTATTGGGATGGGGGCGATACTCCTCAACAACTCGGAGGTCGGCGAATACTCAATAATCGGCGCCGGCGCAGTGGTTACGGAGGGTACCAGGATACCACCCAGGAGCATTGCGGTTGGGGTGCCCGCCAGGGTGATTAGAAGCGTGACCGATGATGACGTTAAGAGGATTATCGAGAATTACAAGGCCTACCTGGAGCTGGCTAAGGCATACGGCAATGGCTCACTATAAGCCTAACAATCACCCGCCTTAAACAGCGGATAATTAACTCAAGGTCTAATCAGGGTTAGGGGTTGCCGGTTAGCAATGACCTTATGTACCTCTCATAGGCCTTAATGTTCTTGAGCGAGTCCACATAAAGCACCGTGCATTCACCCTCACACCTAATGTACTTTACAATGTCCCTGTACCTACCCTCAACGATGATTAACGCATTGCCAGCCTTTAAACTAACTCTCCTCAGCCTCAGGTTGACCCTGGTTGTTTGGGAGAATGGGTAAACATCACTGAGTTCAATGGGGACTAGGCCGTAGACGCCGTGGTATAGGAATACCCTGACGCCCAGCCTAATGAGCTCACCGGCCACCTGAGTCCTTATGAAGGGTTCATCGTAGTCACCGATGATTACCAGTGCGTTGTTTAAGTCACCCATACCCTCAATAAGCCTACGCAGCCTAAAGCCAGCCCACTGAACCTCGGGTCTCGCTAAGTCTGCTTCGTCGAGGATGTTTAACTGGGCTGCATTAACCTTAAGCCCACTGGCCAGTTTAGACACCAACTTGCTGAAGAGTGGGCTCCTGCTTAACGCAACATACGCCCTGTAGAGTGATGGGTGTTGCCTGGCCTTCTGCGCCACGTAACCCCACAGGTCGTGCTCCCTGATCCTCTGCTTAATCTCGGCTAATTCCCTCGACAGGACCCATAGGTTATGCTGGGCTATTAACCTAACCCTCTCCTCCTTACCCATCTCCAAAAGCTCACCCGCACTTTTACCGCAACCATCAAGTACGTAGCCCCTGTCCAACTCACCCAGCCTAACAGTCCTGCTGCTTAGGATGACCCTGTCATCATTGGCGTAGAGCATGTATGAGGCCGAGTCGAATATGTCTACGCCGAGGGCAACTGCGAGGGGCATTATTAACGGGTGCCCAACACCAAATAGGTGGATGGGCTTACCAGCGGGTACAGTGGACTTGACCGTGAGTATCATCTTCACTATGTTGGTGAAGTTATAGGACTGGAGTAGCGTTGTTGGGCTACCTATGGCATATATGTCGAAGGGCAGCTCTGAGACAACCCTAGCTGAATAGGCCAGTATGTCCCCATACACCCCACCCTGAGTTGGCCCAACAATAAGCATCCTATGCTCCGGGTCCAACTCCCTGAGCATCAGTATTGCCCTTCTAGCCCTCCTAACGGTTTCATTAACCTCAACCTCAACCAGGTCCCTTGGCCTTGGGTAACCCGTGGGTATGTCTAGGATTACCCCTATGTCGCTGCCTATCTCAACCTGATACCTGAGTATTTCATCAGGATTTACGTCGACGTAGCCGTACTGGAGTATTTGATAAGCCCCGGAGTCGGTCATTAGTGGCCCGTCCCAGCCCAACAGTTCATGGATCCCCAAATCCCTGGCTGAATCACCGTAGGTGCCCTTGATTATGTACGCGTTGGTTATGACTTGGCTGAAACCCAAATCCCTAATCCTACTCAACTCAACGTACTGCTTACTTGGGTTTATCACAGGGAATAATGCGGGTGTCTCCACTACCCCATGCCTCGTGTACAATTTACCTATCCTGGCTACCTCATCCTTCTCCACTACTTCAAACATCACCTCCTCCTCGACTGGACGTACTCATCGTAAATCTCCTTAACCCTCCTGGCCATTAAACCAGTCCCCTTAACACCCTCCTCGGTAACGGTCACGTTCTCCCCCACGATTATGGTGTTGGTCTCGTCTATGTACTTAACCATGCCTGGGAAGTACTTCTCAAGTATCTTAGCCAACTCCCTTAGGTCAATGTACTCCTCAATCAATGCAACATCCCTTATAGCCTCAGACCTAATGAGCACCTTAGGGTACCTCTCATTCTTACTACTGACGACGTTCACAAGCACCATGTTTAACCCCTGGTCTATACCAACCAACTGCCCCCTGTACGATGAACCATCCATGAGGTTGACGAGCACCATCCTCCCAAGCATCCCCATGACCTCAGCGTTGAATCGCCTAGCCCCCTCACCAAAGGCCATACTAGTAGTCCTATACAGTGGCCTTTTTAAACTCTAATAGCCTAAACCAGGCGATGTACGAGTATAAGGGCACCTACAGGGTCACGGGGCTAGAGTATGAGCCAAACAACGTGGTTAAACTTAGGCTTGAGGGTGAAGACGGCCTACTGACGATTGAACTACCAGCCGTGGTGAATAGGTTTAGGGAGGGGGATTCCGTGTTGGTTTCCCTATCAAGCAGTAGGGATGAGAATTATAGGGAGAATTGGAGCGTATACATGTGGGGTGTGGTCTACTACTCCGGGGAGGACTACGTTAGGTTATCCATTGGGGGATTCATAATGCACATGGAGGGGGGTGTTGTTAAGAATAGGCCGGGTTTGGGGGAGAAGATTTACATTGGTTTAAGGCAATTAACCAAGTGACCCTTTAACCCAATTAGTCGCCGCCACCTGGGGTACCGCCTGTACCCTCCTCACCCTCCTTCTTCCCCTTCTCACTCCCGCTCTCAATCTTGCTGGCGGCTATTATCTCATCAATCCTGAGTATCATTGAGGCAGCCTCGACAGCCGCCTTGTAGGCCTGAGTCTTAACCACCAATGGCTCCACCACGTTGAGGGATATCATGTCAGCCACCTTGCCGCTGAACGCATCAATACCGTACTTCCACCCATCCTCCCTACTCTCATGCATGTGCCTCAGCTCGGTCAATATGTCCACTGCGTCTAGGCCAGCGTTCTCCGCTAGGGTCTTGGGTACGGCCTCTAGGGCGTTGGCGAAGGCCTCAATGGCGTACTGCTCCCTACCACTGACCTTAGCGGCCAATTGCCTAACAGCCTTAGCAGCCTCAACCTCAGGTGCACCACCGCCGGGCACTATGAACGGGTTCTCTATGGCATCCGATACGACACTTAACGCATCGGTGAGGTTCCTCTCAGCCTCATCAACGAGCCTCTCGAAGCCACCCCTAATCAGTATGCTCACAGCCCTCGGGTTCCTGCACTGCTCAACGAACACCATCTTCTCGTCCCCAACCCTCCTCTCCTCCACAAGCCCGGCGAAGCCTAGGTCATTCTCCGTTAGGTCGTCTATGTTAGTGACGAGCTTCCCTCCAGTGGCCCTAACGAGCTTCTCAATGTCACTCCTCTTAACCCTCCTAACAGCCATAATACCAGCCTTAGCTAAGTAGTACTGGGCTATGTCGTCAATGCCCTTAGTGGTGAAGACTACGTTAACCCCTATTGACTTCAACTTATCCACGTAACCCCTCAGTATGTTCTCCTCCTCGTCTAGGAAGGCCTTGATTTGGGTTGGGTCCTGTATCCTAATCTCAGCGTCTATCTCAGGCTTCTCAACCTCCAGTGGTGCGTCCAGTAGGGCTATCTTGGCGTTGGTTATCTTCTTGGGCATTGCGGCGTGCACAACCTCCTTATCAACCACTATGCCTTGGATTAGCTGGGTGTCCAGTAGGCTACCCCCATGCTTCTTAACCAGTTGAACATTGTCCAGGTCGGCTATCCACTTATCACCCCTCTGCTCCTTAATCATGGACACTGCCCTTGCCGCAAGATCGGCGAATTGATCCTTAACGGTCTCACTTATCTTGCCGTGCATTGACGTTGCGGCTACCTTCTTGAGTACATCTATGTTATCCCTATCAACCGGTATGGCTATCTTTGATAGGTACTGAATTGCGGCGTCCAGCCCCTTCTTAAAGCCCGATATTATGACGGTTGGGTGTATGTTCTTCTCAATGAGCTTCTCGGCCTCATCAAGCAGCGCCCCAGCCAGGACAACGGCGGTGGTTGTGCCGTCCCCAACCTCATCGTCCTGTGTCTTAGCTATCTCAACCAGTAGCTTACCTATTGGGTGTTGGACATCCATCTCGTTTAGAATGGTGGCGCCATCGTTCGTTATAGTTATGTCGCCTAGGCTGTCGATGAGCATCTTATCCATGCCCTTGGGGCCTAGGGTTGTGCGCATAACCTCAGAGACGGCCTTAGCCACCATTATGTTTATCCTGAGCGCCTCCTTGCCGAAGGCCCTCTGGGTCCCTTCCTTAAGCACCAGTACAGGGACACCACCTATCTGCGCTATGTAAGCTTGTTGACTCATAAGCGCCCTTAAAAACCGCTTCTATATAAACCTTTCCCAATGCTAAGCGAGCCCACCCTTAATTAATAAGCATGAGAACGAGACACGCCATTACACGGCCGGTAACCAGGAGTGCTAAAGGCTAAGTTGCATGATGCTCCATTACCTCTATAGATGCATGGGAAGCCATCGGTATCATGGGCTTAACTACATTAGGCAAACGTCTTTAACTTAATTCTATATATTATGTCACATATTTAACTTGAACTATAGAAAGAGGGCAAGGAATTAGGCATGTGGGTAATGCTTAAATATACCCCAACGGTAAACCTACTGTGCACTACTTAGAGGGCCTTGAAAATGTAAGGATTATAAATAGTTTCCTCAGAATATTAAATAAGGATTATACTAAGGATTTCTGGAGCAGTAGTGTTGTTGAGGAGATTAGGCGAATGGCGGTTACGGGAAGGCCCATTAGGATATTTAGGAGGGGTGTTAGGAGGTACAGGGTCCTCGATAGGTTAAGCTTCGATAGGTATGAGGTGACGCTTAACGGTGATGAGACATATGCGGCGGATTTAACCACCAGGATAGGGGGCGTTGAGTTATCAGCCCCAATCTACATAGGTGACATGTCCTTTGGGGCACTCTCCGGTGTACCCAATGTTGTCGTGGCTGAGGTGGCTGATGAACTAAACCTGGTGGCCGGTATAGGTGAGGGTGGGCTACACCCAGAGGTTGGGAGGCATAGGAGGATTTTCATACAGTGGGCCTCGGCCAGGTTCGGGATAGACATTGATGTATTAATGAGGGGGCTCGGCATAGTTATTAAGATTGGGCAGGGGGCTAAGCCTGGGATAGGGGGCCACCTACCTGGAAGCAAGGTAACTAAGCTCATCTCAACGGTTAGGAGAATACCCGTTGGCGTTGATGCCCTCTCACCAGCTCCACACCACGACATATACTCCATTGAGGACCTTAAGCAGAGGATTGATGCCCTAAAGGAGGCGACGGGTAAACCAGTCCTCGTTAAGATAGCGGCAACCAACTACACACCCTACATCGTGGTTGGGATAGCTAGGATGGGGGCTGATGGTGTGATAATAGACGGACACGGCGCTGGGACCGGTGCAGCGCCTCAGGTGGTTAAGGATAACGTGGGCATACCCATTGAGCTTGCCGTGGCGTCGGCGGATAAGATGCTTAGGAGGGAGGGGCTTAGGGACGGTTTCACGGTGATAGCCTCAGGTAGGGTATCGTCAGCCGACGACGCAGCCAAGGTGATTGCCCTCGGCGCCGACGCAGTTGCCCTGGGCACATCCGTGCTTATATCAATGGGGTGCGTCATGGCTAGGACATGCCACACGGGCAATTGCCCAGCAGGCATAACGAGCAAGCTAACCGAGGGGTCGGTGCTGGTTGACCATGAACTGGCCAGGAGGGGTGCATTAAACTACCTGAGGGCGTTCCAGGTGGAACTGGGCTTAATAGTGGATAGGCTTGGCCTAGGCAGTGTGAGGGAGCTCGTGGGGAGGAGGGACCTACTGAGGGGTAGCTGCATCGGCGGTGAGTTGGCTAAAATACTTGACGTCGACGATGAGTGCGACGCAGACCCACCTCCCCTTAAGGCCGGTGGGTCAGTCTGGACGCCGGACTACTCCATATATGCCAGTCAACTGGCTAAGAAGGGTGACGTGGTCATAACCAGCATGGGGAGCACCGGCCCACCTGAGGTTGAGCCGCCTAAGAGGTTGATTGACTGGCTTAGGCTTGATGGTGCTCAAGTCACCAAGCCATCCATAGACCCCTACAGGGAGGACATAGACACGTCAGTCTACCTAGCAGGGGGTAGGTTAACCATGTCAAGCCCAATCATAATTAGGCCACCTAGGGAGTGGGGTGCGGAGCAGTTGGAGAGGGCTAAGTTCGTGGCTCACCTGATGGACATAGCCATAGACCTGTACGGGTTACCTAACCCAACAGGCAAGCATGCATCGAGGGTTATGTGGGATAGGCCGCTTAGGGGCATGGCAGCCCTCGTAACTAACCCAAGCTACCTAGGTGGGAAATTAACCCCCGAAACGGATGCACCGGTGTACGTAAGGCTACCCCCACTCAAAGACCCCATCAGCCACGTCAAGCAGTACCTAAACTTGGTTTCAGGCATAATAATCGATGATGAGTTGGGTGGTGAAACGGACCTAGAGGTCTCCCTGGTCAACGCCGACCTGGAGTTGAGGAGGCTTGGGGTTAGGTATAGGGTCGACGTGATAGCTCACATGTCGGCCTTAAGGAGCTCAGGGGACGTGGTTAAACTAGCCGCCCTAGGGGCTGATGCCGTTGAGGTTAGTTCAATATTAAGTAAGGCTATTGTGCCAGGGGGCTTTGAGGATAAGCTCATAAACATAGTGAATGGGTTGAAGAGGGAGGTGGCTCAACTACTGGGCGCCGCTGGGGTTTACACGTACTACTCAACGGTCGTGGGTAATAGGGAGCTTCTGAGGGCCCTTGACCCAAGGGTTAAGGAACTGCTGAGGGTTAAGGTGGCTGGGGAATGGTGATTGTCAACCACTACCCATCGTCATGCGGAGTCCTAGGCGTAATAAGGGCCAGCGGCAACGCCGAGAGGGTTAAGGGAGACCACGTTGTTGCTGGGATTAGCGCCGTGAGGTATAGGGGGATTGGACTTGGCGCCGGCTACGCTGCCATAAGCCTCAACGGCCATGGTAACTACAGGATCGGCCTATTCGCCGTGAGGGAGCACTACGAGGACGTTGACTCGCTGCTTAGGGATGGACTAGGTGAGGCTGGGGTCAGGGTAATCAACTCCACCGTTAAGGCTAAGGTGGGTGGTGTGGTTGACGTTGAGTATGAGGTAAACGGCACCGGTGATGGCCTCGGCGATTTAATCAACAACATTAATGATAGGCTCTGGGAGATGGGGGGTGTTGGTAGGGTTTACTACTGGGGTAGGCACGTGACCGTGTTTAAGGGGGTTGGGCACCCTGAGGAGGTGGCTAAGGTATACGGCGTCAATGGCCTTGAGGCCGATGCCTGGGTAGCCCACACCAGGTTCCCAACAAACTCACCGGGCTACCTACCCTACTGGTCACACCCATTCGCCATTAACGACATTGCCGTGGTGCACAACGGCGAGTTAAGCTCCTACGGCGTCAATGCAGTCCACCTGGGCTTAACCATGGGGGTTAGGGGGTTTGTGGGTACGGACAGCGAGATAGCCGCCTACATACTTAATTACCTGGTTAAGGTGAATGGGCTTGACATTGAGGATGCTGTTAAGATCATGGTTAACCCATCGCTCAGGGGCATCACTGACCCATTACTAGTTAGGTTACTCAACGAGTACAGGTGGGCCAGGCTTGATGGACCATTCACCCTGGTCATGACCATGCATCACAACGGCGACGTCTACCTAATAGCCCTAGCTGACAGGTTTAAGCTGAGGCCAATTGTAATAGGGTACGATGGGCAGTACTACTACGCAGCCAGTGAGGAGGCTGAGATCAGGGCTATTTCACCCGAAGCCAGGGTTTGGACACTGGCCCCAGGCGGCTACTTCATAGCATCAATTAAGAGGGGTGTTGTATCTTGGGGTAGGCCCGTGGAGCAGGTTGAGGTCTTCTTCCCCCAGAGGCTTTTCCCAAGGCCAATCAATGGTGACGTCGTAGATGCAGGGGGGTTGGGGTATAGGGAGGTTAATGAGGAGATCCTGAGGAGGGTTATGAGGGGTGATAAGGTGGTTAGGGTTGTTAACGTTAATGGGCAGAGGTTCATAGGGGTTAACTTGCCCAGGTACGGGGTTAGGGGTGTTAGGGTTGAGATATACGGCACGCCGGGCAACTCATTGGCAAACCTGAACAATGGGGTTGAGTTCGTCGTCTACGGTAATGTGCAAGATGATGTGGCCGACACGATGCACGACGGTAAGGTTGTGGTCCATGGTGATGCGAGGGATGTGCTAGGGCAAGCCTTCCAGGGTGGGAGGATTTTCGTGAGGGGTAATGCGGGTAATAGGGTTGGGGTTCAGATGAGGGAGTACTCCAACAGGAGGCCCTACATGGTAATAGGCGGTAGGGTTGACGACTACCTGGGCGAGTACATGGCGGGCGGCGTCATAATGGTCCTCGGCATTGATGCGTATAAGCTAGGTAAAAGCGTGGAGTTGACGGGTAGCTACATTGGGAGTGGCATGGTTGGTGGTAGAATATACATCAGGGGCAGGGTTGATTACAGTAAGGTTGGCCTAGCCCCCTCAAGCCATGAGGTTAAGGCCCTGGTGGAGGCCCTTAGGGAGGAGGGTTACCCGGAGGATACCTTCAATGAGTGGTTGAGTAGGGTGCTTCAGGTTAGCCACGTACCAAGGCCAACCATGGACTACAGGGAGCTTACAGAGGATGAGGTTAGGGAGCTGAAGCCAATACTGCTCGACTACGCAAGGGAGTTGGGCATCGATGAGCAGGTTATTGATGATTTAATAGGGGAGAGGTACACGGTGATTAAGCCGGGCGTTAGGGGAATACCCACACCGGTTAATTACGGGTTTGAATAACCCCATAAACATGATGAGGTTGATGCATTTTAACACCCATTGATGGCATCCCCATGGGGTAGTTTAAGCCTTTACCACGGCTATTACGTCAACCTCAACGAGAGCCTTGGGGTCAATCATCCCAGTGACCACTGTTGTCCTAGCCGGCCTGTGAGGGAAGTACTCCTGGAAGAGCCTATTCATGTCACTGAAGTACTTGGCGTCGGCCAGGTAAACAGTGACCTTAACGACATTGCTTAGTGATGAGCCGGCCGCATTAAGTATCTTACCAATCTTCTCCACGGCGTTCCTGAACTGTTCCTCGAAGGTCAAGTCTTTACCTTGAACCGTGCCCAACTGCCCCGAGACGAAGACAAACCCATTAGCCACAACAGCGTGGGAGTAGGGGCCTGCCTTGGGTAAGCCCTCAACGTCAACACCCCTAAACATACCTAACCCCGGGCAATCCCCTTTATAAGTATAGGTACTGTGAAAAACAATACCTACATTAGTAAAGGAACATATACATACCCTATGTAATCAACCACATCATGTATATATGCAAATGTTTAAAACATCTGAATATTAGGATAGGTATGGTTATCAGCAGGGAGGTTATAGGCAGTGAGGTTAATGAAGCCTTTGCGTTAATTAAATTTGAGCATAGGGATGACTGGACCCTGAGGACAAGGTCTATTAATGCCCACTTCAGTAGCGTAACATGGTACCCCATTGTTAACTACGCAAACATAGAGATTGTTAACGTTAAGTGGCTTGAAAGATCCATGGATATACGTGAATACTTCAATGGATTGAGTAAGAAGGGGTTGATTTACGAGGTACCTGTAATCAGGCACATAACCGGTAGGCTATACCTAGTGGGCTTCATGGGTCCATACCAAGGCACGGTTAGGGAGAGGCTAGTAATGAATAACATACTTTACTTCAACTCATTCATAGAAAATGGTCAACAAAACTGGTTAATAATGGCACCAATGGACAAGGTGATGGATTTAAAGGAATCACTTAAAGGAATAGGCAAGGTAACGTACTTTAAGGTACAGCCAGTGAAGAGCACGAGGGATGTACTACTAGTGGTAATGAGAAATAACATGATGTCTAGCTACGTTAGGTTAGCCTTAACAGGCAGTGAGTTAAACACGTTAAGGAGCGTGTGGAAACTAGGTTACTTCAACTTAAACAACAGACCGACGTTAAGCGATGTATCGGTGATGCTTAACAAGAATAAGTCAACAATAGATAGGCAGATAAAATCGGCAATACATAAACTGGTGAATTACGTAGTTAACATTACGTAAGCAAATGCAACAAAGTTGCACATAATGTTTATAAAAACTAAAGGGTTTATCACTCATGTCTAATGGTAATACGTTAAAGCTGAATATGAGTGTTAAGGTGCTGGTGTTAACGGTGATAGTGATACTGGTGGTAATGATTAACGTAGCCTTACCTCAAGCAGCCTCTCAGAAGCCTCAAATAATATGGGCTGATTATGGTTCCCTGGTCCTAACAGGGCCGATATATAACCCATTCTACCCAAACACCCTGGCGGGCGACTCGGTGACCAGCATAATGACCTATGCGCCATTGGCTCTCTATAACCCATATAATAACCAGTTTTACCCTGTTTTGGCTAGGAATTGGACTATTCAGGTGCTTCCTAATGGTAGTGGTATCTTCACCATTTACCTTAGGCCTGGCTTCTACTGGTTCAATGGTTCAGCGGTAATACCATTTACGGCCTGGGATGTTTACGCATACTTCTACATTGAGGATAAGGCCTTCGCTGCCTATGCACCATTCCTACAACCCCAATACGCCGATGAGTCGTTTAATGTGTTGAACAACTACACCCTGCAGATAACATTCCAAACCTGGTCCCCCATAGAGTGGATAATCTTCATTACATCCAGTATACCTACTCCATGGCCTGTTTGGAAACCCGTAGTTGAGGTTCTCCATAAGATGAATTCCACGCAGGCGATGATATACTCCACTAATATAACTAGGTTGAATACGCCGTATTGGGGGATATTCCCGTATTACCTAACGTACATCAGCACCTCTAGCCTTGAAATAACGCTAGAGCCCATGTACTACAATGGTGTGCCGCTATTAGCCAATTGGCTTAAACTATTCCCATTAGCATCCTGGGGTTACTACAACCCTACCTTTGAAGAGCTCTTCACCGGGAGCCAATACATAGCATCCTTAGTGGCCCATAAGGCAACTTGGGCTGGTGGCTCTGCATCGATAAAGCAGGTTGCATTGCTTAATAGCAGTGGGTTTAGCGCATACTTCGCCCCTGACCTATCAGGGTGGGGTATAACGTTTAACCCCCACGTATACCCATTTAACAATGTTGAGTTGAGACAAGCATTATGCATGATATTTAATAGGAGTGAGGTTGCGGCTGCATGGGGCTTAAACTACCCTAATTATTACCCCCAGCCAATAGCGCCTGAGACGGTTGATGTATATCCGTCAAGTGTTAGGCAATTCCTAGTCCCATGCACTTATGACCCCAATAAGGCTGCTCAAATACTGCGGAGTTTAGGATTTAGCAACGTTAGCGGGTATTGGCACCTACCTAATGGATCGGCATTCTCAATTGAGGTCTTGGCGCCAAGCGGCTGGATAGACTGGGATACTATGGCATCTGAGGCCATTACCCAAATGCAAGCCTTCGGTATAGATGCGAAGATGATTGCCCAAGACGCTGGGGCATACTGGGGCACCACGATACCTAATGGTCAATACGTGGCTGCATTAACATGGACCACAGCGTTCACGCCATCATACTACGCTGCCTGGGAGGCCTTAAGCTGGCCTTGGTGGGCCTTTGGTAATGCTATCTCCGCTGATGTACCTGGTAGCGATGTTTGGCCTTTCCAGTGGCCTAATGGTACTTGTACGCCTGTTACGGCTCCTTCATCAATGCACCTACCCAACAGCACCATAGTGTGGTGCATCAACTCAACACTCGGCTACATTAACTTGACTAATTGGCAGAATGCTTTCAATGCAGCAGCACCAGGTAGTGGAAATTACAACCTGGCATTGGATGTAATATTCTCATGGTATCACTACTTCGTCCCCATAGTACCCTTAGCCGCTAAGATCGACCCATTCACATACCTCACACCGATAGCTGATATGGATTGGGTGTACGATTGCCTACCCTATGAAGTACCTTTACTACTCGTCTCAGCCAACTGGTACACTTATGGTGCCGTTATACTGCAGATGTTTGGAGCCATAGCACCCAGGGGCATTGCCCCACCCTTGGCTGAGGTTATTGCTAATGGTTCGCTTTGGACTAATCCTAGCCTTAAGGTTGTTGCTAACTTCCTAGGCTTACCAACACCAGACGTGAAGATCCAGGAGTGTGTTGCCTCATACTTCCACATACCGTACACGCCAGTGACTACTACAACAACTACAACCAC
>OGCG01000215.1_pt1 | contig 39421 bp, 49 predicted proteins | sample 1570061 | NCBI WGS metagenome assembly OGCG01 (sample SAMN06268698, study PRJEB24515) | hot springs metagenome | isolation source: Joseph's Coat, Yellowstone National Park, Washington, USA | place: USA:Joseph's Coat, Yellowstone National Park, Washington, USA
TAAGGCTAAGGTTAAGGCTAAGGTTAAGGCTAAGGTTAAGGCTAAGGCTAAGGTTAAGGCTAAGGTTAAGGCTAAGGCTAAGGTTAAGGCTAAGGTTAAGGCTAAGGCTAAGGCTAAGGTTAAGGGTAAGGGTAAAGCTAAGGGTAAGGGTAAGGGTAAGGGTAAAGCTAAGGCTAAGGGTAAGGGTAAGGGTAAAGCTAAGGGTAAGGGTAAGGGTAAGGGTAAAGCTAAGGGTAAGGGTAAAGCTAAGGGTAAGGGTAAGGGTAAGCTATGGTTTAATGTTAGTTAATATATACTAACCAATAAAATAAGCATAAAAAAAGGGAGCCATCAAGCCCCCTTTAAGAGTATTAAACGGTTTTTAAATGTTTTATATTGTTTCTTTCTATATATTCTTGTATGTCTTCTAATAGTATATAGTCATCATTAATGATAACTATATTATCGTCTTCAATATCAATAAAACTATCAAGCCATTTAGAAAAAACAGTATTTACACTATCTCTGAGCAAATAAGTATTATAATAATCACTAAAAACTACTTGCTCTTTTATCAAATACATATCATAATAATCACTATAGACACAATCCTCTTCTAAAACATAATCGTAGTCATCTATATCTATATTATAAACACGGCGACTATCGTTTTCTAATACTCTGTCATCGTAAAAAGTAGAATACACAGAATCATCATAATAGATATAAGACTCATAAACCTCACTATAGTAAGCATCGTCCTCGCTTATGTATTGACCGTAATAATCACTATAAACCAATCCATTACACCCCCCACAACGGAGACCATCTCCGTCTATCCATCTCAGCTCACTACTATTAACGATACAACCACAATTAGGACACTCTAAATCATAAGAAAAATCCTCGTGCTCTAAATTTTCAGAGATTAATACCTCATCATTATTAACATAAACTCCTATAGCATCCTCTAATCTATCAGGAGACCCATCGTAAAAATCCTCCTCGCTGTTAAAAAAGAATTTATACAACGATTTAAATTTATAACCGTATGGATTGAATACTACGAGCCCCTCATAATACTCATCCACTAAAAGCCATATACGAGTTAAAGCTTTAGCATTTTTATAAATAATCGTATAAAAACTATTAGCTTGTTTTAAAGCTTCTAAGTAGTCTCTTCTACCATTAATATAACACGACCCTCTGTCATCTTTAAAATCATAATTATATTTAATAGCATTAGGCTCGTATAAAACAACTGTATAGATATTAAACGCTTCATTTATGGCTTTTAAACAGGCTTCAAAAAATCTATCAAAGCCTTTTAAAGAAGCGTCCACATTCTTTTTATACCATTTTTTAGTATCCCCTTTTAGAGACCTATCTCCTTGTGCTAACACTTTATTATCTAAATAACTCTCATACCAATTTTGTAAAATGTTTAGATAATCCCATAACTTATTAGGATTGTCAAAAAAACCACTTAAGTAATCCTCTGCATGGCTTTTAAATTTTGACCTGTTTATTTCAAACTTCATACTATAAACTAAATAAACCGTGACATTAGGTATTAAAAAGTCAAGCCCTTCAATGGCTTTAAGTCCGTTGTTATTCCTTAAACTTCTTAATATAGCATCACTTAATTTTATCATGACACACCTCCTTACTTTAAAACTTCAAAAATTGAATTATTGTAAAGCCACTCAAAAGCTTCTTTCTGTGTTAAAAACACTTGGTAAGAATAATAAGAGCTAAACGATGGTATAGAAGCCCCAATATTATTTATCACTATTTCATTAAAGCCTTGTTTATTGTCAAACGCACAAAGCTTTTCATAATAGATAATGTAATATGCCTCTCGTGTAGTAGTGTCCTCCAAATAACACCACTCAACTCTAAGAAGCCCTAACTCCTTAGACCACCCTAAAAATAAATCGTCTCTGACGAAGTTAACCATAACAACCTCCTTTTTGCTAAAGGTATTTTTAAAAGCCCCTTTAGCTGGCTTTAATTGATTATTAATATAACCTATTATTTTAGACTATACAATGATTTTTGTCATGTTTTAAGCTTTGTCAATATGATTTAAAACATAATAAAGGGGTTTTTTATCGTGTTTTATGATGTAAAGCATAAAAAAGCATTTGTTTAAAAACTTAGCTTTTATGCACGCTAAAAACATTGAGAGACAAGGTTTTTATGCACTTTTTATGCACTTTTTATGCACTTTTTATGCATGCATAAAAAGTGCATAAAATTGTAAGTAATTGAAAAATCTTAGATTTTTTAATTTTTTTATGCATTTATGCAAAATTTAGGAAAATGGGGTTTTTTGTTTTTTTTTTTTGTTTTTTTATGATATACATCATATATATATATATATAAAAACTATTAAAAAATTTAAATTTATATTATTTGCATAAAAAAAATATAGCCCCTAATTGCCATCTCTTCATTCTCTCCCAACGCTCCGACGGCATTTTTCAAACAAAAAATGCATAAAGAGAACTGCATAAAAAAGTGCTTTTTTGCATAAAAAACTGCATAAAAACTGCATAAAAAATGCGAAGGATATTGTCTTTCAACGATTTTAAAATAATAATTAAACTAATAATTAAACAGTATTTGATAATTTAAAGCATAATTTAAATTATTATTATGCATTTAAGAATGATTTTTATCAGTTTTTATGCATTTGAAGGCGTTTTTATGCATGATTTTTGTCAGTTTTTATGCATTTAAGAATGATTTTTATCAGTTTTTATGCATTTGAAGGCGTTTTTATGCATGATTTTTGTCAGTTTTATGTTAATATAATAGTAATTATATTAACAATTACCCTTTTGTGCGTGGAAGAAATCCTAAATTTTAGCGTGGAAGAAATCCTAAATTTTAGCGTGGAAGAAATCCTAAATTTTAGCGTGGAAGAAATCCTAAATTTTAGCGTGGAAGAAATCCTAAATTTTAGCGTGGAAGAAATCCTAAATTTTAGCGTGGAAGAAATCCTAAATTTTAGCGTGAGCGTTATATAAATTTAGGTAGCGGTTTTTTAAACAATTTTTAAACGGCTTGAGACTGTGATGGTTGAATTTTTAAACAGTATTGATTTATTGATTGCGTGAGTTTGGTGAAAAATTGAAAATTGCCACAGCGCCCCCGAACTCTTGCTAAGGGTATATCCAATTTTCAAACTTCCTTAGGGAGCCCATAAAATTTCTAAGGGAGCCCAAAACCTTGACAAATGCATAAACCCATGCTATATTAAAATGCAATTATGGAATATCAAAAGCCTGTTAATTTTTTCTCCTACATGGGAGGCAAGCACCTTTTGGCTAAAACAATTGTTAAACTTATTCCACAGCATAAAAGATATGTAGAGCCGTTTGGAGGTTCTGGTAAAGTTTTGTTTGCAAAGGCACCAAGCGAGATTGAAGTAATAAACGATGCAGATAAGAAAATCGCTAATCTCTTCTATTGCGTAGCCTTTCATTTTGACGAGTTTTGGCATAAAGCAAAGTGGCTTCTACATTCAAGAGAGATTTTGAAAGTGTTTGAAACACAAATAATACCATCACCGCCCGCTGTGTTAGGTGATGTAAATCATGCTATAGCTACTTATTATGCATTAAAAAGTTGCTTTAGTGGAAAGGGTGGGTTTGCATACGAGATAAAAAACTCCAGTGAGTCAAAAATGGTGACAAAAGGCGTCTTAACTTTAAGAGCTATTCGCAAACGACTTAAGTATGTCATTATAGAAGCTAAAGACTTTGAAGATTTAATGCGAAGATGGGATACAGAAGAAACTTTCTTTTATTGCGACCCTCCCTACTTTGGAGCTGAACATTATTATGACATTCCATTTACTAAACGAGACCATGAAAGGCTTTTAAGCCTTTTAAAACAAACAAAAGGCAAGTGGATACTGTCTGGATATCATAATGAACTATACGCTACCGCTCTCAAAGGTTATCCCTACATTGAGAAACAAATCTCTAAATCTTCTTACGGTGTGACTCAATCCAGTAAAAACAAAACAAGACCTTTAGCAACAGAAGTGTTATGGTTTAACTTTGACCCAGATAAAGAAACATTAAAAGAATTAAAGCTTGAACTTGTGATATAATATCCTTATGCAAATTAAAGACTTTGCTTCTCCATTAGATTTTAGCCACGCTTGGCTTTGTGGCTTGGGAGCTCGTGTTTGTTATTCAAAAAAGAGTTTAGAAGAGCTTTTACACGAACCGAAGATTACGGACAAAGAATTTTTAGACAGACTTTGCTCTTACAAACACTTCTCCGTATTCTCACATGCGTTTGTATATAAGCATGTAGGCTCTCCAATTGCTAAAGCATTGGCTTCAAAGTATTTTAAAACTTATTGGAACGAGCAAACACCAGACATAATAGGCTTTAGCTTAAGGCATTATTTGGAAGATTTGTCCGAACAAGAACGAGAAAAAGCGATAGAACAAATCGCATCAATAACTGATAAACCATCAATTGTAGCTTCTATAGAAAATGTCACGCTTTTACATAAATTAACAGACTATTACGGTTATGCAGTTTTTTACATAACCGATGTATCAAGAGTTTTAACACATCAATTAGTAAGACATACTTCTTTAAACTTTTCTCAACGCTCACAAAGGTATGTGTTGCAGTTTCCACGCAATAAAAACGCACCAAGACCTGAAATGATGATAATTCCACCTTCTATTAAAGCTAACGCACATGCGTTAGAGATTTTCTTAAAAGCTGTAAAACAGGCTGAAGATGTGTATATAGAGCTTATAAACATGGGAATACCGTCTGAAGATGCTCGCTTCATACTTCCGCATGGGCAGAAAACTACTATTGTTGTTTCAGGAACGCTTTCACACATAAAAGACTTTATTATTAAACGCAAAATTGACTTTGCTCAGTGGGAAATTAGAGACATTGCATTTAAAATGGCAGCTTTACTTGACAATTTTTAGAGTTTGTGCTATATTTTTTAATTATGGCTAAGAAAAAAGCAGGTAAAGATTGGATACAAGGAGCTGTTAAGCACCCAGGAGCCTTTACTGAGTGGTGCGAAAAGCAAGGTTTTAACGGCGTGACGCAAGAGTGTATTGAAAAAGGTAAAAAATCTTCTAATGAAACTACGAGAAGAAGAGCCGTTTTAGCTGAAACCTTTAAAAAAATGGGTAAAAAGCGTAAGGAAGAGGATAAAAAGAAGAAAAATTAATTGTAAGGAGGTTTAGATGGCGTGTAATTCTCACATTTACAGGCTGGATAATGTCCAATTTCCACAAGTTGTGGAACTTTACAACAAAGCTAAAGCCAATTATTGGGTGCCTGAAGAATATCCTTTAGACAAAGACAAGCATCAATTTTACAATGATTTAACAGAGATTGAAAGACACTACCTTTTATACACACTTGGCTTTTTCTCATCTGCGGAAGGCTGGGTGGGACAAAACATTATTGAGATTTCTAAACAATTTTTTAACACTGAGATAAGAATGTTTTTAGGCTATCAATTAATGGAAGAGATGAAGCATATTGATACATTTCGTTATATCATTGATGGGCTTGGGCTGAAGGCGAAAGACATTTATGATATGCATCAAAATATACCTGAAATTAAAGCAAAAGCAGAATTTGAGCTTAAGGCTACAAAAGAGTTATGCATGGCTCAATCAGAGGATAAATTGATTGAAGATTTGTTCGTTTATTATGCAATATTGGAAGGAGTATTCTTTTTTAGCGGTTTTATTACTCCTTTAGCATTTGGTAGGCGTAATTTACTGTCAAATGTGGCTTCGCTGGTGAGATGGATACTTAAAGATGAGACAAGGCATTTAGCGTTTGGCATCCATCTTTTAACTTCTATCCTTAAAACTTATGATTCTCCAAAGATTAAGAATAGATTTAATCAATTGATGCGAGATGCTGTAGATATTGAAATAGCTTATGCCAAAGTAGCTATGCCTGAACAGATTGTAGGGCTTTCGTTTGAGACCTATTCGCAGTATGTAAAGTATTTAGCTGATAGAAGAATGCGTTCATTAGGATTTGAGCCAATTTACAATGTGAAAAATCCTATGAAGTGGATTACAACGCAAACTGATTTGCCAGATTTGACTAACTTTTTTGAAGCGAAGGTAGATTATTAATGAGATTGACTGAAACTATAAGCGTATTTTTGACTGAAGAAATGGCTGATATGTTGTATTCTATAGCCTATATGTATAAAAAACCAGTTTCTAAATTGGTTAGAGAGTTGATTGAAGATTATTTATTAAACACAATACCTAATTCTGAAGAGTCAAAATATGAGCGATATCAGGTTCCGATTTATACAGAACGTATTAGAGTTGGTTTAACTCCTGACCTTAAAAAAGCTTTGTTCCAACGGGCAAGAGAAGAAAAAACAGAAATGTCTAAATTGATTAGAGATATTATAAAAGAATATTTAAAAACTTTAGAGTTGAATATACCACTGATTAAGGTAAGCCAAACTTTCTAATAATATCTTTTGCTTTAGCTTCTACATCATTGCCAGCTACTATTAAGTCTGGGGTAATTAATTCTATCTCATTTTCGTGATTGTCTACTAACACACCGTTTAATCTTTTAGCTCGTTCTTCTTTTGGGCAGTATATCATTATAATATGAAAACCGTGTTTTCTAAGCTCTATCTCTTCAAATTTAAAGCGTAAATCGTCTAAAACAATGTTTTCATTGCTTTTTAGTTGGTTTTCTACTTGCTTAACCCAATAATAAAGGTCAAGTGTTTTGATTGCTTCCGCTATGGCTATAAGACTGTATCGTTCGGTTTCAGTTAAAGGTTTTTCATATTTAAGTTCAGGGAATAATTTTTTGGCTAAATCTTTAACGGTTTTGGCAAATGAAATATGTTTAAAATCGTAATGCTCTATAAAATATTTAGCAAGTGTGGTCTTACCGCTTCCAGCGTATCCGCACAATGCAAGTTTCATGTAAAAAATATAACACAAATTCTTGACAATTTCAATAGTTTGTGTTATATTTAATCACATGAGGGATAAAGTATGAGTTTAAATTATACCCAAGCACCGTTTCAGCCTACTAATCCTTATCCAAATCAAGTTACTACTGAGTTAGATTTAGCTAACCAAAATTTTACTACATTGGCTAATATTTTTGTAAATAACGACCCGACTACTTTACAACTTACTTTTAACGCTTTGCCTCCTGGCATACGCAACGGCTATGCAAATCCTATCAATCTCACTTCTGCAACCGCTGATTATATGCTACAGCCAGGGGAAGTAGCGTATATAAGCTTTACAAGTGCTACAAGTGTCCAGTTAAATATTGCAACAACGAACGGGACTTATTATGAGATGGATTTAGTTTTATCAAATAATTCTGGAACAAGTGCAGTCGGAGCTCCTATTTATTTAATACAAAATAACACTACTTATTCAAACGCTTTTCGTTTTGTAGAAGTTTATTACAACATAAATACAAATAGTCCTCAGGGTTATTCTCAAACGTATAGTGCGTTTAGAATAAGTTGGGCTGTTTCTTCTATAAAAGCTTATATAACCAACTTTACTACAAATAAAAATATAAATACGTTTTATAACGAAACTGGCTATTCTACCGCCCCTGATGTATCTATAGCTTCTTGCTTGTGGCTTGACACCACCACATCTTGGACTTTACTTGGAACAATTACTTTTCCGCAAGCATCATCAGGCTATATTTTAGTGAGGAGGTTAGCATAATGAAAGTATGGGCTTATTTAAACAGTAATGGTGTTTTATGTTGTGCGTTAAATCAATCTTCTGTGCCAGCGGGCGTAAATGCTACAGAGCTTGACGTAAACTCTCCTGATGATGTAGTGTATGAGTCTGGAACTATACGACCAAAAACACAAGCAGAGTTATTAGCTGCCGTGCAACAACAAGCATTGCAACAACTTTCACAATCTACACTGTCTTATATTTCTCACTACTACCCAGATTGGAAACAACGCTCGGATATATCAGATTTAGCAAATGGTGAAGCTTATTTAACCTACGCTGGGATTAATATCACACAGATAAGACAAATTATCACTCAACAAATACTGTCTGGAGCTTCCTATACTCAAGCTTTATCAACACTAAATCAAACATTTAACAGCAACACTAATCCAACAATAGGATATTGGTTAGAGCAGTTATTAAAGGTTGGATATAGACAAGACTTTGTTTTTAAAGTAAAACAACAATACTACTCAATCAGCCAACAACTAAGCTCAGCAACAGCTTTACCGTTGCCATCTTACACAATTAGTGTTCCACCTCCGAATGTGCCATGAAGCTCACTACTCCGTTAATAATCAGGCTTGAGCCTAATGGTAGGAAATGGAAAGTAGCTGAGCCATTTTCGGCTTATACTGATATTTCAGAAGAAAGGGAGTGGATACATGTTCCAGTTGACTTTGAAACAGATTTTGCTTCTATACCTAAAGTGTTTATTCCATTATTACAATGGAAAGACAAATTCAATAAAGCGGCAGTAGTACATGATTATCTTTATTATACAAAACGCTATCCCAGACACATAGCAGACAAAATATTTTTAGAGCTTCAAATAGCGTTAGGTGTAGAAAAATGGAAAGCTTATATTTTTTATTATGTAGTGCGTTTATTAGGCTGGACACATTGGAATAAACGATGATGAACTTTTTAAGCTTAGGGGCTTTATTTAGATTAGGCGTTGCAATTGTTTTATTACTTGCTTTTGGTTTTGATATTTACGCTATACATCATATCAAAGTTTTAAATCAGACTATAGCATTGCAAAATCAACAAATTAAACAAGAGCAAGAATACATCAAATATTATGCAAATTTATACACTAAAATGAAACATGATTGTCAATTAAGTAAAAAACAAATTATTAAACACTATTCAATCTTGCTTAAAGAAGCTACTACACCTATTCCGCAAATTCAAATACCAAAAGAGCATAATCAATGTAAAGCATTAAAGGAGATGGTAAATGAGGCTGCTTCTTATTTTAGCAAGTAGTTTATTATTTGTTAGTTGTGCTATGGAGCCTAAGAGAGCTATGCTTCCACCGATTACTAAAGAAGTAATTGTCAAATGTCCTATACCGACTATTCCACATACTAAAAAACCAATTATTAAACAACAAGAACCAATTACAGTTAAGCTTCAAAAGATGCTAAATTACATGTTTAAGCTTCAAAGAGAGAATAAATTATTAAGAGAAGTTTTGGAAATTTGCAAAGGAGGTAATAAATGAAGTTTAGAAGTGTTTTAACAAAATATTGGCTGGATATAGCTTTGGCTGTAATCTTTGGTTTTATTGCGTTTGATACAGCTTTAGACCATGGGGCATGGGCTTTTGCTTTTGCAAGAAAAATTGCATTGGCAAGCTTGGGGCTTGTTTATTATTACATTACAAGACTTATAAAACTTGGTAATATTGAATGGAGAGACCCGTATGATAAGATTTATTCTATTGTTCTTCTTTTGTATGTCGCAATTGTGTTCAGCTTGGGTTAATCCTCGCTGTGTAAAGCTTGAAAAACCTATTGAGAAAGCGGCTAAGCAAATTATATCACCAAAGTTTCCCTGGTGGTACAATGTGGCTCTCGCTCAACAAGAGTCTAATTGCAGATGGATTACAAGTAGTGATGGGTGGGGTTCAATCGGTTATTTTCAATTAACACCTGCCGATGAAGATTGGTTAATCAGACCTTTATTTCCGCATTGGCAAGACCGTTGGAGCATGGACGCTTTTTATGGTTTTGCTTATGTGTTAAAAACCTTACTACATTCTACACCAGAGCATAAGCTTTGGATTGCCTATCAACGTTATAACGGCGGGAATTGGGTTATCTGGGAGTGTAAAGGTGCAGGTTCATATCAGTGGAAGGGTTGTTATGACTATTGTAAAGAGCACATCGGACAGCCAGGTCATCGGGGTTATGTTTGCGTGTGGAGAAGATGGGGAAGATGTGTAGAGTATAGAAGTGCTTGTGATATCAATTACCTTTACTCCCTTCATATTTTTGAATGGGGACAGCAGTATAAACCAATGTGTGCTGTTGATTATATAAGTTTTTGGTAAGATGATGAGCTGGTGTTTTTGTTGACAAAGTGTTGAAATGATGTTATCTTATTATTATGGAATTTAATATCACTACAATAAATGGCGAGTATATAGTATCTAAAGAAGATTTAGAAGCTTTTGCAATCACTGTTTATTCCGAACTTCAAGCAGTATCTCAATTAAAAAGAGATAAAGTTATGGAGTATGTGGCTGAGCTGAATGGCAACTCCATTGTTCCTGACCCTGATAATGCTTCTGGCAGTTGGCGAACAAATCTTAAATCTTCTATTTTTTTTCAAAAAACAATTTTTGCCTATCTTTATCTTCGTGCCTTGTTGCAAAAATCTACAGATGCTTTACTGACATTTAAGAGCAATACTTATACTTATCTTCCATCTGCGTATAGAAAAATCTTCAATTTGGGTGTTTATAAAACTAAATTGTTTGACAAATTAGATAGAGCTTTGTGGTATGGTATTTTGTCAGGCGAACTTACTTTATTGCTTGATGCTGATTATGTAGTGGATGAGTGGGACGATGTAGAGTTTGAAGTGATTGGCAAAGCTCTTAACCCCCTTAATTATTACAAATCTGCAGATGGGCAATTTTACGCTTATGATACATTTCAGCCAATAGAAGTAGTGAAAGGTTTGTCTACGCTTTGGAAAAATCCACCAGAGAAGTTAGAGCCTTACAATCTTACTACAAACAAAGACATTACTGATTACCTAATCACTTCCATAAAAGACAAAGCCACTTACGGAAAGATTACCTATATTTTTGGAAGATATGTATCACCAAATTTTGATATAATATCATTACCGCTTAAATTAACGCTTTATAATGATAAATACCTTGTTGATGTAGAAACAATAACGCATATTGACAAACGCCTTCCAATTATATCTGTGCCGTTTTATAGTGATGACATGCAATTATCTTATGTTGATTTAATATGGGATTATTACAAAGAAGATAGCAGATTTTTACGAGCTATCATAGATAGAGCCATTTTAGCCACTACGATGGGCTTTGAGATAAATGTATCCGCATTAGATAAAGAACAAGATGTATTTACTGTTAAACCCTTTGCGGTGATAAGAACTGTATCAGATGAACCCGCTATTAAACCGTTCTCTATGGCTACGTTTGACCCAAATGTTTTACCTGTTAGACAGTTAATTGTGCAAGAAAGCCAAAATATCTCAGCTATTACTGAGTTTTTGATGGGGCTCCCTACCTCAAAAGGCAGACCAACGGCTAAGGAAGTTGCCATTAAAACGCAAATGAGTCAACAAATTATCTCTACCATTATAAACCGTATTGAAGACCAATTTATTAGCTCAGTAGCCAGAAAGTTATTGACTTTAATGTTCCAATACCATCTTTCAGAGATTTTAAACTCTTCATTATTGACTGAAACCGAGCTTAAAGAAATTAATGGAATTATTAATAAAGCGCTGCTGGAAGATAAAGAACCATATTATTATCTGGTTAAAGAACTTTATAAAGGAACAGAAATAAAGGTAGAAGGTATGAGTGGTGTTATTAAACAAAAAGATGAAGTAGAAAACATCATGAATATGGTGGAGATGGCTACACAGTTAGGCTTAACCCCATTCTTAAACATGCCAGAAATTTTTAAGAAACTGTTTAAAGCCTTACAGCTTGATAGCGATTTAGTAAGAATACCCCCACCAGAAGAGCTTAAGGCTATGGCTCAAGTGCAACAAGCTCAAACACAAATAGAGCCAGAAATTTACTCTTCTATTCTTCAACAAATGATGCAGTCTCCAGAGGTAATGGCTCATGTAGCTGGTAAGCCGCAAGCTTTAAGTCAGTATGTAGATATGTTAGCTCAAGCTAAGGCTCAACAAATTATGCAACAGCAACAACAAGGAGCGGGAAATGATTGATGCGTTATTGTTTGCAAACATTGTAGCATTGGTGATTAATAGCATCTTGCTTTTAGGTGTTATGGTTGAACTGCTTAATCTTAAAAAGCAAGTTGCTATTAAGTTTAAAGTGTTGATAGAGTTAGAAAAAAGTATAGACAAGCTTAATGAAGCAGTTAAAACAGTGATGAAAAGCCAGATAGAAAGATTAAAACCACAAGAAAAGCCAAAAGTAATCCCTTTCGTTACACAAGATTTGGAGAAACTTAAGGAGGGTTTAGATGCTTCTTGATGGTGAGTTTATATCACTGCAAGAAGCTTTGACAAACGAAGTAGACAAGCCACGTTTTATAATGTATGACGGGCAAATCATAGGAAAGAAAATAAAAAATGAAGTGTTTTTTGACTATTGGAATAACGAAAATCTAACTAAACTTATTAAGTTTTATTTAAAAAAGTGTCATTCTGTCCCAATTGAAGATACATATAATCCAAATAGACAGGCTTTCGTGACTATCAAAGGTCAAAAAATTTACTTTTGTAATGACTTCGTAACATATAAAGGGCAAATCCACCCTACATTATTTAGCAAGCAATACACTTCAGACTTTACAGATTTAAGTATTGCACATAATTTATTATTAGTTATGGAAGGTAAAAGAACTACTGAGTATTTAGACCAAATTTATAGAGATATAGAGGAGCAATACAAATGAATAAAGCATTGGTAATAGGAACAGGAATAGAATTTAGCCATGTGCAAGCATTGGCAGAAAAAGGTGTGGAAGTATATTATTACACGGATTTTATATCTACGATGCCAACGTTTGACGATTTTTCAACAGGTATAGGATTTGAAAATATTAAAAAAGTGCATGACCCATTCTTGTATATAGACAAAGTGGATATTATTTGTAATTTTGATGTGTTAAATGGTGATTTGTTTGATTTCTTAGCGAGAAAAGGTTATAAAGTGTTTGGTGGTGGTGTTGCCACAGATTTAGAATTAAATCGTAAGAATTTAAAAAATGCTTTAAAAGTTATAGGCATTCCTACACCACCTTATAAAGTTGTGAAAGGATACGATAATATACCTGTTCCCTCTGTTGTAAAATTGTCAATCTTTCGTGGCTCAATGGAAACTTTTATATTGAAAAATGAGACTCAAAAGAAAAATCTTAAAACGAAACTTCAATTGGAATTTGGAGCATTCTTAGATAGAATGGAGTTTATAGTTGAAGATATTTTAAGTTTAAGTAAAGATTGGGTAGAAACTGGAATTGATGCATTCTTTGATTGGCGAACAGGTGGGTTTATCTTTCCAATGCTGGTAGGGGTGGAGTATAAAAAAGGCGTTTATATTGGTAAAGTAGTTCATTCATTAGCAGAAGTGCCTAAAGGACTGCAAGATACAATTATAAGATTAGGAGATTTATTAAACAAAACCAAATATAGAGGCATGCTTTCTACTGAAGAATTTGTTAATCCTGAAACTGGTCAGCATTACTTTTTAGACTTAACAGTAAGAGGGGCATATCCTTTATCGCTTGGATATCGTTATGCTATAGAAAATTACAAAGATGTGATATTTAATAGCGATGCTCCTAAGTATAGAGGTAAGTATTATGTTAGTGTTCCATTTGTTGTTGAAGAAACTAAAAATATGTTTGTAAATATTAAGTTTCCTGATAAAGACAAGCGATTTAATTTTGAAAGCTTAATGAAAGTTGGTAGAGAATACTATATACCAAAGGCTGAAGCTCCAATGGAAGGTATAGTGTGTGAAGTGTTTGATAAATTAGATTTTACACAAATGAAAGGTGTAATGAGTAATCTAATTAATAAAATAGAAGCTTACTCGCTCAATGATGAATTAGAGCAGTTGGAGGACTGCTATAATGAATTTGTTAAAGCAATCGGATAGAAAAAACTTGTTAGATTTAATAGATGAATTTAAAAATATAGAATTTGACAGGGATAAACTGTCTAAATATGCTAAAGGTAATCAAATACAATCATTAGCGATGGCTCAAGCTTTGGTTAGAGAAACATTGCTACAAATAGAGATTTTGTTAAATGATGATACGCTCTATTCTAAAGTAAAAAATCCTGTTAGAACTAAAGGTGAGCTCATATCAACTAAGAAAGATTTAATCCAAACTTTAGTCCAAATAAGCAATGCTTATGAAAAAGTAAAACCACCTGAAGAACAAGCTTCTAAACCTATAATACACATTGACATCAAAACGCAAAACGCTACTGTAGAGCTCCCTGTGGAGGATTTGGACTAATGAATGTCAATACAATTATAACAGCTCAATCGTTTATAAATTATGTAGAAAGTGCTAATAAATGCGATAATACGGCATGGGCTTATAAGTTTAATAATTCTTGGAATGAGTGTTGGTATTGGGGCGGTTATAATGTAGTAAGTAATGTAGCTAAAAATTATGTTTTTGATATCAATTATTTATCAGCGGCCACAAAGTTAAGTTTTCCTATTCCTGTTAAGAGTTATCAACCACAACTCTTTAGCTCTTATATCGCTAATAGTACTGTTCGTCCAGTTAATAATACACAAGGTTACATTGTAGGGCAAAAATTTACTGTTGCTAACTCTTTAACAAACGCTGTATTAACTTTTATTGCTGACTCAAATATTAAACTTTCTATACCCTATGCAGTTTCTTATTACGGACAAACTTGGATTGGTAATTTAGGTAAAGCAATTATAAAACTTGTGCCAATTGTAAATGCTAACAGGTATATAAGCAAAACTTATAAAGCTATAATTAAGTTTTATACTTCGCAAGCTACAATAAATAGAACGGTGTTACCTGTAATTAAAGCTGTATTTAAAGGTAATTCAACTGTGTTTGCAGATAGATATTTAATTTGCACTGCTAAAATGATTAGTAAAGGCAGTATTTATATCCAACCTAATTGTAGCGTTTCGTGGTGGATTAGGAAGATGTATACATGGGAGGATTGTCAAACTTGGAGCTAAACCTTTTAAAAACCCCTTTACCTTATATAAGTGGTGATTTTGTAGAACTTAATGAGAGTGCTAATATAATTTTTCCACAAGTTTTAAACTCTACTACAGCTGTTTATTCCTTAAACGGCGTAAGTTTTTATGATGGATATGAGATAAATAATAAGATTTATTACGCATATAACCAATCAGGTACAGACCAAGTTTTATATTCATTAAGCACTGTTTATCAAACACCAAACTTTGCTGGTTTTTGTGTTTTTGGCACTAATTACTTTACTTTTTATAATAGCAATTCGTGTTTAGTAATTAACACAACTAATAATGCCTCAAATACTGTTTCTATTCAAATAGATGGTGCTACTCAAAACATTGTAAAAGCTTATCAAATTACACCGCAATTATTCGCATTAGTGACTACCAATCCTACAACTGTTTATATTATGGGTTTAGACAGTGTAGGAGCTATAGCCAATGCCAGTCCGAGCTCTACAGTTTCTTTAACTGCTTATTCTTATGCTACATTTTCTAATCCAACGGTTAAGATAGATTTAGTAAATGTAAATAATCTTAAATTTACATTAGAGTATGGTTATCCTCCGATTAATGTTTTATATCTCATAGGCGATGATTATACAGTGGTGTTAAAGCTTGATATTAGAGACTTAATTTATTTGCAAACCGTAGAAAGTTTCAACTACCGCTTTACACCATTCCAACAATACGAAAAAGCTGGTTTAAAATTTATGAGAGAAACACACTCTTTTTATGTGTTTTATAACACACTTTGGAGTAGTTTTGTCTATATTACAAAAGATTTTAAAAATATGTATTTAGGCGAGAATACGATTTATATAACTCCAAATTTGTGTTTAAATATTACTAACAATACATTTTATCAATTTACAGACATTTTACAAAACGATACAATAGTTATACCTTCTATGCATAATATTTCTTTCAGAGTTGATACACCGCTTACTCTATTATCGCAATTGTTTATAGACATTCCAGAAACTCAAATTGGTAACTCTTCAACAATAGCCACATTCAATATTGAGACACGATATCAAAATCAGTATAATAATTTTAGCTATAATATACTTTACAACTATCCTACATATAGACTTGGCGTTAGAGGAAGTAGTTTTGTTTTAGGCTTGAGCTCTTCATTAGGCATGAGAATAACTAATATGGTGCTATCATGATAAAGATTATAAAAGGCGGACAAGGTAAAAAAGCAGTTGTTAATCAAGGTGTAGTGCTTTCTATAAGCTCTACAAACTCTGTTTCTGGAACAGTAATTAATTCTCAAACAGAGCTTGACTTGTCTAATGTTTTGTGTATAATTGTATTAACGGAGGTAAATGATTATGTCAACAACTTTGACACAAGGGTTCGCTAATTTAATAGCCCCAAGTTTTACAGCGTGTCAAGTAGCTTTAATAATGCAAAACGGGACAGAGTGTAGCGGTGGGGGATATGTCAGGCAAACTTTCGGAAATGTAAGCACTTCATCAGATACGGCTAACGCTTATATATCAAACGATTCACAGATAATTTATTCACAGGCTACGGCTGATATAGCTTCTATGACTAATCCAGTAGCGTTTGTTTCGTTGTATAATTCTTCTACACTGATTGCGACTGTGGCATTACCAGAAGCAAAGCCGTATTTAAATGGAGACCAATTTATTATTCCAATTGGTGGTTTAACAATAGCTATTCCATTAAGCGTATCTTAAGGTGATGCATGGGAATAATATTAACTGACAAACAAGCGGAGATTTATAATTCTTTCTTTTATGATGATAATGTAAGGTGGGTATTATCCGTAGGTGGTAAAGGTTCGGCTAAAACTACGGTTTCGGTAGTTATTTTATTAACGCTATTTTTTGATGAGAAGTATAAAAATTCTAAAATTCTAATTGCTCGTGAAAGTTTAAGAGACTTAAAAAACACACTTGTATCAGAGTTTAAAAAACGGTGTGCTGAGATTGGAGCACATGAAGATGAAGTATTTAAGGTAAAAGATGACTTGCAGTATATAGAAAATCTTATAACAGGCACTAAAATTTATTATTTGTCGCTATCTGATAAAAATCAGCAATACCGCTCAGTTTTGTCATATGAGTTTAATGTGGTTATAATAGATGAGTTAGACCGTATTAGCGAAGAAGCATTTGACGAAGTTAGTCAAAGAATGAGATTAGTGCATAAATTTAATAAAGGCTTGCTTAACCTTAACCCAGTGCCAGAGACACATTGGATATATAGGAAGTTTATAAAAGATGGCTATCCACAAACTAAAATTGTCAAATCATCTTCCTATGACAATTTTATCAAAGTTAAACTTCCAAGCAGGCAGTTTAAAGAAAAAGCTCAGCCGTATTATTATGATGAAAAAGAGTATTTTGTCATAGACAATATCCGCTACGAAATTGTTGGAAAAGATGGTGATTTTTATGTAGCTAAACGCTACAATTTGGCTCATTCCTTCTATGTAGAAATGGAGCATCGCAATTACGCTTTTAAACGGGTTATGCTTCTTGGAGAATGGGGAAGTGCGTATATTGACGATGGGCTTTACACCTCTACATTTACAGAAGATAATGTGTTTAAAAGCGTAATATTGCCGAAAGATTTACAGTTTCAATACCGTGTGTATGGAGGCGTAGATTTTGGTTTTAGAAGACCTGCATTTGTTTTAATAGCTGAAGATGAATGGGGGCGGTATATTGTCATTGATGAATTGCTTGGCGAAAACATATCTTCAGTCCAGTTTATAGATTATCTTCGCAAACGCTTAAGAGAAAAATGGAAGCTTGATGCATTGGAGATAGAATGGTATGGAGATATTGCAGGAAGGCAAAAATCTCAAAGCGATGGTGTATCAATTATTAATAGGATTAGGCAAGATTACAACATTGATATTAAAACAAATAAAGTGCCGATTATGGATAGTGTAGGGCTAATTAGAGAATTGTTAGAAACAGATGTGAGAGGGCAAAAAGCATTGCAAGTGTCTCCAGAAGCTCCTATCACAATGGCAGGCTTTCTTGGAGAGTTTAAAATGGACGATTTAGGCAAGCCTATAAAAGATGGTTATTATGACCACATTCATGATGCCCTGCGTTATGTATTGTGGGGTGTGGCAAAAGGTAGAAGGTTTAGCAAGTTTAAAGTAGTAGCTCCTGAATGTTGAAAAAAGACTTGACAAGATTGAGACTTAGTATTAAATTATTGAAAGGAGGTAAGTATGGACGAAGAACTTCAGAAGCTTTTAGATGAGCTTCAAAAATTGACTGAAGGGCAAGTAGAACAGCCTAAACAAGAACAGGTTAGCCAAAGCCAACCACAACCACCGCCACAGTCTAACAACGCTCAATCACAGACTACTAACAATGTAGAAAACCAAGTTAAAGCTTGGAAAGAAATTGGTATTGTAAGATTTACTGCTAAATATGGAAATCTTCCTAAATTTAGCCAAATCTTGCAAATGGTTATACCGAAAGCAGACCAAAAGGTGTTAAAAGACGCTCAAACAAATAGCGTTAAATCTGAATACTTTGACTATTTGGAAGAAGCTTATAATGAAACAATTAAGGAAATAGCTTCATTTACTAAAGAGTTATTTTCCCGCCCCGTTAATCAATCTCAACCAAATCAAAAACCATCAGAGCCAGAATATAGCATGCAACAATATTACAACGATTATAAACGCATGCTTGAAGATATGACAGCAAAAGAGATAGCTACTATTGAGTTTAGAGATGGCATAATGGAAGATGGCAAAGTTAGAAGCGTTGGAATACCAAGAGCTTCTATAGACCAACCAATTAATTTAAGAGTTAATTAATTTTAGGAGGTAATAAATTATGGCAATATTTTGGGATGCAGTAGTTCCTGATGGAAGCACAGGTTTCAGCTCTTCATATTTCATGTATACTGGGACAACCGCCCCTATAACAAGAGCTGAAATGTCTAAGGAAATAATGAAGAAAGCCGCACCTGAAACTACCTTTAGAAAGTATGTAAGTAAGGTGACGGATTTCGGACAAAATAAAGCCAACTACCTAATCATACCAAAGAGAAACACTGGCTATACGGACATTCTTTGGACTGATAATTTAAGCGAGTTTCAAGCATTGCCAACACAAAATATGTCATGGCATACCATAGACATATCCGTAAATGAAAGAGGTATGCAAATTCCATTTACTTTAAGGGCAAAGATATTTACTAACTTTGACATCGTGGCTGAAATAAGAGAGCAAGTATCCGATGCTATGGTGGCTTCTGTAGAGCATGACTTACTCATGAATGCATTTGGCTATATTGATGTGTTGGGCTTAAACACAACTTCTGGCTTGCAAGTTTATACTCAATCAACAGTATTACCATCGGCTACATTTGCTACCAATACAGCCAATTATAGTGTGACTAACGTTACTACTACTTCTACCACTTTTGCTCCAATGTCTATGACAACGATATTATCTTTTGCTCAAGCACTTGAAAATCTATATACTCCATCATATAACGGACAAGGCTACGGTCAATATCTAATAATCCTTAACAGACAAGCTCAAAATGAGTTAATGCAAGACCCAATCTTTTATAATGCAGTGACAAGATTTCAAGATAGAGAAAGACTGTATGCGGGATACATAGGCACATTTTACGGACAAGAGTTTGTGCTTGATAAAGGTAAATGGATAGATAAATTCTTTTTACCAGCCGCTAATTTAACTGGTAAAGCAGTGGCTATGTTTTTGGCTAAAGATAGCGTAAAAGAAGCTATAGTAATGCCAGAGCAAGTGCTACCAATGGAAACAGCCGATTTCGGAAGGTTCATGAGTATAGGTATAGACACTTATAGAGGTGAAATGCCAATCTGGTTTAGCGTAGAAGGTCAGCCTGCTGGTGGAATACTTATAACGGCTTAATTATTATGACTAATCAAGATTTTATAAACTTTGTCATAGGGGATAAAAAACTCCCCTATGACGATAACTTGCTTAATCTATTGTGGAATTACTTTACTATAGCTATACAAACATTAGAAACAAGAATTGACTTTGACTATATGAATAAAGCAGCAATGCTTACAGTATTAGCAGGGAATAATACTGTAAATATTACTGACAATGTAAAGTATATTAAATCTGTTTATAACACAACTACAAACAGCGAAGTTTATGGTGCTCCAACAACGAAAGATTTTTATCTTATGTTAGCCAACTCTACATTATCCACCACTAATCCAAACACACTATTTACACTTACGATGGAGCAAGGTTTAAGCTACTATTATGACAACGCAACAAACACTTTAAACTTTAGTATGCCATTGCCACAAGCTACAACATTTGTGGTAGATTACTACTTCTATACTTACAACAATCCTACATATATGTCTCAAACGGGTTCTCACCCTATACTAACTCAAAACTTTGAATTATTAAACACAACTATGGCTGTCCTTATTGAGCGTTATTACACTCCTAATATTCAAATTGACGTTCAACTTCAACAATATTTTGAAACGATGGAGCGAGCCAGACAAGAACAAAGTAAGTATAGTAAGGCAATGATAGTTATTGACTATCCAAGATATTGAGAGGTGATTTATGGCTGATATTCAAACAGTTATAACAGGCAACGTTCAACAAGCACAGAATATATTAAATAATCTATTAAATCAAACATGGAATTATTCTACTGCTTTACAAGGAGATAACTTACAATTTTTTAATCAAGCTCAAAATATAATAAACAGTTTTCCAAATATTATAGAGCAGTTGTATAATAAAATCATATATGGCACACCTGCTAATTTACCAAACGCATCCCCTCAACAACCATTTATCGTAGGACCTAACTTTCCTCCACCTTTTAACCAACCATTTTCAGGATTGGATAGTAGTCCAATAAATTATTTAGGCACACCTCAACTTCAGCCTCATGTAGGATTTGGAGCTTTTAACGGATATTTTCAGAATGGAACAGTAGCTATTCCTTCAACAGGAGGATTAACCTTTAGACCATTTAGTCCACCTGTGCAAATTCAATCAGGTGTAGCTCAACCTAACAATATAGAAGGTAATTTCGCTAATACAGAAGCTACAGTGTCTAATATTTATAATGAGTTGGCTAATACTGTAGGACAAAATTTTAATAATCTTTATCAAAATGTAGAGCAGCAAATAGAAAATCAATGGGCTAAATCTGCTGATACACTTTCAGCTTTAGGAATGTATAACACACCAGCTACACAACAAACGCAAGCAGATATAACAACTAATTTATATGGTAAAATAGCTCAAGAAGAAACAAACGCTTTAAATCAAGTTGCAGGACACGAAGCACAAACTTTAGCAGGATTAAACATTAGTAATATGAACACTTTAAACCAATTAGCCCAATCAGAGTTAGGCACTCTCACAAACTATTATCAAAACTTACCAACTCAAGACCAAAAACTCGCAGCTTGGAATGTCCAACAAGACCCTAATTTAACTAACTTTCAAATGCAAATGGATATTGCTAAACTTTTAAACGGTTTAAATGTCGGAGCTTTGCCACAACAAAGTGAGCTCAGTCAATTCGCCCAAGAAGCCCCAGGCATCATAGGAGCACTTGGGGGATTGATGAATATGGGGATGGGGTTATTCGGTATGGCTACAGGAAACCCGTTAGGAGCGTTTATGGGATTTACAGGTGGTCTAAGCCCGTGGCTTAATATGGCAGGAAACGCTTTAGGCTCACTTTGGAGTGGTGTAGAAAATGTAGGAAGTGATATAGCTTCTGGCATAGGAAGTATAGCAAGTGATATAGGCTCTGGAATAAGTAGTGTTATAAGCGGAATAGGTAGTTTATTTTAAGGAGGATAAAACATGGCAGTAGCTTATTTAGGTGGACCTGCAGTTTGGGAACAACAAGCAATGTATAGCAATAACCCATTTTTAAACGCTATTCAAGACTTAATGCCATTGATGAACTTATTTACTAACTACATGCAATATAAACCGTTTATAGACCAATACTCAAATACTTCGTTATCAGACTTAGCTCCAATTATTAAACAATATTTACCTGATGTGGTAAGTAAAGACGGAAAGATAGACTATAAAAAATTGCAGACATATTTAACCGATAGTAAAGACCCTATGAAACAACAAATCGCATCTCAAGTGTTAGATATAGCACGCACACGATATCAATTTGCTAATGCTCCATTCCAATGGCAAATGCAAGCTTTAAACAATCCTACACTTGCTACAATATTAAACGGGCAACAACTTTTGACAAAATCTATAAACACTATGCAGAATGTTAAAAAACTGAATGATTGGATTGATAAATCTAACTTACCGCCATCAATAAAAGGCTTTCTACACCAGTATGCACCTAAATTTGTAAATAATCCATATACACTTTCTTACTTAATACATTATCTTTACCCTTCTCAATCTACCACTCAGAAAACTAAATCTACTCCTTCCATTCTGCAGCCGTTAAATCAACCTAATACTTCCATTCTTCAGCCGTTAACCGAGACTGCCCCTAACACTAAACCCAAAACTACACCTAAACCTAAAAAACAGGCTGACCCATTAGAATTAGACACTTATCAAACATTAGGAGCGTGATATGAATAATTTAGGATTGCCACCATTAGCAACCCTGTTAGCTGAAGGGGGAAACCCTCGTGTTGAAGATGCATCTTATCAAGAGCCAACCTCTAAACCTACACCTCCATCAAATCCCCCCCCTACCCATAGTACTCAATCTCAACCTCTAATGAGCTTTTTAATTAACTCTTCAAAAGCGATAATGCAAAAAGCTCAAGAGGAAGGACAAATTTACAATCAACTTCAGCAAAATTATATGCAAGTGTCTAATCAATACCAAAACCAACTTACACAATTACTACCTTCTATTGCAATGCTTCTTGCTAAAACTCCTTTATCCTCTATGACTGATGACGATTTACCACACCAGATAGAACAACTTTATACAACTGTCCCATTCCAGGTAGCAGTAGAGAATACAAACAAATTAATAAAAGGTTATTACATCGCAAAAATGAACGGTATAAATACACAACAATTAGACACAATGGACTTAATGCAAGTAGCGGACAATCCTGCTTTTGCTCGTTCTACTGACGAAAATCTTGCAGAATTTTTAGGACGACTTGGGGCTATCATTCAACTGAAGATGCAGACGGCTTTAAGAGAAGCAGGTATGGTAAAAGATATGTATGCTGAAAAGTTAAAAGAAATGCAAATGAACGCTACTATAATGCATAACATCGCAACGGCGTTAGTCGGCATGGCACGAGTAGGAGAAGAACAACGCTATCATGATTTAGAAGCAACCTACTTACAAGGAAAATTAGGAATAGATAGTGTCGGTCAACAATTGCGTAATGAGTATTTAAATATCTTAGCTCAAAAAGATGAAGCTGAAAGTGAGCATTGGACAAATGAAGATAACTACCATATCTTACAAATGTTTGAAAAAGAACAAAACAAAAATAATGCAGGACCGCTATCTCCACTCCCTACTAAATAGGAGGTTTAAATGGGTTTATTAAACGCAATAGAAAATGTAGCAAAGAAAGTAACTCCAAAAATAGAAGAAGGGTTAGCTCCAATTCTACCGATAGAAATGACATTAGGCAATACATTAGCACATGCAGAAGGTAAAACACCTACAGCCCACAACCAAGCAAAAGCATTCTTACAGTCAGGTGTCGGTCATTGGTTCTTGTCTACGCCTAAAATTGCAACAGAGCTGGCAGATAAGGTATATTCAACAATAACAGGTAAAGACCCACATCTCCTTGTAAAAACAAATGATATGGTTAAACAACTTATAGGCACAAAACTATACACTAATCTTCCAACCACTGATGAAGTTTATAACCACCCTGAACGAGCATTGAATACAGCCTTAACTAATAATGATGCACACGCTATTAACACCATTCTACAACTTGCTTCAAAAAATCCACAAACTTATCACAGAGCAATAGTATATTTAACTAACCATACTATAAATGATTTTATAGCAGTCAATAGCGGTAAAGCTGATACAAAAACACAAAGTTTATTAGCAAATGAATATAATATCCTTAACCAGTTAGCGGTTTCAAATCAACTGCCTGAAAATTTACGGCAACCGATTTTAGAGAGATTAAAAGCTATGCAAGACCCTATTTACCATACTGCTATACAATCTATATCTCATTATCAAACAATTAATAAAGCAATTGATATTATAAATGGCGTTGGTTTAGCTGCATCTATTTTTGGTGGAATAGGGGGTAAAATTGCTGATGAAGGTTTAGCGTTTGCAGTCAGCAAACTTTTAGAAACGGGCGGAGCTGTAATGATGGGGACGGGCACACTTGTAGACGCTCATTATAACGCTAAACCATTATCACATGTTTTATCTCCAGTCAATATAGGAATTTTTGGAGACGTAATAAGAGGGATAAAAGAATTACCAGAAACATTGCAAACAGAAAAAGCACTTAAAGCCTTAAAAGACCCAAACTTTAATATAACAGACTGGGTTACAAACTTTTATAACCCAAAGACAAACCAAGCAGATTTAGATAAGTTAAATGCAGCTTTACGAACCGTAAGCAAGACAGATGAAGCTAATTTTACCTGGCATGAAAACTTTATAAAAAATTTAAATAAAGTTATAGGAGATAAATTAGGAGCTATTCTGGACGGTGTATTATCCGATTATAAAAAAGAGCAGATGTTAGTAAAAGATGCTAAATCATTTATAGAAGGTTTTTATAAATCCGATGTAGTTAAAGACTTTTATAAACCTTATATTAAAGCTGACGGAAGTGTGAAGATAGACGATGCAAATGAAGTAGAAGAACGCTTACTGCAAGAAGCAAAGAACCACCCTGAAATTGCTAACTTTGTGAAAATGGTCAGGCAAACCCGTTTCGTATCCGCATTCAGGCAGGCTATAGATTACGGTAATAAAGATATTCAAGTATTTATACATGATTTAGGAAATGAAGAAGAACCAGTTAAACACTTCCTTTATCAATCTACACAGTCTTTAGAAAGTATGATAAACGAGTTAGAACCATATTGGGAAAAAGGTAATAATGTTGTAGTTAAATACATGAATAAAGAAGGTAATTTAATATCTCGCACAATCAAAGCAACTTACCACCCTACATATGACGAATTTAGAATTGTAAGAGGTGTATGGAGAGTATTAGACCATGATGGGGAATGGAAGGACATTGAAGACGATATAAATATCCCAGTCCATAGGATAGGAGATATTAAAGGAGCAGTAGAAGATGTATTAAGAAGTAAATATCAAAATGTAGATTTATCTAAATCAACCATCAATGAAATATTAAAACCAGCAAGCAATATATTCCCTTACAAACTTAACAGGATAGCAGATAGATTAGTTAGATTACAAACCAGATTAGAGAAAAAAGCTTTTGCCGAGTTTAACAAACATGCAGATATTCTCAATGATTTAAAAGATACCGCAATTAAGATTAACTTCTTAACCGAAGACGAAGCAAAACAAATAGAAGACCCAAGAGATTTATTCCAATTACTGAAACAGCGTATTAAGAATGCCAGAAAGGACAGCCTACGCAGAATAGAGCCAATAAAAGAAGGTATCCAGCGAGTAAAAAATAGGTTAGAAGATACAGCAGACTATCTTCACTCCCATAGTAATTACGAAAACTTATTAAACAAATTTGAAAACAAATTAAACAAAGTAGAACAAACCTACTGGGGTATATTTAAAAACCAAAAAGAAGAAAAAATGTATAGAGACTTTGTAGAGCAAGCCAGAAATTTAGGCATTCTCCCAACGCATAAATCAGTAGAAGATTACCTTAAACAGCCTTCGGTAGAAGTGTTAGAACAGGCTAAGAATAACTTAGCTAAACTTTATGACGAATATATAGACACTACTAAAGACATGAAAAATTACGCTGAAAAAGTATTAGTAGATGAAACAAACTCATTGACAAAACTTATTAAACTTAAACCAATCACTGACACAGAAAACTTTTCTCACATGCAAAAATTAATTAACAAACTCTTCATATCCAATAAAGACTACTTACGCAGTGAAGAGGGTTTAATGACAGCCATTGGTAAAGAAGGTAGTCATATCAGAGAAATTGCCGAGACAATACAAAAATTAGCTAAAACATCTGCATCAGACATGAGAAGAGAAGGCTCAGGCTTTGCTAAAGTGTTTAACAGTTATGAAGACTTCGCTGATTACGGGACATTAAAATACCTGTCTCCAATCTTAAGCAACTTTAAGAGTATGAACTTCCTAAGCAAACTTAATGATGACTTAGAAGAAGCTGAAAAAAAAGGTGGATTAAACGAGACCCAAAAAGTGATAAAAAACTTTATTAAAATGGTGCTTTATAAAGACCCGAACGATGTTGGAAAAGCTCAAAGGCTGTTAGGCTCTTTAATGACAGCCTTAAGCGTGCCAATAAGTTTATCACTTTCTATAACAGGATTTAAAAACGCTCATATCTTATTCCCAAGCTTAGATATTGCAAAGATGGGAGAAGTAGATACAGCATGGCTAAAAGAATATAAAAAGTTTATTTACGGACAGGGTATATACAAAATCAATGCTTTCAATCCTCTAACTTCATTCCCTTATGCTGTATTAAAAGGACATATTCTTTCTAATCTTAAAGATGACAATATCTTTAACAATGTTATAAAAGATTATGCTAAATATGTAGGATTGGATAATGAAACTGGTATAAACATGTTAAAAGAAATATATAAAGATGATAGAGAAAAATTTGCTGAAACATTATCCGAAATAGCAACAGGCTCAGACCCTAAATCACTGCTTCCAGTTTTTGTAAAATATTCTAAAATTGGAGAAACAGGAATGCCGTGGTATAGATATATCACCGCTCCGTTTTCAATAGGGGTGGAAACCTATAAACGATGGGGAAATCTGCCAGATTATATAGAAGAACATGGAATAGGAAAAGCTATTGCTAAACCATTAGCATTAGGTTTATTTACTACTGCATTATTAGGCACACAGTCTTCTATGATTGTAGGACCAGCTCAAACAGCTTATAATTTCCTTCAAAGTGGGGTTAGCGTTTTCGCTCCATTTTTTGGTATAAATCATGAACTTTTACCTCAGGAAAGTATAGTATCACTTATTGGTGGAGAAATAGGGCATGAGTTTAATATTAACTTACTTGACCCAGAAGAAAAGACTAATTTTTACACAAAATTTGGCACATCATTTTTACGTATGATAGCCGCAGCAACAGGCACACATTTAGATACTACTACAGCTGGAAAATGGCTTGCTACAGGTTTAAACATCTTTACTAATTTAGGCTCCGTGGATGCATTATCGCCTTCAGCAGGGTCATACGCCGCAAATATCCCTGTTCCAGCATTATCATTGATAAAAAACATCATGAGACCTATCATTCTTGATAAAACAGAAAGTCAAAAATATTTAGATGTAGCTACCGAAGTTGCTCGTTCTATGCCAGCAATAAATAATTTGTATAAAGATATTGTAGGGCAAACAGTAGCTACACATATGGGAACGAAAGGTCATACAAACATATATGAACCTTCTGTGGCACAACAACTTTTAACCCCACATGCACAAGGTTTTATAGGTTTACTCCACACAATCGGCTTCATCGCTCTAAGTGGATTTGATGGGGTGTTAAACAGTAATGAAGCAAATAAAGTGGTAAGGTTAATACAATATGAAATCAACCCAAATAAATACACTTCACCTGTCCATGATGCTGATATCCCTTATAATCCAATATTAAACGGCAGAGATTATACTATCGGACTAAAACCTTTACCAGATTTAATAGGAACTTTAAACTCATTAACCCCAGCCCAAAAACAATTAGTAGTAAAACGCTTCTACAATGTCCTAAACACTAACATAGCAAAGATGAATAAACTTTTTGAAAAACCCACATTAACTCCGCACGAAGAAAAAGAATTACTCCAAAGATATACATCACTCCAAAATATGGCTATTGCTTTAATTAACACGCATAGTATAGACAATGAACTCGGCACCGAGTTAAGACAAATCTATAATGAAGCCTACCAAGCCTTGCAAAAACGTCATATCAATGTAAATTATAATGAGATGCTTAGGGAAAAACGGAAGCTTAAACCATGATAAAACAGATAACTTTAAGCGATATAATAGCGATTGTAGATATCCTCTTAAGCTTTCTTCTACTCCCGTTAGCTAAATTAATTTTTGATTTAAAACTAACTTTAGAACGTGATAAAGTATTAATAGAGCGTATTATAGAAGACATAGAAGAGTTAAAAGACGAATTAAAGGAGGTTAAAAATGACTCTAAAACGAGTAGAAATTGATTACGGCAACTACAAATTAATTAAATTTGTGGAAGTGTCAGATACGGAGGTAAAACAAAACGATGAAAAAGCTAAAGAAGTGGAAAGACAAGAGATTGGAAAAGCCAGTAATAAAACGAAGCAAAAAAATTAGATATCGTTAACCCATTCTAAAACACTACATCGGCTTTTTCCATCTCCGTTTCTCACTTCAAAGACATATACGGTAAAGCCTTTACTAAGCCAAGCTATAAACTTGGCTTGGTGATAGCTTAAACGGTTATTATTCAATTTGACTTCTACGAAGCTTGGTTTAAGTTTTTCGTCATACGGAGCTTTATAACTCACTACAATAAAGTCTGGAAAACCTTTTAATATCGGAGTATAAAGCTTTACCGCTTCATTGAATACATAAGTTTTCAGAAATGGATAAACATCTTTTTCTTTTTCAAACATTTTATTAATTTCAATCTCTATAACTTTTCTCATCATCGCCTCCATCTTCAACTATTACTTCAACCTTTTTTAAATCAACTTTGCCAAATTTTGTTTGAAAACAAGTCGGGCAAACATCAATTACAAATAAATCTTTATTCTTTTGAATAGTAAGGAATATTATTTGATATTCTAAACATATGCCTCCGCAAATATCACATTGATATAGAGTCATATATCCTCCTTAGCTTTTAGCTATAGATAAAATTATATCTGGTTTCTCAACCTTCAAGTCAAACTTTTCTATATCCAATTTAGCATTTTGACAAATATCCTGCCATGCTAACTCCATCTCCGATTGTAAAAAATCTGCCACATCTTCAGCTTCCACTTTATCACATTCAATTATTATCTCATCATGAATAAGATTAGCAATCTGCAAAGAAGGAGTTTTACGCTTTAAGTTTATTATTGTCTGTTTCAAAAGCTCTGCTCCGCTTCCCTGTATCTGAATATTCAACGCTTCATTAAAGCTATCAGTCCTATACGGTCTTCCTAAAATTGTCTTGTCTTCATACACGTTTTTGGCATACAAAACATCTTTAACTCTTTGATGCTTTTTAGCTATGGTAGGATAAGTAGCGAGCCATTTACGTTTTATCGCTTCACCTTCGTGTTCGGATAGCCTAATGCCTGTGTTAGTATAAACATAATTGGCAAATGCCTTACCGCTCATACCATACAGCAAACCGAAGTTAGCCGATTTTGCTATTTGCCGCTCTGGTTTACTAACATCGGTCATACTTTTACTGTATATTACCGAAGCAGTGTATTTGTGTAAATCTATATCATTGACAAATGCATCTATCATACTTTTTTCTTGCCAAATCAAACTTGCTAAGCGTAGCTCAATCTGTGGAAAATCCGCCACTACATAGACCTTACCTTCATCTTCCGTAAAGCCAAAGACAGACCTAAGCTCTCTGGGGATTTGCTGGATATTCTCGGAGCTACAAGTCATACGCCCAGACTTTGCTCCTACTACATTAAACTTTCCATACACTCTATCAGTATTAAACTTGTCTATGAAGTTTAGAAGCTTACTAATTTTTCTGTATTCATATATCTGTTTAGCCAACTCATCACCTTGATAAACTAAATCTAAAAGCGTTTCTTTATCGGCTTTGGGTGTGCTTAAGACTTGTGCTACTTGTTGAGGTGATAAAGGATTAAAAGGAAAGTTAAACGATTTAAGCTTAGCTGTTAACTCTTGTTTCTTGTTAAATAAAGCCTGTTTATTTACCTTTAAACCAACTCTGTGAATGTCAAGCATCATTTTAGACACAAATAAATCTTGCCTATAAACTCTATTGGTTTTGAAAAAATTAGGGTGTTGGGTTAAGATGGCATGATATAGTTTAGGAAGATAATATACATCTGAAGCCGCATACTCTAACTGTGCTTGACTAATGAATAAACCTCCAAAGCCTTGTTTTTGCATAGCCTTTTTATCAATTTTGATATCAAGTTTCAATATTGAATTTAAGACATCATATAAACCATAATTTTCAAGCCAGTAATATACAATCTTACTGGCTAAGTATAAATCATCATAAAAATATTGCTTTTTTACATCTTCAAACCTTGCCCCTAACACTTCTAAATCGTATTGAAGATTATATCCTACAATGTAGTTAAACGATTTGAGATAGTCCAAAACGGTTTCTGGGGAACTTCGTTTTACATCAATGATAAACACATGCTCTAAACCTTCTTGGTATAACTGAAGCAAAACAAGACTGCCGTATAATGTAGTAGTCTCAGTATCTACATAAAGCGTTTTATCTCTTGGTAAGTCTGGTAAAGTATTGATTAGTTTGTATTTCATAACCGCCTCCTTAAAAATCTATATCTGGCTCTTTTTCTGTCTCTTTTACCTCCTTGCTCTCTGCAAACTCTGGCAAGCCTCCGTGAGCAAAGAAGTTGCAAATAGATTGATAAACTTTCAAATCATACTTCCTATGTAGCAATTGTTTATACACTAATACGAAGTCTTGCCATTCACTAACTTTGCACATGCCTTTATTATGTTTAAGCCTATCTAAATCCTCTTCTTTGTAAAGCGGGTCTAAGATTGCAGTTTTGACAAAGCCAAAGTTTCGGCTTTTATAAAGCTTACCAAACACAAGATTAAAAAGTCTTTTCTCATTTGAGTCTAATGCTTGAAGTGTAATAGCAGCTGTGTTTAAGGCTTTTGTCAATAAGTAAGCCTGAAACTGCTTTTTATTTTGCATAGCTTCTACAAACTTGTTAGAAGCTTCTATACAAATGTCTTCAAATGTAGTATTGGTAATAACTAAATCTTTTATCAAATCTGATTTATTCAACAAATAAGCAGCAATAAGCTCAATATTTTCTTCTATCGCTTTATCAGACATTCCCAAATCCTGATAGAAAAATTTAAACGCCATAAAGGATAATGTGATATGTGTAAAATGCTCTTCATAAAGCGTGTCAATAAAATGGCTAAACTTGTCTCTGACGAATTTATTCATTTTTACATATTCTTTATTTAAATCGCTTCTCTGAAATGCCGATAAGTGTTTAACAATAAAGCCGTAATTTTTATTGAGCGTTGGGAAGATAACGCTATCTATCTCATGCCATATGTCTTTCAAATGCTCTTCTCGTTTCAATAAAAGCGTAAATACTCTTCTAATCAAGCCGTTAAACTCATTAAAGGCTTTTTCTAATGTAAAATTATTAGGCTCACCTGTTAAAACAATTGGCACAGTAATTGGTGGGGCTGTCTTATAGGCATCGGCTTTAATTGAAGCGTTAGCCATGTGATACAACAATGACCGCATCTTTTCATAATCATTGCCTTTGCTAACTACTTCATCTATAAAGATTGGTGTTTTAATGATGCCAAACTGATTTTTAACTCTCGCTTCAGTTATGGAACTGAAGCTAAACTCTTTTGGCTTGCCAAATAAAGCCAATGCCATTAAAGTTCGCTTGGTTTTACCAATACGGCTTTCACCTCTAATGGCAACGATTGGTGTAAGAGCAAAGCCAAACTCTTCTCTAAACCAGTCAAGTAGAAAATGTGATAAGAAAAAGCCAATCAAATAAAGTATGAGTGGCTCTTTCAACTCAAATAAACGAATATACGCCTGCTTCCATTCTTCATGACTGCCTTTAGTAGCTGGCAAGTAATCTATCAAAACGCTTTCATCTCTGGCAAAATAGCCATATAAAACGCTATAAAGCTCTGGCTCTGAAACATTCTCATTCCCAATCATAACATCCCAAGCTTGTTGATAAGCTCGTTTTCTATAACCTACAAAATCAATCTCAATCATTGTTTTAGGGTCTGATTGGAGAATGTAAAGATATTCTTCTATCAATTTTCTAAATTTTTGCTTATTCTTAATAGGAATAATATTTGCAATATGTGATAAATCAATCTCGGCATTTGAGCGATTGTCTTTTTCAATGATGTAGTATTTATTATTTGTCAAAACTTTCATGTAATCTTCAATAGCAACGGGCATTACTTTTCTAATTAGTTTTGTAATTTTAAAAGCCTTTGACACTTCTATCTTACGCTCTATCGGGTCTCCGTTTTCTTGCTCTACTCTTTCAATTGCATACCATTTATCGCCTTCCATAATGAAGCCAAGAATTTCAATTTTAAATTTGTTAGCATCTCTAAACGGATGGGAAAAAATCACACCTTCAGCAGACTTTCTAAACACAAGGCATTTTTCACACACTCCTTTCATATAGAGCTTCCTACATGAAGGGAGTATGAGAGTGCCTTCTTGTTTTGTCGCAAAGTTAAGAACGGATTTAAACATATCTACAATGGCTTTATAGTTTGGAGTGCCTTTACGCCAAAGCAAAGACTTACTCACAAAATCTTTTTCTACTTCATCATTATTGTCTGATAAAACATAACGCACAGCATAAAGCCAAGCCATCATAAACCATTGATTGTAATCATGAGTCTCCCATGAATTGTCAAGGATTTGTATTGATTGACATTGGTTAAATACATCTTCAAACTCTGTAAATGTAGGGGTTATGTATGTGTATTCCGTATTTTCTTTATCAATATGAAGCTCGGCTAAAATATCTTGGGTATAAGTAGCTGGATTGATTATATAAGCTGGGAGCTCAGCGCATATGATACGGGTCATAGCCCCGATGCCATCTATTTTATCAATCCATAGAGCTTGATTTTTTACTCTTATACTATCCAAAATAGCTACAAACTTATCAATCAATGCCTCATCTTCTTTTTCAATCCATTCATCAGAAATCCAAAAGGCATGCCAGCCTTTATAAGTCTTATGAATGACATTTGGCTTTAACTCACCAAATATCTCAAGCTTTATAAGAAGCTCATCAACAGACATAGATTTATCAGTATCAAGCCGAGCAATAACCTTTGTGCTTAGAAAATTCTGCCTTGACGCTGTACCATCATAAAGCCCTAAGGTAAAGCGAATATGACGGTAATCATCTGCGTTGAGATGGTCTATTACATTTAAAAGATTTTGAGCTGCAACTCCAAAGGTGTCTGCCCAGCGTTTGTATGTTCTCTCATTGCTATCAAAATAGATAGCAGACCCATTAAATTTGTATGTAGATAAGTCTGCTTCTACACCGCCTAATATACCAACTTTATTTTCTTTTGATAATAGACCAATACTATACAAAAACGAAGAAAACTTAACCTCTTCCATACTAACCTCCAAAGTTATTTTATTTTAGCAAATTTACAGTGCTTTTTATAATGACAATTATTGCAAACATTATTAAACAATCCTATAGGTGGAAAGTTATTAGCATATACGCTTGCTTTAACATTATCAATAATCTCATTTAACTCTTCTTTAGCTATCGGTTCAATCTGCTTCACTTCCACATGCGTTGGTGTTATGTAATGAAGGTAATAAGCATCTACATTATGAGCTAAGTGATAAATAGAGAGTTGAAGCGTATATTTAACATTGTCTTTAATTTGCCCCCGAGTTGTTTTAAAATCAATGATGTGATATTTCTTACCTTCTTTAATAACCAAATCCACATAACCCCGTAGCGTAAAGTCTTCATCAAGCTTGAGCTCAAAATATTGTTCAGCTTCAACTGGCTCAAGCGTGACAGCTACAGGAGTATAAACATCTAAATAATGCTTCGCTTCACTAATACAATCTTCCAATTGTAATGCGTTCATATGAGCGTATTCTTCTAAAGCAATCTTTAGAAAATCTGAAGGAGTGGTTAGCGTGTCTTTGTCTTTCATTTTCTCTGTAAAATAAAGCTCTAATGCCCTATGCACTAATTTACCTGTTATCAAATAAGGATTTTCCGATGGCACTTCTACCTTATCAATGTATTTAATTTTAAATGCATAGGGACATTGCAAATATAAATTAACGCCTGAAGCTGATATCTCCATTCTTAGTCTCCTTTGCGTAAATAATCATAAACACTTGCCTTATCATTTAATATACCATATATCTTATAATCTATACTGTTTTGTAAAATTTTATAGATGGTAACTTTCTGAGTTTGTCCCGTGCGATAAACTCTTGACAACGATTGATTGTAATCACGATAAGACAATGGGGGAGCTAAAAATACTACATTTTTATAGCGTTGAAGGTTTGCACCTTCTTTAAGTGCGTAAGTAGTGACGATAGCCTTGTCTTGCCTTGTTAAAGCCATATCAAAGTCTTGACGAAACTCTCCAGTAATAGCATAAACATTATGCTTAATCTTACTTTTTATTGCCATCACAGGGTCTTTAAACAAACTAAAAACTATTGTGTCTGGATTGTCTTCTATAAAATCAATGACCCAATCAATCTTTGTCTGAGTTATAGACTGTCTAAATTCTTGGATAAAAGTTGCTACCGTATAGAGCGAAAAATCTTCTATATCAATGTCAATCTTTTCTTTTGGAAGCTTTATAGTTAATTCTTGAAGCGGTGGAAGTTCTACTACATCTTCCTTCTTTACGACATGAGCGTATTTTAAAAACCAATTTTTAAGCGATTGCTTATGCTCCTGAGACTTTATACGTTCTGGTTTATAGTATTTATCAAGGTAATAAAAACTGTTTAAAAAATACGAATACGATTTATACTTCTTAAAGAATGCATCGTCAGGATTAAGCACTCTTAATTGCGTATAAATCTCATAAAGCCTATCCGCAGGTGTCCCAGACAAAAGTAAGCTGGGCGGAAGCTTGTGCCCAATAGCATAAGCAATAGCCTTCTTTGTCATCTTTGCTGAATTATTTTTAAGTCTGTGAGCTTCGTCAAAGATGACAAAGTCATAGCTTGAAAAATCTCCTATCTTATCCCTAAACGCTTCATAAGTGATAATGGAAAGTTTTAAATCTTGGAAGTATTGGCTTTCAGTTTGCCACGACAAGTTAGAAGATTTAGGAGCTACTATCAGGAGATTTTTAAAGCCATGAGCATTTGCTATAGCAAGAGAGCCTCTGGTTTTGCCTGTGCCTGTCTCCCAATTGAGATACAATTTCTGATTTCTTTCTTTAAACAAATTAATAGCTTGCTCTTGGTGTTTAAATAATTGCATAAGACCTCCTTGACAAATTAAGAATTTGTGATATAATTAGAGATAACCTACCGCCTCACCTCCAAAGTTTTTTATTAAGCGGGCATTACGCCCGCTGATGTTTATCTTCTCAAAAATCTGTGGGTCGCTTTAATAAGCTTAACGCTATTTCGTTGTTCTTTTTCTATCTCATATAAGTTTTCTAACGAAGTTAATTCGGTTTCTATACACTCAACAATTTCATCAACAGAGAATAAGCGTGGTAGTTCAATAGATAAAACATCAGGCACTTCAACACGAATACTCTTTTTAAAATCTATTATAGTAATCTTAGTAATATTATTCGTGTGCGAAGTTATATGTAAACTGGTGTAAGAAAAATTATCAACTATAATATCAAACTCAGGGCTACATAGAAAGTTAGATAATAGGCTTCTACCAGCTGTTTCTTTAGTTAAAAACAATAAAGAAATCATATAATTACCTCCTTATCTTTTAACGGCTGTTGCATTAATGACGCCATCTTCTTCTTTTATTTCAACACTGTAGTAACGTTTAAGATATACGTTTAACTCAGTTTCAATACAGTGTTTAAGCCGTTGCATAGAGATATAGGACTTTATAACCAACGGCTGAAAATATGTTGAAACCATCATAAGAGTGTCATTATCTTTTTTAATATCAAACCAAAAATCTTTACTTGACACTCTTACACTATATTGGTCTATTACAATTTTAAACTGCGGGGCACCGAGCACCCCTGCTATTAAAGTCTTTGCTATCGTTGGCTCATCAGTTAAGTATGTTATCTTCATGCCTTACCTCCTTAAAATTCAACTTCTGGCTCTAACCCATCTTCTACTTCTACTTGCTCTTCCGTTGGCTCATATTTGTTATAATCTTCCAAAGCCGATTTAAGCTTGTCAAGACTAATAATAGCTTGTGCCAACACGTTTTCATCGGCTATATCCATTTGTGAAACAAGCTTAAGCTCAGCATATTCTACGGAGCCCTTCTTTTTAGGCTTTAAACCCAAATGTAAAACAGAAGATATCACTTCTTTACCTTCATTTTTCAAATCCTGCTTTATTTCCATGAAGGACTTTAAAACGGCTCCTTTCATGTAAAACACTGCTTCTTCCCACTTGCCGTTGTGCTTAACAAATGTCAGAAAGATGGATATATACTTAGGCTTTATATCGCTATCTTTCATTTTCTTAACCAATGCTCCGATTTTATGCCCTGTCTTTAAATCAAGGGCATTGTTTATAGCAAACGGCTTTGTAATTTGACTTAGAAGAGTAAGCCTTTGCAACTGTGGGTCATAGTAAATGTATTGAGCGTATTCAGAGATAAAGAAGACTTCTACTTCAGTTAGCTCTTGCTCACCCAATACAAACTTCTTAGCCTTACCATCTACTTTTAGCACTTGAAATGGAAGGTTTCTACGCTTGCCTGTGTTCTCGGCAAGCAACTTTGCCTTAAGCTCTTGAATACTCATGCTGCACCTCCTAACATTTGATTTAAACGGTCTTGGATTACCGCCGCAAATTTTAAACGAGCTGAGCGGTCTAAAGTTTTATACCAATCTCCCCACCACTCTGGCATAGAGACTTCCTTGTATATGACCGCTCTATCGCTTAAAGGTAATACGCCTTCAAAACTTTCAACTGGCTGAAGAGCCAGCTTCAAGTCTGAAGTGCGTATTTTTCTTTGAATAAGCTGGATATAAGTTTCCAGCCCCAACAAAACAGAAACGTTTTTATTTGCCATGCCTAACCTCCTATACTAACCTATTTTTTCAATCTGTCAAGATGATTTACATCATGCTTGACAGCTTTTGCAAGCAAATAATTCTGCATTTGCATAAACACTTTTTGTAAGTCTTGTTCCTGTTTGAGAAGCTCGCCAAAATAAATAAAATCTTCTCTGAAAGCCAAACCTTCTCGCATAGCATCAACCAGTGTTAAGAAAACTGTTAAGCCTGTTGATTTTTTCATGTAAAATATTATAACAAATCCTTATCAAATGTCCGATAATAGTCAATATACATGCGATATATTTCTTCGTAGTAGTCTTTAGGCTCTCTGTAAATATCGTAATCATATTCCCAAAGCCATGTGTTAGGCTCAATCTTATATTGACGTTCCGATAGCTCTTTAATCAGTGTCTCATCTTTTAAAAAGTCAATCACTGCTTGGAGCTCTTTAAGATTAAGGCTTTCTTTTTTAGTGTGTTGGTCATAATACCCACAAGCAAGATTTACACTCGCTATAGAAAGCTCATCGCTCAAATCAAAGATATCACTATAAGAGCCCCATTCAGGTCTAAGATTACGTTTTTCAAACAAATTAAGGAATTCCTGCTCAGCTCCAACGTAATCTACATAATGCCCTGTGCCTTTTCTGTCTATTTCTATGAAACAGGTATTGGCAGACAGAAGCTCTGGCAAATCGTGTATTGCTTGCTTTACTCCTATGCCACCAATTTCTTCTAAATTTGTAAATAGAAGATTGTATGGCAAATCTTTAAGCTGGAGCAATGCGTAAATGCCAGCTCTATCATCAGCACCAAGACCACCTTTGATATTGAAAAGAACATTGTTAAAACTTACAATGTCTTTTTTCTTCGGTTTTTGTCTATGCACTGTATCCATATGTGCAACTAAGCATGGTAGATTATCCTCTTTATGCACATATAAATACAAGCCCTCGCTTTCATGCGAGGGTTTTACAGTCTGTCTTAGATATTTATAAAGTTGTGTCTCAGACAGCGTTAAAAGATAAATAAGATAGTCTTTATCTATCAAGCTTCACCTCCTAACTCTTCAAGGACTGACTCATCTTCTATCTCTTCAGTCCTACCGTCAAGATAGAAGATGGTAGTTCCTTCGCTTGGCTTTCCATAAAGCCTTCCTGAGCGATGCCAACGCACCTTGACCTTATCCGAGCGAGTCAGTATTAAAGCCCCACTGGATATTCCTAAGGAGCCCCTTTCGGACTCATAGTGGTCAAAGTAAAAGGCTTGATACGGCTCATCGGTTATAATTAAGTCTATAACGCTTTGACCTCTATACCCGCATGGAACAAGAACATAGAAGAGATTTAAATCACCTTTACGCAAAACAAGGTCTTTTTCACCTTGTCTTAAATCACAACCTGACAATGGTAAATCTACATAAAAATAAGTTTTACCATCGTGTTGATATTCATTAAGTAAGTCCTTAGCTACCCAAACCCTATACTCTGTATGGTAGTGGTAACCCCTACCTACATTGATGTAATAGAAGGTTTTACCTTCTACTTGTTTTTTGCTCGCCCAAAACTTTTCCATACGCCTAACCTCCTAAAGTTTGATATAAATATTATAAGCTAAAACTTTGTATTATTCAATGATTTATCTCATAAAAAAGCAATATTCTTTAAAAACATTAAAAATTTTTTCATAAAGCTCATTAAAACCTTCTAAATCTGGTTTATAGCGTTTATAATCAGTGAGTAAATTAAAGTCAGTATGGTTTAAATAACGGTATCCATACCATTTCAAACATTCACCAAACAACTCTTGTTGTAGCGATTTAGGAATGTTGGAGGAGGTAATAACTTCTTTAAGTGTTAAGAAAAATTCAGGCAGTTTATACATAACCTTATCCTTTACACGGAGCAAAGAAAAGCTCAGACATAAACCTACCCTCCAAAAGTTAATGCAATTATTATAACATAATTTCCTTAAGAATTCCTTAAGAATTAAGCTTTGAGTTTGAGCGTTAGCGATGCGAGGTTTAAAATTAAAGCAAGCTTGAAACAAGTTTTGAATGACATTTATCATAAAAAATTAAACAAATGAAAAATCAATGCTTGGATAAAATATGTAAGTAAGTGCTTACTAATTTTTTGAAGTAGGTAATAATGATAAGGCTAAGGTTAAGGCTAAGGTTAAGGCTAAGGTTAAGGCTAAGGTTAAGGCTAAGGTTAAGGCTAAGGTTAAGG
>OGCG01000216.1_pt1 | contig 39420 bp, 32 predicted proteins | sample 1570061 | NCBI WGS metagenome assembly OGCG01 (sample SAMN06268698, study PRJEB24515) | hot springs metagenome | isolation source: Joseph's Coat, Yellowstone National Park, Washington, USA | place: USA:Joseph's Coat, Yellowstone National Park, Washington, USA
AGCTGCAAGGGAAAACCTAGTAAAAAGAAAACTTCATAAAGAGTAGAAGAGCTTTAAAAAGAAAAGAAGTAGAAATCTGCATTTCTAATTTCAGCGGTTCGCTTTCATTCCATATCTAAAGAGTGTAGGATTTCCCACTCACTTTGTTAACTCTGCTTTCTTTCATTTCTTATCCTGTGAAAGGGGACTTCCCACAATTAGAGTTAAAAACACTCTTCCTTGAATTTTAAATAGATAAAAAGATAAGTTTAAATAATACAATATAAAAGTATATTTTAGGGATCTGTGGCGCAACTTGGATAGCGCGTTCGGCTTCGGACCGAATGGTTGCGGGTTCAAATTTGCTGAATTACTAAAAGCAATGAAAATCCCGCCAGATCCATAATAAGATATAAAAATTATAAAATATATAGAAATTATAAAATAACTAGATTCTTTCGCAGAACTATTTTTTTATACTGTTTTTGATCGAAGCTTCAAATTCATCTCTTGTTATTTTAGTTGTAAGCTCTCCAGGTTTATATAATCTGTTTTCCATTAAAATATCAAAACTCTGGCCGGTTTCAATATTAATAGCTATGTTCCTTGTTTCCGTTCCAAAGAGATCTACCTCATTTAGATCTAGGTTATCATATAGAACCGCAACAATTTCTTTCCAAGCATGCCTTTCTATTGGTCCATTTTGAAAGCCAAAGATCCTTCCTTCAAAATTATCTCTTTTAAATTTTTTTATTGTATTAAGATATTTGAAAAATAAAGGTTCATTTTCTTTGTTATTATTCACTCTATATACAATACCTGATCTTTTATCAAAGTTATATAATGAGATTGCAAAATCATATGTTAGATTTATAAATGCAACATATTTTGGACCTAATGGATCATAGTGGAATTGTTCAAGACTGTTTATATTAACATATATACAACCACTCTTATCAATTGTGCTTTTTGATACATGTGGTCGCTCTTTATAACTAATGAAGAGTCTTTGATTTTCAAATTCCCGGCTTGTCGCTTTTGTTAAGAGCAAAGAATTAAATCCCATTTGAACACTTTAATATTAATTTTTTATAATTTTTAATATTTAATTTTTAGTATTTTATATATTTTATAATATCTTATATATAAATTATTATAAGTTTAATATTTTTATATAAATTTTTTACATTAATTTTTTATATAACTCCTTAATTTTCTTATTATTATCTTTTTTATCAGATGTTATCAATATTAATATTATCAATATAATATTATCAATATAATATTATTAATAAATAAACATTAATACTTTTAAATCTATTTAATAAAATATGTGAGATATATTTAAGAATAATAAAGCCCGTAATTCCGCTAAGGTAGGCTAAATAAAAAGATATATAAAAATGAGTGTTTCAAATATATAGTAATAATATAATGCAGTTAGAGGATTTACTGCTTTCTGTGTGAATTAAATGCAAATAAAAATTCTTGAGAATAATGGAAATACACTAAAGTTTGTATTAGCTGATTCATCGAGAAATTATGCGAATGTGCTTAGAATATATGGCGCTTACAGAGTGCCAACATTTGCAATCGATAAAGTAACAGTATATGAAAATACGAGCTCGATGTTCGACGAGTTTATTGCACATAGGATAGGGCTTGTACCAATATTAACACCTTCAAAAAGCAAGGAAAATGTAGAGATAATGTTCACGCTTAATGCAACGGGTCCAAAAACAGTATATTCAAAAGATCTTGAATCAAGAGATGTCGAAGTCAAGGTTGCAAATGAAAAAATTCCAATAATGAAGCTAGCAGAGGGCCAGAGATTAAGGCTTGATGGAAAGGCGGTTATCGGAAGCGGAGTTAAGCATGCTAAATTCCAGCCAGGAATCGTATCATATGAAGAAAAAGACGGCTCTTTTATATTTTTTGTTGAATCTTTTGGCCAGATGCCACCAATAGAAATAATTAATAATGCTATTGATAAATTAAAAGAGGATATTTCAGAGCTCGATAAAGAGCTTAAAAAGCTTTAAATGCGGAGGTGGCAGAGCTTGGCCAAATGCGCAGGACTGAGGCTCCTGTGTCTTTAGTGACTGCGAGAGTTCAAATCTCTCCCTCCGCATATAAAAAGGTGTCAAAATGGTTGATATAGAAAAAGAAAACATTAAGGAATGGATAAGTGTTTTAAAAGAGGCAGCTAAGACTAGCAAGAATAAGAAACTGCTTAATGAGATTGTTGAAAAGCTTGAGATTTCCGCACGTGAAAGAAAGGGTGTCAATCTCTACAAACTTAACAAGTATACAAATGAGAATGATAATGTTATAGTACCAAGAAAGGTTCTCTCAATCGGCAAGATAGACCATAAGATAAATATAGCCGCTTTGGAATATTCAGCAAGTGCTGAAAAAGCATTGAGGGAAAGCGGATGCAATATAATGGATATAAAGGAAATGATAAATAAGGATAGAATTCATTTAATAATTTAATAAAATTTAATAATAAATCTAAAATAAAATATAAAATAAATTTAATAAATATTGTAGCATATAAAATCATAACATATAAATATTATACAAACATATAATAAAACCAAAAAGTGCAAAAAAATAGAATAAATATAAAAAATATAAAATAAATTAAATATAAATAATAAAAATAAATAAAAAATAAAATAATGTTGATTAGGGATTTTCATGAAGGAGGAAAATTTTAATGAGTATGAAGTTTATGATGCTAAAGATAAGGTGCTAGGCAGATTATCAAGTGTTGTTGCTAAGAAGCTGCTTGAAGGTAAGAAGATTGCAGTTGTAAATGCAGAGAAGATGATAATTACCGGGAATAGAAGTGTAATAATTGAAAAATACAAAACAAGGGTGAATTTAAGAGAGAGATCTAATCCAGAGCACTCTCCATACTGGCCGAGAAGGCCTGATTTATTTGTAAAAAGAATAATCAGGGGAATGCTACCATATCATAAAAAAACTACAGGCAAGGAAGCCTATAAAAGACTGCGTGTGTTTATGGGTGTTCCAGAAGCGCTTAAGAATGCTAAGATAATATCAATAGATGCAAAATCACCAAAAGATATTTATTCTGATTATATGTATGTATCAGAGCTTTCAGAACAGCTTGGTTACAAGCAATAAATATAGTGATAAATATGGCTGAAGATAATAGAAATGATAAAAATGATAATATAAAAGTTGATAATAAGAATGATGCGGATAAAACCACCAAAGAGGGTGCTAATGTACAAGCACAGAAGCCTAAGCAGCAGCGAAGGACTAAAAAAACAGCGGTTCAGAGCAAGTCTATTGTTGTAACAAGCAAAAGGAAGGAAGCTATAGCTAGAGCATATATAAAGAAGGGCACTGGAAAGATAACAATAAACAAGGTTAATGTTGAAGCGCTGAAATCAAAAGTGCAGAAAGCCTTTATATTTGAGCCTATTGAAATATCAACAGCAGCGGCAAACTATGCAAAAAATATGGATATTAAAATAAATGTAAAAGGAGGAGGTGTAAGCGCACAAATGCAGGCAGCTAGAAGCGCAGTGGCAAAGGGTATAATAAGCTTTTCAAATGACGAGTCATTGAAGAAGACATACCTTGATTATGATAGATCTTTTCTTGTTGATGATCCAAGAAGGGTAGAACCAAAGAAGTTCAAGGGTCCAAAGGCGCGTGCAAGATTCCAGACTTCATATAGATAATTTATTTTGATTTATTTTTTAATTTATTTTTATGTTTTAAGGAAAAAATAGAAAATAAAATAATAAAATAATTTATATTTAAAAATTTACATTTAAATTGTGTGATAAAATGTTAATGCCCGTAAGATGTTTCTCCTGTGGTGCTGTCGTTGCAGACAAATGGGAGGAGTTTGAAAAGAAGGTGAAAATCGAGAAGAAAGATCCAGAAGTGGCGCTTGATGAGCTCGGTGTTAAGAGGATTTGCTGCAGACGTATGTTTGTCGGCAATGTGGAACTCATCGATGATATTATACAATACGGAAGATAATTTTCATAAATTTTAATATTATAATAATATATGAATATAAAAGAATAAAGACTGCTATAAAATATAATTAAGACTACTATAAATAATCTATAAATAATAATAGTAATTTAAATATTTGTATTATAAAAATATGTAGGGGCCGTCTGCTAGCTTGGTAGGCTTCCAGCTTGGGGTGCTGGCGACCCGAGTTGATAATGGGAATTCAAAAGGCACACCCTGAAAATCTCGGCGGCCCCATTTAAGGTGTATTTAATGGAAAATAATGAGCAAACAGAAGAAAAAGAAATGAATATTAAAAAAGATGAAAGCGGGGAAATAAAGGAAAGTGCAGAGGCAGATGTAAAGAGAGAAGAAGGCCTGGGCAGTCAGATCTCAAGCCTTTTAGAAGCGGGAGTTCAGATTGCAACAAAGACAAAGAGCCCGGGAATGAAGAGATTCATATACAAAGTAAGAGAAGATGGGCTCTACCTTCTTGATGTTAAGACAATTAATTCAAGGATTAAAGTAGCGGCTTCAATGATAGCAAGATACAAGCCAAGTGATATTGTTGTTACAGCCTCAAGAATCTATGCAGTAGTTGCAGCTGAGAAATTTTCTGAAATTATAGGCGCGACATTTATAAAAGGAAGGGTGACACCAGGTATATTTACAAATCCAAACAAAACAGACTATATGGAGAAGAAGCTGATAATTATAAGCGATTCTAGGAATGAAAAGCAGGCGGTGAAAGAGGCGAGCATGGAGAATATACCGATCATAGCACTCTGCGATACAGACAACTCGACAAAATTCATTGATTTAATAATACCCGCAAACAACAGGGGTAGAAGATCATTAGCTTATATATACTACCTTCTTGCAAGAGAGGTTCTTAAACAGAGGGGAGAAATAAAAAGCTATGACGAGTTCAAGCATGATGTAAGCGAATTTGAAGCCCAGATTGAAGGTAAAGTAGCAGTACAGCAATAACTTTATTATATAAAATTTTATTTTTCTTATTTTTTCTATTCTTTTATTTTCTATTCTTTTACTTCAACTTTTTATTATAGTTTTATTTTAGAATATTATCCTCTTTATTTCTACTTCCTTGTGCTTTATCTTTTAATTCAAGAAAAGATTGAATTTCAATTTAGAATTTCATTATTTATTATTTTTATTTATTATCTGATCCCTCTGTACTTTCTATAAATTCAGATGCTTTCTTCAATACTTTTTCCTTGCTCTCATCACTCCCAAGAATCTCGAAAAGCTTTATCGCATCAATATCAGAATCATATTTCTGCTCCTTCAGCCTGTCTAAAAATAATTTTGCACCAAGCTCCTTGATCGGCATACCCTCGATGTTTCCGAGCTTGAGCTCCTCAAGCCTCTGCTCGCTCTCTATATTCTTGAATCTGCTCGTATCAAATTCGATTACAACAGAGCCTTTATATCTCTCCTTGTATTTATCAACAACACTCCTTATCGGCATATCCACCAAGCTAAAGCCTTTTGCAATACTGCCCTCTACTTTCACCTTTATTATTGCACCATTGCTGTATTTTTGTATAATATTATCGAGAGCTTGCTCGCATTCCTTTTCAAATACCTCTGGCTTTGCATCAGCAAGCTTTATGTTCAAAACAACAAAATCTTTTGAATCAATTTCTATAAATTTATGAGAAGAATCTTTAGTATCAAAGAGTATAAAACCCTTCTTTCCCTGCTCGCTCTCTTTAAGCTGTGTTAAAACCGTACTTCCAGGTATAAGGAATGGTTTGTTGTGAATCGTTCCTTCTACCATATTATGTATATGCCCATCAACATATAAATCAAATCCTTCTGGAAGATCATCGTAGCGTATTGCGTGCTCGTCAAAAGGAAGAAGCTCATAAACAGTCTGATGGAATACAAATATATTGAACATATTTTCAATAGGCTTGAATGCCTTCTCTTTAAGATATTCCTTTGCCCTATCATCTGAAATACCACCCATACCAGTTATCGCTATTTTTTCACCATTGAGCTCTATAATAGCGGTTGCCTCGCTCACATCGACCATGAGCTTGGCGAGCGCGAGAAGATTGAGCACATTTTCTTTCCCCTCTGTAGTCCTCTCATGCGTTCCAGGTATTGCTATGATTGGAAGATTAGTATATGCTTTTGAACCGGAGTAGCTTTTGAATTCTACAACACGCGCCCTCCATTCTTTAAGTGCAAGCTCTCTAAACAGGTTTATAGCCTGGGCGATAACATCAGGCTTGGGCGCACGCTTGTCAAAGATATCGCCGGGAAGAAGCACAACGTCTGCCATAGTGCTGGCTTTTTCCAATGCATCTTTAGCCTGAATGTAGGCATCATCAATAAAGCGTTCGTAGCCTATATGCAGATCAGAAACAATGGCAATTTTTATAAAAACACCCAATAAAAATATAAAAATCAAAATATAATATAAAGATAAAAGATAATAAAAATATTGTAAAATAATATTGAAAAATATTATAAGTAACTATCTATTATTATTTTCTTTGCAAAATCTTAATAAATTATGTTTATTTTCAAAAGGATAAATAAAGGGAAAAATAAAAAGTGTGTTGGTAAAATAATAGCAGTAGAAAGTGGAACAAGCAAAGACTTTATCTATGCTTGAAAAAATAAAAAGTTTAAGAGTTGTGATTAACATATAAAAAATCTAGTTTTATCTAATTTTGAAGGGTTAATAACAATAAAAAATAAATAAACATCGAAAGATTTATATATTAAGATTATTATAATATTATAGTAAAAAATATATAACGTTATAGTAAATAATATATAATGATTAAAATGAACAAGGAGGAAATAAAGATACTAAGCTATCTTTCTGATAATTTAGGCAATGGTGGCAATATACTAGAGATGCTAAAAGGTATAAAGAAAAAATATGGCACCACATACTATCCAAACATATATAATACCACTAAGAAGCTCGAAAAAAAAGGAATTATAAAAATAAACACTGAAGGAAAAAATAGATTAATAGCACTAGAGATAAAAAACCCTCTTTCTATATATTATATATCAGAAGTGGAAAATTATAAGGCTACTCAAATAAAAATACCAAAAGAACTATTAAGTGATATATTATATCTTCCTGAAAAATTTGGTATATTTTCAATCTGCACTTTAGAAACTGAAAAATATCTGAAATTGAATAGAATAGAAATGTTGTTTCTTATCAAAGGACATGATGAAGATGTTAAATTAATAAAATTATTATCAGAATTAGAATCTAATTATAATATAAAAATAGATCCAATTATTCTTACTCTTGATGAATTTCTAAAAATAATGAAGTCAGATGAATTGAGTCCATTAAAAGATTTAATTTTAAATAAAATTATCTTATATAATAGCAATGGATTTTGGACTTTAATATCACACTACAATATAGATTCCAAATACAAAAAACTAGGTAAATATCCACAAGACATAACAAGGAAAGAGTTGGCATATAATTATAGTAGGTTTGGATATAAATTAAATGAGCAGATTGAACCATCTGATAAAATTTCAATAGAAACTATAATATTCTCAATGAGTATTAGTGATGAGAAGAGGTTAGAATATGGTGCTATAGTTCTTTTAAAAAAGAATATTGAAAAAATAAATTGGGCTTATCTATTTTATATGTATAAGAGATATGATGAATTAGGCAAATTAAAAAGCATTTTACTTTCTTTAAAAAGTATTGAAAAATTAAAAGCGAATCATAGTATTGAATTGTACGTTAACTTGATCAATGAAGAGCCTAATAAATTATATGATATTAAAATGATTAAAAAATATATTGAATTGTATGATTAAATGTCACGAGTATCAAAAGATGAACTTTTAAAGTTTCTGGAGGTATTTGATTTAGAACTAAAAAGAAAAATCACCATTGTTGCAGTTGGTGGAACAGCAATGACGCTTTTAGGTATAAAAGAATCAACAAAAGATATAGATTTTAATATACCATCAGAAAGTGACTATGATGAGTTCATACAGATTGAAAATAAAATAAAACCCAACATAAAAATCGATTGTTATAGCCAAAACATGATATTTAGCGAAGCCCTACCTAGGGATTATCTAAAAATTGCTATAAAATATAAATCCAAATTTGATAAAATTGAACTTTATATACTAAATCCAATAGATATTGTGTGTTCAAAAATAAGCAGATTGGATGAATCTGATATTGAAGATATAAAAGAATGTATTAAGGATTTTAAATTTACCAAAACACAGATAAAGAAGAGGGCGTTGAAATACTCACGTGCAGGAAGCGATGATATATTTAACCAAAATCTTAAGTATATTTTACAAAACTTTTTCTAGTTTGATTTGGTTATCTATCATAGAATCGAATTTATTATTCTTATCCTTTTTTAGATACGCCTCTCTGATCAAGACCACAACAGATACTTCTTGTCTATCTTTATCAGAGAAACCTAATCTTTTGCTAAATTCATTTATCTTCTTCTTTGCCGCTTGAACTTCTAGCTTGCTATGTGCCATTTTTTCTATTTCTATGAACGTTCCTACCGATGGATACCTATCTATTACAATGTCAAATTCGCCACAAGTGTAATCATATCTTGTTTTTTTAACATAAAGACCAGGTAGAGGAACTATGTCTAGATATGAAAAGATTCTCATAAGCTGTTTAGGATTTTCAATATATGTTTCATGCTCTTTATGTACAAATGTCTTCTGAACTCTCTTGCCCGATGGTTTATATGTAAGTATGCCACCCTTTTTGCCTTTTATTATGCGCACTCTTAGCGCGTCACCGATTTTCCATAAATCTCTGTGTTTAGGAGTGTAATAGTAATCCTCTATAGTACTTACCCAGTTCAGCTTGGCTCCAGAAGCCTTTAGCCTATCTATAACCTTTTTGATATTGTTAACTTTGAATTTTGCTTCCACCTCTATATTTTGCGACAATCAATTCACCTCTTATATGATAAATAGACCTTCACTTTAATATATAGGTTCGTCACATAAGGCCTAAAAAGCAAAGTTAATAGGCTTATTTTGATTTCTATAAAAAATATAATACAGCCTTATTAGACAAAATATATAGAATACAAAGATATTTATAGTTTAATATAAAACAGTATAAGATATTTTAATACATAGTAAACATAGTAATTATTTCTTTAGAATATATATAATTTAAATTATATAGAGCATACAAGAAGGGCTATAAAAATTATAAATTTACTTTTTGATGATAGATTCAATTTTTATATGAATTTTATAATATGGATTTATGACATAAATTTATGAAGTTTAAATTAAATTAATTTAATATCAAAATTATATTAATGATTAAATAGATTAGGGATTATATGTTGGCGGATACAATATTAGCAATATTGATAGGATTTCTCACATTGTTTATACCAGGTATATTATTTGCATTAGCTCTACTTAAAAACACAAAACTGCACATTATAGAGATAGGCTTTATAGGCTTTATATTTGGCTTTATGGCTCTTCCATCATTAACATGGGTTGAGGCATATCTAATGAATTCAATACACTTCTTTACCTTTTCGTTGATGTTGAATTATGTCAACTTTATTATTTTAACTGTAATCGGCTTTCTGCTTTGTCTCTGGCAGGGCGTCTTTAAAGACTTCAAGAAGAATTTTATAATCGAGAACAAAGGAGGTATGCCCAGGTGGGCGTGGATTCTCTTTCTTTTGATAATTGCTTCAGTATTTATAACAAGATTTGTAAACTTTGAAGTATCCCCAACATTCTTCGAATTTGATCCTTATTTTGATATGATAAGCACCCAGTATATTCTCACTTACGGGCAGCAGATACCTTTTGATCATGCGGCTTGGCCTGCAATATCTACAGGTGTTAACCATAGAATGGAGCCTTTAATACCTTATGTTGAAGCATATTGGTATGATATTGCTAATTCCCTAGGTCCTCATCTAAACACATTGAGCACAAGCATGCTGAGCTTGGTATCAGATTATTATCCACCGATTGCGGCTGCATTACTCGTTTTGGCAATATTTATGATTTTATATCACGAATATGACTGGCGTATCGGGCTTATTGGAGCGGGTTTGAGCGCTACTATGCCCGTACTCTTAACTACATTCATAGCCGGAGAGCAGCTTCTCGAGCCATGGGGAATTTTTGCGATGTTCTTCTTCATTGCGGCCTACATGCTAGCAATTAAAAACACCAAAAGCAAAAGGCTTGCAATTTTAGCAAGTATAGCATTTATCTCAAACTTCATAGGTGCACACTACTATACTGTAACCGTGGCAATATTTGCTTTATATATAATAATCCAGGGAGCAATAAACTTCTTTAGGGACAAGGAAATAGATAGAGACTTCTATATAATGAATGGAATAATAATATTGTCAACAATAATCTTCTTCATTTTCTATTATCCATATGGTTCAACGCTTCAGAATAGAACCCCTACCGCATTGGGTATTCCATCACCGATTTCATATCCTCTGCTTGCACTCATATTTATTGCAATACTCCAATATCTTCCAGTATATTTAAAGAAATACAGCAGCTTCTTCTCGCAGGATACGCTTAAAAAGAAATCAGAATGGTTTGCTATAATAATAATACTTGCAATTGTTCTTATTTTAGCAACAAGTATAAGAACCTCAGTTGAAAAATACCTTCAATTGAGCGTGCATTTCACAACCCCTTCTTCACCTCTTTTTATGACCGTACAGGAATATATACCAACGGGATTAACATATAACTTTGGTGCAAATGGGCTTGGAATTATCGCGGCAAGCATTGGAGGCTTCCCATTAATCCTTTGGATTGTAATAATTTTATCAATCTGCTTATTAATAATAAAGATTATAGATGAAAACAGCAAAACCAGCATACTCTACATTGCTATATCCATACCTTTATTGCTTGCGGGATTTTCAGAGGTAAAGTATTTACCGCATTTTGGAGTTGCATATATATTATTATTCTCGATAATGATAGGCGAGCTTGTCGCTCTTTCATCTAAAGGATTTAAGATAAATCTTATGAAGAAAGGCAATAAAGAAAATACAAACACTGCTAAGGATTATTCATATATAAGCAAGATAATACTCGCAATTGGAATATTTACAGTATCATCAATACTTGGAGTGCTCTATCTTCTTTATCTCTATTTAGGAAATACATTCAAGGATATTAAATTAAAGAATTATATGCTTTATACAGCAATATTGCTTGTGGTTTTGACTGGAATTATAACCGCATTTAGCCATAGCTTCCCATATGGAGAAAGTTCATCCTATCTTGATGTTGGCGGTTCAACTATTGTTGCACTTACGACACCACCAGGTCCTTTATGGAATAATAATGTCTGCAATGCACTGCAGAAGGATGGCTATAGCATCGGCATGGGCTTGTTCTGCAATCAAATACCAAATTACTGGCTTAACGCTATGGCTTGGATAAGGAACAATGTTGGCCCTCATGCACCGAGGGTCCTCTCATGGTGGGATTACGGTGATTGGATCAACTGGTACGGCAACAGCTATGCAGTGCTCAGAGGCGATAATGCAGATCCGAAAGAGGATTATGCTGTTGCCGCTCAATACGTCCTCGGCTCAAAGGACGGCTATACACCACAGCTTCTTGCAAACTACATGAACGGCAATCAAACAGAATATGTGCTCTTTGATCAGGATCTAATAGGAAAATGGGGTGCGCTTGATTTCCTCGGCTGCGTGCATGTTAATGAAACCTCCTATGAATATGCAATCCAGCAAGCAAAGGCTACAAACAGCTCATCACCTTATGTCCTGGGAACCTCTCAATGCGAGCTCAAGCATGATCCACAGTATGCAATGATACCGCTTGCCCTAGTAGAGCCAAACAGCACAAATTCAAGCATCAACTATTACTGCTCGATATCAAATTCAACACATCCATTTGGTATTGCTGTTTTAACACCCGGTATTAACCAGACTAATGAAACAATAGCATGCGTAAGCCTTGTACCAACAAGCAATGGTGCAATACAGCTCTATACACAGAATGGAATAAAGATGAATGCATTCTTATGGCCTTCACCGCTTGGTGTTGTTTCTATGCAGGGCATACCTATGGTGCAGTATATGCTTATTTATACACCTAATGCGGCAAATGATGTAATAACAGATGCTCCAACAGAATTCTATCTATCAAATTACTATAAAGCATTCTTCCTTGGAAACCTACCAGGATTTACAGAGGTGTATCCTGAAGGCAATCAAAGCGGTGTTAACTTTATTAATTATACATATCCTGTAAGAATATACAAGCTCAATAATTATACAGGAGGATTGCCACCAACAACACCAAAGCCTTCATGGATTTCTAATGATTATTCAATACCTGCATAATAAAAATAAGGTAAAAATAATAAAAATTATTATTAAATATCGAAACGCTTTGATTTAATTTTGAGTAATGCACTTGCTTTTAGTTTTTATCAGTATATTTATTATATTTATTTTCAGGATCATATATTAAGAATATCTAATAATAAATTATAATAAATAATTAATGAGTTTTGATTCGCAGGATGTTATATTTAAATATTTTTTTATTCTAATATAATTTGCATTTTTATAATTGAAGAATTTAAAATTTCTTTAAAAATAAAATAGAGATGGGCTTGTAGCTCAGCCTGGTTAGAGCGACGGTCTTATAGCTTAAATGTAAGCAAGCCGTAGGTCGAGAGTTCAAATCTCTCCAGGCCCATTATATAATATGCTATTTTTGATAAATAATTTCTTTATTATAGAGTGCATAGCGGTAGATAAATTAAGCACATTTTGTAGATACCTAAACATTGTAAAAAGCAAAGTTTAAAATATCTTAAAAAACCTATTTTATTTGTTATATTTATTACTGATATAAATATTTTACATACTAAATTTATTTAAAGCAGGTTAAAGGGTTTAAAAGGTGCGCTTATGATAGATAAAGAACTAAATTTCTCAATTGTCGAAATAGAAAAAGAGGATGATACACAGCTTATTATAGGCCATGCAGGGTTTATAAAAACTGCAGAAGATCTATATGAAGCGCTTATAAACAGCGTGCCGAATATAAAATTTGGATTAGCTTTTAATGAAGCGAGTGGTCAGAAGTTGGTTAGAAGTGAGGGTAATGATGATGGATTAAGGAAGCTTGCTGAAAAGAATGCATTCTCTATTAAAGCGGGGCATACTTTTATTGTTTTATTTAAAAATGCATACCCTATAAATGTAAAAAATGCAGTATCAAATGTTGTAGAAGTTTCAGAGATATTCTGCGCTACCGCAAATCCTGTGCAAGTAATTCTCGCTAATACAAGTAAAGGCAGTGCAGTAATAGGTATTGTTGATGGAAGCAATGTGGTTGGTATAGAGGATGAGAAAAATAAGCAGGAGAGGAGGGAATTTGTAAGATCTTTGAAGTATAAGCTTCAATAATTTTAGAAAATAAAAGGAGAATGTTGATTAAATGAAAAAATATGTGAATTCAGATGAAAATAAAGAGAGGATTATTGAGCTAATGAGGGAATTCAAAGAAAAAAATAATAATCCATTAGTTCCATTAAGCTTCATAAAAGAAAAGCTTGAAAGCAAAGAACAAGAAAATAATAATCCGTTAGTTCCATTAAGCTTCATAAAAGAAAAGCTTGAAAGCAAAGAACTCAAGCATGCAATTAATGAATTGGAAAAAGATAAATTAATACATATTTTAAGTTTTAGCAAATATTACAACTACATGCATAAATATCCTTTTGATAAACTAATAGAAGGTATTGAAAGAAAAAAATATTTATTTCTTGATGAAGATGCGAATGATGTTTATAAATTAATAGTATCTAAAATGTTTAAAGCTCATGAAAAATCTGCTTTTGATATGTTAAAAAACTACGAAAAAGATAATGCTTATTATTTTCATATGAAGACCACTATTTTTTCTCTTTTAAGAAATGCAGGATTTTCAGAGCATGAATCGCATATTATTTCCGATGATTATGTTTATAAATTAATAGTATCTAAAATGTTTGAAGCTCATAAAAAATCCGCTTTTGCTATGTTAAAAAAAGACGAAAAAGATGATACTTATTATATTCATCTGAAAACGGTTATTTTTTCTCTTTTAAGAAATGCAGGATTTTCAGAGCATGAATCGCATATTATTTCCAACTTATTCGATATAAAAATTGTAAATTATATATTAAATAATAATATACAAAATATAAATATCCCATTAAATATTAAAATGAAAGTTAAAATTTTAGAATATTTGTATAATAAAGAGAGAAAAGAAGAAATTGAAGATTATTCCTATACAACTTTTAAGAATTCAGTGATTGGATTAAATAAAAATGATAAATCATTTACTTCATCATTCTCTCATACTATAGGATTTTTAAAACAAGAGGAAATAATAGAAATTATATCTGTAAGGGAAGACAATCCGAAAAATAAAAATAAATATAAAAATAAAAAATATGTTATATTGAAAAATGATGAAAAACACTTTTTCAAACTTTTATTAAATAAGTTTGTTTTAGAAAATCATATAGAGAACTTAAACGAAGAAAAAAACAAAGAAAACTTGTTGAAAATTTTTGAAGAGCGCGTAAAAGTAAGTAAAAATTCAAAAACCAAAATAGCTCCAAATATAAGGTATATGATAGAGAATCTTATTAGTAAAGATAACGAAAATTCCATAAACAACCCAGAATTTGCAATTTATCCCCGTAATGAAAAAGTCTTGAATGTTGAACAATGATTTTATGCTTGTCAACTTATAATTATAATAAATATACAATAAATGATTAAAGAATAAAATATAGATAAAAGGTATAATTATGTTTGCTAAACCTAAAGAAAAAGAAGAAGAGCAGGATAATAAAGATAATAAAAAATATGATGTAATAATTGAAAGATTAGATAAAATAATAGAAGATAATGTTAAAATTAATTCAAATAATAAATATTTTATACCAATCAAAACTGTTAAAAAAATAATAGGAGAGGAATTTTTAGGAATTTCGGATGAGTCTAATCTAATGGAAAAAAACAATAATAAAAAAATAAATGAGATTTTGTCTGAGATGCTTCGCGAGAAAGTATCTGAGGTAAGGATGATGGAGTTTTTTGATACTGGTGGAGAAACCAAACTATCAACGTTTCTAAGTGAGCCAATGCAACCAGGAAAATATATTGCATTAAAAAAATATTCAGCTAAAATGCTTAACGATTTTGAAAATAAAATTAATTTTGGTAAAATAAGAGACCCTCTACTATATAGGTTATTGAGAGAGTTTGGTTTTTCTGATTTGGAGATTTATATAATAAAAAAAGATAAAGAAGAATTGGTGATAAATAAAATGGAGCCTGACGAGAAGATTAAGAAACTGATGAATGAAGGTAAAATCAAAATAAGGGTTAAAATAGCCGGGATGCATGAATTACGAACTTTCTCTGTAGTATATAGAAACGTTGGTAGCGAGCAGTATATTACACTTTACTTAGAGAAACCGCTCAATATAGAGGAGATGCAAAGAGTTGCAAATGAAATGAATCTGCCTGTTGAATCTGGAGAGCATAGGGTTTTTCCAGCAGGAAAAGGTGCGGTTGATTTCATAGTTAAAAATATAGTTAAAAAAGATAATAAAAATGAAAATAACAATCAATAACATATTATATATTATATGCTTTAACCTCTTATCTAATTTTTATTTAACCAGTGCTTGACAGAGCTAGTATACCATTTGAGGTATATACTTTGTTATTAAGTGTGTAGTTTAGCGTTAAATTGTATTCTATATAAGGATTAAGATAGGATAGCGTTCCACCAAGGCACTCTGTTGTAACATTGTAACTTGAACCAGCGTTTAGGATTGTATTTATACTTGTGTTTTTCTCAAATCCTGGAAGATAGCATGCGATACTGTTTAAATGAATTGTAGAGGTACCAAGGTTGTTTATTTTTATATTAACACTAAAGTTTTTCCCAGTGCCAATAATATTACATGATATACTATTTGTACCACTATTGCAGCTGTTTTTGAACATTGTACTCATCCAGTAAACAGGAGTTCCTGTTATATTTAATGATGATATAATACCCGCACCACCTTCCTGCGCATTTGGTCCTAATGTTCTATTAACTAACGAATAAATTGCTATCAAGTAATTGCCCTTTAATGCAGTATTATTTATTAGAAGATAGGTATAGTTGAAGGGTGGGGTAGTTTCAGGAACTACAACAGAGCATACAGAAGCATTTATCGAATTGAACACCATTCCATTGCATGCCATTGCTTGATTTGTGCTTGGTGCTTGGTTATGCTGTATATATCCAAGGAAGAATCCATATTTATTTATTGATTGATTTACAACTCCAATTGTATTATTACTACTTAATATTATTGATCCTATAGGTGTTGAATTGCTATATTCAAGCCTTGACTGAAGGCTGATAAGTTCCTTGTTGTTTTTGAGCTGTGTTAATAATACATTACCCTCTAATGGTGAATAATTCTTTTCCATATTCATGCAGTTGAAGCCACTTTGGTTTTCCCCTATTAGGACCTTTGTCCAGCCTCCAGAGTAATTTACACACAAGCTTGAATAATTGCTGAGCTTTGTATATATAATACTATTATAGCTGGTAATTGATTCATTCAGTTTGTTTAGGAGTGTTTTAAAGGATGTTGTATTCAAAGGTCCCTGGAGCCATAATGAATATACAACCGTTCCATTTCTATATTTAACATAAGCACCGTTTATATTTGCGATATAATTTAACAGGCTGTAAAATAGCGGCTTAACAACATTGCTGTTTGTATTCAGTCCGAATAAATCTGCTATTGTCAAATTATACTCGCTCGAGAGATACAAATCTGCAAATAATCCTTTCTGTGGAAGACTAAAACTTCTTGTCTCTATTATATTATTATTTGGTATGCTTGAATAGACCAAAGGCGCTTCTGCCGGATTTGCATATAATGATATCGAAGAGCTCATATTAGCCCTGTTTTCAACATTGAGGAGATCAGCAGGATCTGCGATTGCACTGAAAATATAATTTCCATTTGTTGGAATCTCGTAGCTTACATTTATTATAGCACCTTTATAAGCTGGAAGAGAAACATAATATGTGTTGAGCGTTTTATTATCTATATAAGTAGCGACTGTAAGGTTCTTTATATAATTTGGTCCTGTATTATTTATATAAATTCTATACATTGCAACGGAATAAGGATAGAATATCTGATTGTTAACGAGCATCGCTTTTAAATTAATTGAATATGTTTTAGGTACAATAAGACTGAATGCAACATAAGAAACTACAAGGATTACAATAACAACTATTAAGTACTCTAAAAGTATTTTTGTATTCTTCATTTGTTCACCTAGATATCAAATATAAAAATATAATTTTAATTACCTCAGGCAAAGAAATTAATTCTTATTCTTAAGCTCTACCAATGCTTCTATTATTCTTTCTTTTATCGGATTTACCTGTATATTAAAAAAGTTCTCTATCCATTTTATCTCGTCAAAATCCTCAACTTCAGATGAGGTAAGATAATATTTTCCTTTCTCATGTCTTATCAAATTCTGTTTTGTAAATTGAAGTAGATGATACCTTAATGTTTTCTCATTTATAGGCTCCCATGTTTTTTCTATATATTCAAGCATTTCATTTACATTAGGGCTCTTTTTCAATTTAAAATGGAAATATAGCAAAGCATCCATTACCTCAAGTGCGCTTAGTCTTGATTCTTTTGGATTTACAATACCCATAGCGAGCCCAAGCCATCTTATTAACGAGCGCTTTGTTTCCTTTACATCTTTTGGAAGCGACATCTTTCTTAACGTTACCTCATTCTCAATAAGTTTTGCTTCATTAAGCTCCATCATTACACCTCATTATACAAGCAAAATATTAATTTTAGATTGTAGAAATATAGATAAAATATAATAAAATATAGCAAGATAATATTATAAATTATATACTTCTGATTATATATTTTATGATTAACATTTATATGTTTTACCAATATTAGTAATAACAGATTAAAATTAAAGTAATAGAAATTGTGGTTTTATGGATGAAGTAAAAAACGTCGATGTTAATATTGAATTTAATCCTCCTGTTTTAAAACCCTTCTCAAGAAATGAAGTGCAGTTAAAGATTACATTGAAAAATAATTCAGATAATATATTATACTGGGGTGAGTGCGATATCAATGTTGCCCCACCACTTTCATTAGCAAGCGATATAGATCTAAATGTAGGTAGAATGAGGATTGGAATATTGAAGCCAAAAAAAGAGTTGAGCAGACCTGCAAAGGTGTATACAAGGCTGAATAACTATCCTGATAATTATAATTTAAAGGTTGTTGCATATTTTTATGATGAAGATGGCGCAATTGCCGAAAGGGTTGAAAAGATAGTTTCAATACCTTGCATAGAAGAAAGGGATAATAATATAAGTGCCGTGCAGGCATAAATATGCTGAAATTTTATTATTATTTTTTATTATGATTTATTTTATTTATTATAATTTATAATAATATTATATTTGATGGTGGTTGAGGATGAAAGGTTCTTTTATAGTCTTTGAAGGTATAGATGGTTGTGGCAAATCTACGCAGCTTGAACTTGCATTGAAGTACCTAAAGGAAAAGTATCCTGATAGAGAGATTATAAAAACAAAAGAGCCCACAACAAACGAGATTGGAATGCTGATAAGGAAGATAATAAGCAGCGAACAAAATTTTGATCCTATAGCAATGCAGCTTTTATTTTCAGCGGATAGGGCAAAACATATATCAGAAATTAAGAGCGAGCTTGAAAAAGGAAGCATTATTCTATGTGATCGCTATATGTTTTCAACTTTTGCTTATGGAGCCTCAAACGACTTGGATGTTGACTTCCTAAAATATATCAATAAAAAGTTTTTAGTCCCGGATATAACATTTATTATTGATCTGCCTGCGGATATATCAATTGATAGAATATTAAAAAGAGTAAATGAAAACAAACCAAAGATGTACGAAAAGCAGCACATCCTTGAAAGAGCAAGAGAAGAATATATTAAAATGAAAAAGGAGTATAATAATTATTTTGTAATAGATGGTAATAGAAGCATTGAAGAAGTAAGCAAAGATATAATTAAAATATTAGATCAAAACATGCAAATAAAATAAAATTTATATAATAAAATTCATATATAATTATTTTATTTTATTAATTATTTTATTCTGTTTATTTCATTAAGGTAGATAATCTTTATTTGAAATCTTGTCTCTTATATAATCATCTACGAATGTAAGCCTTGGCCCTTGTAAAGTATCCTGCTCTAGCTTTGTCTTTGTTTTTAGAACTTTCTTTAATTCTTCAACCCATTCCTTGTGCATATTTATCCATGGATATTGAAGCATTTCCTGTGCTCTTTTTAAATCCACCTCTGTTGCTTTAAGAGTCATATTTTTTAGGAAATCATATTTTTCTATATCAGACATTGTAACCCCTATAAACCTTGCTTCAGGTGTTGCAATATCCCCGCCTATATAAGCGAGATTCATGCTTCCGGTTTTAATCGTCCAGTAGATATACCAACCCCATGCATCTCCATCATTGAATACATAAACCGGCAGACCTTTATCAGCGAGCTTTCTTATCAATCTTCTTGTTCCCCTTGCCGCCTGGCCTTGGGGTGTTATCAATATACAATTTTCCTTCTTCCAGAATTGGTCCTCATTAAGCCTCTGCCATAATGCATCCTTCTCAACGACAAGAACATATTTAGCCTTTACATCAACAAATTCAATATCATTATCAACGTCACTGGGTATAGCCCATCCGCTTCTTCCGGTTTTGCTCGTATCAATTTCAATCTTCTCATTTCCGAATCTATCTATAACACGCATATTGCCCGCAAGGACTCCTTTTCTGTTTGCATTAAGGTTTAAGTCCTCTCTTTTAAGATTTAATGAAACTTCAAGATCCTCTATAAGCGGGTTGGATTCGGCCTGTTCGTTGAATATATTTTCATCAACATCCTCTCCGAGAGAGTATTTAAGCTGGTAGAAAAGTCCCCTTATTGAAGTATGAAGGTTTTCGGTTACAAATTTATTGCATTTAGCCGCGATAGCGATTGTTTGCATAAACCTTTTTGTCTGCGCGACGTTGAGGAAGCTTCTTTCCTCTACCGCATTTCCGAGTTTGAGATAGCCTTTTTTATCATCATAAATTATGTTTGATCGGGTTCTCGCGATTGTTTTAAACTTCGGTGCCTTCATTTCATGGACATCTTTGATTATTTCATTAGCGAACTCTTTAAGCGCCTTAGCAGCATCCTTTTTTTCATTCATCAAACCACTACATTTTTATTTTATACAAAGATATAAATTTAAGCAATACATTCATTGAAAAGCGTTTAAGTATATTATTTTTAACATATTTAAATTAAATACATAATAAACTAAAATATGAAAATAATATTAATATTAAAAATATTAAATAAATATTAAATAAATATTAAAAATAAAAGAAATTAAATAAAACAATAAATAAAACAAAAATTAAAATAAATAAAATAAAATAAAAATTATTGATTTTGATACCTCTTTAACTCTGCTATAATCTCATCTCTTCTTTTGGTCTTCTTTAATGCATATTCCATTACTTCTGCAAGGTTTTTGACAGGTACAAGTTTAACCTTTTTCTTCTCTGCCGGCGTTAGATAGACATCATCAAGATTGCTTGCTGGTAGAACCACTGTTTTAATACCATCAGCTATCGCTGCTTCGACCTTTTGCGTTACCCCCCCTACCGGCAGGACTTCTCCACGCACAGATAATGATCCGGTCATTGCAACCGACTGATCAACAGGTATATTCTCCATCGCGCTTATGATGCTTATCGCAACAGCAATGCTTGCACTATCTCCCTCTACACCTTCATAGGTCTGCAGGAACTGTACATGCATATCATAGCCGACAACATCCCTTCCCATATGCTTCTTTATTATCGCGCTTACATTCTTAACTGCTTCTGTTGCAATCTTGCCGAGCTTTCCGGTTGGTATAAATTTACCCTCTGCTCTTGAGCTTGCTGGTGTTATCTCCGCAACAATCGGCATAACAATTCCAGATGATAGATAGGTTGAGCCTATAACCGCAAGGCCGTTGACTTTGCCTATACTATAGCCCCTTGTTTTAAATACACTATACTCCTTCTTGAATTCTACAGCTTGGGATACAATCTGGGCTTCTATAGGGTTTGCAAGCCTCTTTGCATCAAGGACCTCTTTCTCGGTAACGAGCTTTTTATGGCGCTCTATTGCGAGGTCGCCGGCAGCCCTTATCAAGCCTCCAAGATCCCTGAGCACTAATGTATATCTGCCTTTTCTACCGCTCCTCCTCATCGCCTCTTCTATTACAGCTTCGATTGCGCCTCTGTCAAAATGAGGTATCTTTCCATCTTTCTTGACCTCCTGGGCTATAAACTGTATTAATTTTAGAGTATTCTCTTTATTAACCTCCATAGTAGAATCCATGTAAACCTCATAACCATAGCCTCTGATTCTAGACCTAAGCGCGGGATGCATGTTCTGTATATCCTGCAGGTTACCCGCTGCAACAAGATCAAAATCGCAGGGCACTGGCTCTGTTTTAACGAGCGCTCCAGAACTCATTTCACTTTGACCTGTTATTGGATATTTCTTCTCCTGCATTGCTGTGAGAAGATCCTGCTGTGCTTTTGGTTCGAGCCTTGATATTTCATCGATATACAAAACACCCTTGTTTGCCTTATGCACTCCGCCACTCTCTACCCTTAGATGCGGCGGTGTACCCAAACCACCTGTTTGAAGTGGATCATGCTTTACATCTCCGAATAATGCACCCGCTTTTGAACCTGTTCCATCTATGAATGGTGCATGTGTCATTCCAGTATTATCAACTATGAGCTTTGGTTCGTTTGAGATATCGCCGAGACCTGGCATTGCTCCAACTCTATGGGTTAAGCCGACTGTGAATGCGAGGAATGAGCCGAATATTAGTATGCCGAGTATAAGCGATGCAAATACAATCAGCTCGTCGCCGGTTACTAAGCCGCTGAGCGTTATAGCGAAAAGAACTATCACTATTATTATTATAGCGGGTACGAGCCATGAGCCGCCCTTGTTTATCATCATGCGGTTTTTAGCCCTCTCCTTCATTAAAATTATACGCCCCTGACCATCGCCGAGCTTTTCACCTGGCTTTGGTGGATTAGGATAGGTTTTGACTGTTTTGATAAGCGGTTCATTTTCATCATTTACATTCTTATAGACAAGCACATCCTCGAGATCTGTTGCAGGCAGCATCTCAGCCATAGCCTGAGCGAGCATTGTCTTGCCTGTTCCGGGTTCTCCTATAAGGAGAACATGCCTTCTCTGTTTAGCAGCCTTTATTATTATCTCTCTTGCATTCTTCTGTCCTATAACTTGATCGATGAGCCTTTCAGGAACCTCGACATCAGCGGTGCTTTTAATATTTTCAGGAATGAGTATGCTAGCACTATCATTGTTTTTATTACTATTTTTATTTTTATTATTTTCTTTATCATTATCTTTATTATTGTCTTTATTGTTGTCTTTATCATTTCCTTTAAGTGCTTTGGATTTGTTATCTTTTCTTTTATCTTTATTTTTTTCATTAATTTTATTTTCAAGTTTATTTCTATTTTTATCCTCCATCAAACCACTAATATAAAATCACTATGTTATAGCATTATTAAAAAATACTATATCATTATAATATTATAAGTTATTTTAGTTATTTTATTTTTAATAAAATTTAATAAAATAATCAATATACCAACTTACCAACTAAAATAATAAAATAAATAATATAAATAATAATCAATATAAAATTATAAATAGTTTATCAAATTTAAGAACTTTATTTTTAGATATTTTGTAGATTATCATTTTATAATATAGTTATATTTATTTTATATAAATATTTTAATGCTTGTTTTTCTTTTTATTAATATTAATTATTAATTTTGCTCCAAATTTACTTAAACTATATATTAAATGATTAATTATTAATTCTTAGTTCTCTTTTTTATCAAAAATTAATATTAATAAAATAATAAGATCAATAAAGAGATAATAGTATAAAATATAGAAAATATTTTTAGTAAAAAATAAAACCCCTATTAGTCACACTTCCCTAATTCACCACGCAATGCGTATGTTTTTAAATTTATCTTTTGTAATAGAAAATAAAAAATGTGATAACCATGTTCGGAAAAAATGTATTAAAGAGTAGAGAACATGCACAGAGCGCAATGGAGTACCTCATGACATACGGATGGGCGATACTCATAATTGCGATAGTTCTGGCAATATTGTTCAAGTTGGGAGTATTTAGTGGGGCAAGCCTCACCGGAACATCATGTATAGGAACAGTGGGATGGTCATGCTCTGGTCTCAGCCTTAGCGGTAGTGGTCTTAGTTTTACATTAGGACAGAGCACAGGCAGTACTATTTATAATACTGTTGTAGCATGTGCATCAAGTGCTGGTAGTAATGGTTACCCGATTGCTGGTGATTGGTATACTGCAAACAGTCCAGTTAGTACAGCTACTAGTGGTGGTGTTGTTGTACCTGCTACTGCAGCACCTTCAACAGGAGTAATAGGTATTACAATACCAAATGGTGGAACAACATCTATTTCCGCTTTACCATGCTATTCTTCTAGTGGTCCAATAACATTTGGTACTATAGGACAGACATTCCAGGGTTACGTATGGGTTGCTTATCAGACAACACCTGGCGGTACATACCAGGTCCAACAAGCATTAACAGTATCAGCAAAGGAAACATCCTAAATTTCTGAATATTAGAGAAGGTTACTCCTTCTCTTTTTTAATTTTATTTTTGTTTTTTAATTCTTTATTTTTTTATTCTTTATCTACTAATTTATTTATCCCTACTTTTTTAACGTTCATAGATATTAATAAATTACCAACACTAACTAACAAAATATTCAAAATTAATTAATGAAAATGAGGATGAAAATAAATATATTTTAAATAATAATTGTAAAAGCGGAATATAATAAAATATATAAATCTGATTGATATATAATATATTAATTGATTATAATTTGTTATTAATTATAACTTTATTGTTATATTGTATATAATTTTATATTATATTGATATAAAAAAGATTCAAAATAAACTTAAACTAAACATAACATATGTTTATATATGTGTTTATTATTTATATTAATTTAAATATGCTCAAATAATTAAAATCTTAAAAGGTGTTTCATATAAAGATAAAAGATATAAGGGCGCTGCCCGACGCAAACCTCAAGGCAAAGCTCAAGGAGCTAGAGCTCGAGCTCAGCTCGGAGAGGATGAAGGTTGCTTCAACAGGTGTTGCAAGCAAGGTCGTAAAGACCAAGAACATCAGGCGCACAATCGCTAAGATAAAGACAATTCTCAACGAGAGAGGTGTTAAAGAGTAATGGCTGATACCTGTCCAAAATGCGGCTTGCCGCTAGAGCTTTGTGTCTGCAAGGTTCTAGATAGAGAAACAGAATCAAAGATAAGAATATATACAAAGAAGGCTAAGTTCAACAAGCTCGTTACAATCGTAGAAGGGATCGATTCCTCTGCTATCGAAAAGACAACGCGCGAGCTCAAGCGCGCGCTAGCGTGCGGAGGCACAATCAAAGATGGTTTAATAGAGCTTCAAGGAACACATAAGGATGCTGCAAAGAAGATACTTACCGAGCTCGGCTATAAAGGAGATAATATAGACGTAGTTTGATATTCTTATCCTTTCTTATTCTTTTATTATTTTCTGTATTCCTTTACACAAGCAGAATATCTAATTATCTAATTGTCAGTTGTAAGAATCTATAAAATATACAGAATACAATAGATAAATATAAATATTATAAAATATAAGACTTATTTGTATTAATATATCTGTGATATATTTATAAATGGTTATTAATTTTCCATTCTTAATCAATATTTAATATTTTTATTGATTATGGCAATATCTTGAGATCTGGTGTTTTTATAGAGAAGATAATGAAAAACAAAACTGAATCTGCTGATAATAATGATAACAATTTTGCTCTTTCATATGTCGTTCCGTTAAGGCAACCTAAAAAAGAATATAAAGAAAAATTAAAGGAAATTTTAGATATTGTAAAGATCAAGAATTTTGATGATAATAGTATTATTATTGATAATACATTAGGATTTAAGCTTTTTAATACAGCCTATGAAAAATCTAAAAAATATAAAAATTTAGAAGATGAAATAAAAAATAATCCATTACAAGATTATTCATCATTTATATATAATATAATTACCCTTTATTATTCAGCTATAGATCATCTGATAAATAAGTATTTCAACATTTACAAAATATATGATAATAAAAAAGTTATAGAAAATTCTAATAGTTTTGTTATAGAAGATTTTGATAGTTTTAAAAAGTTTTTATCGGCAAAAATTAAAGAATATCAATATATAATAAACACCACAATAGAAGAGGTAGATAAAAGCGATGATATATCTAAACTAAATAAATCCCTTCTTTCTTACAGTGAAAAAATGAATAAGCTGACTAAAGAATTAGTAGAATATTCTGAAGAAAAACTAAAATATCCTGATAACAATATAAAAGAATTAATAGAATATTTTGAAGAAAATTTAAAATATTTTGATAATAATATAAAAGAATTAGTAGAATATTTTGAAAAAAAATTAAAATATCCTGACGATGATAAAAAAGAAGGGCAAAACAAAGGAAAAATAAATAATACACAATAATTTATAATAAATAAAATATTAAAATATAAAGAATAATAGATTTCCAAATAAAATTGATATAAGCAAACCGAAGAATATAGGTAGTGCAAGAGGTATCGCATTTCTATATACAGGAATCTTTTCTTTTAACCCTCTTTTTCTAGCGTTTTCTATGAACTCCTTTGTTATAAGATTTGAAAATCCTAATTTCTTCAATCTAACCTCTTCTTTCTTATCGATAAAAGATGGAGCAACCATATCTCCCTCTTCAAGATCTTTGATATCAACAAAAGTAACCATCGCCTCTGACAAAGATTTTTCAAAAGCTATTAAGACTGCGGCGCATGTTATAATAATGAGGAGTATTGTTATGGCAAGCAGATTAATATTAAATACAAATATGAGAAGTGCTAGGAAGATTAAATATGCTATTGTTATAAGGACACTTTTGAATATACTTGTTTTTGTTGCTGTTAGTTTATGCTTTATCTTGTATGCTTTAGGCAGGTAATACAAAGGCACAAATACAATTGCTATTATTCCGGTTGTTATAAATACAGATATGATAAAAGGAAAACTATATTGATTTAGATTTGCAAGCAGCGGCGTATTTTGTATCGGCAATATCAATGATATAGTAATAAATTCAATAATGTCCCCTCCGCCAACCTGCCCCGCCCTGTATGCAAGCCAGCCTAGCGATGCTATTATTGCCGCAATTATAAAACTTATAGAGATAATCTCAACATTCATATATAATATAGTCATTATCAATCCAATTCCCAATGTTGCGTAGGCAAATACAGTAGGTATATTCCTTTTGTTTAGTACATCAAAAAGCATATAGGAAAATGCTATTATAACAAGTAAAATTATCCTAAACATATCGATTGTTGTGATCATTTAATCAACTATATTTAATTATCAATTATAAGTTATAGTCTTACTGGTTTTTATTTCTCCTTGCATTCTTTATTATATAAGCTACTAAGATTAATCCTAAGATTATCGCGATAATTGCGATTACAGTATATAAACTATTTTCATTTGATGCACTTGCTGTTTCATTAAGAGCGCTGCTTGTTATATTTGGAATTTGTTGCTGTGAGGGTGCTTCATATCCTACAGCATAAATAGACATTCCAGGAGATTCCGATCTATAAATATAATTTGTAAGATTCTCTCCTATTATTTTTGTCGGAAGCTTTATCCATGTATTGTTTAATGCGTAGTATCTAAAGAGGCTTATATATGATGGATTTATACCGTGCTCTTCTAAAAAGTTTTTTGTTATGTTGAATGTATAATTTACATAATTTATTGCAGAATCTGGCAGGGTGCTGTTGATATATAAATATGTTATAGGATTTATCGAATTTGCGGCTGCTTCTGCAGCATTTGGTACCATCTTTCCAAATGCACTGCTGTTAAGTTCCTGCACAAGTGAAGTTATCTCTTTTGTGCTCTCCTTTGGATTGATTGTTATATTTTTAATTACAAGATTTTTATTTTTTATGAAAATATGTGCACTTATATTGCTTTCTATTTTGCTTATTTCTAATAATGTGGTTCCGCTTTCATCCTGAAAAACAGTAATATTTGAAGGTATATACTTTATAATTTCATTATTGCCTGTAATATTGCTTACCGCATAAATCAATTGATAGCTTTCTAATTTTGTATTATTTTTATTTTTAAGGTAGTTCAAAAATAAGTTTTCATATACATTTTGATATGGATTATTTGAGGCCGTGATATTAATATTACTTACAACACTTTTTAATGATTGAGCATTAATATATTCGTTGCTGACATTCCCAATCATACTCCATGATGTAATTGATGAATTTCCATTCCTTATATTTTGTATTGTTGAATTGATTAGAGCAAAGCCTCTTGGCGTATAATTATAAGCAATGCTTCTTATAAAGGTTGCATTGCTAGATATCAAATTTGCAAGAAGTGTTTTATTTTGTATTATTGAGTTAAATCTGCTGGAAAAGTTTCTAATAAATTTAATATTATTTATAGGAATAATAAAACTAATATTACTCAGATTATAATTTTTATAATTTATACTATTAGATCCAAAACCTATTCCGTTAAAAACGCTTACATTGATATTATTATTAATATTATTCTTTTTTATGATTTCTTCAATGTTTGTTATATTTAAACCTGTTGTATTCAGGCTGTTTATGTTTGTTGTATTTATGCAGTTGGTACAGAATAAATTGTAGTTTATAATATTAGAATTTATCAAACCAGATATTATGTTATAATTAAGTGTATTAGTATTAAACAAGCTTGTATAATTTTTAATATTTTTTAAGAAGGATAAATTTTTAAATTCAGATATATTTATACCATTAAAATTTGAAAAATTTATGAATCTGTTTATATATGAGTTTATATATGAGGTATTGAGTGTTATATTTTTAATAGTATAATTAGCATTTAATGAGTTTGATAGATTTGTTTGTGAATATATTAATGAGGATGTAAAAGATATTGCTAAATAAAAAAGAAATCCTAAAAATATAAAAAAGCTAAAATACTTTTCTATTGTGGTTTTGCTCATATAAACACCAACAAATAATTTATTACATGTTTAAATATTATTTATATTAGATTATTTAAAATTTAGTTTATAATAATCATCAATAGATATAAGGGAGGTATAATCTATAATTAAATAGAGGTATACTCAATAGAATTATAATTCAAGTAATATATAATAAATTCTATAATATAATATATATCATAATTTATATTTAATTTATATTTTATATAATTTTATATAATGTTTTAGGTCTTTGAGTTTTATAATTTAACTTATAGCTTCTAACTTATAACTTTATAGTTTGGTATTGTAATAGTATTGTAATATAAAATATAACTACAACAGCTATAAAAACAAAAACAACCTTATAATTTATAAAATTATAATAATAAAAAATAAATGCTTTAATACTTAACTTAAGGTGTAAAAATGAGTGATGAATTCAAAACAATTATCAACTATAACGAAATAGAAAAGAAGTGGCATGATGCATGGATGTCTGCAAAAATATATGAAGTAGAGCCTAATGGACAGCCAGCGCTTCTTGTTACCGCAGCAATTCCTTATGTAGATATGCCACAGCACATAGGCCATCTTAGAACATATTCAACCGCAGATGCATTTGCAAGATATAAAAGAATGCGAGGATTTAATGTGCTCTTTCCTGTCGGCTTTCATCATACTGGAATGCCAATAGTTGGAATTGCAAAGAGGATTGCAAATAATGATACACAATTAATAGATGTTCTTAAAAGAGTGTATGAGGTCAAGGATGAAGATATTGAAAAGATGAAGGATCCCAAGTATATAGCGGATTATTTTACCGAGGTTATTGCGCAGGGATTTATTGATGCAGGATATAGTATGGATTGGAGAAGGAAGATCGTTTCAACAGAGCCGATGTTCAGCAAGATGGTTGAATGGCAGTTCTTCAAGCTTAAAGATTTAGGATATCTTGTAACTGGTGTGTATCCTGTTGGGTGGTGTCCGAATGAGAATAATCCTGTTGGACAGCATGATACAAAAGGTGATGTCTCTGTTAAGGTTGAAGAGTTTGTAGGAATTAAATTCAAGGATGCAGAAAGCGATGCTTATTTTGTCTGCGCCACCTACAGACCTGAAACTATATATGGAGTTACAAATCTTTTTGTAAACAAGGATGCTAAATATGTGCTTGCAAGGATTGAAGATTCAAAAGTATATATTTCAAAAGAGGCTGTTGAAAATTTAAAATACCAGATGAAAATAGAAGTACTTCAGGAGATTGATGCATCATCTCTGCTTGCTAAGAAGGCAATAAACCCTATAACAAACGAAACAGTACCGGTATTTCCAGGCTTCTTTGTAAAGCCGGATGTAGGCACTGGAGTCGTTATGAGTGTTCCCTCACATGCGCCATTCGATTACGCCGCATTGATGAAGCTCAAGAAGGAGGGCTATAAAATACCAGATATTCAAGACAAGAAGCTTATCGAGATAGAGAAGAATTCCTCAAACAAAGGCCTTGGGCGCAGCATCGAGGAAGAGGCTCGGAAGGGGGAAGCCCAGCATTACAACATACCCGCGCTCGCATACCTAGAAATACTCGGCTTGGACGAAAACGCCAGTGAAGATCTGCTTGAAACTGCAACAAAGGTTGTATATAGTGAAGAATCACGCTATGGTGTTATGCTCGTAGGAAAATATTCTGGAAAAAAGGAAGCAGAGGCCCGCGAGGCGCTCAAAAAAGATATGCTTGATGCTAAGAATGCAATAATAATCTACACAATAGCAAATGAATCACCTGTATACTGCAGATGCGGTACAAAAATCGTTGTCAAGGTTGTCGATGATCAATGGTTCATTAATTATGGCGACAAAGCCTGGAAGGAGAAGACAAAGGAGGTATTTGAGAAATATGTTAAGCTTTATCCTGAAAAATACAGGCATAGTTATGAGAACCTTCTTGACTGGTTGGACCTGCGCCCTGCAGAACGTGCACAAGGGCTCGGAACAAAATTCCCATTTAATCCAAATCATGTTATAGAATCGCTTTCAGATTCTACTATATATCCAATGCTTTATACATTTATCCATATACTGCGCGCGGCTAATGTTAAAGCAGAATCTCTTAAACCTGAATTCTTTGATTATGTGGTTTATGGAACCAAGGATATCAATGAAGTATCAAAGAATTGCGGTATTGATGTAACAGTACTCCAGAAGTGCAGAGAATCATTTGATTACTGGTATAGAAATACATCAAGGCATTCAGGATCCGATTTACTTGCAAACCATCTCCTTATGTATCTGTTTAATCATGTTGCAATATTTACAGAAGAGTATTATCCAAAGCAGATTGTAGCAAACGGCCTCGTTAATTTTGAGGGGGTGAAAATGAGCAAGAGCCTTGGCAATGTAGAGCCCGCTGGAAAAGGAATTGCAAAATATGGTGCGGATCCATTGAAGATGATCGAAGTAGCAAGTGCTGATATAGATAGTGCAGTTGAAATAAACCTCAAGAATGCAATTCCCTCAATCTATTCAAGAAATGATTTCTTCTATAATCTAATATTAAATCTTAATGGTCTTGATGGTAATGCATTGACGCATATAGATTACTGGCTCTATTCAAAGCTCAATAAGAAAATCAAAAATGCAACAGAATATATGGAGGATCTCAACTTTAAAAATGCTTATGCAGAGATATACTACAATTCATACTCAGAACTAAAGACCTATATAGAGAGGGGAGGCGGCAACCAGATGGTTATGAAGGAGTATCTTGAAAAGATAACATTAATGTTTGCGCCGATTATGCCCGCTTTTGCAGAAGAGCTATGGCACCTTCTAGGCAATACAAGCTTTGTTGCTAAAGAGAAATGGCCGACATATAATCCCGATATGATCAGCGATAAGATTGAAGCAGTGGAAGAAATAATAACAAAGACTATCGAGGACATTAATTCAACAATAGCATTAACATCAAAAATCAGTGCAAATAAAGATAAGTCAATAAAAGAGATAAAAATAATACTTGCAGATGATTGGAAGCTTAAAGCATATAACACGCTTGTTGAGAAGCAGAATATACAGGATGCAATTAACGCTTCCGGTGTCGATCCAGCTAAAGCATCAAAATTCCTTGCACCTATGATGCCAAAATTAAAGACCCTTATAAAGATTCCAGATATTGATAATAAATATTTGTTATCTGCGTTCATGGACGCACAAGACTATATAAAGAATAAATTCAATGCAAAAATAACAATAGAAAAAGAGAGTAATTCAATATCTTCAAGAGCATCAAGGGCGATGACAAATAAGCCGAGCATAGATATAATCTGGGGTTGATAGTGTAAAAAATTTAAAAAAATTTAGATTAAAAGAAGCTGGTTAAATGGGTGCTAAAAAGATAAGCAAAAAGAAAGAGCGAGATAATAAAGAATCTAAAACAAAAGAAAAAGTAAAAAACAAAGACAAAAAAACAAGATCTCTATCTGATTTTGATCTATTTGTGTTTGATTGGGATGGAACCCTTACTGGTTTGAAAATAATACGCACTCTCGATCAGAAATATGGACCCTACTGGCTGTATAAAAGGATGAAATATAGAAAGGAACATAAAAAGATTGATATGGATTCTGAAAGTGAATCTAAAAGAGAGCTCAAAGAGAGGATTATGTCTGTTTTTGCAGATTTTTATTTAACCCTTTTCAAGCCTAAACTTCATAATGATGTCAAGCTTCTTCTTTCAACACTGAGGGCGAGAGGCAAAAAAGTGGCGTTGTTTACAAATGCAACAGAATGGCGTATAAATAAGGAGCTCGATCTCTTTGGGATCAGGGATATGTTTGATATGGTATTGAGTGCGCAGAAGATAAAGGTTATAAAGCCGGATCCTACAGGTCTGAATATAATAATTAGAAAAATGAGAATAAGAAAAGATAAAGTGCTTTATATAGGAGATATGGTTGATGATATAATCATGGCAAAAACTGCTGGTGTTGCATCATGTGCGTTGGGCAATGGCTTCGATAAGGAGAGCGTGTTGAAAAGAGAGAATCCGGATTTCTATTTTGAAGGGGTTGAAGAATTACTTGAAGCAATACGAAGCGGATAAAAATAAAATTAAGGGAAAATAAAAACAAAAAATAATAAATTTTACAAATTATCACAATATATTTATAGCTATTTATCCAAATTATTTATATATAATTTTATATATGATTTTTGTATTTTTTATATGTCTAAAATTGATTAAAATTTGGGCTAAATTTATTAAAAATTAATACTTTTTATTATTTATTAGGAAAATATCTAAAAATAAAATAAACAATCAAACAGAGTGAAATAATGGATGATGAATATAGCGCTAAAGATATAATGGTGCTTAGCGGAGTCCAGGGCGTCAGGAAGAGGCCTGCAATGTATATTGGATCTACCGGCAATGCAGGTTTTCTCCACCTCCTTTATGAAGTTCTTGATAATGCGATTGATGAGGCTCTTGCGGGCTATGCAAAGAATATAACAATAAAGCTTGGAAGAGAGGGCGATGTTGATACCGCAGAGATAAGCGATGACGGCAGAGGAATACCTGTTGATATAATACCCAAGGTGGGCAAGCCTGCGCTTGAGATTATTATGACATCCCTTCATTCAGGAGCTAAGTTTGATAACAAGGCCTATAAGGTTTCTGGAGGGCTTCACGGTGTCGGCCTTACTGTTGTCAATGCACTTTCAGAATATACAGAGGTTAATGTTAAAAGGAATAATAAGCTATACAGGCAGAGGTTCAGCAGGGGCGTGCCGCTTACAAGCCTCGAGGTTGTCCAAGAGAATATAGAGGGCACAGGAACTACAGTAAAGTTCAAGCCTGATTCTGAAATCTTCTCTGTTAAGGCCTTTGATACAATAGCGCTAACTGAAAGGCTCAACGATCTCGCATACTTGAATCCGGGCTTGAAGATAACGCTTGTGGATGAAAGAGAGGGCGAGCACAAGGTTGTTGAATACTACTCGAAGAACGGGCTCAGCGATTTCCTAAATTATCTCAAGGGCTCAAAAGAGGATATAAGCAAACCTATATACATAAAAAAAGAGCAGGACAACTTCAAGCTCGAGATAATAATGCAGTATGTTAAATCATATTCAGAGGAGCTTCTCTCATTCGTAAATAAAATCAAGACAAACGAAGGAGGTACACATGTTGCGGGCTTCCATGCGGCGCTCACGCGTGCGATTGTTTCATACAACCAAAAAAGCGCCAAGAAGAAGGAGGTTGAGATTGAGGGCGATGATACAAGGGAGGGCCTTATTGCTATAATTTCAGTGCTTATGCAGAATCCCGAATTTGAAGGCCAGACAAAAGAGAAGCTTGGCAGCACAACGATAAAATCATTTGTTGAAAACGCAACCTATTCAGAGCTTTCACGCTATCTTGAGGAGAATCCCGCAGATGCGGCTGCAATCCTTAATAAAGTTTATAGTGCGGCAGAGGCAAGAGAGTCTGCAAGGCGTGCAAGAGAGCTTGCAAGAAAGAAGGGCATGTTTGATGCTGATATACTTCCAGGAAAGCTTTCAGACTGCACTGAAAAGGATCCTGAAAAATCTGAATTGTTTATAGTTGAGGGAGAGAGTGCTGCGGGTTCGAGCAAGCAGGCTCGTGATAGATTTACACAGGCTATACTTCCCTTGAGGGGAAAAATACTGAACGTTGAGAAGGCGACAGATGAAAAGATATTTGGAAATGCAGAGCTTCATACAATGGTTACCGCAATCGGTACTGGAATTAAAGAAACCTTTAATCCTGATGCGGTGCGCTATAAAAAGATTATAATATTAACAGATGCGGATGTTGACGGGAGCCATATACGAACACTTCTTTTAACCTTCTTCTATAGATATATGAGGCCGCTTGTTGACAAGGGTTATATTTATATAGGCCAGCCGCCGCTCTATAAGGTATCAAGGGGCAAGGAGGTGCGCTATGCCTATTCGGATGCACAATTGAATGAATTATTGAAGGAATTTGAAGGAAAGGCGACTGTTCAAAGATATAAGGGTCTTGGTGAAATGAATCCAGAGCAGCTATGGGAAACAACAATGGATCCAAAGCGCAGGATTCTCAGGCAGATAAAAATAGGAGATGCAGAGCTTGCAAATACTATGTTTACTATATTGATGGGAATGGATGTTGAGCAGAGAAGGCATTTCCTAGAGGAGCATTCAAACGAGGTGAAGTTCCTTGATATATAATTTTTATAAAAAATAAATTAAGATAAAAAAAATTAAAAATTAGGATAATAAAAATAAGATAAAAAAGAAAAATTAAAATTTAAAAATAAAATTAAAAGAGATTAATAGATAAAAATAATAAAAAATAATAATAAAACATGTGTGTTTATGGACGAGGGTTTGATTACATCTTATATAGAAAATGAGATGCAGACTAGCTATATTGACTATGCAATGAGCGTTATAGTTGGAAGAGCGCTTCCCGATGCACGGGACGGCTTGAAGCCCGCTCAGCGAAGAATACTATATGCAATGAGCAAGCTCAACAACTTCCATGACCAGCCGACCAAAAAGAGTGCTAGAATTGTGGGAGATGTTATAGGAAAATATCATCCGCATGGAGATATGGCTGTTTATGAAACCCTTGTTAGAATGGCCCAGGACTTCACAATGAACTACACGCTTGTAGAAGGGCAGGGAAACATGGGATCTATGGATGGAGATCCACCCGCAGCACAGAGGTATACAGAGGTCAGGCTCGCAAAGCTTGCTGAGGAGATGCTCAATGATCTCGATAAGAAGACAGTACCCTTCGTACCAAACTTTGATAACACCGAAGAGGAACCCCTTATACTTCCAACCAAGGTCCCAAACCTTCTTATAAACGGTGCATCTGGAATTGCGGTGGGTGTTGCAACAAGCATACTGCAGCATAATCTTAAAGAGGTATGCGATGCTATAATCGCATATGTCGACAACAAGGACATAACAATCAATGAGATAATGAACTTTATAAAAGGGCCTGACTTCCCTACCGGCGGTATTGTATTTTATAATGAAGCCCTTCTCAACTCCTACTTTACAGGAAAGGGCTCGTGCATTGTGCGCGGAAGGATAAATATTGAAGAGCAGAAAGGCAAACAGGCTTTGATTATAACAGAAATTCCATATATGGTCAACAAAGCAGTGCTTATACAGAAGATAGCCGAGCTTGTAAAAAACAAGAAGATACAGGGTATATCCGACCTTAGAGATGAAAGCAATAAGGAGGGAGTTAGAATCGTAGTAGAGCTCAGGAAGGATGCTAATCCTGATATAATAATGAACATGCTTTATATACATACACCGCTTCAAACCACAATACCTGTTAGGAATATTGCGGTAATAGGAAACAATCTTTTAACTATGAACATAAAGCAGATGCTCAAGGTTTTTGTTGATTTCAGAGTTGAGGTGATAAGAAAGAGAACGGAATTCGAGCTCAATGTTGCATCTGAGCGCCTGCATATTATAGAGGGCCTGCTTGTAGCAATGTCGCATATAAACGAAATAGTGGATATGTTGAAGAAAAGCGAAGACCTTAAGGCGGCAAGGCAGAATCTTATATCTATTTACTCGCTATCAGAGAAGCAGGCTAATGCAATACTCGATATGAAGCTGAGCAAGCTTACAAGCCTTGAAAGCAGGTCGCTGGAAATAGAAGGAAATGAATTGAAAAGCAAGATAAAGGAATATAAAGAGATATTAAGCGATGAGAATAAGATTTACAATATAATAAAGGATGAAACAAGGTACATAAAGGAGAAGTATGGAAGGGATAGAAGGACGACAATAGAGGCAAATGAAAATATAGAAATAAATAATGAAGAGCTTATAAGCGATGAAGATACTACAGTGATATTGACAAATAATAACTATATGAAGCGTATGCAGACCTCTGTATATAGATCACAGGAGCGTGGCGGCAAAGGTATTATATCAATGTCTTTAAGAGAAGGGGATTTTGTAAAGCAGATTTTATACTGCAGGTCAAAAGATTATATACTTCTATTTACAAACAAGGGCAAGGCGTATTGGATTAAAGCATACCAGATACCAGAGGAGAATAGATACAGCGTCGGCAAGGCCGCAGTTAATATTGTTAATCTAACTGAAGGAGAGCGTATAGAGAAGATGCTCAATACACGCGATTTCAAAAATAGCGTTATAACATTTATAACAAAGCAGGGAAGAGCCAAGAGGGTCAGCGCCGAGCACTTCTCAAATCCGAGGAAGAATGGAATTATAGCAATACCTATACCTGATAATGACTCGCTTGCCGATGTATGCATATCTGATGGAAAGTCGGAGCTCTTTATAGCGACAAAGAAAGGTAAAGCCTTGAGGTTTAATGAAACCGATATAAGGGAAATGGGAAGGAACGCGGTAGGAGTTAGGGGGATAAAGCTTAACAGCGGAGATGAGGTTATCAATATTATATCAGCATCAAAAGAGGATCTAATCGCATCGATAACAGAGAAAGGTATGGGCAAGATAACAGAACTTGAAAGATACAGGCTGCAGAGGCGTGGCGGCAAGGGTGTTTTAAATCTGAAGATAAAAGAAAAGACCGGAGATGTAATAAAAGTCCTAAAGGTCAAAACTTCTGAAAATATAATATTGTTCAATTCAAAAGGTCTTTCAATACAATTCCCTGTAGAGGAAATAAGGATTACTGGAAGAAGCGCTTCCGGCGTGAGGCTGATGAGGCTCGATGCGGACAGCAAGGTTGTTGATGCGCAGGTTGTTTCTACATCTGATAATCTAGCATCAGCAGACAAACTAGATAAATCAGATAAATTAGATAAAGAAAGTGCAGTAGAAAACAAGGATGATAAAGATAACACAGAGGAAGGTAATTAAGACGATAGAAATAATTAAACACTTATTTCTGTTTATTTTTGTTTTTGTTCTTCTTTTATTCTCTTCTTTTATTCCTTTAATTCAAATATCTTTAGTAGCTCTTATATTTATAAAGATTATGTCTTTAAGAATATCTTCAGGTGTGTTGGGATTCTTTTCTAAAGCTTCCTTTATTTTAGTAATATGAGAGTTTAATTCTTTAATTAACTCTTCAGGTAGAACTATTTTAAATTTCTCTTCATTTATTATATTATTATAAAATTTAAACAACTCAAACATATCTGCAAGAGTCTCTTCTGATGCATTAGGATCTGATGCTAAAGAATATGCATGTTTGAGGCGTTCTAATATAAAAGGTATATTATTTAGGATTTCTTGAGTTTCTTCTGATGATAAATACTCACTTATTACTCTTAATACGTCAAATATACCCTTCTCATCTTGGCTAATGAGTGCTTCTTCCATCTTTTCCAATAGGTTTTTAAAATTTTTATCATTAGAGCTATTATTAGGTTTTTTACTTTCGGGCATTCTACCACTTAAATTTCCTTCTGATTTTTCTTATATTTAAATCTTGCCTTATTTTGACTACAAGCAGTTTTTATTTTTGTTTCTTCTTTATTTTTATCTATCAATTTTATCTCAATAAACCGAAATAATTATAGGCTTCAAGTATTCCAGAATGTTTTTTAATTGTTGTTGAAGCAGCTTTTCTTACCTCTGGATCATTATCAAATTTCTCCAGCTTTTCGAGGTCTTCTAATGAAGTATTAAGATTACGCGCCACATTTAATCTTATCTTTTTTGTCATATTTTCAAAATCTTTTTGTGATATATTAATGTTGCTTATTATTGTACTAATCATTTCTTTATTAAGAAAGTTTGCCAAAGCTTCAAGATCTTCTTGTGGCATATTAATGTTGCTTATTATTGTACTAATCATTTCTTTATTAAGAAAGTTTGCCAAAGCTTCAAGATCTTCTTGTGACATATTAATGTTGTTTATTATTGTACTAATCATTTCTGTATTAAGAATGTTTGCTAATAAATCTCTAAGATCTTCCTTACTGGTATTTTTATGCTTTGCAACCCCTTCTAGTATTTCTATATTCTTCTCTAAATCCTTCTTATCTTTTGACTTCTTAATAGCTTCGATAGAATAATTTTTTAATTTTGTAAGAGCTTCTGAAGGAGTATTTTCGTTCTTTGATAATCTTATTTTTATACTTATTTCTGGATGTTCTACTAATTTCATAAGAGTTTCTGGTAGTGTCTTAGAATTTCCTGCCAAAGACAATCTTACCCATTTAGATTTTTTATTTGCCAATTCTTCAAGAATTTCTCCAGGCGTTTTTGAGCTCTGTGATAGTGCGTGATTTAACACCCCACCATTAAATTTTACAAAATCCCAATACTCTTCTAATTTTATTTGTATATTATTATCTGGTAATAAACAAAAGGCTAATAATTTCATTACCTTCTTGGCTTTTTTAACCTTTTTTACTTCTTCAAGTGCTTTTGCAAGAGTGTTATCATGTAAGATTATACTTCTTGCTACCTTTCCAAAGTATTTTAAAATTTCATCTTTTTCTAATTCTGCAACTATATCCTCTCGTATTTTGCGGTTTAATAGGTTTACTAATACTCTCCCTTTTACAATATTATTATGATATTTTGCCAACTTTTTAAGGTCCTCTGGGCGCGTATTGTTGTGTGATGCAACTCCTTTTAATATATCCTCATACTCCTTTAAATCTTCTTTATTGTTTGATTTTTTAATAGCTTTAATTGCATAATTTTTTATTTTTTTAAGGACATCTGAAGGTGTTTTAGGGTTCTCAGTTAGTGCACGTTTTACTGCAACTTCTGGATCTTTTGATAAATAATTTCTGATAGTTTCTACATCAATATTTTCATTATGTGCTAATGCTATTCTTAATTCTACTTCAATGCGGTTTATTCCTATTAGTTTTTCTTTACGTTCTTTTGCTAATTTTTTAATTTTTTGAGGTGCCTTTTTATTATTTATTATTACATTTAATACGGAATAATTTTCATCGGTTTTTGCGAGCTCTTCAAGGCGCTCTTTTGATGTAT
>OGCG01000218.1_pt1 | contig 38931 bp, 43 predicted proteins | sample 1570061 | NCBI WGS metagenome assembly OGCG01 (sample SAMN06268698, study PRJEB24515) | hot springs metagenome | isolation source: Joseph's Coat, Yellowstone National Park, Washington, USA | place: USA:Joseph's Coat, Yellowstone National Park, Washington, USA
CTGGGCCAGTGGCCCCCGGGTGGGGGAGCAGGGAGCGCGTGTTTATGCAGAATATGCGGGAGGTGCAAGTTTTGAGCCAACGATCACGAAAGCCTCAAAGAGAGCTTTGATAAAGCCCGCCAAGCTCTCGAACAGGCCTTGGAGTGGAACGCGAGCGAGATCCTGGTCGACTATACCGGGGGGACCAAGGCGATGGTCGCCGGGACGGTCCTCGGCCTGACCGGGCGGGGGGTGACCTTCGCCTATGTCGGCGGGGAGCAGCGCAGCGAACTCGGTCAGGTCATCTCGGGGAGCGAGAAGATCAGGCATCAGGAAGACCCCATCGACCGCCACATTGAGGAGGATTGGACAGGGTTTTATCAGAGCTGGAACGCTTGGGACTTCTCCTCCTCGCTCCGGTTCCTCGAGCGAATCCTCCAGCGGCCGCTGAGGGACACCGAGCGGCGTTTTTATAAGCGGCTCCAGTCGATCGCCGAGGGCATGCAGCTTTGGGATCTCTTCCAACATAAGGAGGCTGCACGCAAACTCAGCCGTGCGGTGAGCGAAGCGGTCGCCATCACAGAGGCCTGGGAAGATTCGGTCAAAGTCCAGGTCCTGCGCACTCTGGAAGAGCAGGTCAAACACCTCGCGATCCTCGCCCAAAAGATCTCGGTGGACGAGATCAGCCCCGAGCTCCTCGGCGACTTGTTGGCCAACGCTCAGCGAAGAGCCGATCAAGGTCGCTATGACGATGCAATTACCCGGCTTTACCGTTCGATCGAGCTCGCAATGGAAATCGAACTCTACGACAAACTCAAGATTCGTATCCGGGATCCAAAGACGTTCCCCGAAGACCTCAAGTCGTTCCGCGGAGACTTTCGCGAGAGCAGGGGAATTCGGGAAAATCTAGAAGTTGCCAACGATCTCCTCAGCCGACGCGGCCATCAGAACACCTTGACGAGAACGCTCCTCGAAGCCTATCAAGGTCAGCTCGGTGGCCTGATGGAACGACGCAATCAAAGCATCCTGGCCCATGGCCTCAACCCAGTCAAACAAGAGGATTTTGTCAAATTCTGGGAGTTCTTGAATCAGGTTGGTTTCACGGCAAGCCCTCCCTGGCCCCGCTGGCCCTCAAAGGCCTAAGGCCGCCGTATTGACACTCAAAGGCTTAATGTGTCAAAATACCCTCTTAAGGAGGGCGCGATGCCGATCTACGTCTACCAAGGCCTCGAATCCGGTCAACTCTTTGAGTTCGAGCAGCGGTTTCAAGATCCCCCCTTCGAGCGCCACCCAGAGACGGGAGAGCCCCTCAAGCGGCTCATTCATCCTCCGGCGATCATCTTCAAGGGCTCAGGGTGGTATAGCACCGATCATCGTTCGACCAAGAGCTCCGGGGACTCGGCCGCTAAGGAGAGTTCCGGCCAGCAGTAACTATAGGCTGTCGAGCAGCAGCATCGCATCGCCAAAACTGTAGAAGCGATACCCTTCCCGGACTGCCAGGCGGTAGGCTTCGAGGATCCTCTCCCGACCGGCGAAGGCGGCCACCAGCATGAGCAGGGTCGAGCGGGGAAGGTGGAAGTTGGTGATTAGGGCATCCAGAGCCCGAAAGGTATACGGAGGCCGAATGAAGAGCTCGGTCTCTCCGGGTCCGGGACGTAGACCCTCCCCTTCCCACGCCGACTCCATGGCCCGCACCACCGTCGTCCCGACGGCAATCACCCGCCGCCCCAAACGGCGCGTCTCAGCCACCGCTTCGGCGGTCTCAGGGGGGATGAAGTAGATCTCGCGGTGCATGCGATGCGCTTCCTCCTTGACCGGACGGAAGGTGCCAGCTCCGACGTGCAAGATGAGCTTGGCAATCCGTATCCCCTTCTCCCGCAGCTCGTTGAGCAATCGCTCGGTGAAGTGAAGCCCCGCCGTAGGAGCGGCCACCGAGCCGGGAACCCGAGCGTAGACGGTCTGGTAGCGCTCCGGATCTACCGAGCCATGGATGTAAGGAGGAAGGGGGACGCTGCCCAAGCGCTCTAGGTGAGGCCAGAGATCTCCTGAGAAGCGCAGCCGCCGGCTGCCATCCGGCTCGATGGACTCAACTCGAGCGGTGAGACCTTCGTCCAGAATCAGCTCTCCCCCCAGGGGAACCCGACGGGCTGGGCGGAGCAGGGCCTCCCAGAGCCCCGGCTCCCGCTCCAAGAGCAACAGGATCTCGATCCGCCCCCCGGTCGGCTTGCGAGCCCAGAGGCGGGCGGGAATCACCTTGCTCTCATTGAGGACCAGGAGATCGCCAGGCTGGAGGTAACGGGGTAGATCGTAGAAGTGGGCGTGCTCGAGGTGTCCCTGGCGATCGAGGACCATGAGCCGAGAGGCATCCCGCGGCTCAACCCCCTGCTGAGCGATCCGCTCAGGGGGTAGCTCGTAGTCGTAGTCTTCAAGGAGACTCACCGCTCGCTCCGCTCCTTGGTCGGCATGAAGGGATCAGGGATCTCTGGCAGGTGCACGAAACGGTCAACCGTGTCGATGAGGCGCTGAGCGGTAGTCTCGCGAAAGGCGATGACCTCAGCCCGAATCCCGCGATCCATCAAGACCTCCAAGATATCGGCGAAGTCACCGTCCCCCGAACCCAAGACGACCACATCGATGGCCTCCATGAGGCGCACCATATCGGCGGCAATCCCCATGTCCCAGTTGCCCTCATAGATCGGCTTACCCTGATCGGTGGTCTCCTTGAGGGTGAGATTCATCCGACGCACCCGGTAGCCGATCGTGGAGAGCTTGTAGATAAAGGGCCAAGCTGAGGTATCGTTCTCCTTCTCCACCACATAAGCAGTCGCTCGCACGAGCTGGCGTCCAGCTACGGCAAAGCGGAGTAGACTCTCAAAGTTAACGTTGCGCTCGTAAAGGTCGCGAGCCGAGTGGTAGAGATTTTGGGTATCCACGAACAGGGCTACGCGTTGATGGGGGTTCCAACCGAGGATCGATTCCATATGGGATCAGCCCGCTTGGCCAGCCGGGCTCTTGTGAACGTGGACGACGCGCCAACCTTCGGGGAAATGGATGAGGACCCGGGTCTCATTGATCACTCGATGCTCAATCCCCTCTTGACGGACCACGCTCAACAGGAGCGTGTAACTGGCAATCGCACACTCATGATAAATCTGCAGGCGGGGCTCCAAGAGGTCGTAGCGCCAACTTCCCCCCTCGGTCGCCCAGCGATGCTCAATCATGAAGCGATGGAATTCCAGGCCTTCCTGACGGTGGGGGGCCACGAACCACTCGTAGAGGGTAAGCTCGGGATGGGTCGTCTCCTCATAGGCTCGGACATCCCCCGCATAGATGGCGTTGAGGTGGCGATGAAGCGTCGACCAGATGGCTTCATGCTCGTCCATTGGACCATTATAGAAAGGAGGGGGTGCGGGGGAGCGACAATCCTCAGAGATAGATCCATGGACTCCAGGGCACATAGCCTAGCGATTTCCCAACAGCACGCTCTGCCGGGAGCGTAGGAGCGTCCACACCGCCCTCACCTTCTCGGAGAGGGTTTGGAGTTGCGGGTGCGGAGCTGTGCACGACCGAAACCTCAACGCAGCCCGCTTGGGGATAAGACCGAGGCATCGTGGGCAGTCCTCGTTGAACCAAGCATCCCACCGGCTTGAGCTGTGAGGGTCTCAACCTGCATTCCGCAGACCCGCGGCGATGCCGAGCAGGGAGAGCATGAGGGGAGCTTCCAGCTCGCGGCGCTCCTGCGAAGCCGGCGGGCTCTTGCGGTAGCGGTCCAGGAGCTCTACCTGGATCCAACTGATCGGATCCACATATGGATTGCGCAGCTCGATCTGCCGCTCTAAGACGGGATGTCGGTGCAGCAAAGGACCTTCGAAGGTTTCCTCCAATAGCGCGCGGGTCGCCTCAAAGGCGGCCCGGAGCCGGGGGAAGAAGCGCTCGGCCAGCTCTGGTTCAACCAGCCGCACATAGCGCTCCGCGATCTTGAGATCGGCTTTGGCCATCGAAAGGGCGGCTCCTTCCAATGTGGAGGCAAAGAAGGGCCAGGAGAGGTACATCTCCCGCCTTAAGGAGCCCGGGAGGACTTCGAGACCCTCTTTGAGGCCGTACCAAGCTGGGAGGAGGAGGCGCACCTGGGTCCAGGACATGACCCAGGGAATCGCCCTAAGATCCTGAATCTCCCGCACTCGGCCCGACCGATAGACCGGCCGGCTCGCGATGTTGAGGGCTCCGATCTCGCGGATCGGGGTGAACTGCTCGTAGAACTCGAAGAAGCCTGGGGTGGCCAAAAGGGCCCGATAGGCCTGGGCCGAGACGGCCGCGGCTTCTTCCATAGCCTCCCGCCACTCAGGCCGAGGCTCGGGAGCCAAGCCCAGCTTCTCTTGGGCCACTGCGCGGGCGAAATGGTAGAGCATCTGCTCGAGGTTGCGATAGGCCAGCTCGGGATGCGCATAGCGGTCAGCCAGCGCCTCTCCTTGCTCGGTGATTCGGATCCTCTGCCCCAGGGTCCCGCCGGGAAGGCTCGCCAAGGCCCGGCCCGCGGTTCCCCCTCCGCGGGCCGTCGAGGTACCCCGACCATGAAAGAAGAAGACCGGCAGGTTGGCCGCTTGAAGCACCCGGTGGATCCCCTCCTGAGCTCGGTATAAGGCCCAGCTCGCTGCCAGCATGCCAGCGTCCTTATTGGAGTCGGAGTAGCCGATCATCACCTCCATCCCCCCTCGCCCTTGAAGGTGAGCGACCCAGGGGGGAAACGCGAGGAGTTCCTGGACGATTTGGGGAGCCCGCTCGAGGTCGCTCAAGGTCTCAAAGAGAGGCACCACATCAAAGGGAAGGCTGCGCCCGGGACGATAGAGGCCTACCTCGCGGGCCAAGAGGAAGACCTCCAGGAGGTCCGCGGCCTCATGGGTCATGCTCACCACATAAGCCCCCCGAGCCTTCCAGGCCTTGAGGGCACCGAGAGCGACCTGGAGGCTCCGGCTTTGAGGGAGGTAGCCGACCGGAGCCAGCGGACGAGCGCTAGTGAGCTCACGGAGGAGGAAATCGGTCCGCTCCCGGGGCGAAAGCTCTCGGTAGGCCACCCCAAGCCCCCCGGCCCTGAAGAGCTCCTCGACTGCCTCGTGATGAGCGCGCGACTCCTCTCTGAAGTCCAAGAGGACCAAATTGAGGCCAAAGACCTCGGCGCGAAGGCGCAGGGGCTGGACGAACTGCCGGGCGACTACCTCGAGCCCAGCCTGCTGGAGGGCTTGCTCGAGGTGGCGGAGCTCCTCCCGCCACTCTCGCTCATCGAGGCCTTCCAGATCCCGCAGCAACCCCATGAGAAACTGCCGATAGCTCTCGCCGGGAAAACGCTCAGGGAGTGCGCGGCGCTCGAGGCTCCGCCGAAGCGCCGAGGAGATGGGGACGCGCCGATCGGACAAAGAGAGATCTCTGATCAGCTCCTCGAGAGCCTGCCGATAACGGGCGAGGAGCTCCTGACGGGCAAAGTCCTGGGCCCAGGCGGTCACCTCCGGGCTGACGTTGGGATTGCCATCCCGGTCCCCGCCGATCCAGCTGCGAAAGCTGAGCGGCAGGCTCACCTCAGGGCGGACTCCGTAGTGCTTCTCGATCGCCTCCACGATGCCCTGGGCGAGGCGGGGAAGGGCATCCCAGAGCGTGCGCGGCAGGTAGTAGAGTCCTCCCCGCACCTCGTCCTCAACCGTGGTCCAGCGCCGGCGGAGCTCCTCAGTCGACCACAAAAGCGCCACCCGGGCGATCAGCTCGTCCTCGGCTCCGCGTTCCAAAGCGGCTTCAATCTGGGCCAAATGGTGGCGCAGGGTGCGCCTACGGGTCTCAGTGGGATGGGCGGTGAAGGTGAGATGGAGCCGGAGGTTGGCCAAGAGGCTCCTCGCCTCCTCAACCCCTAGCCCCAAGGCTTTGAGCTCGCCGACCAGAGCCAGAAACGACTCGTGGCGGGGAGCTTCGGGGCGGCTTGCGACCTCGCGGGCCCGATTGACCCGGACCCGGTGGCGCTCCTCAGCCAGGTTGACCAGGTGGAAATAGGTGGAAAACGCTCGGACCAACCCCTCGAGGTCCTGAGCGCTGAGCTCCCGGACAGGATCCTCACTCGGGGGAGGCTCCCCTTCGCGAAGCGACTTGCTCAGGGTCCGTATCCGCTCCTCCAAGGCGAACAGAGGCTCGCCGGAGAGCGTGCGGATGGCCTGCCCCAAGGCTCGGCCCAGGAGGTCGACCTCCCGACGCAGCGCTTCGAAGAGAGGATCGGTCATAAGGCCTCGAGATGCCCGGCAAAGACCCGGGCTACCGGCCGCCCCTCTTCCCAAAGGGTGAGATCGGCGGGCGCCCCGGGGGCGATGTGACCATACTCAGACCAACCCGCAGCCAGGGCCGCTCCTCGGGTATGGGCCCAGAGGACCTCCTCGGGACTGAGCGCCTGATCGGCAAGCAAGGGGTGGGTCGCGCAGGCCAAATTGCGCGCCCACTCCGGAGCGGCGACTGGGGCGTCCGAGCCAAAGGCCAGCGGCAGTCCGGTCGACCAGAGGTCACGAAAGCGATAGGCCTCCTTCAGCCCCGCCTCGCCCCAGAAGGCCCGGATCCAAGGAGCATCCCCTTCCAGGTGGAGCGGCTGCATGGACAGAGCCAGAGGAAGGCCGGCAAAACGCGGGAGGTCCTCATCCCGAACATGCTGCACGTGCTCGATCCGCAAGGGGCGCCTGGCCTGCGGTGCAAGCTCGGCGAAGATCCCGAGAACTTCTTCCACCGCCCGGGTCCCGATCGCATGGACGGCTAGGGTAAAGCCTCGTTCCAAAGCCGCTTCCCCTTCATGCCGAATCCAAGGTCCAGCATCGAGGGGTAGCCCCAGCGAGCCATCCGGATACGGGCGGTGCATCCAGGCGGTGCGGCTGCCTAAGGCCCCATCAGCAAAGAACTTGACCCCCCGAACCTCGAGGCGGGAGTTGCGCCAACCGGCCTCTACGCTCCGCCAGCCCTGAGCTGGCACTGCCCACCAGACCCGCACCGGAAGCTCCATGGCCTCAGCCCAGGCCAGAGTCTCCAGAGGTTCAAAGCCAAGGGCGTGAATGGCGGTATAGCCCCGGCGGGCAAAGTCACTCAGACCGCGAGCGAGTTGGCTGGGCCCAAGAGGAGGAAGGTGGGAGGCCACCAGCTCGACGGCCGCCTCCTGCACATAGCCGTCCGGCTCCCCCGAGGCCCAACGGGAGATCCTTCCCCTCGGCGGATCGGGGGTCCCCTGCCCGATGCCAGCCTGCTCCAACGCCCTCTGGTTCACCAGGGCAGCGTGGTGGTCACGGCTCCAGAGCAAGACCGGATGCTCCTTGATCCGCTCGTCCAAGGCCCGACGGTCATAAACGCCCATCATCCCCCGCCCGACGATCCAGCTCCCGGGGGGCCTGCGGCTCGCCTCCTGGCTCAGGCGCTCGAGGATGGCCTCAAAGCTGAGGCCTGTCAGGTCGAGCTCTTCAAGCGCCGCTCCCCAGAAGAGGGGGTGGGTATGGGCGTCAGCTAGACCCGGCGTGATCCGCTCAGCATAGATCCGGCGAGCCCCCGGATGGCGAGCTTTGAGCTCCTCGGGAGCTCCCAGCTCGCGGATCTCGCCGCGTTCTGCATAGAGCGCTCCCACCTCAGGGGGGATGTGCCAGGTACGGGTCTGGCCGATGAGGAGAAGGCCCGGGCTCTCCTCCCCTTCGAGGAAGGGGAGTGTATGATGAACCGGGTCAGGCAAGCTGACCATTTGGGGAGAAGATACCATGAAATCACCTGTTCGCGTCGCCGTGACCGGAGCTGCAGGTCAGATTGGCTATAGCTTGATCTTTCGGATCGCCGCCGGCGAGATGCTCGGCAAGGACCAACCCATCATCCTCCAGCTCCTCGAAATCCCCCAAGCGCTCCCCAGCCTCAGGGGCACCGTGATGGAGCTCGAGGACTGTGCCTTCCCCCTCCTTGCTGGCATCGTGGCCACCGACGACCCACGGGTCGCCTTTGCCGATGCCGACTACGCCTTGCTGGTTGGAGCGATGCCGCGCAAAGCAGGGATGGAGCGCGCCGATTTGCTCTCCTCCAACGGGGCGATCTTCAAGACTCAGGGCGAGGCCCTCGCTGAGGTAGCCAAGCCCGGCGTCAAGGTCTTGGTGGTCGGCAACCCTGCGAACACCAACGCCCTCATCGCCCTCCATCATGCCAAGGGGCTCGATCCGAAGCAGTTCAGCGCGATGTCCCGCCTCGACCACAACCGGGCCCGCTCGATGGCGGCTGCCAAGGTCGGCTCCCCTCTGACCGAGCTCCGTAAGGTCGCCGTCTGGGGCAACCACTCCAACACGATGTTCCCCGATCTCTTCCACGCCGAGGTGGGGGGCAAGAAGGTCCTCGAGCTCGTCGAGTTCGAGTGGTACGAGAACGTCTTCATCCCCACAGTTGCCCAGCGGGGCAGCGCGGTGATCCAAGCCCGGGGGGCCTCCAGCGCCGCCTCGGCAGCCAATGCGGCGATCGAGCAGATGCGCGACTGGGTCTTGGGAAGCCCCGAGGGCGACTGGGTGAGCATGTCGGTCGTCTCCGATGGCTCCTACGGGGTCCCCGAAGGCCTCGTCTACTCCTTCCCCTGCGTCTGCAAAGAGGGGCAGTATCAGATCGTCCAAGGCCTCGAGATCACGCCGTTCGCCCGCGAGCGGATCGATCGGAGCGCCCAGGAACTCTTGAGTGAGCGGGAAGCGGTCGTCCAGCTAGGCCTGCTCTAGCTCGAAAGCCCGGTGGACCGAGCGGAGGGCCGCCTCGGCATATCGGCGGTCGATGATCGCGGAGATCCGCACCTCGCTGGTGGCGATCATCTCGATGTTGGCCCCCGCTTGAGCCAAGGCCTCGAACATCCGGGCGGGAATCCCAGGGGTCGAGGCGAGGGCGACCCCGACGATCGAGATCTTGGCGACCTCCCGCCTGAGGGTCGCCTCTCCCCCGATCTCCCGAAGGACTGGCTCCAGGGCCTCGAGGGCCGCCTCGGCGATATCCTGCCGGACAGTAAAGGCCATCTGTTGGCGGCTCGCTTCGTGTCCCGGCACCCCCTGGATGATCATGTCCACAGCGATTCCTTCGCGAGCCAAGGCCTCGAAGACGCGTGCAGCGATCCCCGGGCGATCGGGAATCCCGACGAGTCCAATTTGAGCGATCTCTTCATCGACCGCGACACCTGTCACCGGACGTTCCAGTTCCACATGGGCCTCCACTAAAGTTCCAGGATTATAAGAAAAGCTGCTCCGCACGTGGATGCGGATCCCATAGCGCTTGGCGTAGTAGACCGAACGTGGATGGAGGACGCGAGCCCCCAGAGCAGCCATCTCCAGCATCTGGTCGTAGCCGATGCGAGGGAGCTTACGGGCTTCCGGAAGGGCGTGGGGGTCGGTCGTATAGACCCCCTCCGTATCCGTGTAGATCTCGCACTCCGGAGCCCCCAAGGCGGCGGCTAAGGCGACCGCGGTGGTGTCCGAACCCCCCCGACCGAGGGTGGGGAGTTCCCCCGCCTCGGTCACCCCCATAAAGCCAGCGACCACCGCGACCTCTCCCCGCGCCAAGGACTCTTGGATCATCCTGGGCTCGACCCGCAGGATCCGGGCATCCCCATAGCGCCCATCGGTATAGATGCCGATCTGACCTTGGGTGAAGCCCCGAGCGGGGATCCCCAAAGCCGCGAGCTGGATCGAGAGGAGGGCGACCGACTGTTGTTCCCCAATCGTGGTCAGCAAGTCAAGCTCCCGCTGAGGAGGGCGGGGGTGGATCCGGCGGGCTAGAGCGATCAGCTCATCGGTCATCTGCCCCATCGCCGAGACGACCACCGCGAGGCGATGGCCCTGTTCTCGATAGTGCTGGACTCGCTGAGCAACTTTGTGGATGCGCTCGAGATCACCAACCGAGGTCCCTCCATACTTTTGAACCCAAAGCCCCATCTTGGGGGGCATCCTATCACATCAGACCGCGACCTCAGGACAACGCGGCGCGCGGAGGGACTCCGGCTGCCCAGTGTCAGGTATCTTTAAAGACCTCGAAAGGCTCCTGGCACTCCCGACAGTAGGCCAAAGCCTTGCAGCGGGTCGAGCCAAAGGCGTTTTTAAGCTCAGTGTTGAGGCTCCCGCATCGAGGGCAGGGAATCGGAGCGGCCTCAAAGGTGAGAAGAGGGGGAGCAATCCCCGAGCGCTGAAGGGCCTGGCGAGCCTCAGGGGAGAGATCCCGGCTGCTCCAGGCCGGGGCGAGCACCCGCTTCACCGTGAGCGGCCCCAAAGGGCCCAGCACCCGATGAACTTCGGCCTCAATCAGATCCATCGCTGGGCAGCCGGAAAAGGTCGGGGTCAACTCGACCTCGAGGACACCCTGATTGAGCGCGACGCTGCGCACGATCCCCAGATCGACGATGTTGAGGAAAGGAAGCTCAGGATCGGGGATGCCCCTTAAGAGCTCGAGAACCTCCTGGGCATCCTTCACCATACCCTGGCCTCCGGATCCGAGCGGGCCACGGACTGCAGCTCAGCCAGCAAGCTCCAAAGGTGCTCGGTATGGAGCCTGCGATCACTCGGCTGGAAGGCGGGCCCCAAAGGAAGCGTGAGCCCCATGTGCTGAAGCTCTTGGGCGACCGGAAGCTGCCAATTCTGGCGGAGCCGATCGGGGTCGACGAATCCCCCGGGAGCCAACAGCTGCTGTGCGAGCGGCCAGAGCTCCTCAAGGGCCTGCTGAAGCCGCCGGTGCCCCTCGGCGCTCTCGGCCAGACGGCCGACCCAACTGCGGCTATAGGTCACGTGGAAGTGCTCTTCACGGAGGATCTTCGCCGCTGTCGGCCCTAAGCGGGGATGCTCCAAGACTTCGGGGAGCCAGGCCACTTCATAGCTATCGAAGAGATAGTGGCGAAGTAGGGTAAATGCCCAATCTCGATTGGGCAGCTCGAGGAACTGAGCATTGCGAAACTCGGTGGGATCGCGGAAAAAAGCTAGCTCGTCCGGCTCGCGGCCATCGAGTTCCTTGCGCAGCTCTAACCAAAGCATGGCGTGCCCCAGCTCATCCTGGGCAAGGTTCGCGATGGCGATATCTTCCTCGAGGATCGGGGCGTGCCCGATCCACTCCCCATCTCGCTGAGCCAAGATCAGCTCGTCGTCAGCCAGAGCGGTGAGCGCTTCGATCTCGTTCATGGCATCCTCTTGGGGCGGATCAAGCCGTAGCGCTGCTGCTGCTTGTACGTCTTCTCGAGGGCAGGATCGAACCAGCTCTCCTGAACCCCTTCAGGGCTCTCAACGCAGCGCTCCTTGGGCGCCAACCACCAGACCCAAGCCGTCCCCCAGCGCTGCTCGGCCTCCTTCAGGGCCTGGCGGGGAGAAGGAGCTTCGAGGCAGCCCCGATACTCAACAAAGGTCATCGAGCGGCGTTGGCTGGTCTTGCTGAAGATGAGGTAGCAGCCGGGAGGGCCATCGGGAAGCTCGTCGCCCGGGAAGGTCAGAATGGCCTCAGCGGGGATCACCCATAGCGAAGCAGCCTGGGGTCGACGCACAAAGACGTTACGGGCAGCAAGCAGAGCGGTCTCCGGATCGGGAGCATGAACTGAGCCTACCGATTGATGGGGCTTTCCCGGAGCATCCTGTTTGAAGACCTCCCAGCGGGGCCAGGTATCCATCTAGGCTCCTTGCACCTGAGCGCGCGGTGCGGCCAAGGCGGCGCGCACCCATGCCCCATCCTCGTGAGCTTGCCGGCGAGCCTGTAGCCGGGCTCGGTTCATGGGACCTCGCCCCTGCACGACTTCCCAGAACTCCTCCCAGGGAATCGGCCCATGCCGCCAATGCCCTCCCTCTTCGCGAAGCTCAGGATCCGGAGGCCGGAGCCCCGCTTCCAAAAGCTCAGGAACATGCTCGTCCAAGAACTCCTGCCGGACCTCATCGTTGGTCTTGGTCTTGATGCCCCAACGGACCAGGATTGGGGTATTGGGGGAGTCCTGGTCGTGAGGGCCAAACATCATCAAGGTGGGCCACCACCAGCGCTCCAGAGCGTCCTGGACCATCGCGCGCTGGCGAGGAGTTCCCTGAGCATAGAGGAGGACCATCTCTTTGCCCTGCTTGTGGTGAAAGGTCTCCTCCGCGCAGATGCGGACCATCGCCCGGGAGTAAGGGCCGTAGGAGCACTGGGCGAGCATGGTCTGGTTCTTGATCGCCGCCCCATCAACGAGCCAGCCGATGATCCCCACATCGGCCCAGGTCAAGGTGGGGTAGTTAAAGATGCTCGAGTATTTGGCTTTCCCGCTCAGCAGGGCTTCCATCATCTCCCCCCGTGAGATGCCGAGGGTCTCAGCCGCGTGGTAGAGGTACTGACCATGCCCTGCTTCATCCTGCACCTTGGCCATCAAGATGAGCTTGCGCTTCAAGCTGGGCGCCCGGCTGATCCAAGCTCCTTCGGGAAGCATCCCCACATACTCGCTGTGGGCATGCTGGGAGATCATTCGGATGAGCTGGCGACGGTACTCCTCGGGCATCCAGTCCCCAGGCTCGATCTTCTCCCCGCGGGCGATGCGCGCTTCAAATTCGGCGAGCCGCTCAGAGTAATCGGGGTCTGTCGGTCGTCCAATCACAGGAGCCTCCTAACGAACGATCGTTAGTTCCATCTTAGCCCACTCCCCCCTCGAGGACAAGCCTCCAACGAGGCCCTTGCAGCCAACGCACCGAGCCAGTGGCAGTAAGGCTGGACGTTCTGGCAGGGCCTAAGTCCAAAGCATCTAGCCATCAAAACCGCGAGCTTGGCGGAAGCAGTTGATATAGTGCCAGCTCGGGGGCTTACGGCCGAGAAGGCGGTACTGGCTGGCCAGCTGGCCGCGATGGAACTGAGCGTGGGTGATGAGGTGGATGACGATCTCCTCGACGGTGTTCTCGTAGCGCATACCCTCGCGCTCATAAGCGACCAGCCGCTTCGGATCAGCATCGGCGAGATAAGCGCTCCGGCGCTGGGCGACCGAGCGCCAGACAGCCTCTGCCTCAGCGACCGAAGCGGGAACTGCAGCAGGCGTTGGAGCCCCCTCGAGGCGGGCCTGCCAAGTCTGTTCTGCCCAGACCATATGGCCGAGGGTCGCCCGTATGCTCGGAAAGCTACCCCCTACCTCCCGCTCAGCCTCGGCGCCGAGCTCTCGGAGCGAAGGCCACCAGAGTTCCCAGATTGCATCGTGACACTTAAGCCAAGCTTCCAACATAGTCCTGATCATACACAAGCGAGCATCGGGGTAAACGAGAGCTGCTATCATCACTGCAGGGAGCGATCTCAGACCGCCTCTACCGCTGTCACGGCGTTGAGAGGCGACCAAGTTCCCTTCAAAAGGAGTGAGGCTGTTGTTGCGCGCTCGATTTCATCGACCACCGAAGTATCTGGCACCTTGGAACGGAGGTGACGGGGCTGTTCGAGGCTGGCTCAGATCAGCTGCCTCCCGCGCCCGGCCTCGATGACCCGCTTAGCTCTTTTGGGCCTGCTCGCCCTCGCTGTCGTTCTGATCCTCGCCGCCCGCGCTCCCCATCATCCCGCCTCGAAACCCTCCAATGATCCTCTCGGCGGGCAGACCGTATGGATCTCCGACGAGAAAGGCGATCAGATCCTCGAGGTCAACGGCCAAGGGACCTTACTCTGGCAGGCCAAGGTCCCTCCCCCCGACGATCTCGCCCCGACACCTCAGGGCAATCTAGTCGTCAACTCGGACGAGCGTAACCTCATCTATCTCTTCAACTTGGCTCAGCGCCAAATTATTTGGAGCTATGGGGGGAGCGCACAAGGTCAAAGCCGGCTCATCCATCCCGAAGACTCCTTCGGGGCTCCAGGAGGTATTTGGATCAGCGATACCGGCCACCAGCGCGTCATCCGCGTGAGCCTTGCCCACCAGATCACTGATCAGTATGGACACACGGATGTCGCAGGGCTTCTGCCGGGTTACCTGGCGATGCTCAACGACGCTGTCCCCCTCCAGGGCGGAGGACTCCTCATCACCGAGGCGGGTTATCCCCCCTGGCACCTACCCCCTACGGTGCTCTGCGTGGGCCCTTCAGGTCAGCTGGTCTGGAAACTCGCGCTTCCCGATCTCCGCTACGCCTCGGATGCCCTCCCCATAGGGCCCGACCGCTTCGTGGTGACCGACTGGAGCCAGCCGGGTTCGATTCGGGTCTATACCACTCGCGGCAAGCTCGTCTGGTCCTATGGACCCCCCCGAGGACCTGGGGCCCTCAACCACCCTTCGTCCGCCGAACCCCTCCTCAACGGGGACTTCCTGGTCTCCGACGATTTCAACGATCGCGTGGTGGTCATTGACCCGCGCAAGCAGGCCATCGTCTGGCAGTACGGCCGAAGCCAGCACCCCGGCTTAGGCCCCGGAGCACTCATGGGGCCAACAGATGCTAAGGCGAGCGGCGAGCTCTTGCCGCCTTACGCCCCCTACGCTGGGGCTCCTGCAGGGGCCCTCCCCTTTTCCTGCCACCGCTGATCAGCCCTCAAGCTGGTGCTTGAGGGCTTCCTTGAGCTGCCAGAGACCCTGGGAGAGGGAGACATGGTAGACATGAGGGTTGACGAGGCGGCGGACTCCAGGATCGAGCCGCTCGAGGTCTCGCTCCCGGCGAGCTCGTAAGATCGCCAGAGAAAGGGGCTCGCGGAGCGGCTTTCCCCTCCACACCTCTTCCTGAAGGAGTTCGCGATGACCTGGGCGAAGCGAGCGGCGTTTGAGCGGGTCCGAAGGGTGGTGGAGAAGAAGCGTCTCTCCGAGCGGCTCCCCCTCGAGGGCCAAAAGATCGGCGGTCGCCAGGCCGCGCTCATCATAGAGGCGCCAGATCTCCTTCTTACCCGGGTTGAGGACCTTGTCGAGGCTCTCTGAGAGCTTCATGGCCGGCTTCCATCCTTGATCCCAAAGGGCCACCAACTTGTAGACACCTCCCAGAGCGGGCTGGCCCCAACTCGTCACCATCCGGGTGCCCACACCATAGACGAGGCGGCGTAGCAGGGCCTCGGGGTCCACCCCATAGCGCCCAGCTTCCTGAAGGATCTGAGTCCGAATCTGCCAGATCACCAGCTCGTCGAGGTCCGAAGAGAGGACGATGGAGACCTCAGGAAACCCAGCTCGATCGAGAAGGCGCGCCGATTGGATGGCCAAGTAGGCGAGGTCCCCTGAGTCGATCCGAATGCCGACAGGACGATGGCCTTTGCGCCGGAGCTCCTCGAAGACCTGGATGGCGTGGGGCACCCCGCTCTCCAGGACGTTGAGGGTATCGACGAGGAGGATGGTATCGTCCGGGTAGACCTCGGCGAAGGCCCGAAAGGCGTCAAGCTCGCTCATCCCCAAAGCGATAAAGGTCTGGACCAGGCTGTGGCCATGGGTCCCCGCAGCCTGCAACCCCAGCTTGGCTGACATCCCCACGTTGGAGCTGAGGTCAGCCCCCCCGATCAGGGCAGCTCGCGTCGCCGCATTGCCCCCCTCTCCGGGAGCCCGGCGAAGGCCAAACTCCAAGACCACTCCTCCTCCCGCCGCCTCGCGGACCCGGCTCGCCTTAGTGGCGATGAGGGTCTCGAAGTTGAGCCGGTTGAGGAGCGCGGTCTCCAGAAGCTGGGCTTGGGCCAAAGGCCCCTCGACGCTGACCAGAGGCACCAGGGGATGGACCACCCTCCCCTCACCGATAGCCCGGAGGCTCAGGCCCTCGAACGACCCAGAGGATTCCAACCAGCGCAAAAAGTCGGGACTGAAGAGGGGTTGGCCCTGGCGTCCCCGCTGAGCCTTGAGGTGATCCAGCTCAGCCGGACCGAAGCGGACCTGACCCATCCACTCGAGGAGTGGGTCCAAACCAGCAAAGACGGCGTAACCAGCTTGGTGCTGCCCATAGTCGGGGTTATGCCGATAAAAGTATTCGAACAGAGCAGGCCGCTCGTGGAGGCCCACCCGAAAGAGGGTTTGAGCCATGGTGAGCTGGTACTGATCGGTGTATAAGATCCCGCGCGCAAGCTCCATGGCCGGGAGTATATATCATGGCTCCGTGGGACTCCTCACACGCCTCGACGGGACGCTGGTCAACGTCCTCACCGTGCTCCTCGGCACCTCGTTCGGCCTTTTGCTTCGGGGGCGGCTCCCCCCCCGATTTCAGAAGACGATCGTTCAGGGCGTAGGGCTAGTGACCCTCTACCTGGGCTTCGACCTGGCCTCCTCGCTCAGTCAGGTCAAGAGCGGGGCCATCGCGGGGGTCATCCTCGGGCTGCTCGCCCTGGTGCTGGGTGGCCTCCTCGGAGAGTGGCTCAGAATCGAAGAGGCCCTCGAGGGCCTCGGCGAGTGGGTCAAGGCGAAAGTCCGCGGTGAGGGTCGCTTCACCGAAGGCTTCTTGGTCGCCAGCCTGCTCTTCTGCGTCGGCCCGCTTACCCTGATCGGGAGCATCGAAAACGGCCTGACCGGCGATGCCCAGCTCCTCTACCTCAAATCCACCTTAGATGGGCTCTCCTCTTTAGCCTTGAGCAGCTCGCTCGGTCTGGGGGTCGGCTTTGCCAGCCTGGTGGTGCTCCTCTACCAAGGTGGGCTGGCCTTGGCCGCGGGCAGCCTGGCGAGCGCGATCCCCCATCCCGCCTCTGATCCTAGGGTCCTCCTCGTCTCCGGAGTTGGGGGGCTGTTGATCCTGGGGCTCGGCATCAACCTTTTGGAGCTGAGCCGGATCCGCGTCTCCGCCTATCTGCCCGCCCTGCTCGTGGCCATCGTCCTCTACGCGCTGGCCCAGCTCACCTGATATCGTGAAGGCCATGGAGCTTGACCGCGCCGCTTTAGCCCACCTCGCCGAGCTCGCTTGCTTGAAGCTCTCTCCCGAAGAAGAGGTTGCCCTCCAGGAGGATCTCAATCGGCTGCTCGGCTTCTTCGAGCGCCTACGAGAGCTCAATCTCCAAGAGCCTCCCCCAGGGGAGCAGCAGGGGCGGTTAAGGCCGGATCTCCCCGAGCCCTCCTTAAACCCCGAAGAGGTTCTGCGCTCAGCCCCGTCAACCCATGAAGGGTACTTCCAGGTTCCCCGCACCCTCGAGGAGAGCTAGCGGAGGAGCAGCCAGGAGATGAGCCCGGCAGCCAGGCAATAGTAGGCGAACGGGTTGAGGCGGCCGACCCGGAAGTAGCGTACCAAGAAGGCAGTGGAGAGATACGCGGCGATCCCGGTGAGAAGGCCTCCCATGAGGGCTTGCAGCAAGTAGGGGTGGTGGTGGAAGAGGCGCGGCACCTCGAGAACCCCAGCGGCCAGGATGATGGGGGTGGCGAGCAAAAAGGCGAAGCGCGCTGCGGCCTCGTGAGAGAGGCCGCTCCCCAAACCCGCCACCATGGTGAGCCCCGAGCGGGAGAACCCGGGAATGAGGGCCCCAATCTGGGCAATCCCTACGATCAGCGCTTGTCTCAGGCTCAGAGCGCTGGCTTGCCCCAGCTCCCCGACCCGCCGGCGCCAGTGCTCACCTAAGAGGAGGACAACCCCGTTGAGGGTGAGGGCGATGGCCACGTCCTTGGGCGTGTGAAAGATACGGTCGAAGGTATTGCGAAAGATAAGGCCGATGAGGCCAGCGGGGATGGTCCCCACCACGATCATCCACCCCAGATGTCCCTCCTCGCTGGCTTTCCCACTCCAGGTCGCGAACCAGCCGCGCACAATAGCGACCCAATCCCGCCAAAAATAGAGGATCAGGGCGATGGCGGTCCCCAGATGGAGCATGACTAAAAAGGGGAGGAGCTGAGGGGCCTTGCGGTCAAGCGACCAGTGCAGCAAAGCAGGAAGGAGCAAGGTGTGGCCGAGGCTGCTCACCGGAAAGAGCTCGGTCACCCCCTGGAGCAGAGCTAAGACGACGAGCTGAACGAAGCTGAGCATATCACCTCACAGAGGAAGCCCGCTTCCCTGGAGGGAAGCGGGCTGAGAGAAGGGGCCTAGCGGTAGCTCCAGTACTGGGGGGAGATGAGGCCGTCCGGGTTGGCGTGCTCGACGACTCCGGTCAGGGTGTCCCGGTACTCGGTGATCGCCCCGACCGCCCCTGTCCAAGCCCCTTCGGCTTCGGGCAGCCAGAGGTTCGGCAGATCGCGGGCCAGGAAGTCCTCGTACTTATACAGAGCCAAGATCGACTGGGAGTTCTTGGGGAAGTAGGCGTGGGTAGCGGCGATGAGCCGGTCAGCAGTGGGGTTGGAGTAGTCTTCGGTGTTCGAGCCACCTCCGGTGCCGTAGAGCCCGTAGCCGGTCGGGTAGAGATCGGGGTAGTAGACCCAACCGTTTCCGTAGAAGAGCATCTGCCACTTGTTGGGGGCCCCCAGGTTGGCGATGATGGTGTCGAACGGCTGGGGCGCCAGATGGATCACGATGCCCTCTTTGGAAGCCGACTCAGCAAAGTACTCGGCCACTTGCTGGGTGCTCGTCGAGCCTGAGGCGTAGTCGAGGGTGAACTCCAAGCGCATATTCCCCTTAGTCATGACCCCGTTGACCAGGTGCCAGCCGTTCTTCTCCAGAAGGGCCTTCCCTGCTGCGGGGTTATAGGGGTAAGGATTGTAGCCCGCTCGCAGGATGGGCTCCAAGTAGGTGGGCGGCTCGTAGGGCACTGGGCCATACTGAGCGACCGCATGGCCATGGTAGAACGCCCGGATCATCCCCGGCTGATCGATGGCCATCTGAAGGGCCTGACGGACCGCAAGCTCTTTGAGGGGAGCGCAGCTCGGGCAAGCCTGGGTGTTGAAGTTGAGCTCGATGTAACTGATCCCCCAGGTCGAGGTCTTGGCCACCCGGTAACCGGGAATCGCAAGGTGCTGGGAGAGGTGGAAGGGGACGTAACCGATGTCCACCTGGCCAGTCCGCAGGGCGTTGTACTCGGCATCCGAGGTCGTGAAGTAGCGGAAGATCAGGGTCTTATAGGTGGGCTTATGCCCATCGTAGTACGGGTTTGCCTCAAAGACAAACTCGTTGTTGAGGACGCTCTTCACGATGCGGAATGGGCCGTCGACCGGGCTTTTGAGGAAGAAGTCGAGGTTATCCCCGTTGTCCTGGAGATAGGCCAGGGTCTTGGCCGGATCGCCAGGGTATTTATCCCAAGCGTGCTTGGGGAGCGGGATAAGCTGGGCGATCCCGTTGTAGATGAACCAGAAGGGGTTCTGCGGGGCTTTCAGGGTGAACTCGAGCTTGTACGGCCCCAGGGCCTTGACCGAGGCCACCTCGTTCGGAATTCCCCCGATCCCCCAACCGCCGTAGGCCGAAGAGTTGTTGGCCGAGATGCTGTTGATGAGGTCAAAGTCGAAGATCACATCGGCAGAGGTCACCGGGGTCCCATCCGACCAGTGCCACTTAGGATTCAAGGTCACAAAGTAGTGCTGGCCATCTGGGGTCGTCACGCTGTCGGCGATCGAACGGGAGTAGTCGATCTCGATGTGCTTGTTGATCCAGAGGAGGGGCTTATACATCGTCTCATAAGCCCACCCGTTGACGACGTAGTAATAGTTAGCCGGAGTCACCGGCTGAAGATAGTTGATGTTCGTGGCGGGGGGTAGGGCTACAGTGATCGTCTGGGCCCCCACCCAGCCTCCAACCATCGCAAGGGCCAATAGCGTAGAGCCAACCTTTAACTTCATGCTGCCTCCTTCACCAAGGGCGTGGCCTTGGAACTGACGAGCTGATTCTACCTTGAGCTCCGCCTAGCGTCCATGAGCCTTAAGATGGAGCCATGCCCCTCAGCTATCCCGTTGCGCGCCGACTCGACCTGGTCGAAGAGCTTCACGGCGTCCCGGTCGCCGATCCCTACCGCTGGCTGGAGGAGGACTCCCCGGAGACTCGATCCTTCATCGAGGCGCAAAACCGTCTCAGCCGCTTTTTTCTTGACCAGCTCCCCCTACGCTCCAAGCTCAGAGCGCGCCTTCAGGAGCTCTGGAATTACCCCAAAGTGTCTCCTCCCCGTCCTCGCGGCGGTCGCTACTTCACGCTCCGCAATCCGGGCCTCGCCAACCAGCCAATCCTCTACGTCGGTCGCCGCTGGGACGAGCACGAGGTGCTCTTGGATCCCAATGCCCTCTCGACCGAAGGGAGCGTCGCCCTGATGGACTGGGCTCCAAGTCCCGATGGGCGCTGGCTCGCCTACGCGCTCAGCCAGGGGGGATCCGACTGGCTTGAGTGGCGCATTCGCAGCGTGGAGCGCCGGGAAGACCTCCCAGAGCGCCTGAGCTGGTGCAAGTTCGGCCAAGTCGCCTGGCTTCCCGATGGAAGCGGCTTCTTCTACCCCCGCTTCCCAGCTCCCCAAGGAGGCCTCCTCACAGAGGCCAACTACGATCAGGCCGTCTACTTCCACCGCCTCGGTACCCCCCAAGAGACAGATCTCCCCGTCTTCGCCGGCGAACCCGAGTGGACCTACCAGCCGCAGGTCAGCTCCGATGGGCGCTACCTCCTCCTCGAGGTGAGCCGCGGCACCTTCGCCGAAACCCTTATCCTGATCAAGGACCTCTCGCTTCCCGGAGACTTCCAGCCCCTCACCGAAGCCTTCCAGGCCGAATACACCTTGATCGGAAGCCAAGGGGGCAGGGTCTACCTCAAGACCACCGCGCAGGCCCCCCAAGGAAGGGTCATCGCGATCGAGGTGGGGGGCTCCTCGCGGGAGATTATCCCCGAGCACGAGGAGAGCCTCCTCTCGGCAGCTTGGAGCCAGGGAACCTTGCTGGCTGTCTACTCTCAGCACGCCGCTCACCGCGTCGAGCGCTGGAGCTTGGAGGGCGAACCCCAGGGGACCTTGCCTCTGCCTCCTTTGAGCACTGTGAGCCAGCTGGAGGCAGATCCCTCGGAACAGGAGTTCTTCTTGGGGGTGAGCTCGTTCGTGCTCCCCCAGCAGATCTTCCGGGGCACCCAAGACAGTTTCCAGGAGATTGAGCGGGTCAACCCGGCTGGCTTCGATCCGGCGGCCTACACGGTCCGTCAGGCCTTCGTGACGAGCCGCGACGGGACCAAGGTTCCTCTCTTCCTCATCCACTCCCGCGAGCTCGCTTCCGGCCCTCATCCCACCCTCCTCTACGGCTACGGAGGGTTTCGCATCTCGCTAGGACCCAGCTTTCATCCCTCCTGGCTGGCTTGGCTCGAAGCGGGAGGAATCATCGCCCAAGCCTCCTTGCGCGGAGGGGGAGAGTACGGCGAGGCCTGGTATCGGGCCGGCACCCTCGAGCGCAAGCAGAATGTCTTCGATGACTTCATCGCTTGCGCTGAGTGGCTCATCGAAGAGGGGCTCACCGAGCCAGCTCGCCTCGCCATTCAAGGAGCCTCGAACGGAGGGCTCTTGGTCGGCGCAGCGATGACCCAGCGCCCTGAGCTCTTCGGCGCTGCCCTGCCCGCGGTAGGCGTGCTCGATGTGCTCCGCTTCCATAAGTTCACGATTGGCTGGGCCTGGGTCTCAGACTATGGCTCTCCGGAGGATCCCGAAGCCTTCCGGGTTCTCTATCGCTACTCCCCATACCACAACATCCGGCCAGGGGTCTGCTATCCAGCCACGCTGATCACGACCGGAGATCACGACGATCGGGTAGTCCCCGCCCATTCCTTCAAGTTCGCCGCCGCCCTGCAAGCCGCCCAAAGCTGCGATCGCCCGATCCTGCTGCGGGTCGAGACAAAGACCGGCCACGGGGCAGGCAAGCCCACCGAGGCAGCGCTCGATGAGGCCGCTGATGTCTATGCGTTTGCCCTCTGGGCTGTGGGAGCCGCGTGAGCCTCGCCCGCGAAAAGCTAGCTCAGGCCCAAAACCTCCTGAGCGCCGGAGACCTTTGGCTCATCTTCGGCGAGGAGAGCCTCGAGCCCCCCGAACCAGCCCTCGAGCTCCTGACCGAAGCCTCCTTCACCTGGGCAACGTTTCTCCTCATCACCCGAGAGGAGGCCCAAGCGATTGTGGGGCGCTATGACGCCCCGAGCCTACCCGCTTTTTGGTCGGTCGAGGCTTATGACGAGGACTTTACACCCATCCTCACGCGCGCTCTCGAGGAACTCGCTCCTCGCCGCATCCTCCTGGACTACGGGACTGAGCCTTTACTCGACGCCCTGGGGCATGGAGCCTACCTGCGCCTCCGCAGCCTGCTGCGCGGCTTTCGTCAAGGGAGCGCTGAGCGGCTTCTCTTTGCCCTCCGCTCCCATAAGAGCTTCGAGGAGCAGACCCGCTTGACCAGGGCGATCCGGGAAGCCGAAGCCGATCTCAAGGCGCTCGAAGAGGCTCTAGAGGCCAGCTGGAGCGAGCTAGAGGCCCAGGCATTTCTCCACCGGCGCCTTCGAGAGCGGGGTCTGGAGCCCGCCTGGGGTTGGTCGGGTTGCTCCCTTCTCCATTTTGGCCGCGCCCCTTCCCACGCTCCCCCCAGCCCAACCCCTCTTCGCCCGCGCAGCCTCCTCCACATCGACTATGGGGTAAGGTACCAGGGCTACTGCTCCGACCTCCAGCGAAGCTTCTGGAGCGGCGGGGCGATCCCTGAGCACGTCCAGCGAGCCTTTCAAGCTGTGCGCGCGGCCCTCGATGCGGCCGCTTCTGCCCTGCGTCCTGGAACCCCAGGCTATGAGGTCGATCGGGCTGCCCGCCAGAAGCTCCTCGAGTGGGGATACCCTGAGCACCGCTTCGCCACCGGCCATCCTCTCGGCCGGGCGACCCACGACGTGGGCCCCCTGCTCGGCCCTCTCTGGCCCCGCTATCGGGACCGACCCCGCCAAAGGGTCCAGGAAGGAGAGATCTACGCCATCGAGCTCGGAGTTCTCCTTGAAGAGGGGTACATCGGCCTCGAGGAGGATCTCCGGGTGGGGCTCAAAGGAGCCGAATGGATCTCCGAGCGCCAGGAGACCCTCCGGGCACTCGACCTTTGAGCACGGCTAACCCTCCTCGACCTCTTCGTCTTGGGCCTCCTCCGAGGCGGGTGGCCGGCGATGCACCTCCCGCACGCGGGCTGAGAAGAGGCGGATGAGGTGGGCCAGGCGGGGATCCTGGAGAAAGTCGACCTCGGTTGAGCCTTTCCGCTCCTCCTCAACGCGAGGAGCTGGCGGCTCTTGCCTCCGATCCTCTGCTGGTTCTCGAGGAGGGGCCTGGGGTCCTTCAGGAGTTTTTTTTTCCTGTGTGATCACCAACTCGAAGCCAGGCCGAAGGTGATCGAGGTGCGCCTGGAGATCCTTGATCTCGGCTTGAGCTCGCTGATAGTGGAAACTCTGCTCAGGAGCATAGACCAAGACGAACTGGCGCTCCTGCCAGCGAGGTTGGGCCGGGCTCACGATCGCCCGTTGGGTGGGGCGCAAGCGGCTCAGAAACTCTCGCCACAGAGCACGGAGATCCTGGTCTTCGGCCGGCGGAGCGGGGGGCTTGGGCGCCTGGGGCTCTTCTGCTGATGAAGGGGGCTCTGCTGGAAGCGGACTCTGTGAGGGGACCCGATCCTGGCGAAGGATCCGATAGGCTTCCAAAAGCCCAAGCTCGAGGACGAGTTCCTCCGAACGCCCCTGAAGACGCTCGGTGAGGTGGGCTAAGGCCAGTTGGACCTTTAGGAGCAGCTCGGGCTCCACGTCAAGGCGGAACCCAGAGCGAAGGCCAAGCTGAGCGTGCAGAGCCTCCCGCACGATCTCGGTAAGGCTCTGGAGCAAACTGCGCGCCGCGAAGCCGAGGCGGTAGAGTCCCTGAGCTCGCTCCAAGGCTTTGGCCAAGTGGCCCCGAGCGAGATCTTGGATCACTTCCCACAAGACCTCCTGAGGCGGAAGGCCAAGGGCCGCCTCAGCTGCTTGGCGGCTGATCGTTCCCTCCAGGAGCAAGAGCCGATCGAGGAGCATCTCAGCATCGCGCAGAGCCCCGTCAGCCAGGCGGGCCACCAGAGCCAGAGCCTCTGGCTCGACCTCCCGGCCTAGCTCAGCCACGATTTTCGCCAGCTTCCCCTGGATCTCTTCCGGGGCAAGGCGGCGAAAGCGAAAGTGTTGGGTGCGGGAGAGGATGGTGGGGGGCATCCGCTCGGGTTCGGTCGTGGCAAAGACGAAGATGACGTGGGAGGGAGGCTCTTCGAGGGTCTTGAGAAGCGCGTTGAAGGCGCTCTTCGAGAGCATGTGGGCCTCGTCGAGGATGATGACTCGCCGCTCGCTCATCATGGGGGCTAGGAGGATCCGCTCCCGAAGCTCGCGGACATCCTCCACTGAGTTGTTGCTCGCCGCATCGACTTCGAGGACATCCGGATGGGTGCCCTCCCGAACTGCCCGACAGCCCCAGCAGACCCCGCAGGGCCGCTCCTCTCCGCTGCAGTTCACCGCCTGGGCGATCAGGCGGGCGGTGGTGGTCTTGCCTACCCCTCGCGGTCCCGAGAGGAGATAGGCCTGGGCCAAGCGACCTGTCCGAAACGCGGCGGCCAGAACCTCACGAACGTGCTCTTGGCCGACCAGCTCGCCGAGCGTTGCCGGCCGTACCCGGCGATAGAGCGCCTCAGCGCTCATCTCCATCCCCCCCTAAAGTCCCCCGCTCCATTCGGGAGGCCAGCTTGCGGAGATTGGCCTCTGCGACCTCTTCGAGGCTCAGCTCGAGCTCGGTGCAGAGCTGGGCCAGATACCAAAGCACATCTCCCAGCTCGTACATCAACGCCTCACGGTCTGCCTCTGAGATCTCTCCTCCTCGATCGCGAAAGATTTTCTTGATCTTTCCCGCCACTTCGCCAGCCTCGCTCAGGAGCCCGAGCGTGGGATAGACGATCGGGTGATCGGTGTGCACCAGCTTCCAGGTTCTCCGAGAGCGCTCCTGGTAGCGAGCGAACGAGCTCATGAGCTCATGCTACCCGAAAGAAGGGCCTGGGGTCCTCTTGACGCCAAGCGCTCAAAGGGCGAACATCCCCCCATGGAGGAGTATCTCAACGAGGTCCAAGCCCGCTTTGCCTTTTACAAAGACCTAGCCGAACGAGCGATAGCTCAGCTCTCCGAGGAGGATCTCTACTACACCCCCGATCCTCTTTCGAACAGCATCGCGCTGATCCTCAAGCATCTGGTTGGCAATCTTCGATCGCGCTGGCATCATTTCCTCACCGAAGACGGCGAGAAACCGGACCGTCACCGGGAACGAGAGTTCATCCTCGAACCGGAGGATCGGCCAGACAAGCTTCGACAGGCCTGGGAGGAAGCTTGGTCGATTGTCTTCGGCGAGCTCGCCGCCTTACGCCCGGAGGATCTCAAGCGCACGGTGACGATCCGCCAGGAGCCTCACTCGGTGATTCAGGCCATTGAGCGCTCGCTAACCCATACCGCCTACCATGTCGGTCAGATCGTCTACATCGCCAAGCACCGCAAGGGCCCCGACTTCCAGAGCCTCAGCATCCCCCGAGGAGGGCTGAGCAGCCGCTAGTGAGGCCCCCCTCGCCAAGCACGCCAGCCCAGCAACCGGGAGGAATTCTGCTCCCAAAGCCCTCGGAGAGCGTGGGTCAGAGCCAGTGCCCCAGCTTCTCCCGCTTGGTGGCCAAGTAGGCCTGATTGAAGGGGGTCGCCCCTACCTGCAGGGGTACCCGCTCCACCACCTCAAGGCCTAGACTGGTCAGCGCCTTGAGCTTCTTCGGATTATTCGTGAGCAGGCGAACCTTGCCCACTCCTAGATCCCGCAGTATCTGAACGGCAGCCCCATAGTCGCGCAGATCTGCCGGGAAGCCGAGAGCGAGGTTCGCTTCCACCGTATCTAGACCCTGATCTTGCAACGCATAGGCCTGGATCTTGTTCGCCAATCCAATCCCTCGGCCCTCCTGGCGCAAATAGACGAAGATCCCGCGACCCTCTGCGGCGATCCTTCTCAGCGCTTCGTCTCGCTGGGCCCCGCAGTCACAGCGCAGCGAGTGGAAGACGTCGCCGGTGAGGCATTCAGAGTGGACTCGGACGAGGATCGGGGCTTCTGAGGGGATGCCCATGACCAAAGCGGCGTGCTCAAGGCCCGAGCGCTCGTCTCGATAGGCAAGAACCCGAAAATCTCCCTCTCGGGTGGGCAGGTGCGCCTCGGCAACCCGCCGGACAAGCCCTTCCCCTCGGGCAAGGCGATAGCGGATGAGGTCAGCCACACTGCCCACCTTAAGGCCGTAAGTCTCAGCAAAGCGAAGGATCTCGGGCAGGCGCATCATCTCCCCTCGGTCGTTCATGAGCTCGCTGAGGGCAACCGCTGGCTTGAGTCCGGCGAGGCGAGCGAGGTCGACAGCTGCCTCGGTATGGCCAGGCCGTTCCAAGACTCCCCCCGGCCGCGCTCTCAGAGGAAAGACATGCCCCGGCCGGACAAAATCCTGTGGGCCCACCCCATCTTCCACCAGGCGGTGGATCGTGGTCGCCCGATCAAAGGCCGAGATGCCGGTCGTCACCCCCCGGCGGGCCTCGATCGAGACGGTGAAGGCGGTCCCTCGAGGCGCTGTGTTGGGATGAACCATCGGAGGGAGCTCGAAGCGATCCGCAAGCTCCTCGGTGAGGGCCACGCAGACCACCCCACCGGTATGGCGGATGATAAAGGCCATCCACTCGGGCGTCACGTGCTCGGCCGGAAGCAGAAGATCTCCCTCGTTTTCCCGATCCTCATCGTCGACCATGATGATCGGTCGCCCCTGGCGGAACTCTTCCAAGAGCTCCTCAATCGTGCTAAGCCTCACGCCTCCCTCCTCAAAAGGGCCGCGACATAGCGGGCTAGGAGATCGACCTCGAGGTTGACCTCAGCACCCTCGTGAAGTTCCTCAAAGGTCGTGTGCTCCAGGGTGTGCGGGATCAGCGTGACCCAGAACGCACCCTCCTCCACCCCAGCCACAGTGAGCGAGACCCCATCCAAAGCAACCGAGCCCTTAGGAGCGAGGTAGGGCCAAAGCGCACGAGGAGGGGCGAACCAGACATCCCAAGCTCCCGGCTCCCGGTGCACCCTCACCACCCGAGCCACCCCATCCACGTGACCGGTCACCCAATGACCCCCAATCCGATCGCCAAGGGCAAGGGCCCGCTCCAGATTGACTCGGGCCCCCTCATGCCACCGAGGGGCAGTCCGTCGAAGGGTTTCTTGAGCCAGCTCGACCGTGAAGCAGTCGGGGCCAAGGGCGACAACGGTGAGGCAGACCCCACTCACCGCGATGGAGTCACCCACCTTGGTCCCCTCGAGGACTCGCTGAGCCCGGACCTTGAGGCGGAGGAGCTTTGAGATCGGCTGGGCCTCGACGATCTCCCCTACTTCCTCAATGATCCCGCTAAACATCGCGTCCCTCCCAGCGGGCCTCGATCCACAGATCTTCTTCGAGGCGCTCAACGCGTTCCAGGTGGAGCTCGGCCGGAGCCTCGAGCGACCCCGAGTAACCCCGTAGGGCGGGGATACCTTCTCCTAAGAGCTTGGGCGCCACGAAGAGGACCAAGCGGTCCACCAAGCCAGCCCGCAAGAACGAGCCTGCAAGGCCCGGTCCCCCTTCAAGGAGCAAGCCGTCATAACCTCGCTCAAAGAGCCAATCGAGAGCGGCTCTCGGCGAGGGCTCTCCATGCTCCAGGGGAAGGTCCACCACCTCGGCACCCACTCCCTTGAGCGCTTCGACCCGCGAGGAAGGAGCACCGCTCGTAAAAAGGACCACGCGCGCCGGTTCCCCCCGAGGACCTCGCTCGAAGATTCGGGCACCGGGAGGCGTCCGGGCCTCCCGATCAAAGATGACCTTTAAGGGATCCCTTAGCGGGGGAGGCTCAACCATGAACGGAAAGGGACGAAAATCGACCTCACGAACAGTCAGAGCAGGATTATCGGCGAGCACCGTCCCTACTCCCACCGCGATCGCTGGAAGCCACTGACGATACGTATGGGCTACCTGATGGCTCAGCGTTCCCGAGATCCGCCGAGATGGACCGCGGCTTCCCACCTGGCCATCCAAGCTCTGGGCCCACTTGAGGACCACTTGGGGCCGCCTTTGCCGAAGACCAAAGAAGAAGAGCTCGTTTTGCGCCCTCGCTTCTTCAGCTAAAAGCCCCCAGGAGACCTCTAAGCCGTGCTCCCCAAGGATCTCTAGCCCTCCTTGGGCTTGGGGGTTGGGGTCGCGAGCAGCGACGACCACCCGGCGCACACCCGCTTGGACCAGGGCCAGCGTGCACGGCGGCGTTCTCCCATAGTGCGCACATGGCTCAAGGGTCACATAGGCAGTTGCCCCCCGTGCCCGCTCTCCTGCCGCTTCAAGCGCCATCACCTCAGCGTGAGGAGCCCCCGCTCGAAGGTGGAACCCTTCCCCCACGATGCGCCCCTCCTGCACCACGACGCAGCCGACTAAGGGATTGGGTGAGGTGTGGCCTCGCGCTCGTTCCGCGAGCTGAAGCGCTCGCCGCATGAACCGAAGATCTAAATCCGTTGCGTTCACATCGCCTCCTTCTCCCATCCGGACTATCACCGTCGGCTCCGGAATTGCACCGGATCGGGCGCTTAAGCGCTTCGCGGGCTTTCACCGCCGGTCGGGAGTTTCACCCTGCCCCGAAGGAGCCTTAAGGTGCCTCAGCACCTTCCTTGATTTTAGCGAAGACGAAGCAAGATCATGCCGATGAGGATTACGAAAATGCCCTGGCATAACGCCAGGGCTTGCTGGTGGAGGCGGCGGGATTCGAACCCGCGTCCGAAGGTCTCAGGAATGGGCTTCTACGTGCGTAGCCAGCGTTTGATTGTCGCCCTCTACGACCCCACTGGCGGGGGTAGAGTGCCAAGCTCCGCAGATCAGCCGCTGACGACGGAGCCTAGCCAGCGGTGGTTGACTTTGGGGCATCCGCTAGGCGAGCCGTCAACCAAGGCTTCCTAGGGATGTGCGGCGTTAAGCCGCGAGAGCCAGCGAAGGACGCTTGGCCTTTGTGGTTGTCCCGGGTTTTACGAGGCCACCGGGCACCTCGGCACGCAGCCACACTCCTAAAGGGCCCCCGTCGAGACCAGGAACGCCCCCGAAGAGCATCATCTATGATACCAAAAGCATAGAGGAAATGCAAGATCTCGCCCCTCAGGGAAGGAGGCGGTCCCGGTGAACGACTGAAACGAGGCCCAGCGAAAGGTAGGTTGTGATCAAGCTTGAGCCTCCATATGAAAAGAAGGGCAGGGTGATCCCAGTCACCGGAGCAAGGCCCAAGGTGACCCCCACATTGATGAGCACCTGAAAGGCGAGCATGGCTAATACCCCTGAGATGATGAGCCGGTCCTCTAGGCGAGGACACTCGAGGACCATCTGACCGAGACGCCAGAAGAAAAGGAAGTACAAGAGCATCAGGCCGATCGACCCAATGAACCCCCACTGCTCGGCCAGCGCGCTAAAGATGAAGTCGGTTTGGCGCTCGGGAACAAAACCATATTGGATTTGGGTTCCGCGGCCATACCCTTTGCCCCAAAGGCCACCCGAGCCGATGGCAATCTGCGATTGAATGACCTGAAACCCTGCTCCCAAGGGATCGAGCTGGGGATTGAAGACAATCTCGATGCGCTGCTTCTGATAGGGCTTGAGATGGGGCCAGACCACCGTAGGAATGAGCAGGCCAGCACACAGCACGGCGACCACGATGTGCTTAAGTGGAAGCCCTCGAACGAAGAGGATTCCCAGCAAACCGCTAAGCAAGACCGCCGTCTGGCCCAGGTCCGGCTCGATGATGACCAGGGCAACCAGAGGAAGGGTGAGCGCGAGAGGCAGCAGATAATCGCTGAGGCGACGAAGGGGTCGACGAGCGACGATGGGAGCTAAGGCCAAGACCAGGGCAAATTTGGCCAACTCGCTCGGTTGCAGGCGGATCGGCCCAAAGATGAACCACGCTTTTGCCCCGTTGACCCGGTGGCCTACGACGAGGACCGCCAGCAAAAAGAAGAGCGTCGCCGCGTAGAGAACGTAGCGGAATTTGAGCACCTGATGCCGGCTCAGGAACTGAAGCCCCACCGCAAGGGAAATGGCCAAGACAGTCCAGATGAGCTGGCTATCCCAGAGCGCCGCAGTGGGCACCGCGGTCCGCAGAACCACTAAGCCCAGGGCGTTGATGAGAAGGGTCAGGAGGGCTAGGCTCCAGTCGTATGCGAGGACAGGGATCTGGCGAACCACGCGCTTACCTTAAATCGATGAAGGTGAGGAAGAGCTCAACGAAGGGGGAGATCGGCGGTCATGATCACATGCTGACCGCGGTATTCCACCGAAACCTGGAGGTCTCCAGCGGTCTCGAAATAGCGGCGCAAGACCTGGAGGAGCTCCTCCTCGAGCTGCTCCATCACCCCCGGCGGAAGCTTCGCCCGATCATAGGCAAGGGTGAGCTTGAGACGCTCTTTGAGAACCTCATTACTGCGGCGGCGAAAGAAGCCAAACATCACTGCCCTCCCAGGAGCTTTTTTAACCCCTGCCAAAACCCTCCAGGAGTAGGCTTGCTGACCGGAAGCTCCTCTCCTTTAAGGCGCCGAGCGATTTCGATAAACGCCCTTCCAGCCAAAGAACCGTTGCGAAGGACTAAAGGCTCTCCCTCATTGCTAGCCATCAAGACCTGCTCATCTTCGGGAACGATGCCGATAGGCTGAAGGCCCAGCACCTCCACCACATCCTCCACCGAGAGCATGTCTCCCCGCTGGACCAATTTGGGGCGAAGGCGGTTGATGATCAGGTAGTTCTCCCGAATCTCGCGAGCTTCCAATAGACCGATGATCCGGTCGGCATCGCGCACTGAGGAGACTTCCGGGTTGACCACCACAAGGGCTCCTTGGGCCGGGGTGACCGCGGTCTGAAATCCCTTCTCGATCCCGGCCGGAGAATCGATGAGGACCCGATCAAAGCCCTCGTCGGTCAAAAGCTCTTGGACAATTGCCTGAAACTTCTGGGGGTCTAAAGCATCTTTGTCCCGGGTCTGCGAGGCCGGGAGCAAGAAGAGCTTATCCAGGCGCTTATCCCGGATCAAAGCTTGCCGCAGGCGGCAGCGCCCTTCCAAGACATCGATGAGGTCGAAGACGACCCTCCCCTCCAGACCCAGGACCACGTCCAGATTGCGAAGGCCCACATCGACATCGATCACCGCGACCCGCTCACCCAGCTGAGCTAAGGCGGCTGCCACGTTGGCGACTGTAGTGGTCTTGCCGACCCCCCCCTTACCTGACGTGACTACGATTGCTCTAGCTTCCACGTGGACTCCTCGGCAAACGCCCGATCCAATTCCAGGAGGAGCTCAAGAAGCCGGACCCCCCGCGGCGTGAGTAGATATTCTACCCTAGGAGGAACTTCCGCAAAAGCGCTCCGCTGGATCAAGCCGACCTCGACTAAGCGGCGGAGACGATCGGTGAGCGTGCGGGCGCTGGCCTGCGTGTTCGCCTCAAGTTCTGTAAAGCGCATCGGACCCTGCTGGAGGGCAGAGAGAATCTCCCAACTTAGAGGCCGACTGACCTCTCGAAGAAGGTGAAGGGTATGCGCCCTCATGCTTTGATTTTAGATGCTTACTTCCACAAAGGAAAGCTTGGCGCAAACCCAAGAGCAGCTAAGACTCATCCAGGTCTACAATAAAGTATGTTCCCCGAGCGAAGCTGGAAAGAGTTTTTTGCTCTTGTTCTGGCCATCTACGCTCTCCTCCTTCCTCCTTTGCTCATCATGATCGGTCTCGGTATCGTCCTCGCCCTCCTCATCCGCTTGGCCTGAAGACCCAAATATGCTAAACTCTCAAGGTTGTTTGGGGAGGAAGGATGAAACGAACGTGGCAACCCAATCGCAGCAAGCGCGCGCGAACTCACGGGTTCCGAGCTCGGATGCGTACCCACGGGGGACGGCAGGTCCTCAAGCGTCGTCGCCAGCGGGGACGGGCCCGGCTCACAGTCTAAAACCTGTCCCTCTCAAAGATGAGGATGCTTTCCAACGGCTTCGGCGGGGACGTCCGGGAAAAGGTCGCTACGTCATGGTGCGCTGGCTTCCAGCTGAGCCACCTCTTCGTTTTGGACTCGTTACTTCCAAAAAGGTGGGTAAAGCGGTGGTGCGCAACCGGATCCGCCGGCGTCTTCGGGAGCTCCTCAGGCGCCAGAGCCTGCCCCCTTGTGAGCTTTTGGTGGTGGTCTTCCCTGAGGCTGCAGGAGCGAGTTTCCAGGAGCTGGCCCAAGACCTCCAGCTGGCTCTGGAGCGAAGCGGGCTGCTTCCCTCACACCGCTAACCTGAGCTTCGAGCATGCTAAAGCCGAGGGGCCTTGGCCCCTTGCCTGCAAGGAGGTGGGTAAGAGCCAGTCCAGCTACGGGCCAGCTCATACCGCGTTATGAAACCCCTGCTCATCTTTCTGGTCCGCTTCTACAAGCGCTTCATTTCTCCCCTCAAACCACGGAGCTGCCGCTTCTACCCCACATGCAGCTCCTATGCGCTTGAAGCGCTTGAACGACACGGAGCCTTCTGGGGAAGCTATCTGGCCATCCGGCGGATCCTCCGTTGCCATCCGCTCAACCCAGGGGGCTATGATCCGGTACCCCAGGAAGCCCCCCACTGGCCCAAGCTCAAGCAACCGGAGGAGTCATGAAGATCCTTCGTTTGCTTGGTCTTCTCCTCCTCTTTGGCCCCGCCTTCGCCATCCGGGGAGTCTGGTCGGAGCAAACGCTCAACGGAACCCCAGTCCACGTTCTCTCGACCACCCAGGTCGATATCGCGTTCAACAACTCAGGGCAAATCGCGGGGTGGTTTATCAAGAATGTACGGGGAACCCAGTTTCACGGGGTTTACACGAACGCTCCCAACCTGGTTCCCAAGAACCTCCCGCTTCCCGGAACTCTGAGCGGTTTTCACCCTACTCAAGCGACGTTCAGCAAAGAGGGGAGCTCGCTGATCGCCCGCTTCAGCCAAGGATCCACCGAACTCATCTATCGTCTTAACCCCGTCTATCTCAGCCTCCAAGTCACCGTACGGAGCTCCACGCCGAGAACGCTCTTCTGGAGCGGCCTAGGAACCAGCGACCATCCTTTGACCAAGTTTCTCCCCCAAGGAGGTCAAGCCCCCCAACCTGAGGGTCAGGGTGCTGCGCGCTACATCGCATGGCAAAGCGCCCCGACCCAGGGGGATGCGATGATCCTCGAGCCGCTCTCCGGGACCCTCAACGCCCAGCTCGTGAGTCAGGGCAGCGGAGCGGTAGCCAAGATTCAGGTTCCTCCGGGACAGCCGCTGCGCTTTCGCGCTTATGGAGGTCCCAACGAGATGGTGCGCCTGCAGGAAGAAGGCTATTTGAACCTCCCCGGCCTCTTCCAACCCAACCTGCTGGGCTACATCTCCCTCATCCTCCTCCTCATCATGGAAGCGGCCTTCCGCCTGAGCGGAAGTTGGGCCTTTGCCATCTTAGCCCTCACCCTCGTCGTTCGCTTGGCTCTTTGGCCCTTGATGCACCGCCAGTACAAAAGCATGGCGGAGATGAACAAGATCAAGCCGCTCGTCGATGAAATCAATCAAAAGTACAAGAATGATCCTGAGAAGCGAACCCAGGCCACGATGCAGCTTTACCAGGAGTACAAGATCAACCCCTTCTCAGGGTGCCTTCCCCTGTTTCTTCAGCTCCCCATCCTCCTGGTGCTCTGGCGGGTCATCGCCAATTTCGAGTTCAATCAGGGCTTTCTCTGGATTCCCGACCTCGCCCTGCCCGACCCCCACTACATCCTCCCGATTCTCTACGTCCTCACGATGATGGCCTCCACCTATCTCTCCTCAGGAGGCAACCGGGAGGTCATGCGCCAGGGGATGATCATGAACCTCATCTTTGTCTTCTTGGTCCTCTCCTTCCCCAGCGGCGTCTCCCTCTACTGGGTCCTCTCCACTCTGATCAGCCTCGGGCAGCAGTGGCTCATCAACCGGAGCTTGGGCATCAAGCCCGCTTCGGCCAGCAAGTCGTGATGGCCAGACCAAGCCGCCTCGCGGCTCACCGCGCGGTCTACAAACAGGACCAAGCTCCCCAAGCCTCGATGAGCGGCCAGGCAGGGGACCGGGCCATCCTCTGTGGAGCTATCGAGACGGTCTACCTGTAAACTAAAGGTCATGGAGGACAAAAAGCGGGAGCTCGACGATCTCCTCTCTGAGCTTGGCATCGAGGAGGGGGCTCCTTCCTTAGCGCTCAATCCAACCACCTCGCCGCCAAGCTCTCCCTCGCCACGCGAGGTCCTTGAAGGGTTCTTGGTCGGTCTCTTGCTGCGCCTCGATCCCACCTACTCCTTGGAGATCCGCGAGGAGGAATCGACCTTCGAGGTAGAAATCCTGGGCAAAGACCTGAACCGGGTGATCGGTCGGGAGGGACGGACGCTGCGGAGCCTGGAGCTCCTCACCAATGCGGTGATGAGCCGGCACTTTGGAGGCGCATACAGGGTCGTCTTGGATGCCGCTCGCTACCGAAAGCGGAACGAGGAGCGAATTCAGAAGCTGGCGCGCGAAGCGGCACAGCAAGTCGAGCGCTCGGGTCAGGAGGTGGCGCTGCCTCCCATGCGGGCCAGCGAACGGCGGATCGTTCACCTTCTCCTCAAAGATCATCCCCGGGTCACCACAACCTCTGTGGGAGAAGGGGATGAGCGCCATGTGGTCGTGCAGCCGCGGACGTGAGGGCAAGGGCATGGCTGAAGCGGCTAGAAGCTGAGCTCCAGCGAGCCGGCAAGCCTCGGCAAGAAGCGTTCTGGTTGCTTGGTCGGGCTTTAGGCTGCTCGCTTAAAGAGCTTCCCCTCCACCTCGACACCCCGCTTGACGGTGAGGCCGAGGCTTGGCTGGAAGAAGGGCTGAAACGCCGAGTAGAGGGCTATCCGCTTCAGCTCTTCCTGGGAAGCAGCGAGTTCTTCGGCTTACACCTTGACGTCGAGGAAGGAGTACTCCTTCCCCGACCGGAGACCGAAGAGCTCGTCGCGCTCGCTCTCCAGGAACTCAAACCCCTTGTCCGGCCGCGCATCCTCGAGGTGGGAACTGGCAGCGGGGCCATCGCCTTAGCCCTCAAGCATGCCCGCCCAGATGCGGAGATCTGGGCTACCGAGATCTCGCCTCGAGCTCTCGCCCTCGCCAAAAAGAATGGAGCGCGCTATGGCCTTGAGATCCACTGGCTCCAAGCTTCGCTCACCGGAGGGCTCCAAGGCTTCGACCTCCTGATTGCCAATCCCCCCTACCTTCCCGAGAGCTATCGATCCATCGCACCCGCAGAGCTGGCCTGGGAGCCTGAGGAAGCCCTCTACGCCGGCGAGGAGGGCCTCGACGTCGCTCGCCCACTCGCCCAGCAAGCTCAAGAGGCGCTCAGTCCAGGAGGCCTCTTGCTGCTCGAGCTCTCCCCCTTCAACCTGCCCCTCCTGGCTCGCGAGCTCCTCCAGGCTGGATGGCAGGTCAGCGAGGAGCAAGATCGCTCAGGAGCGCTGCGTTTTCTAAAGGCGCGGTATGGAACTCGGGAGGAAGCCCAGCAAGAGCAGCGGCAAGGATCGAAGGATTCGGCGGCAGGCAGCGTGGGCAGCCGATCCCAGGGGCCGGAACGTTGAGCCAATATCCTTGTACCTCGTGAGCGACCAAGAGGAAGTCCTGACGCAGCTCTCCAGGTGTCACCGCCTCCCCTCGAGGATTGGATGAAATCCCAGCCAGGATCGGCACTCGAGGGCGCAGGCTGCGGATCACCGCCACGTCGGCAGCGACCACCCGTGCGTAGCGAGCGGGATCCCGCTCGGACTGCTGAACGGTATTGAGGCCGATCAAGGAACAAGGGGGGACTTCCTTTTGGGGAACTCGATCTCCTAAAGAGCGCCGGCTAGGTAGGATGAAATCGCACATCGAGAGGAGTCCGTGGCTGCGAGCAAGTTCAGCGAAGCGCTGATCGAAGCGGAGAGGATGGGCCTGCTCGTCTGGAGGCGTGTTGGGGAAGAGACCGTTGTCGTACAGGACCACCCGAACCCCTTTGAGCTCACCCTGAGCGAGAGCCCGCTGAAAGAGCGCTTCCGAGTGAAAGACGGCGACGGGCAGTATCGGGAAGCCTGGGGTAGGGTGTTCCTTCGGACCGACCGGCTCTAAGACCCACCCTTCCCGAAAGAGAGCAGCCACGCGGGGATCTTGAGCGACCTGAGCAAAGTGGGGCTCCGCCAAAAGCCATAACGCGGTGGGCGAGGAGGGAGCCGCGCCGAGGAGGAGGGGAAACAGCCAGAGCCAACGACGCATGGCTGCACTTTAGCCTTCTGCACACAGAAGCAGCGCTTAATCTCCTCAAGGTTTCTTCATCTCGGATCCCGCAACGCGCTACCGGGTCGCCGTCAGGGTAAGATCGACGAGATGAGAGCTTATCTCGAAGCCGCTTTAGAAGCAGCCTATCTCGCACAAAGCATCCATAGCTACTACCGAGAGCGCCTACTCGAAACATCTGCCAAGTCGGGACCGACTGACCTCGTGACTCAGGTCGACCGAGAAGCCGAAGAGGCCATCCGAGAACTCTTGCAACGCCGCTTCCCTGACCACGCGTTCTGGGGAGAAGAAGGGGGGCAGCGAGGGGATGCCGAGGCGATCTGGATCGTGGATCCCCTCGATGGGACGGTCAACTACGCTCACCGTTTCCCTTTCTACGCCGTCTCCATCGCCCTCGCTCTCCATGGCGAGCTGACTTTGGGGGTCGTCCTGGACACTGCCCATCAAGAACTCTTCGTAGCTCAAAGGGGCCAAGGAGCCACTTTAAACGGGCGGCCGCTCCACGTCTCCTCCACCTCCAGGCTGATCGAGAGCCTCTTGGCCACCGGCTTCCCCTATAACGTTGGCCAGGAGACCCGAAGCCTGACCCTCTTCGAACGCGCCCTTCGGCGAGGCCTGACGGTGCGCCGTCCTGGAGCTGCTGCCCTTGATCTCGCTTACGTGGCTGCCGGACGCATCGAAGCGTTCTGGGAGCTCCACCTGAATCCTTGGGACGTCGCCGCTGGCTGGCTCCTCGTCGAGGAGGCTGGAGGGCGGGTGAGCGACCTGCAGGGAGAGCCTTACAGGCTCTCTAGCCCTGAGGTGGTAGCTTCCAACGGCCTCGTCCACCAAGAGCTTCTTGAGGTCCTTAGCGGCTAGGCCTCGTCCTGGGGGTGGATCGTCCAGGAAGCTTCAGCGAAAGATGGTCTCCTCACGAGAAAAACTCCGAAGAGCGAAGGCTAAAGCAGCCAGGCTGGCGAAGAGCGTGCTCACCCACGTCAGGACGAGTGCCTTAGGAAAGATCAAGCCGCGAGCGATCTCGCTGAGGAGCAAGGTGGTGTTGATAAAGGGGACCAGGAACCACCATCGCGGGATGGAGAGCAGCCCGCTCAAATAGATGAGGGGAAGGGGAAGGTAGCTCAAGAGTTGGAGGGGGATGAGATAGGTCTGGGCCTGCTTGTAGGTGCGCGCCCAGATCGTCAGAGCAATCTCGCTTGCCGAGATCAGGGCAGCGAGCAGAAGGAGCGTGGGGGCGACCAGGCCGTAGGAGAGCCTGGGCAACGAGCGGCCCAACGCCAGACTCCCCAGCTCAAGGCCCACCAAGCTCATCAGCCCAGGGAGCAAGGAGGCAAACCAGGTCGCCACAAACTTCCCCAGGACCACCTGAACGCGTGAGATGGGGGTCACGAGGAGCGTCTCCAGGGTCTTCCGCTCTTTCTCTCCTGCCGTCGCATCGATCGCTACCCCACTTCCCCCGGATTGAAGGAAGAGCAAGAGGGAAAGAGGGACGAGCAGACCAAAGAAACCAGCCGAGCGCTCCGCAGGGGGTGAGGCATCCTCTAACTTGATCTGGAACGGAGCCTTCGCCCCATAGCGCTGGAGGAGGCGGGCCACTTCCCTCTCGCGATAGCGGCGCAGCAACCCTTCGAGCTCGTGGGCGAGCAGGAGGCTGTGACTCGCAAAGCCGCTCAGCCTCCCATAGACCACAAGCGTGCCAGGGCGATGGACCAGAGCGACATCGAGCTTCCGCTCCTCGACCGAACGGCGCGGATGGGAGATGGCCACGAGATCAAGGCCCGTTCCTCTGAGGAAGCGCTCCAGGGCGGGAGGAAGTCCCTGAACGCCCACCACACCTTTTGGGGGAGCCTGGAGGAGCGAAATGGTCACGACCAGAGGGAGGTAGTCCAGCAAGGGGACCAGGATGAGGGGAAGCAAAAGGGCGGTGAGAAAGGCAGCTCGGTCGCGAACATACCCGCGGAGCTCCCTTTGGGCGATACCCCAAGCGTTCACATCGCCTCCAAGCTGCGCAACGCCTCAACAAAGGCCCGCTCCAGGCTTCGCCCCCACTGTTTGGTCTCGGCCAGAGATCCCTGCCAGAGCAAGCGTCCCCCCACCAAAAACCCCACCCGACTGCACAGCTCTTCCGCTTCGCTCATCACGTGGGTAGAGTAGATCAGGCTATGCCCCTGATCGCGATAAACCTCGACAAATTCCAAAAGGGCATGGCGAGCCAAGACATCGAGACCTGAGGTCGGCTCATCGAGGAGGAGCACTGGAGGGCGATGGAGCACAGCGCGAGCCAGGAGAAGGCGCTGATACATACCGCTGGAGAGCTCTCCAACCCGCTTGCGAAGAAAGCTCCCAAGACCCAGCAGGGAGGTCGTCGCATCGATGCGCTCCCTCAGTTGAGCTCCCCGAAGACCGTAACACGCTCCATAGAACTCCAGGGTCTCCCAGGTAGTGAGGCGCTCGTAGAGCCGCATTCCCCCGGTCACCCAGCCGATCCGGCGACGAACCTCGCGGGGTTGATCAAGACCATACCCAGCAAGCCGAGCCATCCCGCTGCTCGGGCGAACCATGGTCGCCAGCATTCGCAACGTGGTGGTCTTCCCAGCTCCGTTAGGCCCCAAAAGACCGAAGACCTCTCCGGGAGCCACCTGAAAGGTCAGATCCTCCACCACAGGGCTTTGGAAGCGCTTGCTGAGCCTGTTGACTTCGATCATGCCGTCCTTTAGGATACCGATCCTCCTGCTCGGAGTCTGGGTCATGTGGCTCCTCAGCGGCTGCGCCCCCTCCCGTCCGCTCAGCCGCGTTCAAGCTCGCGAAGTCCCGCCCCAAGGGGATATCTTTGAGGTCTCCTGGCAGGGCGGCCATCCCCCGTGGATCCTCAGGGTCGAGGGGCC
>OGCG01000223.1_pt1 | contig 38433 bp, 39 predicted proteins | sample 1570061 | NCBI WGS metagenome assembly OGCG01 (sample SAMN06268698, study PRJEB24515) | hot springs metagenome | isolation source: Joseph's Coat, Yellowstone National Park, Washington, USA | place: USA:Joseph's Coat, Yellowstone National Park, Washington, USA
ATCAGAAACTTCCTGCTCAAACAGCACAGTGGACAATTAAGAAGGTGAAACAGGCATGGAACTCATTTTTCAAAGCCTTAAGGGCATGGAAAAAACATCCTGAAAGTTTCATGGGGAAACCAGGGATACCAAAATATAAGGCAAAAAATGGTGAATATATGTTAATATTTACGAACCAGCAATGCAAAATAGATAACAAGGTTTTAAAATTTCCAAAAATAATGGATTTGGAGGTGAAAACAAGGCTTGAGAATGTAAATTTGAGAGAGGTAAGGATAATACCACAGGGCATGGGGTATTTAATAGAGATCATATATGAAAAAGAGGTAGAAAACATCAAAAGAACAAAAGAAGAAAGGATCATGGGAATAGACATAGGTGTTAGGAACATCGTAACTATAGGAGACAGCATCTCTAAAGAGGGGATTGCAGTCAAGGGAGGTGTTCTGAAATCAATAAACCAGTTTTTCAATAAGGAATACGCAGGGATGAAATCGATAAGTGACAGGCAGATAGGAAGCAAAGAGGCCACAAAAAGGGAAAAGAGACTGTTTGTGAAGAGAAACAGGAAGATAAAGGGCATCATGCATGAACTCAGCAAGGCGATTGTACAGTATGCAAAATCAAGGGATATAGATACAATTGTTATAGGGCACAATAATGGATGGAAGCAGTCAGCAAACATGGGAAGGATCAACAACCAGAACTTTGTGCAGATACCTTTTAACACATTGATAAATCAGATCAAATATAAGGCAGAAGAGGCTGGCATAGAGGTAATAATACAAGGCGAAGATCACACAAGCAAGTGTTCATTCCTTGACAATGAAAGCATTGAACATCATGATGAGTACATGGGGAAAAGAATAAAAAGGGGCATTTTCAGATCCAAGGATGGAATACTGATGCATGCGGATCTCAATGCTGTATATAATATAATAAAAAAGGCAGTTCCTGAAGCGTTTGCAGACGGAATAGAGGGTATTGGGTTATACCCAAGAAGTTTAAGCATCCCTGAATTTACAGGGATGATAACTTCCAAAGGTGAATGTTAACATGGTTAACAGAAATCATAACCTGACACTTATATTTCATATTTCTTCTACAATATTCACTAAATCTCAATCTAATTGAGTACATATGGAAGAGCATAAATAGGATTGTATAAATAACTTCAATAAACTCTGAAATTGGTATAAAGAACATAATAATAGAAGGTTTCATGGAACAATCATTTATCAAAACGTTTGCTATTGCTAATAGTTGGATTATGATGTTCCTAAATAAAAGTATAATTATGTGGGTAATTAACTATAAATACTATACAATCATAACACCCCCTAGCTTCCTACGTTTCACTTGTAGAGAGGTTAAAGATTATTTGAATAAGCTAAAGAGAGATTAGGTGGATAGATGCGTTTTATAAAAGCAATATTCAATACTAATAATAAAAATTATATAATAAATACATTATTATATAATATATTTAATATGTATTAAATAATATAAGTAATGATATGAAATATGTTTTAATATACTGTTATAATAATTATGCATCGTTATGCTTAAAATTTTTCATAAACTTTAATAAACGAATTGCGTTACATATGTTACGTAAGAAATAGGGGTGTCCCTATCTTTTTAATAAACATAACAAAACTAGATTAATAAAAAAGTGTAATTGAATTGTTTAATATTTTAGGATGTGTATACACTAAATATTGAAACAGCTTATATGTAAATTGTTTATTTACGTAATATGAAATTATACCATGGCTTAAAATTTAAAACACAAAGTATCTCATCATTATGGATAGCGTATTAAATTTGCTGTAAATTAAAAAGATTTGTGCATAAACATTCTAAATTTACAGCAATATTGACACATTATCCATCATTAAACAAAAGCAACAATTATTCTTTTTATTCCTTAGCTAGTAACGAAGATATTGTAAAAAATATTTGGCTTAATCCTAGCCATAAACATAGGTAAATAATTGAAAGTATTAGCATAATAATCTAAAAGTATGATGTCTACGATTGAAACACAATCAACAAAGAAATATTTAAGCTAAATTTTAATATATTAAAATGTAAATCCAATCTCAATGGAAGGGGATATATTTTACCAAATAACTGTAACGTTGTGGCTAATCTTGCCATCTTTTTTTGCCAATTCCTCTGCACTTTTGGTTGGTGGAAAATATCCAATGGATTTTTACAAAGAATGGCATGGCGAAAGAGTTTTTGGAAAAGGTAAAACGTGGAGAGGTTTCTTTGGAGGAATTTTTTTTGGCACTTTATTAGGATTTTTGCAAGAATATTCTGCTATACATTATATCTCATTCATAGTTCCACCTTTTTCTTATAATATCTATCAAGCTACTCTAATAATCTTTACAATGTCTTCTAGTGCCATGATAGGAGATTTACTAGGTTCTTTCATTAAAAGAAGGCTTAAATATAAAAGTGGTTCTAACTTGCCTGTTATAGACCAGTTGACCTTCTTATTCTTTACTTTATTTATGCTTTTAATAGTAACCCCTTCCTTTTTCTTCAAATATTTTTTCTCGTTGGAAATATTTCTTATATTAATAATATTTACATACATTATACACCGTGCGGCTAATATAATTGGATATCTTATTGGAAAGAAGGGTGTTCCATGGTAGATATATATCAATTGTTATTGCAAATTGGCGCTATAAAAAAAGGGGAATTCATACTAAGGTCTGGCAAAAAATCTGACTATTATGTAGATATTAAAGAATCAATAACAGATCCAAAGGTCCTAAATATCCTGATATCATCCCTCGCCGATCAATTGAATGAAACTAGTGAGAATCCTAACGCAATTGCAGGTATGGAATTAGGTGCTGTGCCTTTAATTGTTGCATTATCTTTGAAATTAAATATTCCGTACATTATTATAAGAAAAGAAAAGAAAGAGTATGGAATATCTAATAGGATCATTGGAAAGATCCCTAATGGCCAAATAGCGATAATAGAAGACGTTGTTACAACTGGTAAAACTGTTTCTGATTGCATATCTCTACTAAGGGAAAGTGGAGCCATTGTTAGAAGTGTATACGCAATTGTAGACAGAAATGAAGGTGGTGAACCCCTTTTAAGTGGAATGGGTGTGAATTTGCATGCGTTAGTAAAAATGGGGGCAAACAATGGTTCAAAGTGAAATGCCAAAAGCACTTTTGCAAAAAGACGGAAGCGTTATTATTAATGGCATGGATGAAGCCAATTCTATATATAACAAAGGTTATTATGGAACCCCTGGAAATGGATTACTTACATGTGATCTATATGATGCTTTATATCTATTAGAAACTGAAAAAATATTGATTTACAAAGGAAGAAAAAAAATGGGGGTAAATGATATATATAATATAATGCCCCTTTTCATACCTTACAGCACCCTAAAATATCTTGTATACAGAGATATTAGAAAACGGGGTATTGTAGTAAAAGCTAGAAATGACTTTCTTGATTTTAATGTGTTACCTAGGGGTGGCAACCCTAGAAAGACCCCTTCTAAATATTGGGTGAAGGTATATTCTGAACGATGGACCTTTAGCCTGGAAGAAGTTGTAAATCTCACTGAAATTGCAAAGTCGGCTAAAAAAAGCTTGCTTATAGGGGTTATAGATGAAGAAGGCGATCCAACTTATTATAAGGTTAGAATGATCTCAATATCTGGAAAAATCACCTCATGGGATAAAAGCAAGGAGCCTATCAATGGGTGGCTTGTAGATGACAAAGTTTATGTTTATGACCCAACATTTATACAGCAGTTGCAATCTAATGGGTATTTTGGAAAGGTGTTTGACAATTATCTTGTACTCTCTACAATGGAAGCAATGTTCTTAATATCCAATAATTTCCTAATTGTAAAGAATTCTAAAACTAATAGAAAAATATCAAACCAGTATTTTAAAAAAATATATAAAGAAAATTCCAAAAATTTATATGATAGGTTTGAAGTGTATTCTGATTTAAGAAAAAGAAATCTTATTGTTAAAACTGGTTTTAAGTATGGTACCCATTTTAGGTGTTATATAAATGATCCTGACAAGGTACATGCCAAATATCTAGTACATGTAATTCCATCCAATTACAAAACTTCTTGGGCAGAGGTTAGTAGGGCGATAAGGCTTTCCCACGGTGTGAAAAAAGAAATGTTATTTGCATTTGTAGGTAAAAGTGGAGAAATAAAATATCTCAATATAGAAAGGGTAAAATTGTAAATATCGCTATATTCTACACTAACGTTTAAAAATAAGTAATATATATCAGTATGTAATCATAACAAAAAGCGATGGAGGTTATTATGACATCTACTGAAACTATTGATAAAAATGGGTCCACTAAAATTTGCCCTACATGCAATGCTGTAATTCCTATTGATGCTAAAGAATGCCCTGAATGTGGTGAAAAATTTGATATGCCCGTAAAAGAAGAGGCTAAAGAAGTACACAAAGAGGAAAAAAAAGAGAATCAAGAAGAGGAAATGATCTCTGATGGTGTAAGAACAAGGGGTATGGTAGGTGCTGGGTTATTATTGATGATCATAGGGTTTGTAACTGGCCCAATAATTGTGCTTATAACATACATGGGAAAGGTAAATGTGCTAAGTATAAATACAAATAACACATTTGTGTATTGGGTACTCTTTGCATTAGGCACAATTGTGGGATTCTTAGGATTAGCTATTATGGCAGTTGGCCTAACTGGAAGCAAAGAGGTTAAAGAAATAGTGGATAAAAAAGATTAAAAGGTGTATTTATGAAGTCAGTATATGATTTTATTGGAGAATCTTGGCATAAGCAAAGTGATATATTTAGGGTTAGGCATAGAAATGACATGGTATTATGGAGGAGGCAAAGCAGTGTACAAAGAATTGATTTTCCAACAAGGCTAGACCGAGCAAGGTCATTAGGGTATAAAGCCAAGCAAGGGATCATTATTGTAAGGGTTACTATAAGGTCTGGTGGGCAAAACAAAAGAGCTATTACGGCAGGAAGAAAACCCAAGCAAAAAGGTATCAACAAATTAACGTTGAAAGTCAATCTGCAACATATATCTGAACAAAGAGCTGCAAAAAAATACCCTAATATGGAAGTTCTCAACTCTTACTACGTAGGCCAAGACGGGAAACATAAGTTCTATGAAGTTATACTTGTTGATCCCTCCCATCCCTCCATAAAAAATGATCCTCATTACAATTGGTTGCTCAATCCTGCCAATACGAGTAGGGTATACAGAGGATTGACTTCTGCTGGTAAGAAAGAACGTGGTTTAAGATGGAAAGGCAAAGGAGCAGAAAGGATGAGGCCCTCTATCCCATCTAACATAAAAAGAGAAAGAAGAACGCAATACAAAGTTGTTCCTTAAATTTTTAACCATTTATGATCTTTAATAAACATATCAATTAAGTACTTTGCCCATTTTAATTTTCTTTTTTTAATTTCGTAATCTTTTCCTTCGCTAATCACTGGTATATCAAAGTTGAAGTTGTACAGGTATAAATCTTTGCATAAAAATTCTTTGGCAATAAATGCTGCTCTATCCCCATCTGTAAAACCACCAAAATTGTATATAGTATCAAAAGGCACGCTTTGAGTTGTTGTTATAAAGCTATGTTCTCCAACAATTTCCTCCACTTTAAAAAGATTTTTTATGTTGTCTCCATGAGCATGGATTATAGCTAAAGCCCCTTTTTGCATACATCCTTTAATAGCTATAAGATTGCCATCAAGATCTGTTGTAATAACATTAGGAACTATCCCCGATTTATACAATTTATCAACTACACTATCAGCAGCAATAACCACTGCCTCTTCAAAATGCATCCATTCTACAATTTGTGTATCAAAATCAGGGCCATTTCCAATAACAAGTACAATGTTACCTTGTATTAATTTTTTCAGGGCATCTATATCCATGGTATTTTTGTTTATTGAATTTTTGTACAATATTAAAGAAGCTATGTAGTCTTTTTCTATGTCCCATCCAAAATCACGCATGATATCGATGTAAATTGGGTACCATTTGTTGAAATTCATCTATTGTATATATTTATGCTCCCTATTATGACTTGCGCAATTTTACTTTTTCACTTTCTTTTGTATATAAATTGCTGATCATGATATACGATATTGCTATAATTAGCATGCCTAACGCAACGGCAAACCAGAAATAAAACGGGTATGCAGAAACAAAATACAATCCTATTATCGTGCCAGCAAAAGAACCAAAACTAGTAATAAAGTTATATATCCCTATATATGTCCCCCTCTTATTTGATGGTGCTATTGTTGTTATTATTGTTTGTGTAGTAGGTGCAACAAAATCCTCCCCTAAAGTCATTATTGCCATGACAAACAAAAAATCATAGAGTGAAAAAGCAAAAGGTATAATCAAATACGAAACTGCATATACCAACGCTCCCATTGCCCTCCAGTGAAGCATAGTAGATTTTTTGTCCATAATATGGTATAAAGGATATTGGAACAAAACCACTAAAATGCCGTTTAATGCGAAGATGTAACCTATGTCTAGAATAGGCAAATTTTTAAAATAAAAGGTAAACAAAGTAAAAGTGGGCCCGCGCTGCCGTAGAAAAAAGGAAAAAACAATGCCTATCCCTGAAAAAAGCAATAAAAACCTATTATCAAAATCAGCAAAGCTTATTCCCTTTCTCCTTTTAGTTTCTTTGTTAATCTTTTTATCTGGTATATAGGTTTCCTCTACCATGTAATATAAAATAAATAATTCTACTATGGTTGCTATTGCAGCAACCAAAAAAATGTACGAAATGCTGAAAATGGAAAGAAATCCTCCTATTAAAGGGCCTATCGCAGCACCCGCATTTACCATTACCCTTACCAAAGTGTACCCTGAAAACCTGTCCTCAAAGTCAGTTACGTCTGCAATAGCTGCCTGTATTGCTGGATACTGCGTTGAGTTTAGAGAAATCGTAAAGAGCCATCCAACAATAAGAAACAGTACGTTCCCCCTTACAAATACAGTATAGAACATCACAAAATACATAATGGCAACGGGAATCGGCACCCATATAAAAAAGGCTTTGCGCCCTATACGGTCAGTCCATATACCTGAATAATACTGTATGATGGCCATCAGCAGTACAACTGCTCCGCTTATAATCCCTATGTCAATAAATGAGAAATGGTAAATGCTAAGCAAAATGATGGGCATGAACAACCCTGCAGATACCCTCCCCATTGCACGTATAAACCTAGCTATGGCTAATGGCCATATCTGTTTGTTAAGCCTGTTGAAAAAATTGTTGTTCATATTTTATGTTCAACATATATGTCAACAGTATATTTTAACTATGCTAATCTGTAGAAACTATCCAACTAAGCCATACCAATCTAAAAAATCTTAGAATTTTCTGTTGAAGATGGAACCTAGTCGTAGGTATTTTCTGCCCAATACTACTAATATTGTAAAATATTGTATCAGCATATACATGAAAATAATCAAATTCACTTATGTGCAGCTTTATTAAATTTACGGTATATATTCCAATAATGAATTGAACTTATCTTTTCCAGTAATATGCAAGCATTGCCTAGACAAAATACATTTTTTGAACTTTCCTTCAATATCAATACACTCATACTATCCAAAATCTATTTATACATATCCCACACTTAGTGCCTCAAACATAGCTAATGTATCATTTGACTAGCATTCCTGTAAATACTTGCAGTATATTTTACAAGTGTATAAACGCAGTCAAAAATTTTACCTTTAGATTTTCATAGATTCTATTTAATTATAGATCGTTTTAATAAATCCCTTTATTTGGGTTATGTATGGTTCAATCTTGAATTTTTTAGTGAAAAGAGGAGATTAACTATATTATTAGGCATATTAAATCGTCTAAAATGAATAAATCTCTCATGCAGTTTAAAAATCTATATTTTAAAGAAAAAACTCATATTATATATAATCTCTTAGGGATTAAAGTATGGTAAAAGAAAGAGTAAAGATCGTTGCAATTGTATTAATGGCACTGTTTATAGTTTCAATGTATAACATGCCTACAAATAAAGCGAAAACTTCCACACATGTGGATATTAATAAATCATTGGGCACCAATGTTAATATGCCTAGTGCTATCAATAATATTGAAAGAAATTTGAGTTATAGCTTAAAAAACATGCATTTACCAAAAAGATTCTTTTATATCCCAAATTTCAATGCAATGCGTCCAGAAAACCCTTCTGATGGTCCTATTTACTCTAATGGCCCTGCACCATACGGTATTGCTGATTACGGCATATCCAATAGTGGAAGGTATGTACTAAATACTCCTAGCTTTGAAGGTGTTCTTAATTTATCCTCTTTTAGTTCTTTCTATTCTGGATATGGCTCAGATGATATATTGCCAAATTATGCATCCATCCAGCTAAATACTATGCTGGAAAACGTAACGGTATTTGGAAATGGTTCTTATTCTTTCTGGACACAAAATATGGTCATGTTCAATGGAAAGTCTCTACAATTTGTTGATAACATCTGGAATGTAAGCAATAGTGGTGCTACAATGTACACAAATCCTTTCTATAAATACAATGGCTCAATTGCATCAAACACTTTTTATTATTCATTAGGGCCACAATATAACATAACTTATCCATTTACTTTATCATTTTACAATAATGTTACTGTGGAAAATAACATGGATTCAATGTACTTCAACTACTCCCTTGCATACGGTGGTAAAGTACACTCTGGATCTTATGACCATGTTTTATTCAATTCTTTACAAAGCCTAAAGATACATCCTCCTTACTTTCAAGTCAATGGATATAAACTAGGTGCTAATAGCCTTCCGATTGATGCCGAGCTGATTTTTGGTGGAATGTTCTATGGTTCTACCACAACAATAACCAACATTAGTGGCTATGAGACATTGAAATACTTAAGTTACACTTCATATAAAACCATACCTTCTGCATACAACGTAGGTTCAGATACGGGTGAAAGTTGCATAGGCTTATCCTCTTGGTGGGGATATTTAAAATCTTCCCCCGTAGAATACTTGGGGACAGGGCCTTCTTTTGTTACTCCACTGTGGAATACCCCTAGAGGTACACAAAGTGGTTATATTAACGTAAAAGGCACGATGAATCCGAGCTATGCATTTATGTTTGTTTCCAATGATCCAGGTGTTCAATATAATGCATACAATTTTTCATATGTGCCAACGAGTAATGGAAACTTCTCTTTTGATCTCTCCCCTGGAAATTACGAATTGTTGCTAGTCTCAAATGGATTTGCACCTTATTTTTACAATGTATCTACCAATACAAGCATTACACTAACAATGTCTCCTAAAAAAATATATTATACACCTTTTTATTTATACTCCAACTCAGAACTCAAGGAAATGTCTCAAAATGGATTAATAACTGGCAATGGAAGCAAAAAAGATCCTTATATAATAAGCAACTTATCTTTAACACTTAGCCCATTATTTACATATTTGAATGACTGGCTCTATCCTTCATTCATTGCTGTACAGATATGCAATGTAAGTTCCAATTTGATATTATATAATGTATCAATTACCAACATTCTTTATTTTGCATCATTTTACAACCGCACTATTAACTTAGAGTATCCTTTCATAGATCTATTTTTTATATATTCTTCATCTAACATAACACTCACACACTTAAATGTGAATACCTCTGCATACCATAGTAATGTCCATAATAATAATATAATCTCTGCTCTAATGTCCAACAACATAACAATATCAAACAATAATATTTTTGTACCCTCTAGCGAGGTCGGGGTTATATTTGTAACTACAAATATGAGTTATATCAATAACAATACCCTTGATTACAACAGCCTTTATTTTTCATATCTATACATACCACAAATATTTTTATTATATTCTTCAAATGACGCAATATTTAACAACAACTTTACTAAAAATGCTGTCGGTATTACTGATTTGCATGGAAGCAATAACTCTATATCATTCAATAGTTTCTACGAGGATATTTCGGCAATAGTTATAAATAACACGCAAAAAGACGTAATTCATAAAAATTATTTTGTAGGTGACAACCAAGGCATAAACAGTACAATATCTGAATATACACTAATATCCAATAATAATATATATTCTGGCCAAATTGACATATACTACCTCTATACGAACAACACTTACATATTCAATAACACTTTATACGGTTCAATAGGGTTTAATTTTTCTAATTCTGAATATAATTACATTTATAACAATATAATCATGGCTTACTCAAATATTGCTTATCATTTGCCAAATTACTGGAATGTTTCAGAAAAGAAAGGCATCAATATAATTGGAGGGCCATATATAGGGGGAAATTATTGGGCAAACTATAATTGCATAAATGAAAGCAATGGATTTGGAGTTGCCCCTTTCAATGACTTCAATTCAATATACAAATACGATTACTTGCCCCTCGTACATACAGGGACACCCATATTTTTCAATGAAAGTGGCCTTAAAGCAAATTCTGTATGGGTAGTTAAACTAGATAACACAACTAAATTTTCCAATGGGCAATACATTATATTCCATATCCCGCCAATACTTAGTAAATTGAATTACTCTATTTATGCCCCAAATGGATATATGGTTTCATATAACAGATATATATCCAATGGGACTATCAATGCCCACAATATTGCACAAACAATATTTATAAAATTTTTCTTAGAATATGATTTTATAATTTCAGAAACTGGGCTTTCATTTGTTTCATTACCATGGAAGTTCAATATAACAACAAATAATTTATCCCAAGAATATTTTGCATACACACAAACATTCTCCTTGCCTATTATCAATGGTACATACAATATATCAATAATCCCTATTGCAGGTTATATATCTACTCCCTCTAATAAATCAATAACAATAAATGGATCTTCAAAAACATTAAATATTGTATTCAAAACTGCTTTATACATATATTTTGAGGAAAGTGGGCTTCCAAAAGGAACAAAATGGTATGTTAAAATAAGCAACACCATTAAATCTTCTACCACTGAAGAGATCAATTTCTCATTATTGCCTTCAATATACAACTATTCAATACAATCTTCCAATGGATATGTTGCAGAACCTCAACAAGGTACCCTAAACCTTACCAATGGCTTACCATTAGGATATGAAATAATAAATGTATCCTTTATGCCAGTTTACAACGTAACTATCATAGAATATGGATTGCAAAACATTCAATGGAGTATATCTATAAACGGGCACAAAGTGTTTTCCAACAGTTCCAAAATAGAATATTCTCTCCCCAATGGGACTTATAAACTTTTAATAGAACCTATAAATGGATATTCCTCTAACATTTCCTCTGAAAATTTCACGGTAAATGGCAAAAATTTGGTAATTGGCATCCGGTTTACCAAAATGCAGGCACAAGCCAATTATTCTCTTGAACTATTAATAATCGCTGTCGGTAGTATCGTTATAATTATACTCATCGTCATCTTGCTAACTTCAAACAAAAAAAGCCCCAAAAAACAAAAGGCAAAAAAAACAAAAGAGGAAAAAACTTAATCCAATATCCCCTAACATTCAACAAAATATATATTCATTGCAAAACATCCATATGATTAATGAAGTCTGAATTAACTCCTATTATGGAACAGTACTTTCAAATAAAAAGCTTATATAAGGATTATATTCTATTTTTCCAAATAGGTGATTTTTTCGAAACTTTCGAAGATGATGCAAAAATAATATCCAAGGAGCTAGAACTCACTTTAACTACTAAGCAAAAAACTACTACAGGGGAGAGAACCCCTTTGGCAGGTGTGCCATGTGACACTATAAACACATATATAGCTAAATTGATAAAAAAAGGGTACAAAGTAGCTTTATGTGAACAAATCGAAGATCCGGCAACATCAAAAGGTATTGTTAAAAGAGAGGTTACAAAGATCATAACACCTGGGATATGCCTAGAAGATGAATTATTGGAAACAAAAAAAAATAATTATATCGTCTCATGTGGAATATTCAACAAGGCAATATCCCTATCAATTAGCGATATTTCCACAGGATATTTTTATTCAAACATATACAAAGAAGATGAAATTGAGTCTGTAAAAAATGAACTTATAAACATATCCCCTAGTGAAGTGATATGCGATGACATTGCATATAAACAAATTTTTTCTGATTTTTCTATTGAAAAATGCTACGTACATAAAGAAACTTCCCTTTTTGGAAATTCAGAAGAAAATAAAAATGAACTAGAAAGGCTTGCAAACAGTGCCATAACTGAAGAATATTTCTATACGATAAACGCCTTATACTCCTACATTAAAAAAATCAACAAAAACGCATTGAAATCAATATCTGAAATACGAATAGGCATAAAAAAATCCCATATGAATATTGATAACACCACAATATCTACCCTGTCCCTTCTACCTAAAGAAAATGACTCTGAAACAACGTTGTATTCTTTATTGGATAAAACCTCTACCGCCATGGGTGCAAGGTTACTTCAGCATTGGATAAGAAATCCTTTATTAAATCAAAAAGATATAGAAAAGAGATACAATGCTGTAGGGTTCTTGAAAACAAACAGGGAATTGAGAAATAAACTGACCAAAATAATGAGCGGAATTTTCGATTTAGAAAGGATCTCTTCAAGGATATCCGCAGGCAATGCAACACCAAAGGATTTAGCTAACCTTAAAAAATCATTCTTTCAGATTGGTTTCATTAAAAATACCACTGAAAGCATGGAAGGAACTGTTAAGGAAATTGTCGATTCATTGATAATGCCTGAGCAGTTGTTATCCCTATTAGAAAAATCTATTGTTGATTTTCCACCAATGAACCTAAAGGAAGGGGGCATAATAAAACAAGGATTTTCTGCAGAGTTAGATTCCTTGAAGAAAATAGAACAAGACAAAATTTCTTATTTAAAGGATATTGAACTCAAAGAGCAGCAAAGAACTGGAATCAAGAACCTTAAAATAGGTTATAATAGTGTTTTCGGTTATTACATTGAAGTGACCAAATCATACATAAAAAATGTGCCTGAGGATTACATTAGGAAACAAACTGTTTCCAATGCTGAAAGATTCATAACCAAAGACCTAAAAGAGATAGAAACAATATTATTAGACACTAAAGAGCGTAGCATTGAATTGGAAAAAGAAATTTACAATCAAATAATAAATGAAATAAGCAAATACAACGAAGCAATAAAAAAAGATTCATCTCTATTATCTGAGTTGGATGTATTATGCTCTTTTTCCATCGTAAGCGAAGAAAAAGCATATGTAAGGCCCATTATTAATTCAGAATCAGCAATAATTATAAAAGAAGGAAGGCATCCTTTAGTGGAAGAATCCCTAAAAAATGGGTTTATCCCCAACGATACCACACTAAAACAATCTGAACATAGGGTTATCATACTTACAGGTCCAAACATGGCAGGTAAAACTACCTATATGAGGCAAGTAGGAATAATGCTTATACTTGCACAGATGGGGTGCTTTGTACCTGCGAAATATATGTCTTACAGCATTGTAAATGCTATCTTTACAAGAAGTGGATCTAGTGACAATATTACAAAAGGGGAAAGCAGTTTCATGACGGAAATGAAGGAAGTTTCCTATATTTTAAGAAATGCTGACCAAAACAGTTTAGTGCTTTTAGATGAAATTGGCAAAGGTACGAGTACATTCGATGGAATGAGCATTGCATGGGCTATTGTAGAATACCTGCACAACAAGATTAAATGCAAAGCTATAATTTCTACGCATTACCACCAATTAACACAAATGTCTAGCTATTTATCACACATATTCAATTACCAAATGGCTATTAAAGAAGAAGGTGAAGAAATTGTATTTCTTAGAAAATTATTACCAGGAAGCACAGACAAAAGCTATGGAATACATGTAGCAAAGCTTGCTAACATTCCCACTGAGGTTGTTTCCAGATCCAAAGAAATATTGTCTAAATTGGAAAAGGTTGAGGTTTCTCCTTTATCCAAAGTGTCGTACACAAGGTCTCAATACACCCAAATGCTTTTGCCTGAAGAAAGCAATGAAGAAATAGTAAAAGCTATTAAAGAAATAGAAATAGAAAAAATTTCTCCGATAGAAGCTTTACTAAAGCTCAAGCAACTTAAAGATATGCTAAAGAAGTGATAAAATGCCAATAAAAAAGTTGGATGAAATTACAATAAAAAACATAGCCGCTGGGGAAGTGATTGAAAGCCCCTTATCAATTGTAAAAGAACTCATTGAAAATTCACTTGATGCAAAAGCAGAAAGCGTAGAGGTATACCTTAATGATTCTGGCAATGAATCCATTGAAGTGGTGGATGACGGTACAGGAATAGAGTTCAATGACTTGCCTAATGCAATAGAAAGGTATGCCACAAGCAAAATAACTTCCATAGAGGACCTCAACGCTCTTTCCACTCTTGGATTCAGGGGTGAAGCCCTCGCTTCAATATGTTCCATATCTACAACAGAAATCTATTCAAAGCATCAAAACGAGGATATAGGTGGATACCTAAAATGCGAAAATGGAATAATCAAAGAGCATAAAAAAATTGCATATAGCAAAGGTACAACAGTTAAAGTTTATAATATATTCAATAATGTGCCTGCAAGAAAAAAATTTTTAAATTACAATAAAACCCATATTACCGATTATGTCTACCTCATAGAACATTTTTATCTTGCAAACATCCATACGGGATTTTCTTTATATAATAATAAATCTTTAGTAATAAAATACAATAAAAGCGATTCCTATGGCCAAGCTATAAAAAATGTTTATGGTGCTGAAGTTTATTCTCTAATGCATCCTATAAATGCAAGGTCCGAAACCTTTTATTTATATGGTTATACTTCGGACCCTTCGCTTACACGTGGTTCTACCGATGGAATATCTTTTTTTGTTAATAAGAGATGGATTTTATCTAAAGAACTGGTTAACGCATTGAGGGAAGGATATGGCACATTCATACCCAAAGGCAGGTTTCCGTATGCAGTTTTATATATAGAAACCTCCCCATCGAACATTGATGTAAACATCCATCCTAGAAAAACAGAAATAAAATTCTATAAGGAGCAAGATTTACGCAATATGCTTTCCTCTGCCATTAGTGACATGTTAAAAAACAAATCGATAATAGCCACAAAGGAAATTATCATAAAAGAGAAGAAAAAAGCAGAGGGGAAAAAAGAAGAAAAAATTGCCAATGCATCAAGCACTGAAACAAAAACAAGCCAAAACATCCTATTGATCTCTGAAAAAGAAAGAAAATATGAGATATCCAAAAGTGGAAGGTTACCTAAATTGAGGATCATAGGGCAAGCCTTAAACACATTTATACTAGGGGAATCAGAAGATGAGATGCTAATAATCATAGATCAACATGCGGCGTCTGAAAGAATAAGATATGAAGAATTAAAGCAACGCAAACCAATGGAACAACTTTTAATTGATCCTGTATTGATTAATTTGCCTACAAAAGAATCTGAGTATTTATCAAAGAACATAAGCATGTTAGAACCTTTGGGATTTAACCTCTCTTATATGGGATCAAATACTTTTATGGTTAGGTCCCTGCCTTCTCTAAACGTAAGGAAATCCTCCGCTGAAATTTCTTTACTTATACAGGACCTGCTATCAACAGAGCTATCCCACGAAGCAAAATTTGAAATGGATCGTGCCATAAAGACAATAGCATGCCATTCAGCAATAAGGGCAGGGGATAAACTCTCCATGGAATCAATGGAATCCTTGGTAAAAAAACTTTATTCTTTGGATATAAACTATTCATGCCCCCATGGAAGGCCAGTTATGGTAGCAATAAATAAAGATAAATTGGGAAGGATGTTCTTAAGGAGCTAAATAGGATGAATTTAATATCAATACTTGAAAAATCTATCAAAATAGGGGTTGCAATAGGTGCACTTATCGCTTTTGCATCCATTTTAGCAATAAGTTACATGACCATCGAAGGAAGCACAGCTATTGTACTCTATATTGTTTGGTATTCTTCCCTTCTAACAGGAAGCGCAATGATTGTGTTAAGTTATTACACTTTAATTACAATACATAAAAAAATATCAAACGATGAAAATAATGTGGCTATTCCAACAAATGAAGGCAATATGCAACAAAATCCAATATCTGAATTATTGCCAAGCAATGAATCTTTAATATACGATATAATACTGGAGCATAACGGGGAAGTAAGGCAAAGCGCAATAATAAATGAGTCCAAAATGTCTAAAGCAAAAGTAAGCAGGATACTTTATTCCCTAGAAAAAAAAGGATTAATTATAAAAATGCGTTCTGGCATGGGGAATGTTATAAAAATAGTACGAAAAAAATGAAATGCTTTTCATTCTATGAAACTAGTTTCATAATACAATCCCAATATTAAATATGCTTTTTCAACCATATATTATTTGGTGATAAAATGGGCGAAAGTAAAAATTTTGAAACTTTTCTGTGGCTAATAATAGGGCTGTTTATAGTTGTTGCAGCAGTGGCAATAATACTTGCACTAATCTTTCCCTACAAAGGGTATTATGGGTATGGAATGATGGGCTTAGGTTATGGGATGATGGGATTTGGCATTTTGTTTATGCTAATTCCATTAATATTTTTTATACTGATATTTTATTTCATTATAAAAATAGTGTCTGATGAAAGTTCAAGTAAAATTCAATATAAAAGCGATGCCATGGAAATATTAAACCAACGCTATGCATCTGGGCAAATTACTGAAGAACAGTATAATCGTATAAAAGAAAAGATTAAGCAAAATTGACTTTTTATTTTTATTTTTAAAATTGGCACTTAATAATTGCATAAGCATTTAATTTTTGAATATAGATAAAGGGTTATGGAAATTGTAAGAGTACAGGATATAAGCCATTATCAGCAAATCCAAGAATTGCAGGTTAAAATATGGGGGCTTAAAACAGAACCTCCTGTGCCAATTCCCCTTATGGTTGCTATTAACAACAATGGAGGGCTTATCGAAGCTGCTTTCGAGGGTTCTAGGATCATTGGATTTACACTTGCATTTATCGGGAAAGATGAAAAAGGAAAATATCTTTATTCCCATATGGCTGGTGTTGATCCAGAATATAGAAACAGGGGGATTGGGTATAAACTCAAAATGCACCAATTCGAAATGGCAGAAAAGCTTGGATTTAAAGAAATACGGTGGACCTTTGATCCATTAAAATTGAGAAATTCTTATTTCAATACTAGAAAGCTAAAATCCTTTTGTTATGGTTACAAAATCAATTATTACGGTATAATGGGCAGCGAGGAAAACCAGAGGTCTGAATCGGATAGGATGTTTGCCCATCATTTTATAGGCAAAGAACCTGTAAATAACTTGAATTTTGATGAAGTGGAATTTGATATTGCTCACCCCTATAAAATAAAAAATGGAAAAGTCAGCAATGATATTTTATCCTATCCAATACCAAAAGATATATCTGTATTAAGTGATTCCAAGATCTATAAATGGAGGGTTGGCTTGAGAGAGGCAATAACAAAATTGGAAGGCCATAATTATATACTTGTAGATACCGTACCAAAAGAAGATTATGGATATCTAATATTTGTGAAGAAAAATATATCTGGGTTATTAAAATCCAATCAAAAAACCAATTTTTAAAACGAAAAGCGTTAATATAGGTATAAAAATGAGAGGTTATGAAATATATTGTTGTTACAGGAGGGGTATTATCTGGCCTTGGCAAAGGCATAACCACTTCCTCAATAGGAAAAATACTAATATCTGCAGGATTGAAAGTAATCCCCATAAAAATTGACCCATATATAAATTGTGATGCAGGTACAATGAACCCATACCAGCACGGAGAAGTTTTTGTACTCAATGATGGTGGTGAAGTTGACCTTGACTTAGGCAATTATGAACGTTTTATGGATATTGACATGAATAAAGATAACAATATTACTACTGGCAAAGTATACCTGAATGTAATAGAGAGGGAAAGAAAAGGTGAATACTTAGGTGAAACTGTCCAAATAATACCCCACATAACCAGTGAAATAAAATCCCTTATTAAAAAGGTAGGTACAAAATCAGGTGCAGATATTATTCTAATAGAAGTAGGAGGCACCGTAGGTGATATTGAATCAATGCCTTTTTTAGAAGCGTTAAGAGAACTTAAGTTAGAGGTAGGCGAAGATAATATATTATTTATCCATACTACGTTGGTTCCTGTTGTTGGCCCGGTAGGTGAACAAAAAACCAAGCCAACACAGCATTCAGTTAAAGAACTAAGGTCTATAGGGATAACCCCTAACATCATAATTGCACGAGGGTCATCAGAATTAACTGAAAATACAAAAAAGAAAATTTCGCTATTTTGTGAAGTGCCTGTAAACAATATAATAAGTGCTCCTGATCTAAAAACTGTTTACGAACTTCCACTTGTTTTTCAAAAGCAAAACTTATATGAAATAATAAAAAACAAACTAAGGTTGGTTTCTTCTGAACCTAATTTACAGGAATGGTACAAATTTGTTGAAAGGTTAAATTCACCTAAAAATGAAATAAGAATTGCAATGGTAGGCAAGTATAGTGCACTTAAAGATTCTTATATAAGCTATAGCGAAGCCCTAAACCATTGCAGTGCCGAAACTTCCACTAAAATTATAGTTGATATGATATCTGCAGAGCAATTCGAAAAAGGTAAAGATCCTGCAACTATATTGGAAAAATATGATGGCATTATTATTCCAGGTGGATTTGGAAATAGGGGAATAGAAGGAAAAATCAAGGCAATAACCTATGCACGGGAAAGCAAAAAACCCTTTTTAGGTATATGCCTTGGTTTCCAGTTGGCTGTTATAGAATATTCTCGAAACATCCTTAAACTAGATAATGCAAACAGTACTGAATTCAATGAAAGTACACCTTATCCAGTAGTTACTCTACTGCCAGAACAAAAAAACGTATCCATTAAAGGGGCTTCAATGAGATTGGGTTCTTCTAAGGTTCTCATTAAAGAGGGTACAAAGGCACATGAAATATACTCTTCAAATGTATGTTATGAAAGGCATAGGCATAGATATGAAATCAACCCTGATTACATACCTCAATTAGAAGAAAAAGGGTTCATTTTCAGTGGAACTGATGAGGAAAAAATAAGAATGGAAATCGCAGAATTAAAAAACCATCCCTTCTTTATTTGTACCCAATTCCACCCAGAATTAAAATCAAGGGTAATGAAACCTGCCCCTGTATTGTATTCTTTTGTTAAAGCATGCCTAAAAAAAGAATGATCACTTGCTCCATCTAACCAAAACTTCTTCCCTTTTGAATACGTAAACAGCAATTTCAAAAAGTATAATGTCTAGTATAAAAAGTATTGCCGAGAAAACAATCATTGGGTAAATCCCCATATTGTATTGGGCCATAATAAGCAATCCCAAAACAGGCAATATAACAATGCTCCCAATTTGTTGTGCGGCTTTTATATCATTAACCCTAGAAGATATGATCAACCCTGAAGTAGTAGCTAAAAAAGCATACAAAGGCCCTGTTATACATATAGATAAAATAGAATATGCATCTGGAAGATATATGGCATGGTTCATTACAAATGTCCCATAATCAACTAAAAAGGTAAAAGAAAGGAACGATATCATAAAAAGAAGTGTAACAGGTAAAAAAACAGCAATGATTTTTCCAAGCAAAATATCTCTATCTGTAATAGGTGCAGACAATAATACTTCTATGGTATTTCCATATTTTTCACCTATTAAGGAATGTGTAGCCAATACAACCGGCACCAAAGAAACTGAAAGCAAAAAATAAGGTATTACAAGGTGTTCTGCTACAATAACTAGGTTATTGTTGTAAACAAAGTTATTTGTATACATGAAAATAGGTATCCTATTTTCTATGGAAATTGAAAATACAATAAGTGTAGCCAAAAAGGTAATGAATATAGGGAAAGAAAGCAGTGTTAACCTCATGTATGTATTTTCCCATATTTCCTTAAGGTCTTTACGGGACATTATAGCGATTTTGTCAAACCCCATATTGCTTTTCACCAAATATTTTTATATAAAAATTTTCCAGATCATTTTCATAATTTTCTACTAGGTATACTTTAATATTGTTCTTGGATAACGCATCAATTACTTCCCAATTTTTATCCAATCCCCCTTTGATTTTTACTATTGTCTCACTTTGGTTAATGCCTTTTACCTCTATTATATCATCCCCTTTAATAATCCCCTCGATCTTTTGCTCTACAGGGGAATGCACAATATGTATTGACCTGTTAGTTTCATTTATAATCTTCTTATCCAAATCCTCTTTTGTGATATCTACAAGAATCCTCTTATTGATAAACAAAATCCTACTTGATAAAGACATGGCCTCCACAAGGTTATGTGTAGACATAATAACAGTAACATTATCTTTTTTAAGAGTGGCAATCATATCCCTCACTTTTTTGGCCGATATGGGATCAAGGGAAGAGGTAGGTTCATCCATAATGAGGTATTTAGGGGAATGGAGCAAGGTCCTTGTTATTGACACCCTCTGTTTTGTACCTTTAGAAAGCTTTTTTACTTTGGTATTTAATATACTAGCCACATCAAATTTTTCAGCAATTTCTTTGATTTTAGCAATAGCTATATTGAAGTCAAGTCCATAAAGTTCACCAAAAAAAAGCAAATTGTCTAACACTGTCAAATTTTCATATAATCCTGAGTTTTCAGATAAAAAACCTATTTGTTTACGGACAACCATATCCTTACTTTCTATAGTGCCTATCTGGTAATCATCATAAACAATTTTTCCTGAATTTGGCTTTATTAGAGCTGATAACAATCTCAAAGTGGTAGTTTTACCTGCACCATTAGGGCCAAGCAATACTAGGTTTTCACCTTCTTTGACAACAAACGAAACATCATTTAATGCAATACGTTCGCCAAATGATTTAGAAACATTACATACTTCAATCATTGATATCTATGTAATATATTTGTTACATCCCCCTTATACCTTTTTTGTTGTTTTGTTGCATGTTATTAATATTAATTATAATAGTTGACACAAAAATTTATAGTTGAGGGGGTTGAGGTGGTTGTATTGGTGGTTGGGATGAAGGAAAAGATTGAAAATTTCCCATCATTGGGTTATAAACTTGCGTTCTATCTACATACTCATCAATCCCTCTATATCCATTATGATAACCTAAAAAGGCTATAACCCATGCAACCAACATTATTATTATAAACACTATAATCAATATCGTTACAACACCAGAAAGCATGTTTATCCCAATACTTCCACTTTTCATCGATGAAAGAATTAAAGAATACATGCCTACAAAAAGCACTATAAATGCAAAAATTGCTATAATGGGTGAAATTATAAGGTAAAGGCCTCCTGTTTTAAGTCTCTGTATGCCCCCCAAATCATCACCTAATTTTCTCAAAGAGGATGCAATCATAAAATATGAGACTATATATAACAAAAAGGCTAAAAAAAGTGCTATGAAATAAGCAGCACCAAATGCATTTGTAGATGAAGTAGCCGTAGGAGTTGAAGTTGTGTTATTTAGAGTTGTAATATGGGATACTGTAGAAAAAAAAGGCAATATATATAAAATCCCTACTATGGCACCTATAATGAGAAATACAAAAGAAAGCAAAGTTACAATGGCAGTAGCTTTAAAAAACCCTTTGCTAGGAATAGGCTGGTCTGATAGTTTTAGAAGCCCAATAGAAACTAAAATAATGCCAACCATTTGTATAAAAACACCAATGGCAATAATAGTAAGTATAACCCCCAAAAACATTATAAATAAACCAGTCCTTAAAAGGCTCAAACTCTCCCTACTAACAGTCTGCCCTTGGTTTGGCATATAGCCTGCAACAGGTGGATTGGCATACGGATTTGTTGACATGAAATTAATCACAACTTATATTTATATATAATTTTTCATTATGTAAAATTACAATGATGGATGATGATTGCTGTTTACAAACAAATTTTTATGGATTGAAAAATACTCCAAAATCAATAATATAACAAACAGAATCCATTCATCCCCTATTTATCTGCAAAGGGCAAATTTTTGATGGAAAATATTGTACCTTAATCTATCCCATAATCTAAAACATTAATGCCAATAAATAAAAATACTTTTATTGGTTAACTTATCCCTATGAAATTAGAGGGGCTAGCATATAACCTTGATGTTCTTGTTCCAGTTAGCATTGAAATCAATAAACATAGTGTAACAAAAATAACAAAAATAACAAAAACAAAATCAAAAAAAATATTTTTGCCTCCTTTTGTCAATTCCCATATTCATATAGGTGATGCTGGTATATTATTAGAGCCAACAAAGGAGGTAAAAAGTACGGTTGCACCTCCTGATGGATTGAAATATAAAGGATACAAAGAAATCCCCATAAAAGATAGAATGAAAAATGCACATTATTATATCAAAGAAATGGTAAAAGAAGGGACTCTATTGTTCGTTGATTTTAGGGAGGAAGGCATTTTAGGAATTAAAAGTTTATTAAAATTAAGCAAATCCATAAAAAACTATTCATTAATTTTAGGAAGGCCTAACCAAATGGTGTATGATAAAAATGAATTGGATAATATATTGGATTATTCTGATGGGCTCGGGTTAAGTGGCATGGCAGAATGGAACTTCAGTGAATTGAATAAAATAAGAAAACACACAAAAGAAAGAAAAAAGTTATTTGGAATCCATGTAAGTGAAGACAAAAGAGAAGATATTTCCAAAATAATCTCTCTAAAGCCTGATTTTATTGTGCATATGACTCTATCTACAGAAGAAGATATAAAAAAAATATCCATGAATAATATCCCTGTTGTTGTATGCCCAAGATCCAACCTGCTTTTTGGCAATATACCTCCTGTAGATATCATGCTGAAGCATAACGTTAAAGTTATGATAGGCACGGACAATTCTTTTCTAAATTATCCCTCCATCTTCAGGGAAATGGAATTTGCTTACAAGTTGTTTCACAGAAAAGGTGTCACAGCCAAAGACATCCTAAAAATGGCTACTATTGCCTCATATAAAACATTTGACTTTCCATGGAAATCGGACGTAGAAGAAATGAATTCCTTTATAGTTTACAATGCATCCAAATACGATCTAAAAAACATTGATTACAGTATAGTAAATTTTGGAACATCGAGAAAAATAGAAATGAGTTTCTTAAGGGGTAGTAGAGTATTTATTGATAACCTCTAATACTTCCTGTGCATGTGCAGATACATTGACTTTTGGAAATACAGCTATGATTTTTCCGTCTTTGCCAATAACATATGTTACCCTCTTAGAAGTAAGTACACCCTCTGCACCATATTTCTTTGAAACCGATTTGTCAACATCAGTAAGCAAAGTAAAAGGCAAGCTATATTTTGCCTTGAATTTTTCATGCCTTGTCACAGGGTCATAGCTAACTCCTAAAACTTCAATGCCTTTATCCTTGAATAATTGAAATGAATCACGAAAAGAGCATGCCTCTTTTGTGCATCCTGGCGTAAAATCTTTAGGATAAAAGTATAAAACTACCACCTTACCCTCAAAAGACTTTAGCGAAACATCCTTGCCCTCACTCGATGGAAGGGTAAAATCTGGTGCTTGAGAACCTATCTCTAACAATGCCATACAAATACCTCATTAAAATGGATATAATAGTTCTAAATAAAGCTTTCTTATTGTAAAGGTATGCTCCCACCAATAGACATAGAAGAAACTAATGAATATGCTTCCAATTCATATCCACTGTAATTTGAAACCCCTGCAGGGACTGTTGATATTATTTCAATCTGATCCCCTGCGCCTACTAAAACTGAAGAGGGTGCACTACTCCATTTTCCAGATGAAAAAGTATAGTTTTGCCCTGATTGTGTAGTGAAAATAAAATAAACGCTCCAAGGTATATTTGCATTTGAGGTGGAATTCACTACTTTAAGCCCTAAGTCGCTTAAAGATATCCCAAGAGAGGCTGTTGATACTATAACAGATTCCTGAAGGGTATCTCCTACTTTTGATGGTTTACTTACCATTCCAAAAGACACAATATTTGGTGTACTTCCAGGACCGTTAAGGCTATTAACCATAGACACTGCTAAAAAATAATTAACAGCATATAACACAGCTACCACTAAAACTACTATCACTATAGCAATGGCAATCCATTTTTTCTTGCTAGATGGTGGTTCCTGTTGAATAGGCATTTGTTGACCATTATACATTTTATATCCCCCTACTATTCTATATTTTTCCATATATTTATATATTATTATTCCAACTATTTGATTGTCCAGTAATGTAATATGCCTATAGAATCAATGATGAAAAAAGGGTGGCAAAGTTGCAAATCTTTTAAGTATATGCATTTCAATCAATAAGTGTGTATTCAGAAAATAAAATAAGCAAAATTAAAAAAAGGAAAAAAACGCAAGATGATTTTCAAGTATGGTACCACGTTTTCGATATGCGTACTTATAGGACAATAGAAAAACTAATCAGCAACAAGGTGATAAAATCTATCGATTATCCTATTTCAACAGGGAAAGAAAGTGATGTCTACCGTGCATCAACATATGAAGGGGCATATTACGCAGCAAAGATATACAAAATAACATCCTCCTCGTTCAAAAACATCCCTTTTTACATCTTTAAAGACAAAGTTATGCAACAAGTTAAAAACAATAGGTCTAACTTTGTTTATCAGTGGGCTAAAAGAGAATATAAAAACCTTACAATATTGTACGAAAACAACATACCAGTCCCAAAACCTATAAAAGTTTGGAAAAACATACTTTTAGAGGAATTACTAGGTGAAGAGGGTATTGCATACCCAATAATGAAAAATTGCCAGTGTGAATTAACCAAGGATTTATGGGAGGATTTAACTTCTACCATAGATAAAATGTACAACAAAGCAAAAATTGTACATGGTGATCTCAGTGAATACAACATCTTAATGTCAAAAGAAATGAAATATTATATAATTGATGTTGGGCAAGCCATGGATGTTGACAATCCCTCTTCTGAACTATACTTAAAGAAAGATCTAACAACCATCGGTAATTACTTTATAAAGAAGAATGTAATTATTGATATTGAAGATGCAATAAAGCATATCTTAAGAAGGTGATTTAATGCCACTATTTTATGTTAGAATACCAGAAAATCGTATAGGTGTTTTGATTGGGCCAAACGGAAGCACAAAAGAACTGATAGAAAAGGCAGGCAAATCGAAGATAACAATAGATTCAGAATCAGGGGATATACAAATAGGATATGAGGATCCTTTCTTAGGGTTAAAATGTAGGGATGTAGTTACAGCAATAGGAAGGGGGTTTTCCCCTATAAATGCAATGAAGTTGTATGACCCTAACACATACCTATACATCATGAACATCAATGATTTTGCAAGAGATAAAAAGAACCATCTGAGGAGGATAAGGGCAAGGGTAATCGGTACGAATGGAAAAACTAAGAAATACATAGAAAAAGAAACAAATACAATACTCTCTATATATGGAAGCACAGTTTCTGTAATAGGGACTCTTGAAATGGTAGAAATAGTAAAAGAATCCTTAACTCTTTTAATGAGAGGAAGTGAACACAGTACAATCTACAGGCTAATAGATAGGCGTGTCAAAGAGGCACTGATCAATGGATGACAAAACATTGTCTTTTGTAAAAGAAAAATTTCTTGATTATTATAAAAACGTGTCCTGGGAACATGAAAATTATCTGGAAATTAACAAAAGGGAATTCGCTTTCACCTATTTTAATAAACCTGGCATGGATAGGGGCCTTTATTTTGAAACACCAGAAAAACTAAAAGAACATATTTTGAGCACTGTCCCATCAAATGCTTATTATTCCTCCTCTTATTACTCTATCAATATATCAAACAAGCCCAAATTTGAAGGGGCAGATCTAATATTCGACATCGATAGCGATCACCTGCCTAGTGGAGATAGCATGGAATATAATGAAATGATAAATCATGGTTACCAAGAGATTAAAAAATTAGCGATGGAAATTTTATTAAATGAATTTGCAATAAATGAAAAAAACATAATGATAACATTTTCGGGGAAAAGGGGTTTTCACATACACATAAATGATCCTATCTACATACCTTTATTATCTAAAGAAAGAAAGGCTCTTTCTTCATATGTATCTGCCACCTCTTTATATTTCATGTTGAAAAATCCTCCACCAAAATTGCCATCGAATGCAATAACTAAAATGGCTATTGATTATATAGAAAATGAGGTTATATCCAAAAACAAAGAAATGAAAAAAAATTATGATAAAAATAAAAAAAATGAAAATGTTTTCTTATTCATTCAAAAAAATAAAAGCAAATACAATGTCAATATTGATCCCAAAGAAATCACTAATAAAATTGCCATACATATTGATGCCCCTGTTACAGGTGATATCAGAAGGTTGATTAGATTGCCATTATCTCTACACCAGAAAAGTGGATTTTTTGTGCAAAAAATCCCTCTGGATTTCATTAAAAGCAATGATGCTTTCAATCCATTCAAAGAAGCAACCTTCAAAAAATGGAATGATGAGTATGTAAAAATAAAAGCAACTAAAGATATAAACCTAAAGATAAGCGATAAAAAATATGAGTTTAAAAAAGAAGAAGTTAAATCCCTCCCGTGCACACTAGCAATATTTTTGATCACCAATGAAATGGCATGCATTGTATAACTTTTTTAAAATTACATTATGAAAAAGTAAAAAAAAATCAATGATAATAGAAAAGTTAATTTAAATAAGATGTGTTTAAAATCACATATGCCCAAGCCATATGTATATATAAATTGTGCAATGTCAATCGATGGGAAGTTATCCTTAAAAAATGGAATGCCTATAAGTATTTCAGATGAAGAAGATTTAAAAAGAGTGCATCAATTAAGGTCAAGCGTGGATGCCATACTAATAGGTGCAAATACTGTTATAAACGATGATCCCTCTTTAAGAGTTAAAGAAAAATACGTTGAAAATCCCAAACAACCCATAAGGATAATACTTGATGGCAAAGGCAGAATCAACGACAACGCAAGGGTTTTAGACGGTTCTTTGGAAACATGGATATTAACATCAAAAAACAATCCCAAAGAATACCTAAAAGCAAAGAAGGTTATATTTGAAAAAGAAATTATAAGCGTTTATGAAATCCTAAAATATTTAGAAAGCAATGGGATTTCCAAATTGCTTGTAGAAGGAGGTGGCACCATAATAAGTGAGTTCATAACGGAAAATGCATTCGATCTATTAACAATTTATGTTGGCAATATAATCATAGGTGAAAATGCCCCTTCAATAGTAAGGGCATTCACAGCATCATCTGAAAAAGAAACAATTAAATTGCAACTTTTAAAAACAGAAACTAAAAAAAATGGCATCCTTTTATACTATTCCCCAATATGATAAAAAGGAAAATAAAAATGGTTCAGTAAATAAAATTTATGTAATATATAATAAAACCTATTTTAAATATTTGGCATGTTTATAATGCCGTTAAAAAAACTTTTTATAATTTGTTAGTCAGGTATTAGTGTAACAGTTAACTTTAAATTTAAGTAAATATTGTCTATTTCCGATAACCATGGAAGAAACCGTTAGTGAAATCAAAGAAAATCCTGTTCAAAGCAAGTCAATATCAAAGAATGATTTTGTTTACATTGATGTGGATGAATTTGCGGTAGATGAGAATAATAAAGAAGAGCTTATCGATACTACCATAAAAGAAAACGATGTTAATAATACACTTAAAAAAAATAAATACGCACCATATGGTATAATTGTAGGGGCTTCCTTTGTATTCAAAGCATTAGAAGATGAATTAGAAAAAATGGAAATAGGGCAGGAAAGCATTTTTACATTCACACCTGAGCAAACATACGGTAAAAAAGATCCGGAATTAATAAAGCTATACCCTATCCAAGAAGTTTTGAAAGTTATAGCAAAATACAAATTAGATATAACCCCTGCGGTAGGTGTAGAACTTCCCATGCCCTTTAAAGAGGATGAATATGGTGAACCTACATTCAGGACTGGTAAAATTTTAATGCTTACTGCTGGTAGAGCCCGAATTGATTTCAACAACAAATACAGTGGGAAGAATATTAAAATGAAAGTAAAATTACTGAAAAAAGTTGAAACTATACCAGAAAAAATAAAATTGATCATTGAACATTATTACTCAAACGCAGATGATTTTGTTATAGAAGATAAAGGCAATGAAATCGTAATAAACATGCCAGAAAGGACATGGAATGACCACAATTGGTTCCACAGCAAGGAAGAAATAACCACAAAAATAAGGGAATACGTAGATAAAAAGAAAAAAATATCCTACATAGAAACACATCTTGGTATTGAAGAGCCAAATAAAGAAAATATAACAGAAGGAAGCAAATCTACTGAGAATCAAGAAATGCAAAATACTTCATCGTAGAACTTTTAGATTTTTTATTATTTAATTTTGTTAGATATGTTATGGATGGGTTAGTGTAACCTTATTGATGTAAATTAGAATGTTACTCTACACATTTTGAATTACAGCAAATTAGCACATTACCAATTACAAAAACGCAAGACTCTTGTTTTCTGTTGCGCCAACAAAAAGAATATTGATTATACCTATACTTGTCATAAGCTTAGTAGAAATCCTTTTTTATCTAATTGTTTTCTTCCTCTGTATAGGAAATGATTTCGGGATAGCACACTTGTCATGTAAAAATTTATATAAAGCAAAAGTATAAATTTAAAATATGGTAAATGAGCTTTTTGAAAGAATTGACAACATAGGGAAAAGGACAAGGCTAAAAAGATTATTGTATCAACATGGTGTAAAAAATGGCAAAGTAATTCTATTGCCAATAGACCAAGGGCTAGAACATGGTCCCATCGATTTTTTCGCTAATCCTGATAGTTTGGATCCTAATTTTCAACTTGAGTTAGCTAAAAAAGGTGATTTTTCAGGCATTGTATTCCACATTGGGTTGGCTGAAAAGTATATGAAGGAATATGCTGGAGATGTACCATTGGTACTCAAATTGAATGGAAAAACAGCGATCCCTTCAGACAAGGAGGCTTTTTCAGGATTGACTGGAACTGTAGAAGACGCAGTTAGGCTCGGTGCCGATGCAATTGGCTATACTTTATATGTAGGGTCTCCTAGGCAAGATGAGGATTTCCAGCAATTCATGGAAGTAAGGGAAGAAGCCGAAAGGTATGGTATGCCTATAATCATGTGGGCGTATCCAAGAGGTGAACCTATTGAACAAAAAGGTGGAAGGGATTCAATCTATGCAGTGGATTATGCTGCGAGGGTAGCATGTGAATTAGGAGCAGATATCGTTAAGATTAACTACCCCATTATTGATGAATCCAAAAAAAATCTCTATCCCGGTAAATATAAGGAAGTTAATTATACAAGTGAAGAAGCATTTAGCAAGGTCGTTAAATCTGCAGGCAGGACTATGGTGTTGGTATCAGGTGGAGAAAAAATGTCTGATGACGAGTTAATAAACAAAGTTGAAATGTCCATGAAAGGTGGTGCTACAGGCATAATATTCGGAAGAAACATGTGGCAAAGGAAAATGGAAGAGGCTCTTTCACTTACCAAAAGAATAAAAGAAATTATGAGCAGGTATTGATGAAGGAAATACTAAACAAACCCTTTAAAACCTTTCATTATTATTTTATTTTATATGCCTTACTATTGTTCATAATCCCTGCAATAGGATCTTTAAATCTTTTGAAGTATGCGAATTATACAATAATCTCTGTTATTTGGATTGCTTATGCAATATGCATCCTTTTTTTTTATATTTATGAAATAAGGGCATTGCCATACAAAATAGTGCCCAAAGGCAATACAATAATACTCAAAATGTTATGGAAAAACATTATTATAAATGCCAAATCCAATAATGTGTCTTTAACTCCGAACACACCTAAAGACATTAACCTATTATACCCATATGCAGGAATATTAACAATAAAAAAAGAATACAAAAAAATGGAGTTTATTGTAGATTATAAAAGCATAGAAAATTATTTCAAAAAGCCATGATGTATGTATACCAAATTTACTATAAAATTTTAAATAAAAGCGATGAGTAAAGATATCGAGAAAAACTATATGCACCAAAGTTCTTTTTTAAACAAATACAAACGATTTTTGCACATTATAGGCCCTGCTTGGATTGTAATGATCGCAGATATTGATGTAGGAAGCATAATAACTGGTATTCAAAGCGGGGCACAATACGGTTACTCTCTGATATTTATAAATATAATATTGATAATCCCACTCTTTATAGTCCAAGATGCTTCAGGGAGGTTAGGCATTGTAACCAAAAAAGGCATAGGGGAATTGATAAGAGAACGTTATGGTTCTAAAATTGCTATTCTATCCTCATTTCCAATGGCTATAACAGACATAATCTCTTACATGGTAGAATATGCAGGTATGGGCATAGGTCTTATGGTTCTAGGATTGCCTGTTATTGAATTTTTACTTATTATTTTTTTATTGCACATGATGGTAATAATAACAAGAAGCTATAACGTAGCTGAAAAGATTCTAATGCCTTTATCGGTATTGCTTCTATTGTTTATAATTATTGTAGGCATTATAAGCAAACCAAATTTTAAATCCCTTGTTTTTATTGGATTCAATCCAATCAATTTAACAGGAAATGCCAACTATGATTATTTAATGCTTGCCAATATAGGTGCTGTATTAATGCCCTTTATGTTATTTTTCCAAAGCGGCGCTGTTGCAGAAAAAAATACGCAGATAGAGGATATAAAACACGAAAGAATGGAAACATTCATAGGTGCCATTGTTAGCCAATTAATGATGGTCGCTTTGATCGTTGTAGGAACTAACTTTGATAGTACACAATTCACCAAAGAGGCAATTATAAAAGCAATGTCTAGTATTGGTGCAATAGCAGTTTATCTCTTTGGAATTGCCCTTATTATTGCAGGGTTTTTTGCACTCGTTGTAATATCATTAGGTTCTGCATGGGGCGTTGTTGAATCCTTAGGAATAAAAAGATTTTCTAAACAAATGCTTTTGGTATATGCCATCGAATCAATCCCTTCTCTTGTTTATATATTCCTTTTTTCCACATCTGTAACATTTGTTATAAATCTTATGATACTGCTTGTATTTACGTTGGCTGTACCTACTATATGCATAGGATTACTTGTAGGAAACAAAAAAATAATGGGTAAATATGCATATAAAAAATGGGAGATTTCTTTATATTGGGTTATGATTGCAATAGTAGAAATCAGCGGGTTATTTGTAATATTTTTATAATCTTTAATCTTATATGTTAAATGTTAAAATGTTGAAATAAGGTTGTAAATCTTATTTATAAAAACTTTTATATAGCTATTGTTAATAAATTGTAGCATGTATTCATATCCCCAAAATCCACAAGATGTTGCTATATCTGAAATAACGTCTAATATATCATTAAGCAAAATATTGCTTATTGTTATTATGGCTATAGTTGGCTTAGATGCTATATGGAATGTTTATTTGATTATCCTTTTTGGAACAATATTCCAATATCTATTAAATATAGGAATAAGTGTGGTTGCAATAATTATTCAACTATTTCTGCTTAACAAAATAAATGAAGCAGAAAACTATGCTAAAATGAGGAACTTATTGCCATTAAACAATATACTAAACGATATGACAGTAATTGTTCTATCTTTTATATTTGGGGTAATCATTGTTGGCTTTATTTTATATCTTGCAAAAGAGAAGGTAAATTCGTTAGTGCAGATGCCACAAGGTTCTATGCAACAATATCCTCCACCTGCTTATCCACAACCTCAATACGCCCCAGGTGTTGGTGCAATGCCTTATCCATCCCAATATCCCCCAACAGCAATGCCTTCTCAACCAATTATTCCTCAATCAACTTATCCACCACAATATCCTCAACAACCAGCAACAATATACTGCCAATCATGTAGCAAGCCAATACCTTCAAACTCAACACGATGCCCTTACTGTGGTTATCCTGTTTATAAAATGTGATTTATATATTCTAAAAACTTTTTACAAGCGGCAGTGCGATGGGAATATTGTGATTTTTCATTCATATCCATTTCCCCAAAGGTCCTTTTGTTATTTTCTGGTATGAATATTGGGTCAAACCCAAAGTTGTTTGAACCACGAATATCAAAAGAAATAGTCCCATTCACTTCCCCCTTGAAAACGAGGATTTTCTCACCTTGTTTAAAGGCAATTACTGATACAAATGTAGCACTCCTATTGGTTATCCCTTCCATAAGTTTTATGATCCCTCCCAATCCTATAGTCTTAAAAGTATATGCAGAGAATACACCTGGGAAACCATTCAAAGCTTTTATAAACAAACCAGAGTCTTCAACAAATGCATAATTATAAGGCAAATTGGAAAGTAACAATTTATTCATGGCAACTTTTTCTATGTCCTCATCTTGTATCTCTATAAGTGGATAAAATGCCCTTTTAATTATAATTTTATTATTAATGAAATTACTTATCTCCTCAAATTTATGCATGTTGCTTGTTATGAAATAAACCTCTAAAGCCATATGTACTTATTGACATGCGCATTTAAATTTTTATCCTTAACTAAAGCTGCACAAATGTTTAAACCACATAGAAAAGTTTAAATTTAATGTAGAGGTAAAGGTATACAAGGTGAATGTACTATGGTGTCAGTAGTAGTAGATGCAAATAAATGTACTGGTTGCAAACACTGTTCGGATGTATGTCCAGTAAGTGTATTTGAATTAAAACCCGTGAGTGAATTCAAAAATGTTAAAAACGATCCCGAAGTTGCAAAGAAATTTAAATTCAGAGACGAAAAGAGTATTGCAGTACGTGGTGGGGACTGCATTCTATGTGAAGCATGTTTATTTGAATGTGAAGGTGAATGCATAACTATTACCGATGATGAAGGGCACGTGCATAAATCCGTTTACAAGTAAACTTCTTAAATCTTTTTTTTATCTCTTTAGTTTGATCCCGAAATGAGGGATCAATATTGTTGTAAATTTAGATGGTTATGCACAAATTTTTTGAATTTACAGCAAAATTTGTACACAATCAAAATTCATTGCTTATTCCTAAATCTAAACAATTCACAACATTCTGTTATAATGAAAATCTTGTAAAATGATTTGGAAGTAGAGATACATCCAAGAGAACTACGTTCTCCACTTATATTTTTTTCAATCAATTGTTATACTTGCACATCCAAATACTTAACATGATATATGTGGAATAAATCACTATGGATATGTTGATGCTACTGCGGATAAAAATGTATAGGATGGAAAGAGTGGTTATGAGTAAAATGCTACATTAAATGGCCTTGTATCTATCCTGAAAATGGATCATGGCATATCATTCAAAAAAGATTGAGTTTAAGGATTAATATAATATCTCTAGTTTAGTTTTCACTGGTTCTATATGGAAAGAAAACATATGTTTGCTTGTTTTAGGTGGGTATAACTGACCAGAAATGCCTCTCCTAATAACTTCTTCCTTTGATACATGATCTTTAGCGTTTGGCCATCGTTCAACTTTAATATCATCTGAATCATAATTTACAAGAAAAACAGGAATATACCGCACCTTAAGCCTTTTAAGAGACTCATAACGATGATGCCCATTCAATATAACCATATGGGTATCATCTACCAGCACAGGTTCACATACGCATTTTCTATGAATGATGTCCTTCAATACTTCTTGAATCTTATCCTCTTCATATTCTTCATGAGGGTGCAATCTTTGGCTTTCTATAAGCGCATATACACAATGAAGCTTTTCTTCTGTCATAACCAACACCTGAACTTTGCATTGCCCAAACAATTATAAATCATTAAAGTGTTACTAAAGATATTATCTTTTTTATAGTGCACATCGATATATAAATTTTATCTGAAACAAAAACAAAAATTATTCATCCATAATATGATAATAAAAGGTCATGTCCCCTTGTGAAACTCCACTACCAGAATAAACCTGAATTGTTAAAGTATAAACGTATTGGTTTGGAATGTTATAATAAAATATTTTAAATGAAGCAACCCCACTAGAATTAGTAGTGTTGCTCTGACTATTGCCATACCCTGAAATGGTAATCCAAGCCCCAGGCAATCCTTTGCCTGTAGTATTATTCACGTATATTTTAAGGATAAAGAAACTAGAAGAAGTTGAAGTGTTATTAAATGTATATGAAGAAGGTTCCATAGTTACATTGAATGGAGGGTATACACCTGTATTCATACTAGAATTCCTAAAAAGGTAAAAACTGTTGAACATAAGGGCTAATATAATAACAAAGCCCACCAAAGTAAGCAGAATCTTAATCCACCCACTCCACATTTTACACCTCAAACGCCTTTAAAGGAACCGTATCCAACTACATCCTCCATTTCAACTACATCACCAGAGGTAGCATATTTTAAAAGTTTCATCTTTACATCATCCAGTGTATATAAAAGGGTTAATACTGGCCCTACACCACACATGCTTATGTTGTATTCATTCACAACTTTGTACAAACCCTCTGGTGAGTGTTCCTCTATTTTTTCAATGGCTTTTTTATCAGTTGAATATGCAATCCTCTTTGGCACATAATGTGAAAAATCCGTTGAAGCAATAACTAAGGCATCTACCCCTTCTATGGCTTTTTTGATAATAGATGCAGTTTTTTTAGCATTGTAGGTATCCATGTATGATAATGATATTGCAACAAAAGTAAAATTTGATCCATATATATATTGAATAAAAGGCAGTTGGACTTCTATGGAATGCTCCCTTACATGGCTAACTCTATCTTCCTTCATTCCATTATCCTTCAATTTCTGGTATATCTCCTTATTTATCTTGCTAACGCCTAAAGGCGTTTCAAAATCGTCTGGAGATAATCCTACTTGTTCCCCGTAACCATAATGGTTTACTCCAAGAATAATTATAACCTCTGGTGCCTTTCTCAATGATAATTCCCAGTAAGCATGTGCAGCTATAGGACCAGAATATATATATCCTGCATGAGGCACGATAAGTGCTTTCAAATCTGTATCTGTATGGATGGTTGAAGGTAATTTACCTGGCCCCAAAGGATGCTTAAATGCATTTTCTATCACTTTAATAAGATCCTCTTTTTTATCTGGGTAGAAAGCACCGCTAACTGCAGGAATCCTCATATGTTTCCCTCAATCGAAATTAGCACCACAATTTTTGCACACCTTGTCATTTCTAGATACTGCTGCATTGCATACACTACATTCTCCAGTATCATCTAATTCTGCACCACATCTAGGGCATACCCTATCTGAAGGGGAAACAGGTGCAAAACATACACCACAAACATTAGTAGTTATGATGTGCGCAATTTTAGTATGCTTTGGTTTAGTAATTTTATATGGAAATACATAGCAATATAATAAAAGCGAATATCCGGCAGATATTATAAAACCTATTCCGAAAAACGAAAAAATAAGTTGTTCTGAAGTTCTACCCTGGTATATAAAATTCATCAAAATTGCTGGTATAACTGTAAATGCCAAACCAGCTATAATAAATCCCAACAACCTTTTATCATTATCATTCATACAAAACCCTATTATAACAAAAGAAACTGTAAAGTAAATAAACTTTTTTATATTTTAAAATCCCTATTGTAAATAAATGAATATAAAAAATTTTTTGCCTTTAAGTTATTCTTCAATCAATACATATGAAACGTGCCCATATAAATGGAAATTGCTTTATGTAGACAAAATCCCTACGGCTCCTAAAGCGTATTTGAGTTTTGGTACCGTAGTACATGAAATTCTAAAATATATCCTAGAAGGGCCTTTTTTGCCAACATTGGAAAGTGTGAAAAATCAATACAAACTCAAATGGTTTAGCGAAGGTTATAGAACGAAAGAAGAAGAATTAAAGTATTTTAATGAAGGCATGGACATTATAACCAACTTTTATAAAGAAATTGAAAACAATCCGCCAAGTACATTAAAAGTCGAATTCCCTTTATTAGGCATGATTGGGGATGTACCATTTCATGGAATATTGGATCGTGTAGATAAAGCTAAAGGAAATAAGCTAGAAATAATCGATTATAAGACCACTAAAAAGGGTTATAGCCATACTGATATGATGCACAATGAACAGTTCCTCGTTTATCAAATACTAGCAGAAGAACATTTTGGAAAAGAAATCGATAAGCATACTGTGTACAATTTAAGGACTCTTTCTAAAATAAGCATAAATCGGTTCGACTTTTATAAAGTCAAGGAATTTGAAAATAAAGTTGAAATGATTGTAGACATGATGGAATCTGAATTTTTTGAGCCTCAAAAAAATCCATATTGCAATACATGTGACTACAAGCCAATGTGCCCTTTATTCAATGCCAATACTGCTAGCATAGAAATACAAAAAAGAATAGAAAGTTATTTATCAAATTTACAAAAAATAAGGGATTTAGAAGATGAAAACGTAAAAATCAAAGAGGAGATAATTCAAAATATGAGCCAAAACAACACATACGCATTAAGGTATAATGATATTATACTCAAACTACACAAACGTAGAGGCATTTATTTTTCTGATAAAGAAGTGCAGTTAATAAAAAATGCAATAAAAGATTACAATAACACATTCCTAAACAATGAAACAATACAGGAACTGATAGCAAACGGCATAATAAGCTTTCATGATCTGAAAAAATCCCTTAAAAAAATAAATTATACAACCGAATTTGATTTAAGCTATGAAAAGCAAATAATTTAAAAAGTTAATTATTGCAATGCTGCATGTGCCTTTAAAGCTTTATTATACCTTTTTTCTACTACTTTCCAGTTTATATTAGATACAAATGCATCTAAGTAAGGAGCCCTCTTTGGACCATAATCTGTATAATATGCATGTTCGTAAACATCCAGTACCAATATAGGAATTGCGTTCCAAATTCCGTACATGTTGTGTGCATCTGCTCCATAATTCATTAATTTTCCAAGAGTCAAGTCAAATGCTAGTATGGCCCATCCTCTAAAAGAAGTTCCAACAGCTTTGAAATCGGCAAGCCACTTATCATATGACCCAAAATCCTTTTCTATGGCTTTTTTCAATGATGAGGGCATATCCTCTGTATCCGCTGATAGGTTTTCAAAATAGTATTCATGAAGTACTGTCCCCATCCAGTTGAAACTTTCTTCTACTTTTAATTCCCTAAAATCGCTATAATTTTGATTGCCCTTGCTCCTATCAGAACTTTCAAGCTTTTCCCACACTTCGTTTATTTTGGTTACATACCCTTTATAATGTGTATCAAAGTGGTACTCTATCTGTTTATCAGAAATCCCTTTCAAACCTTTAGGCCTTAAATTCTCCTTAGGTGCTATTTTTTCCATGCCTTTCACCTGCTATATATACAATATAGAAATATAAAAAGATTTAACATCAATAATTGTAAAGCCCATTTTTAATAAAAATAACAAAGTAAATGAATCAATATAGTATATAATTCAGATAACTTTATATCATATAACTAATGTATTATGTTGTTAACTATGAAGGCAAATGAAGTTTTGAATTTACTGCGTATTTCCAGAAAAACACTGCACGTTTACGTAGCAAGCGGTAAAATAAGATACACTGTTATGCCAAATGGACAATATGATTACAATAATGAAGATGTTTATAAATTATTGAATAAGGATGTTAAGAGAAAAACCGTCATCTACGCAAGAGTATCCACAAACAAGCAAAAAAATGACCTGGAGAATCAGATAGATCAGTTAAAGCAATGGTGCTTCATGAACGGTTATACAATAAATGCAATATACTCAGATATTGCATCTGGAATATCCTTTGAAAAGAGAAAGGGTTTTTTTGAGATGCTTGATGAAATTCTAAACTACAGGGTAGAAAAGGTAGTAATAACATACAAGGATAGATTAAGCAGGGTTGGTTTTGAATTATTCAAAAATCTTTTCCAGAGATTTGGAACAGAGATTGTTGTGATATCAGAGGTTGGAGATGCTAAGCTTGACAGTGAAGAAGTATTTGAAGAGATCGTTTCGATGCTCCATTTTTACTCAATGAAACTGTACTCAAAGAGAAGAAATCATTCTATTGAGGTAAGTTATGAAAGTTAAAAGAACAGAACAGATTTACATCGGTGAGAATGAAACAATCTCAAAACTATGCCATATTTCAAA